>Ga0209490_10004129_pt1 | contig 13446 bp, 10 predicted proteins | sample MAT06_FD_187209 | JGI IMG/M metagenome (GOLD analysis project Ga0209490, IMG submission 187209) | Freshwater microbial communities from Lake Fryxell liftoff mats and glacier meltwater in Antarctica - MAT-06 (SPAdes) (version 2) | ecosystem: Environmental > Aquatic > Freshwater > Ice > Liftoff...
CGGTTGGGAATGCCAGTCACTGGCTGTTGGCTGCTGGCTACTTGCTTGTCAGCGCTTTCCCGGTCGGTCAGCGTCTTTGCCAGTGTTGTAGTGAGTTGTTCGATGGTGAAGCTGCCACCGAGCGGATCGCCCACGCGGTCCAGAAAGCTCTCGTCGCGCAGCAGGTTATGGATGTTGCGGACCACGCGGCGCGCCAGCACATCGCCTTCGGGAAGAGCAGGCGTTGGGATCGTGAGCCCATCGCATCCGCCGGTTATCGCGCTGATGGCTTGCAGGGCAGCGCGGATCACGTTGTCGTAGGGCGACTTCGCTTCGGCATCGTAGGTCACCACGGCCTGGATCCAAGTGGTGTGCGAGCAGTCGTGTGCGGGCTTGAATACATTCACGACCGCTGCCCAAGCCTCCCGGAAGGCCCGCAGGCGTGCGGCTTCCACGAAGAGATCATCGCCCAAGTGAAGACGGAACTGGATGCGTGCGCAGGCGTCGTCGACGGTCAGTCCCTTGGCCAACAGCGAAGCAAGGAGATCCTTCCCTTGCTCAAGGGCACTATGGGCCGAGTGCGAACCATGTTGTAGGTCATCCACTTCCCATAGGCGCACCTTCGGATGAGAGGCCACCAACGCGTTCAGCACGGCAGGGTCGGCAACATCGTAGGGCAAGTCGACACTGAGGCTCAATTCAGATGGGGGGACATCCTGCTGTTGGGCCTCCTTCAAAAGCCAGCGCAGAGCGGATGGCGTTCCATTCACCAGCTGCAAGTCGATCGCGCCGAGGATCACGTCCTTCAATGCGCTCGGCAAGGCGTGTACATCTCCCGTCAGGAGCACGGCATCCGCGCCGCCCATCAGGCCCTCCATGAGGCTGTCGTTGGCATCGGGATCGTCGGCATCCACCAGAATGGAGCTGCGCCAGATATTGCCATTGCGCTTCACGCCGCGGCGTCGTTCTCCAGCAGGGCTGCTATTCGCAGCGAGATGGAAGGGCTTCAGCACTAAGCCATCGGCCAACTTTACATCCAGCGATGCTGGATCCGCGCCTTTCAGCTCCTTATTGATAACGGCCTCCCATTGCTCGCGGGTGGCGGAAGGGAAGTCCTTGAACAGCTTTTCCATTGTTGCGAAGGTCGGCATCAACGTCGCATGAAGGACCTGTGAAGTCCCTTGGGCTTACTCTGCCTATCATTCAAGTGCTTGTTGGACTGGTGCTTTACAGACTATTTGTCACCTGACCGGAACATGCATGTGTCCGATGCCGTTAAAACCGGTGTTTCGAACATTAATCCTTCCTTTGCACGGTCTTTGTAAGTTCTCAAGCACCAACGACCTATCCATCATGAAAAAGTACCTCACCCTCCTGGCATTTGCTGGCCTCTTCGGAGCCGCAAACGCGCAAACCACTACCACATCGACCACTCCTACTCCGGAGGCCGAAAAGGTGGAAAAAAACCATAGTTGTGCTGGACACGCCAAGGCAGAGGCTGGCAAAGCTGCCTGCTGCGCTGGAAAGGAAGGTGCCAAGGCTTCGGCAGATGCTGAAGGTGAAACCAAAATGGCCGGCGGCTGCTGCGCCGGCAAGGCAAGCGCGGCAAAGAGTTGCCACGGTAAAGGAGCGAAGGCCGATGCTGGTCATGACCACGATAAGGCCATGGGCGAGATGAAAGAACACGCTTGTACCGACTCATGCAAGGAAGGTGCTCACGCATTGGCATGTGGCGAGAAAGGGCACGTTTGCTTAGAGTCCTGCCACGCCAAGATGTAGGAGTCCTGACCATAGATAGATGAAGGGCCTCGCCGTGACGCGGGGCCTTTTTCGTTGGTATCAGGGCCAGGTAGAGCGCCACTTCGAGCGCGGATCTTATCTTTCACTCCCTTTTCCAAAACCGATGAAGATCACCAAGAACTCCGTTGTCTCGTTCCACTATACACTGAATGATGCTGATGGTAAAATGCTGGATACCAGTGCTGGTCGGGAGGCTTTTGCATACATCCAAGGGCAGAGTATGATCGTCCCTGGTCTCGAACGCCAGATGGAAGGCAAAAAGGCAGGTGAGTCACTACTCGCCATTGTGGAAGCTTCCGAGGGTTACGGTGAACTGGACCCTTCTCTGGTCCATAAAGTGCCTGCTGATCGTTTTGGTGACCAGGTCCCAGAGGTGGGCATGCAGTTCCAGGCGGGTAACGAAGAGGGCGGCGAAATGGGCGTCTTTACAGTGATCGCTGTCGAAGATGGTATCGTTGCGTTGAATGGCAATCATCCTTTAGCTGGTGTTACGCTGCACTTCAGCGTAGAGATCACCGATGTGCGCGAAGCATCTGCCGATGAGCTGGCCCATGGTCACGTGCATGGGGAAGGTGGGCACCACCATTGATCACATTGTCGGTGCCTTGTCTGGTCCGGTACATGCGTGCAGTGGTCCTGCTCATCGTATCATTCTGCTTGCATACGGCTGTGCATAGCCAGGATGGTTCGCTGCAAGCTGACACAAGCGCTTCGCTGAAGTTCTCCGCTTTCGTAGATGTCTACTATGCCTACGATCTCGGCCACCCGCGAGATGATCAGCGCCCACAGTTCCTCTACCAGTACGATCGCCGTAATGAGGTGGACCTGAACTTGGGTATGGCCCGCGTCGACTATACCAAGGAGCGTATGCGCGCCGCTCTTGGGCTTATGGCCGGCACCTACGCCCAAGCCAATATGATCGGCGAGCCAGAACTCCTGCGCAACATCTACGAGGCACGTGTTGGGTTCAAGCTGAGCCGCACGCGACAGATCTGGTTGGACGCAGGGATCTTCCCTTCGCACATTGGCTTGGAAGGTGCCATTGGGATGGACAATTGGACCTTGACCCGAAGCGTCATCGCAGAGAATTCGCCGTATTACCTCAGCGGTGCCAAGGTCACGTGGACCATTTCCTCGAAGCTGGAGGTGGCGGGCTTGTTCACCAACGGATGGCAGCGCCTGCGTCGGGTGCAGGATAAGACGCCCTGTTTCGGAACGCAGGTCCTTTGGTCCGTGAAGGATGGGATGAAGTTCAATTGGAGCACATTCCTGGGTAGCGACACGCCAGATAGCCTCGGGCTATACCGCGCGTTCAACAACCTGTGGTGGTCTTGGGAGGATGCCAAATGGGGCATTCAGCTTGGGGTCGATGCCGGTTTGCAAGAGAGTGGCAACGGGGACTGGAACGAGTGGATGGGATCCGCTGGTATCGTAAGACGTAAGCTGGGCAAGAACTTGAAGGTGGTTGCCAGGGCCGAGTACTATTCGGATGACCATCAAGTGATCGTGTTCACAGGAACGCCCAGTGGGCTTAAGACAATGGGCTACTCCCTGGGTATGGACCTGCAGGTATTGCCCGACGCCTTGATCCGCTTTGAGGCGCGTACTTTCCACGGTGTGGATGCGATCTTCGAACGTGTGCATGGTCCCGTGCGTGATAACACCTCTTTCACCGTTTCCATGGCCGCTCGTTTTTGAGCCCGGAGAGGGTTCCCATTCCGGTCCGCTACTTTCGCTAACGAACGGATCGCCCCGGCTAGGCCATGCTTTTTCCTTCTTACGCCTTCATGGTATTTCTGCCGCTGGTCTTTCTGGCCTATTGGTACGTATTCGGCAGAAGCTTGCGGTCGCAGAATGTCTTCATCCTGGCGGCGAGTTATCTGTTCTACGGCTGGTGGGATTGGCGTTATCTCGGCCTGCTCTTCGCGAGTTCCTTGGGCGATATGCTCATTGGTCTGGCGATCCAAGGAGCTTCAGGTGCAAAGTCCCGAAAGTCCTGGTTGGCATTAAGCCTGGTGGTCAACCTGGGTTTGCTCTGCGTCTTCAAGTATTTCAACTTCTTCGTGGACGGTATGCACGACCTGTTGCTCACCGTTGGCTTGGAACCGCATTTGCCCACCTTGAGGCTCTTGCTTCCCGTTGGTATCAGCTTCTACACCTTCCAATCGCTGAGTTACACGATCGATGTCTATCGTCGCCAATTGAAAGCCACTCGTGATCCCATCGCATTCCTAGCCTTCGTCAGTTTCTTTCCCCAGCTGGTTGCGGGCCCCATAGAACGGGCTACGAACCTGTTGCCCCAATTCTTATCAGCCCGCCGGTTCGACATGGCGCTGGCACGCGATGGTCTGCGTCAAATGCTCTGGGGCTTTTTCAAGAAGATCGTGATCGCCGATGGTTGTGCGCCTATCGTTAATGGCATCTTCGACGGCGAAGTATCCACAACTCCTGGCATCACCCTCTTTTTCGGTGCTTTCTTCTTCGCCTTCCAGATCTACGCCGATTTTTCGGGTTACTCCGATATTGCTATTGGTTGCGCCCGCCTGTTCGGTATCCACCTCAACCAGAACTTCGCCTACCCCTACTTTTCGCGCAGCATCTCGGAGTTCTGGCGGCGCTGGCATATTTCCCTTAGCACTTGGTTCCGCGACTACGTGTATATGCCGCTCGGTGGCTGGCGCACACAGTGGGGCCGATTGCGGAACATTCTGATCACCTTTACCGTGAGTGGCCTTTGGCACGGTGCCAATTGGACCTTCGTATCGTGGGGCGTGTTGCACGGGGCCTATTATGTGCCAGAGATCCTGCGCAACCAAAAGGCGCGTCGGGATGTGCCTACCCTCCGTGACCTGCCTGCCATACTGATCACGTTCCTCTTGGTTCTTGTGGCCTGGGTGTTCTTCCGATCACCCACCATCCAAACCTCTTTGGATCACCTGTATTATTTGGCTTTGAATCTCTTGGTATCTCCGGGTGCGATCCTCTTATGGCTTGGACATTCGGTACTGCGTTGGATCGCGTTCATGCTCGTTCTCGAATGGCTGGCCCGCGAGCGGCAGCATGCGCTTGAAAAGCTGCCAAGCAACGTTTGGGCGCGTTGGGGTATTTATTTCGTCCTGGTGATCGTGATCGTGCTTCACCTCGATCTACACGCAGCACATGAGTTCATCTATTTCCAATTCTGATCCGTTCCGGCTTTTCGCACGAGCGATGGGGGCGGGCGCGCTTGTGGGGGTGCTGCTGTTGCTAGCTGCGCGCTTTGGCCCGAATGCTTCTCGGGTGGATTACATGGGTGCCTTGGGACCAAAACATGCCCGGCTGAATGCCTTGCCTTCACCCAAAGTGGTGTTGATCGGTGGTAGCAACGCCACCTTCGGATTCAATAGCCGAACAATTGAAGAGACGCTGTGCAGACCGGTGGTCAATATGTCGATACATGCGAATCTTGGCTTTCGATTCATGGTGGATGAGGTGAAAGCTTCTTTCGGGGAAGGTGATCTGGTGATCGCTGCGCTCGAGTATTCCGCCTATCACGAACCGATCAAGTTCAATGACATACACCTGCTTGCATTGGATCGGAACGTGGCATTGCTGAAGTTCCTGGACCCGATCGACAGGCCACGTGCGTTGCTTGGCGTAGCTGTTCTCCGGCTCCAGGCGATCTGGAAGGTGTTGGGTGGCGCTTGGAAGGATCATTCGCCTGATAAAGTGTACCGCGCGAATGGGTTCAACGTGCAAGGTGACCTTATCAGTCACCTGAGCTTGCCTCCCTTTCCGTTAGGTGATCAGGAGCGAGTGCGCGCCTATCATCCGCCCATATCGCCTGATATCTGGCCCATCGTTCTTGAACTGAACGATAGCTTGGAACGGCATCATGGTACGCTCGTTTTCACCTGGCCGTCCATGGCACGATCGAGCGCCGACACAGCAACCAATAACGCGATCTTGCGAGCCTTGGTCGAACATGGTCAGCATATCGTAGGCGATGCCGATGACCACATTTTTGCTGATAGCGCCTTTTACGATACGCAGAATCATTTGCGCTCTGCGGGCCGTCAAGTGCGCACTAATGCTCTGCTGCTGGACCTTTGCGCTTCTGGTCTGGTACACTGTTGTATCCCATCTGGATCCCCCTAGCGCTTTTCCGGAACCAGCACGAAGATGTCCTCGTTGTCGCGCTTCATCAAATAGGTCTCACGGGCGAATTTCTCCAGCAGTTCCTTGTCGCTGGAAAGCTGGTGCAGCTTAGCCTTGGTTCGCGTGATCTCTTCGGCGTACCATTCCTTCTGCTCGTGCATGCGGCCTAGTTCGCGCTGGTTCTTGACGGTGGTCCAGGCATCGTTACGATCGAAGAAGATGATCCACGCCAGCAGCCCCAATATGGACGCACCATAGCGATTTCGGAGTTGACGGGGGATACGGTCCAAGAGCTTGTTCACAGCAACGAAGCTAGCGGGCATACAGGAGTAACGCAGTGAACGACCAGGGAGGTATTCCACGATCCCGTGTTGGGTTCACAACGACCCGCGCTTGCCCAGCTCGATCACTTCCAGTTCGCTGATCTTTCCGGCTTGCAGCGTGAAGCGTAACACGGTCCGCACCATATGCCAGCCATGGCGACCTGCCGCCCCTGGGTTCATGTACAGGCAATTGATCTTCGGGTCGAACTGTACGGCGCAGATGTGCGAATGCCCGCAAATGAAGAGGTTGGGCGGTGTGGAGCGGAGTTCGCCGATCACGGCCGGGTTATAGCGCGGTGGTCTGCCACCAATGTGGGTCATCCATACGTTCACGCCTTCCTCCGTAAAGCGTTGATGTTCCGGGAATACCAATTGGGTCTTACCATCATCAATATTGCCGTACACCACCTTGATCGGTTTCCAACGTGCCAACTCATCGGTCACTTCCAAGCCGCCAATGTCGCCTGCATGCCAGATCGCATCACATGCCGCAAAATGCTCCTGGATCCGAGGGTCCAACCAGCCGTGGGTGTCGCTTAATAGACCGATCCGCATGGGTGCGAAGAAATATGGAAATCCTCGAATGGGAAGCGTGAAAGATGCCAAGCCTCAGGACGAGCCGCTCCACCTTCGCACATCCTCTTCAACTCCATATTTCCTCAAGATACCTTTGCACCCCGCATTTCAAGCGGCTTATCCTGTCTTTTCGGTATACTGGCCTTATGGAGATCAAGCCCCGTTACTTTATGGAAATAGCCTACGATGGGCTGCCCTATCGGGGTTGGCAGCGTCAACTCTCAGCAGCCAGCGTTCAGGAAGAAGTGGAACGGGCCTTGCGAATGATCCTGCACCTACCCGAGTTGTTCGTTGTCGGTTGTGGCCGCACCGATACCGGTGTGCATGCGACGGAGTTCTTCCTGCATTTCGAAGCACCTACCGAGAAGCTGATCGACGACCGCCTGGTGCAGAGCTTGAACAGCATGCTGCCTGACAGTATCGCCGCAAAGCGAGTAATTACCGTGCCCGATGATGCTCACGCTCGATTCAGTGCAACGGAGCGGGGATACATGTACCTCATCCACCGCAAGAAGGATCCCTTCCTCGCCGGCCGCTCACACCTGTTGCGCCCTCCGCTGGATGTGGATCGCATGAATGAAGCCTGCATGGCCTTGATCGGAAAGCAGGATTTCACCAGTTTCTGCAAAGCCGGTAGTGATGCCAAGACCATGATCTGCGATGTGCGCTTTGCCCACTGGGAGAATTCCCTCAACGGTTATCGCTTCCGGATCTTGGCCGACCGTTACCTGCGCAACATGGTGCGTGCGATCGTGGGTACATGCATCCGCATCGGTAAGGGCGAGCAACCCGCCACTGCCATGAAGGACATCCTATTGGCTAAGGATCGCGCTGCGGCTGGCAAAAGTGCACCTGCCCGTGGTTTGTATCTGGAGCGCGTGCTGTATCCGTTCATTCCACAAGAACACATCCAAATAGAAAGGCCATGAGCGAGATCGCTGTGGCCACCGATAAGCCAAAGAAGAAGGTCAAGGCAGCGGTGCAAGGCAAAGCCTTCGACCAAAAGCTTTTTGCACGCGTATTCGCGTTCACCCGACCTTATCGGGGCGTATTCCTGTGGGCGGTGTTGCTCACGGTGGTGCTCAGTATAGTGGGCGTCATCCGCCCGATCATGCTGGGCTGGCTGGTTGATGTTGCCGCTTCGGACTACAGTGCCCTGCTTTCTGCCAATTCCAATTGGAACGCCCGCAGCGTTGCCTTTATGGCGGGCTTGGTCCAGCATATCATAGGTCCTGGTTCGTGGACCTTGGTTTGGGTGATCACGATCGTAGTGGTGCTGCTGCTCATCGTGGAAACCATTGTCCAGTATTCCCAGGTCTATTGGACCTCTTGGCTCGGTCAGGCGGTCACCTTCGATCTGCGCCAGAAGCTCTACGCCAAGGTGTTGGGTTTCAAATTGCGCTATTTCGATCGCACACCCATCGGCACACTGGTTACCCGCGTGATCAGCGACATAGAGACCATCGACGATATCTTCTCGCAGGGGCTGCTCATGATCATGGGCGACATACTCAAGCTTATTGTGGTGGTTTTGGTGATGTTCGTTTACAATTGGAAGCTTGCCCTCCTGAGCATGATCCCGATCCCGCTCTTGTTATGGAGCACGAACCTTTTCAAGAACAGCATCCAAAGCAGTTTTCAGGATGTGCGAACCCAGGTGGCTCGCCTCAATGCCTTCGTTCAAGAACACATTCAGGGCATGGCCATTGTCCAGATCTTCGGCCGGGAGCAGCAAGAGTACCGCAAGTTCCAAGCAATCAACCGGGAGCACCGCAAGGCGCACATACGCAGTGTACTTGCGTACAGCATTTTCTTTCCAGTGGTGGAGATCCTCAGCGCGATCTCCCTGGCTTTTCTCGTCTGGTGGGGTGTGCGCGATGTGCTTGCGGGGGAGGTCACGCTTGGCGATATTTTCGCCTACATCCTCTTCATCAATATGCTCTACCGACCCATTCGGCAGCTGGCCGATCGGTTCAACGTGTTGCAAATGGGCATGGTGGGCAGCGATCGTGTCTTCAAGGTGCTCGATACCGAAGAAACACTTTCTGACACTGGAACGCACACGACGGCGGCCTTGAAGGGCGATATCCTTTTCAAGGATGTTTGGTTCGCTTATGAGGATGATAATTTCGTGCTGAAGGAAGTCTCTTTTGCAGCCAAGGCTGGGCAAATGATCGCGTTGGTCGGTTCTACAGGATCCGGCAAGAGCAGCACGATCAACATCTTAAGCCGCGCCTACGAATTCCAGCGTGGCGAGGTGCTTTTGGATGGTATCGATATTCGCAGCTATGCCTTGCCCGAATTGCGCAAGAGCATTTCGGTCGTGCTGCAGGACGTGTTCCTTTTCAGTGATACGGTCCACAATAACATCACCTTGGGCGACCCCGCTATTTCCAGAGACGAGGTCGTCGAAGCAGCCCGCACCGTTGGTGCCCACGATTTTATCATGCGGCTTCCCAAAGGCTATGACATGGAGGTGCAGGAGCGGGGTAGCATCCTAAGTCTGGGTCAACGGCAATTGATCGCATTCATCCGCGCGGCCGTCAACAAGCCCCGGATCTTGATCTTGGACGAGGCAACCAGCAGTGTGGATAGCATGAGCGAGCAGCTCATCCAACACGCCACAGAGACCATGACCAAAGGCCGCACCAGCATCGTGATCGCTCACCGGCTCAGCACCATCCAGAAAGCAGACCGGATACTGGTGCTGGACAAGGGCCGCATCGCTGAGCAGGGAGACCACCAGTCGCTTCTGGCGCAGAACGGGTTGTATAGGAAGTTGTACGACTTGCAGTTCCGGTGATCGTCCGCCACAAAGCGGTCCAAGACAGTCGAAATGTAGAGGTTCATTTGGCGTCCCGCACTTGGCCAGGGGGGGATCGAGTTTGGTGGAGTAATCCTTACTTTCTACATTGGCCGCGACCATGCACCTGAACCCTCTACCTGCCTTTGCGATCGTCGGTCTTCTTGCGATCCCAGTGTCTTCCCGCGCACACGATCATGAGCACGAACCTGCCGGTCTGGAGTTCCATGAGAATAAAGGACAATGGCCTGCTCAGGTGCTCTATCGCGCTAAGACCGGCGCTGGCGCTGTGTTCGTTGAAGGATCGGCGCTTACCTACCTCGTGACCAGCGGTGGTGTAGCTCATGGTCGTTCAGTTGATCCTGCCAAGGATGCAGCCGTTCGCGGGCATGCCTATCGCGTACACTTCGAAGGGGGGCGTGCTGGAGGCCATCAAGGCTTGGAACGGAAAAGCCATTATGTCAACTATTTCCTGGGCAGTGATCCCAAGGCTTGGGCGTCCAACGTCGCTGTTTACCCATCCACTGAGCTTTTCGAGGTCTATCCCGGTATCGACCTCCATTTGGATGGACGCGGTGGATTGAAATACGAATGGCTGCTGAAGCCCGGCGCTGATCCTGCGGAGATCGTCCTTCGGTTCGAAGGGCAGGATGCCTTGCGTGTTGCCGATGGCTTGCTTTATGTGTCTACCAGCGCTGGTCAGGTGATCGAGCAGCGGCCCGTAGCATGGCAGGTCAGGAATGGTAAGAACGTACCCGTGCGCTGCAACTACGAACGGCGTGGCGAACGCATCAGTTATGATCTTCCCGATGGTTATGATGCAACGCTGCCCTTGGTGATCGACCCGACCGTTGTCTTCAGCAGTTTTACGGGCAGCTTCGGCGATAATTTCGGCTTCACCGCAACCTACGACGAGTCAGGACATCTCTATGGCGGTGGTGTTGTCTTCGCTGCAGGCTATCCGGTCACCTTGGGTGCATTGCAACCCGGCTTTGCCGGTTCTTCGGGATCCGGATCCGATATCGGTATTTCCAAGTTCTCTCCGGACGGGTCATCGCTTATCTGGAGTACATACCTCGGTGGTTCCCAGAGTGAAGCGCCCCATAGTTTGGTGGTCAATTCCTCGGACGAACTGTACGTGCTCGGCACCACCAATTCCACCGATTTTCCCGTCACTACCGGTTGCTATGATAATACATTCGGGGGAGGTTCAACACCCCTTTTTGGAGGCGGATCATACGGATTCACTTATACCGGCGGCACCGACATCATTGTTGCACATTTTAACAGCAGCGCTACAGCTTTGGTAGGGGCTACGTTCGTTGGCGGGGCAGGTAACGATGGCATCAATGAATTGAGCCCGACCAGTCGTAATTACGGAGATCCCTTCCGCGGCGAGATCGTTTTGGATGCGACGGAGTCGGCTATTATAGCCACTTCCACCAGCAGTGTTGACCTCTTCACGACAGCGGGTACAACGCAATCCACCAATGCTGGATCACAAGATGGATACGTGTTCCGGATAGAACCGGGTTTGGCCGCCATCTCTTGGGCCTCCTACTACGGCGGTTCCGGCGTCGATGCTGGCTATGGAGTGCAGGTGTCGTCGGCTGGCGAGATCTACTTAACCGGGGGCACCACAAGCGCCAATTTACCAGCGGCTGGCACAGGCGCTTTTCCTGCAGCGTTGGGTGATGTGGACGGATTCATTGCCCGTTTCGCACCTGCGGGATCTCCGTTGCTCTCCACTACCTACTTGGGGACCGCTTCCTACGATCAAAGCTATTTTGTTCAACTGGACGTTGATAACGAAGTCTATGTGGTGGGCCAGACCACGGGCAATTACCCCGTAACTCCCGGTAAGTACGCCAACGTCAACGCCACGCAATTCATCCATAAGTTCAGTAGCGATCTTTCTGCTTCACTTTGGAGTACGCGGATAGGGGGCAATGGGGGTGAGAATCTGTCGATCACCGCATTCCTGGTCAGTGTCTGTGACGAGATCTTCTTCAGCGCATGGGGCGGCACTACCAATCAATCTGGCTTAGGTGGTGTCTTTAGTACTACACTCGGATTGACCGTTACGCCCGATGCCTTTCAAGGCACCACCGACGGTAGCGATCTGTACTTGATCGTACTTGAATCAGAGGCGGTGGGCCTTTCCTATGCCACCTTTTTCGGCGGCAACGCTTCGGAACATGTGGATGGTGGCACCAGCCGGTTCGATAAGAACGGGATCGTCTATCAAGCGGTCTGCGCTGGTTGTGGGGGTTTGGGGTTCCCTACTACACCGGGTGCCTACAGCACGAGCAACAACAGCGGGAATTGCAACTTGGGCGTGTTCAAGCTGGATTTTCAGCAAGGGGTGCAAGCCTTTTTGGAAGTCCAAGCCTCCGATCTCACGATCTGCGTTGGTGAAGTGATCAACTACTTGGCAGCGGGCAATGCCGCTGCCTACGTATGGGACTTCGGCGATGGATCTCCGGAAGAACAAGGTTTAATTGTTTCCCATGATTTTCCTGATCCCGGAGTGTATGAGGTCACCTTGATCGGATCCGATACGTCATCGTGTAATTTGAGCGATACGGCTGTAGCTATCATCACCGTCATCGCAACACCACTCATCGTGCCGCAATTCGATGCGGTTCCCGCAAGTTCTTGCGATGGCTATGCGGTGGAGTATTTCAACCTTAGCACCGGTGGTACCCAGTACCTGTGGGACCTCGGCGATGGCACCTCCAGTTCGGCAACGAATCCTGTTCATCCCTATACTGGGCCTGGTGAGTATACCGTCTCCTTACGCGTGAGCAACGCCGTGTGCCCTGATACCCTCTTCACTACCAATACGATCATCATACCACCTGCCACGCTGAGCTATGAACCCGATCCGGCCGTAGCGCTTTGCGATGGGCAAAGCACCACCCTCGATGCAGGAGCCGGATTCGATAGCTACCTCTGGTCCACTGGTGAGATCACGCGGTTGCTTCTTGTAGCAGCACCAGGTACCTATGGCATCACCGTGACCGATGGACTGTGTACGAGTTCGGGTGAGATCATCGTAGAACAAGGCGTGGTGCATCCACCCATCGCCGATGTATTCACCTGTCTTACCACCAACGTTACCCTGACCCCTTCTTTCGTTCCCCAACAGATCCTATGGAATACGGGATCTACCGTACCAACGCTCTTGGTAGATCAACAAGGGATCTATTGGTTCGATGCGATCGATGCCTTCGGATGTCCTGTCACAGATACCGTTTCCGTCTTGATCGCCGAACTTGCTGAGGGGGTGGCTTCTATCCCGAACGTGTTCACCCCGAATGGTGATGGAAAGAACGACACGTTCCAAGTGCAGGGTCTGGCTATTGATGAATTCAACATGGAGGTCTTCAACCGCTGGGGACAGAAGATCTACGAAAGCAGCTCCTCTGCAAAAGGGTGGAATGGCGGTTTGGATAACGGAACGGGCTCGCCTGCGCCGGATGGTACCTACTATTACGTGATCGATCTGCGGGACCAGTGTTCCAATGCCCCCAAGAACACCTTCAAAGGACACGTTACGCTGCTGCGTTAGATCACGCCAACAGCCCCAGGTGCCTGCCCGTGTACGAGCCAACCACGGCAGAAATGCCTTCGGGCGGACCCTCGTAGATCAAGCTCCCACCGCCATCGCCGCCTTCGGGACCCAGGTCGATCACGTGGTCGGCCCGTTTGATCACTTCGGTATTGTGCTCGATCACCAGCACGCTGTGGCCATTGGCGATCAGCATGTCGAAGGCCTTCAGCAGCTTGGCGATATCATGGAAATGGAGGCCCGTTGTGGGCTCG
>Ga0209490_10004132_pt1 | contig 13441 bp, 12 predicted proteins | sample MAT06_FD_187209 | JGI IMG/M metagenome (GOLD analysis project Ga0209490, IMG submission 187209) | Freshwater microbial communities from Lake Fryxell liftoff mats and glacier meltwater in Antarctica - MAT-06 (SPAdes) (version 2) | ecosystem: Environmental > Aquatic > Freshwater > Ice > Liftoff...
ATTATCACGGCAATATTTTGCAAGCCGAAAATTTCGGTAGGGCATTGGGCATAACGGGGCCAACAGCCGCGAGGTATTTTGATTTTTTGGAAGGTGCATTTATCATCCATCGGTTGCCAGCGTATTCACACAACTCAAAGAAAAGATTGGTCAAGTCACCCAAGTTGTATTTGAGAGATTCCGGTGTGCTTCATCGGCTTTGTCATTTCGATGATGTAGAAGATCTAAAATCCAATGTGATTGTGGGCAACTCGTGGGAAGGATATGTGGTAGAACAAATCTACAACAGTAAGCCCGATTACCTCAGGCTCTACTACTACCGCACACACGATGGTGCCGAAACAGATGTAGTCATCGAAAAGGGAAACAAAGTAGTGGCTTGCATTGAAATAAAGTTCAGCAATGCCCCAGTACTTTCTAAAGGTTTTTATAATAGCCTGCAAGACTTAAAATGCAAAGCGGGTTTTGTGATTACGCCTTCTTCAGAGAATTATGTTAACGGGCAAGGGGTAAAAGTATGTTCTTTGTCTGACTTTTTAAAGAAGCACCTACCCGCCCTCTAAAATAAGTCCCCGTAATATTGAAATACAATTATGATATTACGGGGTCTGCTATTTGTTTGGTTAACGCGGATGGATCTCACCTAAAATTTCTCAATAACTCAATATCATAAAAGAGCCAGGCTTTGATTTCTTAAAGGTCATCTCTAAAAACCTTTGTTTTCTTCACCTCAACCCTTTCCCTTCTCCAAAAGAGAAGGGTTAGCGGAGTTTTTAAAGATGCCCTTAAATTTTTAGGCATCAGAAATTTGATTCCCAGTATGAAAAAAGCTTAAATTAATGCTCAGAAGAAAAGTCTAATTTACCTTTCACGATAAACATTAACTTCCATACACCCACTCAATAAGTGTAATAGAAGCCAGATAAATCAAAATAATCGATACAATATTTAACAGGATTCCCGCCTTCATCATGTGCTTTACTTTCATGTGCCCACTGGAGAATATGATGGCATTCGGTGGGGTGGCTACCGGAGACATAAAAGCCATGCTCGCGCCAATGGTCACGGGCATAGCCAGCAGAATTGGGTTCACGCCTAAGTTAGCAGCAATACCAAACACCACCGGGATAAAAATCTGAACCAGCGCCACGTTGCTCATTAATTCGGTGATGAAGACCGAAGCCGTAATCAATCCTACCAACAGCCATTGCGTAGAAGGGCTGTGTGAAGCAATCTTCGCTCCTACCGCCTGAATGATTCCGGCATTTGAAAGGCCTTGTGCCAAACAAAGTCCGCCCCCAAAAAGTATTAAAATTCCCCAAGCCATTTTTTCGGTATCATTCCAATGCAACAGAAATGTCATTTTCCGAATATCAACGGGAACAACGAACATCAACACGCCACCAGCCATGGCCACGTTAGTATCGTTGAGAATGTCTTTCCCCAGCAATAGATTAATGGGCTGTTGAAAAATCCAGAACAAACAAGTTATTCCGAAAATGACCATGACTAGTTTTTCTTCTTTGCGAATAGAACCCAACTCAATTAATTTCATTTTGATCAACTCATCCGACCCTTGAACATTTTTTATTCCGTTGGGAAAAAGAATTTTTGTAATAATCACATAAGCTGAAAAAAGAACCAGTACCATTAACGGTACGCCAATCAGCATCCATTTTCCAAAATCCAATTTTTGATGATAGAACTGATCGAGCAAGCCTGCAAGAACAACATTGGGTGGTGTGCCAATAATGGTGGCGATCCCGCCAATACTAGCGGCATAGCCCACCATCAACATAAGCCCTATTGCAAAGTTCCGCTCTCCCTTGGGCAAGCGCTCATAGGAATGAGAAGGATCACTCTTTAGTAAATTGATTACAGAAACTGCAATGGGCAACATCATCATAGCTGTTGCTGTGTTGCTTATCCACATACTAAGAAAGGCAGTTGCCAACATAAAACCTGCAATTATTCCGTTGCCGGAAGTGCCTGTAATCTTAATTAGGCTCAATGCAATCCGTTCGTGCAAGCGATGTTTCTCCAGCGCCAGGGCCAACAAAAACCCTCCCATGAAAAGAAAAATAATCGGGTTCGCATAAGGCGCAGCCGATTCGCTCATTTTCATCACGCCCAAAAACGGAAAGAGAACCAGTGGCAGCAAGGCTGTAATAGCAATGGGTACAGCCTCGGTCATCCACCAAATAATAATCCAAGCGGCTACCGCAAATACTTTCCCTGCGTGTGGAGAAATAAAAGAAGAGTCGATAGAAAACAGCAAAATAAAAAAGCTAAGAGGGCCTGCGATGAAACCAATTTGTTTAGCTGTATTACTGTCCTCCTGCATGATGGGTAGTTTAGTAAATGACAATAATAAAAAAAAGCGAAGATGATCTTCGCTTTTTAGTTGATTTGATTTTTAAGTTACGACTGTCCCCCATCAGCCAGAGCCTTTGGGTTAGCGGGCCTCACGACAATTGCACGGCCATCCAGTTCGGTTTCATTCAACGCAGCAATAGCCTTACTGGCGTCTTCGTCATTGGCCATTTCCACAAAGCCGAAGCCTTTGGATCGACCCGTGTCACGGTCTTTAACAATTTTGGCGGAAGTTACTTGTCCGAATTTAGCAAAAACTGCTTCCAACTCCTCGCGCCTGGTTTTGAAATTTAAACGAGCTACAAAAATGTTCATAGTACTAAAGAGAAAGTTGTTACTAATAAGTTCTAGTTAATACCGATTGTTTTTTAACTCAATCGTATAACAAAATAGGAAATTATTTGGAACAAATTCAAGCGGGGATGCAATTCAAACAATTTGGCACTATTGACTCACCCCCGACCTCACTTCGTTCGCCCCCTCTCTACTGCGTATAAGAAGGGGTGATTGATTTAAATTATTTACCCGCCAATCAACTTTACAAAACACAGTATCTATTTAAGCTGCCAGCATTCGAGGTTCCTATTTAAAATAATCATGGCTGAAACTAGTGAGCCATCAATTCCCGTGCGTTTTCTAAGGCCAATGCAGATGGGTTGGCACCAGCAATCATTTTGGCAATTTCGTCTACGCGCTCAATTTGTGTAAGCTCACGGATAAGGCTGATCGTTTTAGAGGCTTTGTTATCCTTATAAACAAAATAATGCGCATCGCCTTTGGCGGCAATTTGCGGTAGGTGGGTGATCGCTATCAATTGATGACGCTTCGCCATTTCCTTCATCATCTTTCCTAATTGAATAGCGATTTCGCCCGACACGCCACTATCGATTTCGTCCAAGATCAAAGTTGGCAGTGCTGTCTTTTCTGCCATTACATATTGAATGCTGAACATGAGCCGCGAAAACTCACCACCCGAAGCAACCTGCACCAATGGCCTCGGAGAAATTCCCTTGTTGGCACTGAATAGAATTTCGATACTATCGCTTCCAGAGGCACTTGGCAAAACAGCTGCATGATCTATTTTTAACTGCGCATCAGGAATACCTAACTCCTTCAACAGTTGAGTCAACTGTTTGCAAAGCGAGGTAAAAACTTTTTGTCTTGATTTACTTAACCCACTTGCCTTGCTCAACATCACTGTTTCCGTTTTTTCCGTATTGGCTTTCGCTAATCGGAGGGCGTCATCAGAATGGATAATCTTATCAAATTTTTCCCGTAATAATTCCTGCAAAGTAATCAATTGGCCAACCGTTTGCATCCGATGTTTTTGTAGCAACTGATAAATTGCACTAAGCCGGTCCTTTGTCTCTTGGGCGCGGTGTGGATCAACCTCCACATGCTCTTCTTCGCGCCCGATCTCGCTGGTCAAGTCATCTAGTTCTAAACGTAAACTCTCAAAGCGATCATAGAGTTTTGAATATTCTGGCGAATAGGAAGAAATCGAGTGAAGAAGGCCACGCACCGAGGCAAACGCGGCACGAACCGAAAATTCTGATTGATCTAATTGGGACAGAATTCCCGTCAACTGAACTTTTATTTCCTCCGCATGCTCCAACACTTTCAACTCGCTTTCCAATTTCTCTTGCTCTCCATCTTGCAAGTCAGCCTTCGTAAGTTCTTCCAGTTGAAATTGAATGAAGTCCGATTCTTCTTTCAGTTGATTTGATTCTGCCAACAGCTTTTCGTAATCCGATTTGGTGTTAGAAAATTCGCGCCAAGCCAATTGATATTCTTGTCGCTGTTTTGCATTCAGGGCATAGGCATCGATCAAGCCCAATTGGAAGTTTTTATTTCCCAGTTCAAGAGTTTCATGTTGCGAATGAATGTTCATCAGTCGGTCGCCTATTTTTCGCATCACATCCAATGTCACGGGCGTGTCATTGATGAAGGCGCGGCTCTTTCCGCCCGGGTTGATTTCCCTTCGAATCACTGTTTGATGATCGTAATCCAAATCAGCCGCCTCAAAAAGTGACTCAAGTTGATAGGCTGAAACGTCAAAGACGCCCTCTACCAAACATTTTTCGTTTTCGTCCCAAAGTGCTTTCGCATCGGCACGATTGCCGAGTAACAAGCCAATCGCCCCTAGCATAATGGATTTTCCGGCACCCGTTTCTCCCGTCACTACATTTAAATGCGTTGAAGGGCGAATCTCCAACTCGCGGATCAATGCATAATTTTTGATGGTGAGGCTAACGAGCATAGGGAAACAAAAATACTATTTGTAAGCCAAAAGCAGCACCTAAAGAGTAAGGAAATAAAACGCTACCGGCTAGTTGCCGATGATGGCTTTGTAAACGTCTCGCTTAGGATCCACCGTGGTAAGTATGTCGTAGGCCTCCCTGCGCACGTTCAAGTTTCCGTCCGAGAATATTTTTGACAGCTCAGCCGATTTGGTATCAAAAAAAGAAATCACCGCAATGGAGTTAGGGTAGATCGTCCAAATCCGTTTTATATTCTTTAAAACCTCTAAAATCTTCTCCCTGCTTTGATCCGGATTTTTATCAAATGTGTCCAATGACAATCGGTGGTAGACGTAAGTATTTTTTCGAAGGTCCACCATCTGCGGGTTATTTAAATTTTCGACCAACGAATAGCGGCTACGGCTACTACCCAATGCAGCCCAACCTGGCCGACCGGAAGATTGCGCGTTAGTCATGGTAATTAGTGCTTTTTGTACAAACTGGCTGCCACCCAATTCGCCAAATGAATCATAATCCAATGCCAAAATAATGTAGGCATAATACGCCAGTATGGAAGTCAAATTGTTGATAAAGGAATTGTCATTGTATTCCAATGGTTGTGATTCGAGGTATTCGAATTCCCAATCGCGATCCGCAAAGTTGAGCAAAACCGTTTCGTAGTTGGAATTGTAGATCGGTCTTGCTATGGTTATTTGCGCGCTCGCTGCAAAATTTCCGATCGAGGGCATTTTACTGATGTTTAGAAAAATGCCACAATTGATCCGTTCATGATTCTTGTACGAATCAGTTGTCCATTTTCGGGTGTTCATGAACGTGGTGATGGCCCTTTCCAAATCTTTAAAAACCGCCCGGTCTGATGTCTGAATCTGATCGGCATTGATTGTCACCTTGCAGTTGAGTTCCTGCCCATTGATTATTGGGGAAAAGAAGAAACACAGGAAAAAAAGAAACCCGGGGCTTGCAGCCGTAAGACACCGGTGCCAAATTATTTTACTTATACATTTCATCTACAATAGCACTAACGATGTCTTTGGCAACTTCTGTCTTTGATTTCAAACTAAATTCTTGGGCAGCACCATTTTTGTTGAGAATGGCAATTTTATTGGTGTCGTGGCCAAAGCCAGCTCCCGGATCGTTTAATGAATTAAGTACAATTAAGTCAAAGTTTTTCGAAACAATTTTCTTTCGGGCGTTGGCCGTTTCATTTTCCGTTTCTAGGGCAAAACCCACGATGAGCTGACCATTTTTCTTTTTCTTGCCCAATTCAGCAGCGATGTCTTTGGTTTTCGTCAGCTCAACAACCATCTGATCATCAGCTTTTTTAATTTTTTGATCTGCTTTGTAAGTGGGTCTATAATCTGCCACGGCCGCTGAAAGCACCGTGATGTCGGCATCTTTGAATTTTGACTCACAGGCCTGATACATTTCTTCGGCAGAAACCACACGTGTCAATTTTATTCCCACTTGCTCAATTGTTAAGTGGGTAGGACCAGCAATGAGTTCAACCTCTGCTCCTTGGGCGGCCAACTCTTGCGCGATTGCAAAGCCCATTTTCCCGCTCGAGTTGTTTCCGATGAATCGGACTGGGTCAATCAATTCATGGGTTGGACCAGTCGTAACAAGTGCTTTTTTTCCCACCAGTTTCCTAATTGTCGAAAAATAGTGATTTAACTGCTCCACAAGCTCTTCTGGCTCTGCCATACGGCCGTTGCCCACGAGACCACTTGCCAACTCTCCATAGGCTGGCTCGATCAGGTGATTGCCAAAGGAAATTAATTTTTCAAGATTGTTTTTGGTAGATGGATGTTCTAGCATATCCAAATCCATCGCGGGCGCCAAAAACACGGGGCACCTTGCGGAGAGATACACAGCGATGAGTAAATTATCGCACTGGCCAGTGGACATCTTTGCTAAGGTATTGGCGCTGGCGGGTGCAATCAATACTACATCGGCCCACAAGCCAAGTTCAACATGATTGTTCCATTGCCCTTGTTCGTCCTTCACAAAATCTGAAAGAACGGGGTTCTTAGAAAGTGTAGATAACGTAAGCGGAGTGATGAAGTCTTTCGCGGACGAGGTCATGACCACTTTTACTTCTGCGCCTGCCTTCACCAACAAGCGGATTAGAACTGCCGACTTGTAAGCAGCAATACTGCCACTTACCCCGACAATAATTTTCTTGCCGCTAAGCATGGTCGTTAGACAGCTTTCTCTTCCTCTACTCCGGTTTCACGCATTCTGTGCCGAAGCTTCCCTTCCAAAAATTCTTCAATGGCGATCGAAGTTGGCTTGGGCATGCGCTCATAGAATTTAGATATTTCAATTTGCTCGCGGTTTTCAAACACCTCTTCCAAATTGTCTACGGTAGTAGCAAAGTCGGCCAATTTATTGTTCAATTCTTCTTTAATGTTGACAGCAATTTGGCGGGATCTCTTCGAAATCACAACTACTGATTCGTAAAGGTTTCCTGTTGGATTGTAAATTTTATCTACATCACGTGTGATAATGGATGGTTGTGTGGCCATGTTGTATTAGGATTTTTTAGTTTTTAATTTATTGAGTTGATCTAGGCTCTGGCTGTAATAGCGTTCGGCCTGTTTGATGAATCCACTTTGCGGATAATTGTCTATGAGTTCTTTGTAATAATCTACTGTCGCAGTGAATCTATCTTTTTGCTTGGCTAAGATGCTTTGCTCAGCAAGCTTAAACTGGGCTTCTATCTTTAAGTAAACAAGTTCTTCGATGTATTGAGAATCTGGGAAATTTTTTCTAAAGTTCTCGAATGAAACCACGGCCGCCTGATAATATTTTAATTTAAGGTAGAGGCGCGCATTTTCAAAAGCCTTCTTTTCCAACTTGCGTTGAGAGGCTGCAATCACTTCATTGGCCTTATCTGCAAATTTGCTGTCTGGGAATTGATTCACGTAGGTTTGCATTGCCCCCATTGCCTCAATGCTGCTTTTTTGATCCAAGTTGTCCGCTGGAGAAGATACATAAAGTGAATAGGCATACATGTAATACGCCTCTTCAGCCAGTTGACTTCTGCCATAGTTTTCAAAAAACGTCTTGAACTGATTGGACGCCAACAAGTAAGTCCGCTCATAGTACTGGCAATAGGCCAAGTAAAACTCCACTTTTTCCCCCTCTGGCAAACCCCTTACAATCGGCAAAATTTGCTCAAACAGGATGGCCGTTCGGTAATAATCCTTCTTTTCGTAATATTTTAAGCCCGCTTGGTACTTCAGTTTCCAATCATCGCTTTTCTCAATCTTACGAAATTTGCTGCAGGATACGCTAACAAGCATTGCTAAAGCAATTGCTAAAGGAGCAGAAATCGGCACGAGGGCTTTAAGAGTATTAAAAATGCGAGAAATCAAGGATTGCGATTAAAAATAGCCTGCAAATATACGATACCCGTCCAAATTTTCAATTTTGTGTAGGATGCTTGAAAACGCAGAAAAGTGGCAATTATTTCCTAACAATCAGTTTTCGAGTCAGAATGCCGTTGTTGTTGAGATACACGGTATAAAAATAGACTCCCGATAGAAGATCTTCTGCCTGAATTTTTACCCTGTCTTCTGAAATTGGTAAATCATACTCACCCATCGGTTTCCCTAGAATATTGTGAAGTGTAATCTTGGCTTTTACAGACTCAGAATGCAGCTTGTAGTCGATATATGCATTTTCTTGTACAGGATTGGGGTAAACATCCTGAATGGTAATTTCCTTCGACTGGTAGATATACGACTTTGTTGCCTTTTCCTCTACCGACAGATTGATGTAATGCTCAACCATTTCAGTTGGGCTTCCTTTCGGGAAAAATTCGAATTTCAGGGTCGTTTGCATGGGCTGCATGCCGCTCTCTAAGGTGTAAAACAAATCCTGCAACACTTCGCCCGGCTCTACCCTTTTGCTAAACTCAAGAATTGAGGCGTCCAAACAATTATTGCTAATGCAAAAATATCCTTTCTGAGTATCCGTCAAGTCCCCTTTCACCTTGCGAACCACATAAAAATGGGGTTTATCAGAAATATTTTTAATTCGAATGGGAATACGCACTAGCTGATTGAGCGAAGTCTGATAAGCCTCTTGATTGTCCAATACTTCAAACCGCTGAGCCCATCCCTGCCAACTCAAAAATAGAAGGAAACAAATTACAACCGATTGTTTCGTGGAGTGCATACGATTTCACAAGAAAGGTAGGTAAAAAAAGCGAAAACTTTAGGGCATAAATTAAAATTATTGGTCTTTGATACAATTTAGGCCATTAAGAAATCGTTAAGTCGGTTTTTTCTTCTCCACCTGACTTTTAGTTGGCTTTTCCTTTTTGCGCCAAGCAAACCCTTTCAAGGTTCGATCCTCCTTTTTTAACTCATGAATGGGTATGAGTTGCGCATCGGGCTTAATGTAAAAACTCACATTATTGACCTGGCCCTTGACGAAATTGATGCGCATATTGCTGCATATCATTTTGTTCATTCCAATGGTAATCATCAGTTTCAAGAGTAAGGTGTCTGTTTTGATCAATTCTCTTTCTTCCAACAAATAATAAAGGCTTTCACCGTTTCCCTGAACAATCACATGGTCAATGCTGCGCTGATCGAAAAAGGCAGTCATCTTTCGCCCTTTGATCTGATTGAAATTCCCGATCGAGTCTTGCGAAATCACAAAGGAATTAGCAATCATGTAGATCTTATCAATCTTTTTATTTTTCAGCAATATTCGAATGGAGTCGGCCGTCATTTGATTACCGTCAGTCCAAAGAATTGGATCTCGGTAAAGGAACAAGGTAGAATCAGCCGACACATAAGCCAGCGAATCAGCCGATCCCTGCATATTTTTCTTGAAGATTTTTACATGATGGTAAGCCAGCAGTCGCTTCTTTTTCGGGTTTACATTTTCAACCGACACCAGCGTATCTGCCGCCAGAAAAAGCGTGTCGCCATCATCATCAATTTTTGTGACGTAGGCGTTGCCATATACTTTTGAGATACCCTTTTTTTTATCGTAGAAACCGTCATCCCCATAAATGGTCAACTTTTCCTGTTTGGAAACCATCGACACGTTACCTTTAGAGGTATAGTATTTCTTAACATCGTCCAGAAAATTTTTGTCTCCCTTCATTGTGTAAGTAGGCGTTTCAAATTCCCCCCTTTCCAATAGCGAAAGCTTCTGAAGGGTGTTGTAATTTCCGTTTTTATAGAGCGCTGTTTTGCCATCCTTACCTTTCACCAATGTGGTGTCCCTAAAATAAATCACCTTCGTTTTAGAATTGTATTGAAGCGTATCAGAGGTCATGGTGTAATCAGGACTTATGCCAACTACATCGGTCTTGAATGAGGCCAAGTTGAACGGAATCTGATAGTAGCCTTTCCTGCTCGTCAGTATGTTGGTTGTATCCACCAACTTGCCCCCATTAAAATAGCGCGCTTCGTTTTTTATTCGGTAGTAGTCAAGGAAATCCGTGTAAAGCTTTGCACGACCCAGTTTTACAAATACAACATTTTTACGAAGCTTTGCCACCTTCGTATTTCCGTCATACGAAAGACCAAAGGCAGTAATATCTACAGAATCGCCCTCTGTAATATGGACACGGCCAAAGGCATCTAGTTGATTTTTGGATCGAAAAAAGTGAGCCGAATCGCAGTAGATGGTGGTCGTATTCTGCTCAAAAATTACACCTCCAACTAACCGGTCAAATCGCTCGCCATTACGCATGCTGCCGTAGGCGTTATCAGCCTTTATTAGTTTCACCTTTTTTTGGGCAACTACCGATGATCCTGCTGTTAATAGAAAGACCAAAAAAAAGAAAATTGATTTTGAAGCAAAATAAATCCGCAGTTTGTCCATCTCCTTTTACATTTGTGCGTGCTTCAACAATTTCAATCGCATATTCAACAAAGGTGTAAAACTACCGATAAAATTCTGCTGGCCGTAAGTGGAGGGCTTGATTCGATGGTGATGCTGGATTTGTTCCGTCAGTCGGGATTTCAGATACAAGTTGCCCACTGCAATTTCCAATTGCGGGGAGCTGAATCTGACCAAGATGAAAATTTTCTGAAGGCAAAATGTGAAAAATCGAATATTCCCTTTCATTACATTCACTTTGATACCAACAATTATGCCACCGAACACGGCTTGTCTATCCAAATGGCAGCAAGGGAGTTACGGTACCATTGGTTCAAGCAACTTAAAGAAAGTGAAGAACTCAATTGGATTGCAACTGCCCATCACTTAAACGATTCTGTTGAAACCCTTTTGCTGAATCTTACCAAAGGAACAAGTTTAGATGGCTTGCTCGGCATCCCCGAAAGGAATAATGATGTCATTCGCCCGTTATTATTTGCCACTCGACAAGACATTGAAAACTACGCAGCCGAAAATTCTATTGCTTGGCGCGAAGACGAAAGCAACCAAACGGATGACTACCAACGAAACTTAATTCGCCATCAAGTTATCCCTAAACTGAAAGAACTAAACCCACGATTTGAGAATTCAATTGACAGAACCATCCAAAAGCTAAAAGGTTCGGCCGGTATCGTTTCCCTGGCTTTAGAAAACTGGAAAAAGTTATTTTTAAAAACGGAAAACGGAAAATTGCTTTTGGCCAAGGCTGGCTTTCAAAATTCATTTGGCGAAGGGTACACTACTTCTCTCCTATGGGAATTGCTGAAAGACTACGGTTTCCATTTCGATCAATGCCAGAATATCTTTCACGCGCTGGACGGGCAGCCCGGAAAACGTTTTTTATCTTCTACCCATGAGCTGATCATTGATCGGGAGAATCTGATCCTCTTTTTGCTACCCGTACATTTGATGGAGGTAAGTATCGAATCTGATCAAACCAAAGTTTCGCTGGGAAATCAAAAATTAAAATTTGAAAGTGCCGTTAACGATGGCCTGATCAATTCAGATAAAAGCGAAGCCATTTTAGACGAAAGTCTTGTTCATTTCCCCATTACCTGGCGCAAATGGAAAGCAGGCGATTACTTTTTCCCGTTGGGGATGAAGAACCGCAAGAAAATCAGCGACTTTCTAATTGACGAGAAAGTTTCAGTAGCGGATAAAGATTTGTTGACGGTATTAGAAGCCAATGGCGAAGTCATTTGGGTGGTCGGTCATCGAATTGACGATCGGTTTAAAGTGACAGAGAGGACTATCCAAATACTAAGGATGCAATTGACAGTTGACAATTAAATCGGTTGACAAGGTACTAGACCTTAACTTTTAGGTTGGCAATTGCTTTATTGTCAATTGTCAACTATTTCAATGCAAAATCTTTTCTTTTGAAGCTTCGAGTGATAACTTCGCAGTCTAATTAAACACGACTAAATACCTTTTTATGAAAATAACCGTAGTAGGTGCCGGCAATGTGGGCGCAACGTGTGCCGATGTATTGGCTTACAAAGAAATTGCAAACGAAATAGTTCTGGTCGATATCCGTGAAGGTTTTGCCGAAGGCAAAGCGTTGGACATCTGGCAAAAAGCCCCTATTGATTTATACGACAGCCGCACGATCGGCTCCACTAACGACTACACCAAAACGGCAGGATCGGAGGTGGTCGTTATCACGTCCGGACTTCCGCGTAAGCCAGGCATGACCCGCGATGATTTGATCGGTACGAATGCGGGAATCGTAAAATCGGTGACCGAGAACGTGGTCAAGCATTCTCCAAACGCCATTATCATTGTGGTATCTAATCCATTGGATGTGATGACCTATCAAGCTCACATTACTTCCAAACTTCCTCGTACCCGGGTGATGGGCATGGCCGGAATTTTGGATACGGCTCGTTACCGCGCTTTCTTGGCAGAGGCATTAAATGTTTCTCCAAAAGATATTCAGGCCACGTTGTTGGGAGGCCATGGCGATACTATGGTGCCACTGCCACGTTACACTACAGTTGCCGGAATCCCAGTAACAGAATTGATTGCCAAAGATAAGTTGAACGCCATTATTGAGCGCACTAAAGTGGGTGGCGGTGAATTGGTAAAACTAATGGGCACCTCCGCTTGGTATGCACCCGGTTCGGCTGCGGCACAAATGGTGGAGGCAATTGTAAAAGATCAGCGCAGAGTGTTGCCAGTATGCATGCAATTAGACGGAGAATACGGAATCAAAAATTGTTATTTAGGTGTGCCGGTAATCTTGGGCAAGAACGGTATCGAGAAAGTAATTGAGCTTGACTTGAACAATGAAGAGAAAGCGTTGCTCGAAACAAGCCGACAGCATGTAACTGAAGTGATGGAGGTGTTAGCGAAGTTGGGGAAATAGAGGTAAGATTTTGGCCGTGAGTTGAGAGATTTTTAAGTGCCTGCGAAAGTGGGCATTTTTTTATACGTATGCATTTTTTATATTTGTCGTACAAAAATAGAAAATATGGACGCCAAGATTACATTAAGCTTTGACGAAAGCATCATTAACAAAGCCAAGGGATTTGCTGAAACTCAAAATATTAGTCTTTCGAGGCTGACTGAATTTTTATATAGCCGGATAGTAAGTGGCCATTATAAAAGTTTGGAAGATCTGCCAGTAGCGGATTGGGTAACCAAAGTGGCCGAAGGCGAAGCCATTTATCAAACCAAAGCAAGAAATAGAAAACGATTAAAAGCCGAGTTTCTAAAATCTAGAAAATGAAAGTATTTCTAGATGCCAATATTTTAGTTTCGGTGCTGAACAAAGAATATCCATTATTCACTTACTCGGCTCGCATTTTGAGTTTGGTGGATAATCCAAAATTTGAAATCTATACGTCCCCTATTTGTCTTGCTATTGCTTTTTACTTTGCCGAAAAGAAAAGAGGGCA
>Ga0209490_10004136_pt1 | contig 13437 bp, 7 predicted proteins | sample MAT06_FD_187209 | JGI IMG/M metagenome (GOLD analysis project Ga0209490, IMG submission 187209) | Freshwater microbial communities from Lake Fryxell liftoff mats and glacier meltwater in Antarctica - MAT-06 (SPAdes) (version 2) | ecosystem: Environmental > Aquatic > Freshwater > Ice > Liftoff...
TTCCCTTGCCGCTATCAGTGACGCCCATCAGCAGGCTCTCATTCTCTGCTCTCACCTCTAGCGTTAAAACTCCGCAATTGTCCATCGCTTGTAGGGCATTGTGAATTAGATTTGTCCAAACTTGATTTAGTTCGTCTGGATAGCATAGTAATTCAGGCAGTCCATCTTGATAATTCCTGACAACTTCTACTCCCTGTTTGAGTTGGTTATAATAAAGAGTTAAGGCGTTGCTGAACTAAGGTATGATAAAGTAGTCCTCCGAGCGTCAAAAATAACACACATTTAAAAGCAATATTATGCAATACCCGCTCATGTAACAATACTTCGGACAGTTTTAGATATAGTCGAGTCTCCGAAACCTTTGCTGGCTATATGCTGGACTATTTTTTCAATGTTTAAGTTTAGCCCTAAGTTTCAGAAAATGCGTAAAAAATGGTAGGGCTTACTCCGTAAGGCTTACAGGGCCGTTAAAAAACTGTCCGAAGTATTGATGTAAGTCAACTCATATAAATAAAAATGGTCACCAAAAAGGTAAACAGAATTCTATTTGCGTCAAATGCAAAAAACAATTGGCGTTGCTTAATCAGGGTATGAAAAAGAACCAGGCAAAAATCCAGAAGCTTTGTGGACAATGGTTTTTATGCTTTGCATATTTAGCCGTTCCTACCGTAAATCAGCAACGCCGTTATTCTAAGTGTGAACAAATGCTAGGGTATTCAATTAAATTACTAATTCATTATCTCAAATTTGGAGATGTTCCAATTCCCCATCAAAATCCCAGAAATCATTGGCGGCTCCCCTCTCGTATTTTTGCCCGTATCATACCCTAATTCAGCAACAGTAAGCTCTCAACCACGAGCTTCATCAATCATTCGCAAATCTCAAATCTCCAATCTCACATCAAATAACCCTGCCTTTGTGCGCAAGCATTCAAGGCAGGGTTATTATTGAGTATTCGGAACTCTCTTCGCGGTGAGTCGATCGATCTCGTGCAGTGGACTATTCGCCCAATCTAGTTATTTTAGAGGTGCGTTCGGCCAACATCAACAATACATAAATAGTCATTACATAACCGGCGGCCAGAATCGGAATAATTAGAGGAATATCGCGATAAATCATAATTAGAACCAAAAGTCAAGGACGAGGAGGAGGAGGAGGAGGACAAGTTCAAGACCTACTACATTAAGTCAGCACCCAAGACTGTACCTTGGTTCTGAAGGCTGTTTTTCCAGATCAAACCTGGGGGAACATTTAGGCGTTCCCGGTCAATAATCATTTATTGCTTTACAGATGCTTAAACAGCCAAAAACTATCCACTTTAGCTGCTTTGAGCTACTGTGCACATAAGATACGCTAGTATTGACTTCTGAAAACTTTTAGCCGCAAGAAACTAAAAATCTGTCCCAGAAATTTTTGCTGCGATCGACTCACCAGGCTGGCCCTACGAAACTCTTACAGCGACCTAAAAGCTGCCTGCCAGTTTGGATGAAGTACAGAATGAGATACAGCTCGTAAAATACAGCTTGTAAAATACAGCTCGTAAAATACAGCTTGTACTTAATGTATGGAATTGTTTAAATCCTTAACGCTGATCATAACACAGGATTTCTGGGATTTAGAGATTTTTTGGCAGTGTGCTTAACAATTCGATACAATAGGGGCAACCCCTCTGACAGTCGGCTACCCGCCTCTGGCAGTTGGGCGAGTCCTAGCTGGTGGCAGACAACAAATAACTGCCGATCGCCTAGATTTCTCTTCCCTATTGCAGAGAATTACCTTAAAATAAAGATATGATATGTAAAATTTTGTTACTTTACGGCTTGAGTCGGCGTATCCATGATCTCTAGCACTTTCCTATTTTCCTCGGTTGAAGAAGACCTGCAACTGTTGACAGAAAACTTGAAACAGTTAGTCGGTGCCCGTCATCCCATCTTGTACGCGGCTGCGGAATACTTATTCGGCACAAAGGGAAAACGGGTGAGACCCGCAATAGTCTTGTTGATGGCCAAGGCGACAATGCCCGATCGGGAAATCACCGAAAAACACCGCCGACTAGCGGAAATCACCGAAATGATCCACACGGCTAGTCTAGTCCACGACGATGTAGTGGACGAATCGGATCTGAGGCGGGGAGTACCGACGGTACACAGTCGGTTTAACAACCGAGTGGCAGTATTGGCGGGAGATTTTCTGTTTGCTCAATCGAGTTGGCATTTGGCAAATCTGGACAACCTACCAGTAGTCAAACTGCTTTCAGAAGTAATTATGGATTTAGCTGAGGGGGAAATTCAACAGGGACTAAATGGATTTGACACCAGTTTGTCGATCGAAGCGTACTTAGAAAAAAGTTATTACAAAACAGCCTCTTTAATCGCCAACAGTTCCAAAGCAGCCGGCTGTTTGAGCGAGGTTTCAGCGGAAATAGCAGACGATTTGTATAACTACGGTCGCAACATTGGTTTGGCATTCCAAATAGTAGATGATATATTAGATTTCACCGCTTCAACAGAAACTTTGGGGAAACCCGCAGGCTCGGATCTGATCAGCGGTAATCTAACAGCGCCAGTGCTATTTGCCCTAGAAGAAAAGCCTTACTTGGAAGTTCTCATAGAACGCGAGTTTGCTCAAGAAGGAGATATAGAGCAGGCTTTGGCACTGGTAGAAGATTCTAAAGGCATAGAGCGATCGCGAGAACTAGCCACAAATCACGCACATCAAGCTGTCGAATACTTGGCTGCGCTACCCCAGTCCGAATCCCGCCAAGCTTTGATTGACTTGGCAGATTACGTTTTGAGCCGACTTTATTAGAAGGGAGAAGGAAGAGGGAAGAAGGAAGAAGGAAGAAGGAAGAAGGAAGAAGGAAGAAGGAAGAGGGAAGAAGGAAGAAGGAAGAGGGAAGAAGGAAGAGGGAAGAAGGAAGAATGGGAGAGCAATGCCCAATGCCCAATTCCCAATTCCCTCTTCCCTCTTCCCAATGCCCAATTCCCAATTCCCTCTTCCCAATGCCCAATTCCCAATTCCTTCTTCCCAATTCCCAATTCCGAATTCCCAATTATGCGATGTCCGGCGGGAGATTGCTAGAATTTGACTGTAGAGTCGATCGATATTGTTGCAAGTAAACGTTAATTAAATTCTGAACTTGCTCCCGAGTAATTTCCGTCCCGACTTCTAGATTGCCAGGACTTTCAAAAAAAACAATGCTGTCTAGACCTTCTAGAGCGATCATCTGAAATAAAATGTGAGTGACAGGCAAAGAAACTGAGTTGAGGCGATCGCCCGCAGCCGCCGCTTGCAACGCATCTTGAAGAGAACTCCAAGCATAAATCACCCTTTTTTCCCGTCCCGGTTGCTTGAGATTGCTCAAAACCACGATCGCCCAACTTTGGTCTATGGCTTGGAGGATCGAGTATTCGAGGTGCTGTAGCTGTTGGGCCATTAACAGCAGCGCCGGGGCGATCGCCTCTAAGATTTGTGGCGTCGAACCGTCAGGCGGAGCTTTTTCGATCAGTGCTTGAATCTGTTGGTCTAAATCCATCAGTAAATTAATTTGAGATTTGAGTCTAAGAATTTCAGGGTAACAGGTGCAGGGCCAAGTATGTGATACCTAGCACTGCCCACAATAAAATGTAAAATCCCAAATTTAACGTGGCAGAGTGTGCTACTTTCAATGTTAGCTGTAAACCATCATGCGGGAAATCTGCCAGAGCGTGGAAACCACCATATTTCAACTGCTGTTAGACGAACTCAAAAAGTCCACTCGTGCGTCTGAGCAGAACTGCCAAGATGTAGCAGGGCGACTGGCAGCAGAAGTCAACAGGATATGTACCGAAAGTCAGCGGATTCAATCATCAGGAGATATAGAAGGTGCAGCCGAGAGCTTGGCCCGGCACCGCTTGCAACAATGCCTCCACTATGACAATTTAGGCTCCGGGCCTGGGCGAGTAGAATTGCACAGTACCCTCAGTGCGATCGTCTATCGCTTCATCACTCCTCCCCAGGTGCAGTCTAGCTATCAGGCGCGAGTAGAACTGATCAAAGATTTTTTGCAAGGATTTTATCTCGAAGCCTTAAAGGCATTCCGGCGCGAAACCCAACTGCCACTCACCTACAGCCCCCGCACTCGCTTAGAACTAGCAGAGTACATGGCTTTTGTAGAGCGCTTCGGCAAGCGGCGCATTCCTTTACCTCGGAACCGCAGCCAGCAACTAATTATTTTACGGGCCCAAACGTTTTCCCAGCAGCAGCCCAAAGAAACTTCTGTAGATATGGAACAAGCCGCCGACGGAGGGGCTACAGATTCCGACCAAACTTGGAACGACACCTCCGTGCACTCGGTGCGGGAAGCAATGGCCGGACAGGGTTCATCTGCAATTCGCCCCCAAGGCGACGAGTCAGAATCTCTGCGGCAAACTGTGATTGACGAATTAGTCGCCTACTTGAAAGAGCGCAATCAAGAAGAATGCGCCGATTACTTCGTGCTGCGCTTGCAAGACTTGCCGACTAATGAAATAGAGTCGCTTCTGGGCATAACTCCCCGCCAAAGAGACTATTTGCAGCAGCGCTTCAAGTACCATTTGCTCAGATTCGCCATGTCGCACCGCTGGGAACTCGTTCACCAGTGGCTGGAAGCAGACTTAGACAAAAATTTAGGTTTGCTGCCTTCTGAGTGGCAGGATTTTGGTGAACAAATTGGCCCAGAGGGACAGCGTTTGCTAAAGTTGAAGCAACAGGGTCTGTCAGAGTTAGCGATCGCGCAAACCCTCGGCAGCACGGTAGCCCAGGTACAGAAACGGTGGTTTAAATTGCTCGAACTTGCCTGGGAGTTACGAAATCGTTCAGATTCCGGAGAAGGGGCATCTAGTGATGAATAACGAAACGAACAGGGATGCAGAGGCTTTCGAGCGTCAGTTTTTAAACTGGATATTGCAGACGCCAACGGCGAATGCCTCTAGCGAAGATGACGAAAACCTCGATCGACCCCTTCACTCAGAAGAGTGGGGCGATACGGAAGAAAATTCCGGGGTGGAATACTGGGAATGGGACGAACCAGACCCGCTGGACTATCAAGTAGAGATGCACACCAATGCACCCGTACAACCGCTGACTATTGGAGACATACCGACCGTGCAAAACCGTTTTCAGACCTTGTTAAAAGAGAGGCTTAGAGCCGAAATCGAATCTAACCCGCCGCTGTTCCCCTGGGAAACAGAACTCAAAAGCTACGACCACGATTACCCGGACGAGGTAGCCCCCCAATGGGTTCCCCCCCTGCACCTCTGGACACCCCAACTGCAAAACATCAGATGGGGACGCCTGCCAATTCCGATCGCCCAAGGGGTTTTTGCCCAACTCCTAGAACCCTGTCAGAATCTGGTAATGTCGTCGCTGCGAGAAGGATCGAAGTTAGTTCGTGCTGTAGATAGCTTGTTTCCAGGCCATTCGCAGGAACTCAACGAATTAGCTGGTTTAGTTCTCAGAGGTGCTGTGCGAGGACTTACAGATGTAGAAGTAGAAGATTTACCGAACTACGAAGTGGCAACTACCGATCAACAGATGCTCATGTCGCTGTTAGCCGCGCGGGGAATCATTGAGTCTCTAACTTTGAATTGTCCTGTAAACCAGCCGCCAGTTTCGCGGGAATGGCTGACGGCATTGGGTTCCTTAACTCTAGAGGCCCAATACCAGTCGAGGCGCAGCACAGAACAGCCGATGCCATCTTTAAGAGTTGAGTGCCAATTTCCTGGGGCCGGAAGTTTAGAACTCAAGGGAGGAGATGCCGAAGCAACTGCACAACGTCCGAATTCTGGACATTTAAGCGTGGAGTTGTTTGATCCGCAACCTGACAAGACCTATGCCCTAGAAGTTCGATTCCAAAACTTCGAGACGAGACCTTTAATGTTTGCTATTCGTCCAATTTTGACAGGACAAGATAGCAACTAGAAAGTTCAGTTGACAGTTGACAGTTGACAGTTGACAGTTAACAGTTGACAGCTACCTCTACCTGGAAGGAAGAGGATTGGAGTAATGAATAGATAGTCTGATTTTAATTTCTCCCTACAAGGGTTCCGGCTTTAAACCAATTCTTCGGAGTAAAATTAGAGTAAATAATGTATGTTTTACTCTGCGGTTTGACCTCACACAAAAAACGGATGCAATCTGCCGAATTCTGTGGTGGAAAGCGAAAAATTTTAGAGATTAGTGAAAGCTCTCCCAGATTCAAAGCTGCGAGAAAATCTAAAATCTAAAATCTAAAATCTAAAATCGGATGGGTGCATATGACAACTGACAACCTGCGAAATATACCCGTTTTAGGTAAGCTGTGGGAGCAGATTGAGGCAATGCCTCCGCCGGTGACTGAGGATTCTTTACTGCTGCGAATCCTAGTTCAGTTGTTGGTAATTGTGGGAATTGTGGCTACTGACGTTGCTGCTGAAGAAGCCCTGAACCTGTGGGCTGTGCCTGTTAGTATTGTGGGAGCAACTTGGAGTTGGTATCGCCGCCACGATCGCAATGTACCTGCTAAATTTTGTATAGCCATTGGAATGATGGTGGCGCTGTTCGCTTTTTTTACTCGTTTGGTGGGAGAGTTAAACGATACGCGGCTAGTTTTAGCGCAACTGTTAATTCACCTTCAAGTCTTACACAGCTTCGATTTGCCCCGACGCAAGGATTTAGGCTACTCGATAGTCATCGGGCTAATTCTGTTAAGCGTAGCCGCGACTATCAGCCAAACGCTGACTTTTGGCCCGCTGCTGTTAGTGTTTTTAGCCGTTGCGCTTCCGACTTTGGTGTTGGATTATCGATCGCGCTTGGGACTCTCGAAAATAGAAGATAATCAGCAGAATGTAGAAGCTAAAGAGAAACAGAAAAACAACAACTGGTCGCTATTTGCTGCTACTTTATCCCCTAAGTATTTTGGCTTGTTGTTTCTGATAACTATCAGTTTGGGGCTGGCTATTTTTGCGTTTTTGCCGCGCTTCCCTGGCTATCAGTTGCGGACTTTTCCGGTGAGTGCTCCAATTCAATATCAGGGGGAGTTTGACTCGCGCAGCATCATAAATCCGGGGTATGTCAGAGGCGGAAATAATAAAGGAACTGGCGGAGGAAGGGGGAGAAACCCAGACACAGGGCCAGGAGAGGTGGACTCTACTTTTTATTACGGTTTCAATCAGCGGATAAATCAAAATTTGCGTGGTGCTCTGAAACCTGAAGTGGTGATGCGAGTCCGATCGCAGGCGGCGGGTTTTTGGCGGGTATTAGGCTTTGACAAATACACTGGTCAGGGTTGGGAAATTTCTCGCAATGACGACGCTTTTAAGCTGACTAGACCTAAGTGGTCTTATCAATTCTATCTGAATCCATTTCCGAATGCGCCTCGGACTCAAGAGGTGATTCAAAGTTATACGATTGTTGCTCAATTGCCGAATTTGATTCCGGCTTTAAACAAGCCGAAGGAACTTTATTTTCCGAGTCCAGAGGTAGCAGTTGATGCGGAAGGCGGTTTGCGATCGCCTATAGAATTGGCGGCAGGTATGACTTATACCGTGATTTCAAATGTGCCTTTTCGCGATCGGGCTTTGTTGAATAAAACTGGTACTGATTACCCGAAAAATATTCGCAAGTTCTATTTAGGTGTACCGCCGAAAATTGCCGAGAAGGTGCGGGCGAAAACTGAGGAAATATTGCAGGCGAGAACCAGAGTAGCAAAGTCGGAAAGGGCGATCGACTCTCCCTACGAAAAAGCGTTATATTTAGCTCAATACTTGAAGCAAAACCCGAATTATAAGATAGAAAAAGCTTTACCTTATCTAGAAGAAAGTGAAGATTTAGTCGAGGGTTTTCTGTTTGGTTATAAGAACACGCAGGCTGGCAAAAAGGTGACTGGTGGATATCCAGACCACTTTTCGACGGTGTTGACAATCATGCTAAGGTCGATCGGGATTCCGGCGCGAATGGCTGGCGGTTTCGATACGGGAGAATTCAACCCGTTTACTGGTTTGTATGTTGTCAAAAATACCGACGCTTTCCTGATGACGGAGGTATATTTTCCTAATAACGGCTGGTTTGCTTTTAATCCGATTCCCGGTTATCCTTTGATTCCGGCTTCGGTGGAAGATAACCAGACTTTTAGCGCGCTGGAATCGTTTTGGAAGTGGATAGCGGGTTGGCTACCAACTCCTCTGAGAAGTGGTTTAGATTCAGTGTTCGCTTTTGTGTTCGGCTGGATTGGTTTGATTGTAGGCTGGTTTTTGGGGCAGTTTGCGAAGGGCTGGGTGGGGTTGTTTACTGGTTTGATTAGCGCGATCGCATTTGGCTTCCTTGGCTGGTTAATTTGGCAACTGTGGCGCAAGTGGCGCTACCGTCGTTGGCTGGGGAAATTGCCGCCTGTGGAAGGGGTTTATCAGGAAATGCTGAAGGATTTGGCGAGTCGGGGATTTGCGAAACAGAAAGCTCAAACGCCTTTGGAGTATGCTGAGGCAATGCGGGCTAATCACGCAATTGATGAAGCTGAGGTAATTCAGGAGGTTTCGCAGGCTTATGTGCGCTGGAAGTATGGCGGGGAAATGGGTAACTTGAATCAGTTGCGCGAGTTGGTGGGGAATTTGAGGCGATCGTACTTAAGGAAACTGAAAAAGCGCTGGTTTTAGTCCAATACGGTTCACTTAACATATTTATGCCCCGAAGATCCCCCTAAATCCCCCTTAAGAAGGGGGACTTTGAGGGCATTCTTGTCCCACCCTTTTTAAGGGGGGTTAGGGGGGATCGTCTTAAGTAAACCCTATTGGGTTTTAGTCGATAAAGGTAGGAAAAAAAGCGTCGGTATCAGCTAACTAACTGTAGGGTGCGTCAGGGGAAAAATTCTTAGTCTGTGATCAAAACATTCCGCCCTGACGCACCCTACCATAACTAACTGTAGGGTGCGTCAGGGGAAGAATTCTTAGTCTGCGATCAAAACATTCCGCCCTGACGCACCCTACCATAACTAACTAACTGATGCAGGAGAAACTGGACAACTGATTACCGTTGGAGTTAACGCGCCAATTGCTGCATCGGTTGTCTCGAAACAGTTTTCTTTACCAATTTTGTCCAGCAATCTGGTGCGTTCTAACAAGTTTTTAACTTCAGGCTGTAAGCCAGCCAAAAGAAGGCGACAGTCATGTCGTTTCAAATCGCCATAGATGTCTTCCAAGGCCACGAGTCCAGTAGTGTCCATATTGGGCACGTACCGCATCCGCAAAATTAGATACTTCACTTCAGGTTCATCCCGCAGGAAGGTAACAAACCGCTCTGCTGCCCCAAAAAATACAGGCCCATCAACCCGATAAACGGCAATTTGTTTGCTCAATTCAAGGGGTATATTGGGTGGAAAGGCTTCTGTTTCGGGGATTTTCGTCAAATTGAGCTCGCTCATGCGCTTAATGAATAACGCCCCAGCAGCAATTAGCCCGACTTCCACCGCCAACACCAAATCAAACAGAATGGTCACCGCCCAAGTCAGCATCATGACGCCGAAGTCAGAGTAGGTTGCGCGCATCAGTAAGCTGATAGCTTCCCACTCAATCATTTGTACACTCGTCACCATCAAAATTCCTGCCAATGCTGCCAGGGGAATTTGAGAGGCTAAAGGTGCTAATGTCAAAACGATGATTGCCAGTGCAGCCCCGTGAATGACTCCAGACAACCGGGTTCTGCCGCCCGATCGCACATTCACGGCTGTACGGGCGATCGCTCCCGTAGCTGGAATACCGCCAAAGAATGGGACTATAATGTTTGCCAAGCCCTGACCAATCAGTTCACGATCGCTGTTGTGTTTCTCGCTGACAGTCATACCATCGGCAACCACAGCAGATAGCAGCGATTCAATACTGCCCAATGCGGCTAAAGCTAATGCCGGATTAATCAATTCTCGGATCAGCCTAAAATCATTACCGTGGGGAATCCCTTGGGGCATCGGCAACGATTGTGGGATAGAACCAATAGTGGGAACATCGAGGTGAAAGAAAGAGGCGATCGCCGTTGCCAGCACCAACCCTACCAATGAACCCGGTATGACAGTCGTAATCCTAGTCCAAAATAGCTTAGTCAGAATCACCACGGTTGCCAACCCGACTGCCTCCAAGTTTAATCCTTCCCAATGAGTAAAGGTCTGCCACAGTCCCGGTAAAAAATGTTCACTACGGGGCAACTGGAACCCAAAGAAATTATTCAACTGTCCGCAAAAAATAATCACAGCGATACCGTTGGTAAAACCTGCTGTGACTGGATAGGGAATAAACTTGATCAGTCTACCTAGTTTGGCAACGCCCAGGGCAACTTGAATAATTCCTGCCATTACCCCGGCAATCCACACCTTCTCGATACCATACTTGCTAACAATCCCAATCAGGACTACCGCCATCGCTCCAGTGGGCCCTGTAATCTGCACCGGAGAACCACCAAACACGGCGGCCACGGTTCCTGCCACAATTGCCGTGTAGAGTCCTGCTTTGGGTTCGACGCCACTGGCCACAGCGAACGCCAGGGCCAGAGGAAGGGCAACCACGGCGGCGGTCAGCCCACCTGTCAAATCGCCTCGCCAATGAACAAAAGTGCGATCGAACCAAGGCCGCAGACCACCGATGAAACTATTGGCTACTGTCATAGAGTTATAACTCCTAATGTCTTGGAATTTCTATATTTCAAGATTTCCAAAGTCTTGCGTAGATACTAGCACTCTTGCTAAATTAGTGAGTCGGGGAAAGGTTTTAGAACCCCGACTTTTTTAATAAATCAGGGTTCTGGATATAATTTACCGTGCCGATGGTAGCTGGATTTCGATACCGACTTTTTCACCAAGATCGATCGCATTATTAGCAATATCAATCGCGCCTCCCACACCAGTTCCGAGAATACCAGCCAACGCGACAAGAGCTGTTAAGCTTTTCTTTAATCTGGCTTTACTCCATTGATCCTCCGGTTTATTGACTTCAATTTCGACATCTTCAATATCAATCATTACGCCCTCACGGATGTCTTCGGGGAACTGCGCGGCGGTTTCGCGCATCGATGAAATCAGTTTTAGCAGTTCGGCAGTATTGGCGTTATTATTTTGGATGAATGTGCTATTAGTCACTTCGGCTTTTTCGTTAGCCACAACACCAGATACCGGAGCGTTGAATTGGTTTTTAGGAGAATCTTGAGTCATATTATTATGGATGTTGATAGTTGGCTGAAAACTAGAAGAATCTACACGATCGGGTAGATCGATTCCTGGAACTCGATCTCTTTCCCGCTGTTGCGAGTAATCGGGGAAATCTGCAATCAAGCCGCGCACATTGACCATTTGATAAGATTTTTGGCACTGGATATTCTGTTGGCGATCGCTATTGAAATCCTGAAGAGTATTGAACGGATATGTGCAGGGCGATTTATCTCCTTTGCATTTGGGACAGTTGCACGGGATTAATTCTTTGTATTTTAACCGATCGTCATAAGTAGCATGAATCTTCCACAATTCGTGGCGGGTGCGCTCTAAAATAGAGTTTTTCAGTTTCCCAGAAACTCGAATGCGGATTTCTCGTTTCTCGTAATCCTCGATGACTTCGGCTTTGCCATAACCATCGGTGAGGACAACTCCATCGCGCCAGACGATACCTGACTTATTTTCTGCAAATCCAGACGAGTTGGAACGATAAATTAATCCGTGCATCTCTACGATTAAGCGGGTGATGATGCCCTTGGGCATGAAGTCGTATTCGTAGCGCAAAATTACGTTATCTGTGTCGTCCCATTCGTAATCGGGAGGTTCGGGACTGAGGCGTTGCGGGGCGATGTACTGTCCGGGTTTGCCGGAGATTTCGTAACAGATTTTGAACTTCTTCATCAAATGAAGTAACTCCTTGTGCAAGTCCTGGTATTGCTTGTCTCGCCAGATTTCGCTGAGGTTTTGCTTGGTAAAGTATCCCAAGTTTGCTTTCACCCCATCGTTATCGGTGACTTTGTAGACGGCGTTAGTTGCCCATTCGGGACGCAAGATGACCTGCTGGCTGAGCTTGCTGTCTTCTTCTTGGAAGTGGAGGATAATGCCTAAATCGTGCAAATACTTGCTCAAACTCAGCATGGCGTGTTTCTCGGACTTTTTGAAGCCTTGGCTAGCGCAAATCTCGTAAAACTCGGAAACATCGATACGGGTTTGGCTTTGGGAGTAGTTTTCCAATACGTGGCGGACGTTAGCCCAGCGTCTGGGGATGGGCGTACTGATGTGATCTAGGTTGCTGATGCGGTTTTGTAGGGCGCTTTGGAGGGTTTCGAGTCCGCGATTGTTGGCGAGGTTGGTAGCAAAATCTTTTTCGAGGTTGTCAAAGTCACCGCGCAGTTGGCGAACCTTGATTTCGCAGCGACGGTCTTGTTTTTCGTTCTGAACGAGGAAAACGGGGCTCTTGTTGCTGAGGAGTTCGATGATATTCAACCAGTAGCAGAGATTGGGGTTTTCGCGACGGTTATCGACGAGGAGGATGTAGAGGGAACGTTCGGTGAGGAAGAATTGGTGCGTGTGGTGGTAGATTGCCTGTCCGCCAAAGTCCCAGAGGTTGATGCGGAAAGGTTTACCGTTGGGTTGTGTGAATTTCCAGCGCACCACATCGATGCCTTCGGTACTTGGTTCTTGTTTTTCGAGTTTGTAGTCGGGGTTGAGCAGTTTTTTGGCTAGGGTAGTTTTTCCCGCTTCGCCTTCACCGACAATCAAAAGTTTGGCTTCGTTGAGTTCTTCGGTATCGTTGGGATCGCGGGTTTGGAAGTAGAAATCGAGAATAGTACGCAAATCACCAGCACTTTTATAGTATTCGTTTGGGCCCAGGATTTCCGGCGGAATTGGCATCCGATTTGCCCGCAAATCCAGTTTGTCCAGCTTCTCCATGCTGCGGATCGCCTCTGGGATGACTGTAATCTGATTGCGATCGATGGAAATATCTGTCAGATTTGACAGTTTGCCGATCGCCTCTGGGATGACTGTAATCTGATTGTAACTGAGGTAAAGATCTGTCAGATTCGACAGTTGCCCGATCGCCTCTGGGATGACAGTAATCTGATTGCTACTGAGGTCAAGCTCTGTCAGATTCGACAGTTGCCCGATCGCCTCTGGGATGACTGTAATCTGATTGCCACCGAGGTTAAGCAGTGTCAGATTCGACAGTTGCCCGATCGCCTCTGGGATGACTGTAATCTGATTGAAAATGAGGTTAAGCTGTGTCAGATTCGACAGTTGCCCGATCGCCTCTGGGATGACTGTAATCTGATTGTCACCGAGGTCAAGCTGTGTCAGATTCGACAATTGCCCGATCGCCTCTGGGATGACTGTAATCTGATTGTTACGGAGGACAAGCTGTGTCAGATTCGACAATTGCGCGATCGCCTCTGGGATGACAGTAATCTGATTGCTACTGAGGGAAAGCAGTCAGA
>Ga0209490_10004138_pt1 | contig 13435 bp, 11 predicted proteins | sample MAT06_FD_187209 | JGI IMG/M metagenome (GOLD analysis project Ga0209490, IMG submission 187209) | Freshwater microbial communities from Lake Fryxell liftoff mats and glacier meltwater in Antarctica - MAT-06 (SPAdes) (version 2) | ecosystem: Environmental > Aquatic > Freshwater > Ice > Liftoff...
CGATCGCAAATTTGCGGTACTTTCTGCCTGCTTCACGATCGCTTCTAATTGTTGCACTTGAGCCGGTGTAGCATTTTGGCAGGCCCCGGCCGCCGATAGCTGTTCCAAAGCAATCCGACAATCATAAAGATCCGCTGCATCGGCGATCGACAAAGTAGCCACGCGCAATCCATGATGCGGATCTGCCGTCACTAAATTCTCCCGTTGCAGTTGGCACAAAGCCTCTCTCACCGGAGTTCTGCTGACGTTTAGCATATCTGCCAGTTGTGTTTCTATCAGGCGTTCTCCTGCCGCTAATTCCCCCGATAGGATAGCAGTTCGGATAGCTTGATAAGTTTGTTCGTGGAGAGATTGAGTGCGGCGAATCGCGCGAAATGAAAGAGCCAAAATCAGTTATCCTTAAGTTAAAACTAAAGTGAATTCAATATTGTTATAAATTGTTGATTCAGCCTCATCTCTAGAATTTGTCCGTTAGATAACAAGAGGTTTTGGCTGCCTCATTATCAATGATACCTCACAGCGGCGTTGCTACACCAGATATGTCTAGATTGTACGCCACAACTGTAGGGACACGGCACTGCCGTGTCCCTACCCGGATCTGCTTAAAAGCTGAACTGAGTGCGCAGATTTCCCACAAACACGGTGGGATTGCCATCAAAGTTGTTGGCATTAAAGATAGCGTAGAATGCTGGGACGATCGCAATATTATTAGTAATCGGGTAATAATACGAACCCTCCACCTCATACTGAGTACCTCCATTGCCGCCGCCCGCAAGCAAAAATCTGCGACCCGATATATAATCGTGGGGAACCACAAAGGAAAGTACACCCAACGCGCCCTTTTTTCCAATATCGGGAAATCCCATGCCAACTTGAAAAGATTGTACTTTAATGTCGCCGCCAGAGCGATCGCGATTTACCGGATTCACCTCAAGCTGCCCGTAGGAATACCGCCCAAATAAACCAAAATTTCGACCCAGCAACCAATCAAAATTTACCACAAAAGCATCGGCACCGGAATCTCTAACTCTTCCCCCAAAACCATCGTCGGCATACCCGTAAGGCAACGGTTCGCCCACTGCACCGCCAATAAATCCATTATAAGGTTTGATGCTCGATCGCGCGTAAATCAGTCGCAGATTGAAAGAGTTGGTGGGGGCGTATTCCAACTGCGCTGTCATCGTATTGGAACTGTTAAACAAACCATCCCTGGGATTGCTAGCAGTATTAAATACCGCAGGATTCAAAAATTCGGTATTTTCAGCCATATAAGCAGCCGTCAACTTAAGCGGCTTGGCAACTTGCCAACTGACAACAGCACCCGAACCGCGATCGACCGCATTTAACAGTGTACTACCGTTCGAGTTAAAACTCGTTGCCCCTTTCATAAAAAACGTGAAACGATTGCCATCAAAGTATCGATAATAATTCAATCGCGGCCCGATCGCAACTTGGACTTTATCTCCCACGGGAAACGTGTAGGACATCTCGCGAATTCCCACAACATTAGCCGTAGGTGTGCCAGTTTGATCTAAAAAAGGCGTTCCCCACGAGTTGTAAAAACCAGCCGAAACCAATTCGTTTGCAGGCGAGTTTCCATTGCCGAAAACCAACTGAGTAACCAGCGAATCTTTGCCTGTAAACGAAGTATTTAGCGTCAAAAAAGCATAGTAGCTAAAAGTAGTTTCAGGCTGCCCGCGCTCAACGCGGGTCGGTCGATTGTTGGCATCGCGAGTAGGGGCAGCAAAGGGGCTATTCGGGGCAGTGCGGCTGCGTTCTGCCCTAATATCGCCTGTCGGAAAAGCTGATGTGAGATTTAACCAAACGTTAGCATTAAGTTTCGTTGTAGTTGAAAATTGATTCGATTCTAGATTTGCCGTGCGAGCTTCTAGTACATCAATTCTACCGCGCAGTGTGGCTAGTTCTGCCGCAAATTCTTCTTGCAGTCTCTGGAGTTTCTGTAAATCCTCTTTTTTAACTAAATTCGAGGTTCCTGCTGTTACCAACTCAGCAACTTTATCGAGACAAGCATTCAAACCTGCGGCGAATTCGTAGCGAGTCATCGCTCGATTTCCTCGATAGGTTCCGTCGGGATATCCCGCTATGCAGCCATAGCGTTCAACTAATGATTGCAGTGCTTGAAATGCCCAATCTGTTGGTCTAACATCGCTGAGTTGGGAAACAGAAGTAACTTGTTCGATCTCCGGCGTGGATGAAGGATCGGTTACTTCTAGGCTGTCTACTTCTGAGATTTCAGCGATGCTTGCAGGCGCGGGATTTTCTGGACTTTCAATTGATTCTGATAAGAGGTTTGATTCGCTGGATTTTTGATTTGCTGTATCTGTAGGTGGGAGATTATTTGGTGGGGAAACTGCGGCGACTTCCGCTTCTGGGTTTGTTGATTTTGGTGAAATCTCAACAGTTTGTTCTGGGGTTAGCGCAGGATTTGCCTGTGCTGCATTTGGCTCGATCGCAATTGGTAGTGCGCCAGGTTTTTCCGTTGCTAGATTTGTCGCATTGACATCGTTGGCTTGAGAAATTTCTGCTATTTTTTCGCTTTCTGTTGCGAGGGAAATACTTTCGGGTTTTTCTTTATTTTCGGGTTTGACATCAGCCGTGGTTTCTGGCGTTACCCGTGGATTTGGCGCTGTGTCAATTTGGGCGATCGCACTTGGTGACTCAGCAACTTCAACTAAAGGCAAATCAGTTAATTCTAGAGTTTCAGTAGCAGACATTTCTGCCGCATAACTTCCTGGAGAATGCAGCAAGCTAATACAAAGTAGTGCTGGCGTTGCTGTCAGCATAATTTTGAAACATAACAATTTAGACATGATCCTCACACCGTAGATACGAAATACACGAAATTTGAGACCTACTCGATCTTCTAGTTGATAGTTAATTGGGTGCGTCAGTCACAATCATTGCTCGATATTCAGAGGTTTTAACTGACGCACCCTACCAGTTAATTTACTATTTGTTGTAATGACTTTAGTCATTTTTTAAATCAGCGGTTTGCGCTCTGCTGCTGGAGGTAAAGCTCGCTGCTCTAGAGGAGGCAAGTAGCTTTCATCAAATATCTTATTGATTGGGGGAGCTTCTATTTTTAAGGCTCCTGCTACTTGTTTGGCTGTCGCTTCCAGACGGGTTGGATCGACTCCGCCCAAACCAACTTTTTCAACTTCTGGAGAGATGTAGAGCCTTTCTAAGGCGATTTGCAGGCGGCGCTTTTCGGCGTTTTTATCCATCAAGCTATCTCCCGCTTTTACCACAGATTCTAATCCGGCTGCTGGATCTTTTAATGTGTCTTGCAGTCCTTTAAAATACGCTCTCAAAAATCCTTTGACTACTTCGGGATTCTTGTCGAGAAACGCTTTTTTAACCACGATCGCATTTCCGTACAAATCTAGACCGTTCTCGTTATAGTAGAAGACGTTTATATCTTCGGGCTTTTTGCCTGCTTTTTCTAAGGCTGGGATGATGGTTGTGGCAAATCCGCTCACTGCATCGATATCGCCTTTAATTAGTAATGTTTCCCGCAGCTTTGGTTCCATTGTAATCCATTCTACGCTGTCGGGCTGCACTCCCACTTTTTGGGCGAATACAGGCCACAGTTTGCGGGGTGCATCTCCTGCGGGAGCTCCTAGCTTTTTGCCGGTTAATCCTTTAGGATCTGCAATGTTGCTCGACTTGAGGCTGACAATGGAAAAAGCCGATCGATTGTAAGGGACTGCAACTGCTACTACTGGATCGTTGGGATTTTTGGCGTTGAACTCCATCATCGAGTAAATATCGCCAAATCCGATCTCGACCTGACCGGCTGCAACTTTGGTGATGGTGTCTGAGGAACCGTAGCCCCGCTCGATTTTAACATCCAATCCTTCTGTTGAGAAATAGCCTTTGTCAATGGCGATCGTTAGCGGTGCATTATCGCCTTGCAGCAGCCAAGAGGGATTGACTTTGATGGCGCGTTTCTGCGTGGTGTCAGCCGCCGTTGTTGCTGTTCCTCCTGCCGCTGCTGGGGTGGTTGTGGCATTCGGCTGTTGCGATTGACAGCTACTCAGGACGACTGGGGCTGCAATCAATATTAGGGAGAGCGATCGTACTAACCAACTATTTTTCATCACTAAAAAGCTTACTATTTGGACAACAAACCCAAGCAAAAACCCCTTGAACGCGCCAAATATGCTTACTAATCTTTGCAGATATCGCCTCAAAGTTAAGCTTGGCTAGGGCTTGTTGTATACAGTATGTTACAATAGCTTTGAATACTGTATACAGATATACAGTTTTTTCTCTTTTGTCAAACCACAATAGATTAGGATAGATTAATATTTTGCCCAGCACTTACAGCACTTAATGGTGAGTTGGTGTGATTGAAACACTTTTGTATTTGGCGATACAGAAAGATTCAAGACTATCGATAATATATGGAATATACGATTTTTAAATATTTTCTGTATACAGAATACTGCTGCTCGCTTGCTCAAGAAAGGAGATAGACTAATTATGGTACAACATACAATGTCAACAGAGGCGATCGAAACTAAAGAACCCGCACTTTTGGAATTCGATCGCGTGGGATTAGAGTACCAAGTTGATGGTCAACCCAGACGGATTATTGACGAGATTTCACTGTCGATCGCCCAAGGAGAATTTGTGTCATTTGTGGGGCCGAGCGGCTGTGGTAAAACATCTATTTTAAGAATGGTTTCCGGGCTGTCTCCGGCACCGATCGGCGAAATACGGATTCGGGAAAAAAAGATTAGCAAACCCTTAAAAAATGTCGGAATTGCCTTTCAGAATCCCGTGCTTTTGCCTTGGCGCAATACCCTAGACAACGTTCTGCTGCCCCTGGAAGTAGTGCAGCCTTACAAGCGAGAATTTAAAGATCCGCAGCGCAAGGAAAAGTTTATTCGCTCAGCACAAGAATTACTAACTACCGTGGGACTGCAAGACTTTCAGAAACAGTTTCCGTGGCAACTATCGGGAGGAATGCGACAAAGAGCTTCCCTGTGTCGGGGGTTAATTCACCAACCGGAAATACTGCTGCTAGATGAACCTTTTGGCGCGTTAGATGCTTTCACCCGCGAGGAGATGTGGGTGATGCTGCAAGATTTGTGGATGCGAGTGAAGTGCGTTTGCATCCTGATCACTCACGATTTGCGTGAGGCTGTATTCTTGTCAGATACGGTTTATGTGATGGGCCCGCGGCCGAGTTCGATCGTGTATAAAGTCAAAGTCAACCTGCCACGTCCTGTCACTGTAGATACGATCCTGTCGGATGAATTCAACCACATTGTTGCAGAGTTGCGCCGCCATATTCAGCGCAATTGATTGTCTAGTCACAGATGCACGGGGGGTCAGAAACCGGGTTTTTAACCCGCATACGTGCTGAAAACCCTCAATCTCTAAAAAACCCGGTTTCTTGCGGGGCGAATGCGTCCAAAACTAAAATATTTGAACAGGATTTTGAGAAAAAAATGGATAATTTAGAGAAATTTGCTCGATCAAAAACAGCCGGTATTGTGCTGCCAATTGCTGCCACAATCTTGCTGTTCGTGCTGTGGGAAATTCTGGTGTTTCTGTTCAAAATTCCCCCGTACAACTTGCCCGCACCTTCAGCGATAATCGCGGCAAGTTTCAACCAAAGTCAGGCGCTAATCGAAAACACAGGACAAACCTTGTTTACAACCTTAGCGGGTTTTATGCTCGCAATTGTTACAGGCGTAGTGCTGGGGTTTCTCATCGGATATTCGCGCATTGCCTATGTGGTTCTTTACCCGTTGTTAGTGGGATTCAATACTGTACCAAAAGTAGCCTTAGTGCCGCTATTTGCGCTGTGGTTTGGCATCGGTACGGTGCCGGCAATTCTGACGGCATTTTTACTGGCATTTTTCCCGATCGCAGTTAACGTAGCATTAGGATTAGATACAGTAGAACCAGAGATGAAAGATGTAATGCGATCGCTAGGTGCATCGCAGATCGAAATTTTCCAAAAAGTTGGGTTTCCCCACACCTTACCCTACGTCTTTGCCTCGCTGAAAGTGGCAATTTCCCTTGCCTTTGTCGGTACTGTAATTTCAGAAACAGTAGCTTCCAACAAAGGCATTGGGTACTTAATTGTCACCGCGAGTTCTAACTTTGACGTGCCTTTAGGTTTTGCAGGATTGATGGTTTTGGCAGTGATGGGAACCGTGCTTTATGCCTTGTTTGCCGCTGCGGAGAAATACCTGATTTACTGGGCGCGGTGATTGGATGGATTGAACCAAATCCAGTGGCGGAAATTACCGTGCATATGGCCTAAAGGTTCTTCGTGCTGGGCCTGTTTGATGTTTTCTACAGGTACTGGCGCGGGGGATTTTTTGGTTGCTTGACGATTGAAGAAGTTCATAAATTTGCCTCCGAGATTTTTGTGTTTCTGGGAGACACATCGAAACCTGTCACCACACCAGCTTTATTTGGTATGTCCGAATCTTTTTCTGTGCCTTATGATACTATTATATAACTATTTTGGGCGGAACGTATCACCCGATCGGGTGATCTCAAATTCGGGTTACACCCGGAGGGGACTCGGCGGTTGAAACCGCGTCTTGTCAAACAATGTCCGCCTTCGCGGACTGGGGAATTAAGGGACTCGGCGGTTGAAACCGCGTCTTGTCAAACAATGTCCGCCTTCGCGGACTGGGGAATTAAGGGACTCGGCGGTTGAAACCGCGTCTTGTCAAACGATGTCCGGATGGTGCGCGGACTGGGGAATTAAGGGACTCGGCGGTTGAAACCGCGTCTACACAAACGATGTCCGCCTTCGCGGACTCAAGAAAGAAGGTTTGTAGTGAGAACTTCAGTCGTCTTTCCCAATGGTTGACTCCAGGCGAAACCGCGCAATCTCATAGATTTCTGCTAAAGCTTGCTGCATTTCTGTTTCCGGGGAATTGTCGAGGCGGCGCTCAAATGCTTGGAGAATGCTGGTTTTTGTGTGGTTTTTCACCGCCACAATGAAGGGGAAACTAAACTTTTGGCGGTATTCTCGGTTGAGGAATTGCAAGCGATCGAATTCTGCGACAGAAAGCCGATCCAAACCTGCATCGGCTTGTTCGTTAACTGATGCTTCCGCCATTTTTGCTTTGCTTCCCAAGTCCGGGTGTGCTTGAATCAAAGCTAATTTTTCTTCCTGAGTTGTAGAATTGACGACTGTTACCATTTTGGCGTATAAATCGGCTGTGGATGCAAAAGGTCGATCGTCCCAAGTGCGGCGGGCGACTGCGGGTGTATCTTCAAAAATCGCAGCCAAGGCTTCTGTAAAAGTATCTTGGCTCATTTGGTTGAGTTCAACTAGGGAGTATTGCATTGTAAATTAAATTAATTAAATTCAGCAGTATGTAATTGTTCGTTGTGCATCTCAATCGCAAGATTTACGACACAATGTCATTGCGCTACGGGAGAGCAATCGCAAGGCCTACGATATAAGTCTATACGCTTGGGTTAAGACCGTCCGTTTGGCTTTCACAATGTGAAAAATAGGCACTGCGATTGCTTCGTTCCTCGCAATGACATTTGTTATTACTTTAAAAACTATTATTTTGAGTTTGTTCGACTTCGCCGTGGGCTTTTAGGAGTGCAGCAATCTTGCGGCGGATGATGATTCCCGGCTTATCTGTAATCATGTGCTGTTCTTGCGCGATGTCGAGGGGCACGTCCCAATCGGTTGTTTCTAAAATCCGCTTGTCCTCTAAAGTAACAGCGCGATCGAAGGCAATAATATCGCTAGTTTTTGCCTCATTTTCAGTATCATTGCGGAGACAAAATTGCACCATTTGAGAAGTCGAATCGTCAATCGGAGTCATGGTATTGACGATGATGTGAACGAGTCCGTTTGGGTAAGCAATTCGCAGTTTGACGGTAAACGGCATAAACCAAACTCCATCGATCGTCCGCACTGTTTCCTGTTGCTCTATGTTTAAGTTTTGCTGTTGTTCTGCGGGATTTGCGACACCTAAAACACTTCGGTAATGCAGTTCCCATTCTGTTTCGGTAAACTCCATCAAATCCGGCGTGAGATGCTCTTCGCTGCCGAAGGTTGTGGTATGTACAAAAGTAGGATGAGCCATATCTAATTCGTTTTCCATCACCCGCAATCCCGCACAATTCCAAGGTTCGTAAAATTCGTCAATTTGGCGGTAGTTGGGGTCTGCTGCTTCGGGAATATCGGGAATGTCGGCGATTGGTTCGCCCAAACAAACCCAAACGTATCCGTAGCGATCGCAAGTCTGATAAGATTTGACTTTGTAGTTGCCAGAAATTGCGCCGTTTGGCTGTTGGGGAACGCGGACACAAGTTCCTGACGAGTTGAATGTCCAGCCGTGGTAAGCACAGGAAATGTTGCCGTTGACTACTTTTCCCAGGGAAAGTTTAGCAGTGCGGTGACAGCAGCGGTCTTCTACTGCTGCGGGTTTGCCTTCGGAATCGAGCCAAAGTGCGATCGGCTGACCTAATAATACAAAAGGTTTTGGTTCGCCGCCCAATTCGGCAACGGGAATAACGGGATACCAGAAGCGTTTGAAAACAGGTTGTTTTGTGACTAACATGGTGTTTTTAACAAAAAAAATTACAACAAATTCAGGACTTACGCGCGGGTGTGAGAAACCGGGTTTCTGTGGTGCGGAATGCGTACCTGATCTCTATTATTCTTTAGTCCGCGCAGGCGGACTTCGTTTGTGTAGACGCGGTTTCAACCGCCGAGTCTTCGTTTGTGTAGACGCGGTTTCAATCGCCGAGTCAATGCTTCGTTTGTGTAGACGCGGTTTCAACCGCCGAGTATATTATTCAACTACCGCGATAGGTGCTGTACGACCAAGGGGAAACTAACAGCGGTACATGATAGTGTGAGCTTGGATCGGCGATACCAAATTGAATCGGAACGCTGTTTAAAAAAGGCGGATGGGGCAAATTTTCGGCGTACTGTGCGAAGTATTCGCCAACGGCAAAGACTAATTCGTAAACTCCGGGTTTGAACTCGTTTTCTGATAGTAACGGATCTGCGGTGCGGCCGTCAGCATTGGTTGTTACAGTTTTTAGCAGGGTTTTTGCGCCGGAGTTGGGGTCAATTGCTTGCAGGGCGATCGACATATTTGCCGCCGGACAGCCGCGGGCTGTATCGAGAACGTGGGTAGTAAGTTTTCCTGACATTATTGTAAGGTTAAATGCTGGTTTTTGATTGATTTTCCCGCTAGATTGTGCTAGGAAACTTAAATTGCATAAATCACGGGATCGATCGACCGCAGATGCAAGGCAGATAAACACAGATGGACGCAGATAATTTTAAGAATTGAGAGGAAATTAATGCAATTCAACTTAGTGTAATGGCCCTGCCATGATGACTTTGGCTATTGAATCAGTCACATTGCTTGGCTTTTCCTGAGCCAGTTGTTCGTACCATTTATCCGTCACCTGCGGATCTTTACCGTGAATTTCTTCGGCACGCTGCCGCGCTTTTTCTACAACTGCATTAGCCCGCTCCTTGCGCTCAGTTTCGTAGCGTTTGAGGGCGTATTCTACCCCTAAATTCGTGGTCGAAAGGTAGTTGCTGAGTACCAGCCCATCTTCCATAGCCTGACAGCCTCCCTGCCCCAAATCTGGGCAGGTAGCGTGGGCGGAATCTCCTAGCAAAGCAACTCTACCGCGAACGTAGGAGTCGATCGGCCCTACGTCGTGAATTTCGGGACGGGCGACTGTGGCGGGATCGAAAGTTTCGATCAGCAATTGCACTGGTTCGGCCCAACCTTTAAAATGTTCTTTAAGTTCGGCTTTGTAGTTGTCAGGATTGGCGGGGGTTCCTGTGGGTAAGGGAACATCTAAGAAAAAGTAAAATCGATCGCCCGCGACGGGCATCAATGAAGCCCGCTTGTAGTCGCCGACATAAATCGCCCAAGTATTTTTAGGCGATAATTTTTCATCGGCCGGCACAAGTCCATTCCAGTTGATATAACCGCCGTATTTCGGCTGTACTTCGCGGCCCAATACATAGGTTCGCAAAATTGAGCGCACACCATCCGCCGCCACCAACAAATCGCCCCGCGCTTTGTCTCCGTTTTCAAAGATTGCAGTTACTCCGGTTGCGTCTTCTTCTACAGCAACACATTTGCGATCGAGCTTGACTTCTCCCTTAAAAGCTGCTAATAACATCTGCTGTAAATCGCGGCGCGCCACCGGATAAGGACGCTGACCGACTTGTTCAATTAGTGGCATTAAATCTATGTCATTTAACAGTTGACCGGTTTTGGTGCGGTATTCCATGCGATCCATTTTGCCGCCAATTTTCGCCATGTTTTCGCCTAAACCCAAGCGGTTGAGAACTTTGACGCCGTTTGACCACAGGGAAATGCCAGCGCCTGCTGGACGCAGTTCTTTTACGCGATCGTATATTTCAACTTCATAACCCGCTTGTTGCAGGGCGATAGCAGCAGTTAAGCCACCAATTCCTGCACCGATGATGATAACTTTCAAGTCGTGCATTCTGTGTTTCTCCTGCTGAATGACATCTTATTTCAAGAATTCATAACACTTAAATAACTCTTGTTTCCGGTCTGCCAGAACCATGATACTCACTATATTTTATAATACTATAATCGCGGCTTTAACTGTAGCGAAAATTACTAATTTATATCAAATCCGCTTTTCATCGAAATTATTCATCTCTCTTATCTCCCTCTGTGTTCTCTGCGTTCTCTGCGGTTAAATCATTCCGTCGGCTTTGGTGCGGCATATCCCGACACGGCATTGCCGTGTCCTGTGGGTATCTTACTCAGCTATAAACTTTGTGAGTTCGCCGAGATTTTGCTGAATCGTATTTATGCCGCGAATATGAGACAGGGGAGAGCCTCCATACAAAAAACTATCCAAACTAACTTGATAATTTTGCTGTACCGCCAAATCCAGCCACAAATTCTTAAATGCTGCTCCGGGTTTGTAGTCGGGAATGTTATGCTGATAGTAAGGAAAACTGTCTATACAAGTGTTAAAAAAGTTTTTGCGGCCGCAATGCTTTAAATACTGATACCGCGGTTTGAATTCGGTTTGATTTTCCAATACTGTATGAATCGTATCGGCTAAGGATTCTGGATCAAATTTGGTATAAAGTCCCGCACCTTCGGGGAAAATAGGCGAGTTTCCTCTGGAATATTGGTTAAATTCTTCAAAACAAATTACTGGTACGTTGCAACTCATTGCTTCGGTAATTCCCCGGTTTTTGCCTTCGAGGAGGGAACCGAGGACAAATGCTTGCGCCCGCGAATAATAGGTGGGGATTTCTTGGTAGTAGTCAACTCGCGGCAGTAAGTTGATGTAGTCGGAGGGATTGCCTAAAATTTGCTCTACTTGATGCCATTCTTTTAAGGCGAGTTCGTCGAGAGTATTTAGGTTATTAACATCAAAGTCGTGGCCGCTGACAACTGTTAATTTGATTGGTTTTTGCGGATATTTTTGGCGGTAAACTTTTAAGGCTTTGGCAATCATCGGCAAGTTCTTTTCTTCGGAAATGCGGGCGACGGCAAGGATGTCGATGTCTTTAGCGGGGACGTTGCGAGGGGAAATTAAGTATTCGTTGATAAAGTCTGTGTCTTGGAGTGGTATGATTGGTTTGTTGGCGCGATCGGGATAAGTGTCGCGAAACCACTTGGCTCGCTGCGGGTTTTTGTATAAACTGGAGTAAGCATCGGCTACCGGTGCCCAGGAATAGGACGTTCCGGGGGAATAGGTGAATGAGAAAAATACTGAGGAGAGTTGGGGAAATACTTTGTTAATGAGTTCGACTGCTTCGCTGAAGTAAATCCCTTTGATGAATTTTCCTTCGTAAAACAGCGGGGGAAGCAAGACGTAGAAACTGACGGTATCGAAGCGGTGGGGTTGGTCTTCAAATATCTCCCAGGTAAAGGCGTCTAAGTCTGCATAGATTTCGGCGATTGGTTTGTTGATGTGGGGGTTGCGTAAATAGGGTTTTTGGCGATCGTAGTTTCCGCGTACCATAGAATTATTAGTGTGATTATTTAGCTTTTTTATTTAATCGCAGAGGGCGCAGAGGGCGCAGAGGGCGCAGAGGAGGGGAAGAGAGAGTTATTCACAAGTCATCTAAGGGTTGTTCTGGTGATTGACTCTCGCCTATTGTGAGGGCGAGTTGGTAGATTTGGCGGCGGGGAAGGGATGTTTGTTTGGCTAGCTGGCGGCTGGCTTGGGAACGGCTGACGCCTTCTGCTATTAATGTTTGTAATTCGGCTTTGATGGCGTCTTCGGAGAAAATTGGTGCGTCTGTTTGGAGGCCGCCAATTACTAGGGTAAATTCTCCTTGGGGTTCGCGTGTGGTGTAAAGTTCGATCGCACTTTCCATACTACCACGCCAAAACTCTTCGTGCATTTTAGTCAACTCCCTCGCCAGCACAATCTGTCTCTCGGTTCCCAAGGTGTTTGCTAAATCTTGTAAAGTTTGCCGCAATCGGTGGGGAGATTCGTATAAGATAATAGTGCGGGATTCTATTTGCAAAGTTTCTAAACTCCGCTGGCGTTCTTGACCTTTGGCGGGCAAGAATCCTTCAAATACAAATCTGTCTGTAGGTAATCCCGAAGCGCTAATCCCAACAATGCAGGCGCTGGGGCCGGGAATCGGAATAATGTTAATATTAGCATCGGCGCAGGCTTTGACTAATTCGTATCCGGGGTCAGAAATTCCCGGCATTCCAGCGTCGGTGACGAGGGCGATACTTTTTCCTAACAGCAGTTTGTCGATTAATTCGGGGAGTCGCTGGTGTTGATTATGTTCGTGATAGCTGATTTGGGGCGTTTTGATTTGAAAGTGGTGTAAAAGTTTGCCTGTGTGGCGGGTGTCTTCGGCGGCGATGAAGTCTGCTGCTTGCAAAATTCGGATGGCGCGATATGTCATATCTTCGAGATTGCCGATCGGCGTTCCGACAATGTAAAGTATTCCTGTATTGGGATTTGGCTGCATTTTAAGATTCTTTTATTTTAACCGGAGATGGAACACGGGCGAGACGCCCATGCCACATATTTAAGAAGATATGAAAACGGGATTGTTTTTGGGGTTGGCGACTTTGGATTTAATTTATTTGGCGCAGCAGCCTCCTGGTGAAAATCAGAAGGTTGTTGCTTCTGATTGTACCATTGCTGCGGGCGGGCCTGCGACAAATGCTGCGATTGCTTTTAGCGCTTTGGGGGATGCGGCGGTGTTGGCGGCGGTTTTGGGCACTGGCGCGATCGCCCAATTAATTCGTGCAGACTTAGCGGAGTATGATGTCAGGATAATCGATTTGCAGCCCGGGCGATCGCACTCTCCGCCAGTCTCTTCGATTATTGTAACTGAACAAACGGGCGATCGGGCAGTAATCTCGATTAATGCGACTAAATCCCAGGTTGACAGCCAAGCAATTAA
>Ga0209490_10004146_pt1 | contig 13416 bp, 13 predicted proteins | sample MAT06_FD_187209 | JGI IMG/M metagenome (GOLD analysis project Ga0209490, IMG submission 187209) | Freshwater microbial communities from Lake Fryxell liftoff mats and glacier meltwater in Antarctica - MAT-06 (SPAdes) (version 2) | ecosystem: Environmental > Aquatic > Freshwater > Ice > Liftoff...
CCATTGAGGTTCAATGCAATACGCGCCTGTTTTATCTACAAATCCCCACAATCCTTCGCTACAGGCAGGAGCAAGGCCCTTGCTGAAATTGCCCGTTTTGGAAAAAACAGGCCGGACAGCAAATTGCCCTTCTGGGTTAAGAAAGCCCGCGCTGCCCTCAAAAGTGGCAGGGGCCAGGCCCTCGCAAAAATCTCCCGCATATTCAAAAAGCGGGGCGATGGCCTCGTTGCCGTGTGCGTCCAAATAGCCCCAAAGTTGCGCAACTTGTGCCTTGGCCAAGCCTTCAGAAAATGGCCCGAGGGCTCGATACAAACGTTTGATATACAGCCTGCCCAGCGAATCCAACAAAGCCAAAAGACCATTGAGCCGAACCGTGGTGAAGCCGTTTTGAAACTCGCCGGCCTCAAGGTATTGCGGCTCAATAGCTAGTTCGCCCTCAGCGTTGATAAAGCCGAAAAAGCCGTTTTGCCTGATTTTGAATAGTGGTGAGTACATTGGACGGCAAAAGTAGCGAATTCCTCCGCACTGCCCCAGCCACTCCAAAACCTCTGCTTTTTTGCGCACCGACACGGGAACAAGGTCGCCATTTTTCATTTTCAAATATCCGCCTTCTTTTTTCTGAAATTCCTGCACAAAGCGGAAATTCAAAAGATGGCTTTGGTGCGCCCGGACAAAACCGTGGGGCTCCAACATTTGGTCCTATTGTTTGAGCGTGCGCGTCACAAAAATCTTCTCGCCGCTGACAAGAACGAAGCGGGTGTTGTTGCAATCATGGCGCAATGTTAGGGAGATTGATGCCACAAACCTATGCTTGTTTATTTCTCTAAAAACTGTTCAATACCCAATGTGGAGGTTCACCGAGTATGTGCGGGGCTTTACCAAGTATCCGCAATTGAAAAGGGTAGTTTTTATAAAATGAGAAGAAGAACCGCCGTTCATTCAAATACCTTTGCGCCAAAATTCTTCAGCCTTACCTGACCGTCCACACATTACCGCAGCTTTCATGTCTGACCAAATTCAACTTAATACCATCGAAGAGGCCATTGTCGAAATTCGCGCCGGGCACGTCATCATTGTTGTGGACGACGAAGACCGCGAGAATGAGGGCGATTTTATTTGCGCCGCAGAGACCATCACTCCAGAGATCATCAATTTTATGGCAACCCATGGGCGTGGCCTGATTTGCACCCCGCTCGAAGAAAAACGCGCCGACGAACTGGGTCTGGAGCTCATGGTAAACAGCAATACAGCGCTCCACGAAACGGCTTTTACCGTGTCCGTTGACCTTATTGGGCAAGGTTGTTCGACCGGAATTTCCGCCTACGACCGCGCCACAGGCAACCGTTGGCTCACCAATCCGGCAGCAAAACCCAGCGATTACGCCCGACCGGGCCACATCTTCCCGCTCCGCGCCAAGACGGGAGGAGTGCTGCGTCGTACAGGCCATACGGAAGCCGCAGTGGATCTGGCGCGGCTGGCAGGGCTCGCGCCCGTAGGCGTGCTGGTCGAAATTTTGAACCCCGATGGTTCCATGGCACGCCTCCCGCAATTGATGGAAGTGGCGAAAACCCATGACTTGAAAATTATTTCGATTGATGATCTCGTAGCCTACAGAATGCGCACAGAACGGCTCGTGCGCAAGGAAATGGACATTCCTATGAAGACGATTCACGGTGATTTTCAAGCCATTGTCTTCACCGATATTGCGAGCAACGATACACACCTTGTATTGAAAAAAGGAGATTGGGAAAAAGATGAACCTGTGCTGGTACGGGTACATTCCTGGTCGGAGACGGGTGGAATACTTGGGTCGCTTTTGTCTGATTACGGCACACAAATTTCTTCGGCTTTGAAAACCATCCAAGAAGCAGAAAAAGGGGCGTTTGTATACCTGCGACAAGGAGACAAAGCCAATTTAATGGCGAAATTGCAATATTACAAACAACTGGTGGATGAGGGAAACACGGATCGTTTTGAACTCCACACAGCCGTTGGGAAGAAAGATTTTGGTGTGGGTGCGCAGATTTTACGGGAGCTCGGCATCAACAGAATTCGACTGCTGACCAACCATCCAAAACCTCGTACGGGTTTTATTGGTTATGGGCTGGAGATAGTGGAGAATATCAAGTTGTAGGGCGAAATTCATTTAGCCTGCTTGTGATTCACTCGATCATAAGGCAAAATGAATTTCGCACAACAATTCCCGTTTAGGCGAAATGAATTTCGCCCTACTTTTGCACCTAATTATTTATGAAAGAAGAAACCGTCGTCACACCTTATGGCTCCGAAGTTGGAAAAAAAGCCGAAGTGGAGCAAATGTTCGACCGCATTGCGCCAAGATACGACCTGCTCAACCGATTACTTTCGCTGGGTATTGACGTTTGGTGGCGAAAACGAGCCATCAACTATCTAAAGCCGTCGAAGCCATCTGAAATTTTGGATGTTGCCACGGGAACTGCAGATGTAGCAATTTTGATGGCGAAGATTTTGAAGCCCCAACACGTTGTCGGCATAGATATTGCCAACCTCATGCTGGAACTTGGCAGCAAGAAAATTGCCGAGCGGGGTTTATCCAATATTATCAGCCTCGAAACAGGCGACTGCGAGCAATTGCGTTTTGAGGCTGGTTCTTTCGATGCAGTAACGGTGGCTTTTGGGGTGCGCAATTTTGAAAATTTAGAAAAAGGGCTCGCCGAAATGCATCGTGTATTACGCTCTGGTGGCCGGGTGGTGATTCTGGAATTCTCTAAACCACATGTTTTTCCGATCAAACAACTCTACAATGCCTACTTCAAATACGTTTTACCCTTCATCGGACGTTTGACCAGCCGCGACCTGCGAGCCTATACCTACCTTTTTGAGAGTGTACAGGTTTTCCCTGAAGGCAACCAATTCACAGCAATATTAACCAAAACCGGTTTTCTAAATCCTATATGCGAACGACTAACACTAGGAATATGTTCCATCTACACAGCCACGAAACAATAAGCCGTAGTCAGCCAGCCTTGCGCACGGTGTTTATTGCCACCTGCCTGCTGCTACTGCAACTGCCAACTGCACTCGCGCAGTTCAATCAAGGAAAAAACCTAAATTACCTTGATTTTCAGCAGAAAAACTACTATTTTGGTATCACGCTCGGTTACAATTCGAGCGATTACCGCATTTACCATTCAAAGGATTTTATCCGCAATGATTCCTTTGCGCGTGCAGAATCAGTGACAGGGCCTGGCTTCAACCTTGGCATCGTGTCGAATCTGAAGGTTGGCGAGTACTTCGACATCCGTTTTCTGCCCACACTGTCCTTCACGGAACACACCATAAAATATTCGCCCGCAGGGCAAAATGGTCGAATCGTGAGCCGCCCCATTGAATCTGTTTTGGTGGAACTGCCTTTTCATGTGCGCTATAAATCAGCACCCTACCACGATTTTCGTCTTTTTGTTATTGGCGGCGTGAAATATTCCTTCGACGTGGCGAGCGATTCTCGAACCCGCCAAGCCGCCGGATTGGTGAAAATTGCGCCCACTGATTTTCAGGTAGAATTCGGCGCGGGTATTCAGTTTTTCTTCCCGTACTTCATTTTTTCTCCTGAACTCAAAGTGTCTCAAGGGCTGAACAATGTGCTGATTTTCGACGACCGTTTGCAGCAAAGTACCGTGCTGGAAAAAGTGTTGAGCCGCGCTTTCACCATCTCGCTGCACTTTGAAGGGTAGGTTAAAATACCGAGCGACTGACCAAGTTGCGTCCCGTCATTTCCTCGCCCTTTGGAATCCCCATCAGCGCAAGCAAAGTCGGCGCAATGTCGGCCAATCGGCCGTCTGAAAGGTGTTCACCGCCTTTCAAATATGGGCTGACGAGTATGCAAGGCACCGGGTTTTTCGTATGAGCCGTGTTGGGCGTGCCATCCTCATTGATCAAATAGTCAGAGTTGCCATGGTCGGCAATAATAACACAGGCGTATCCCTTTTCTAGCGCGAGGGGTACGATTCGGCTCAGGCATCCATCCACCGTTTCAGCAGCTTTCATGGCTGCGCTAAACACACCCGTGTGGCCTACCATGTCGGTGTTGGCAAAATTGAGGCAGATAAAATCGGGTGTATTGGTTTGAATATCAGCCATAATTGCCTGTGTTATCCCTTCTGCACTCATTTCGGGCTGCAAGTCGTAGGTGGCTACTTTGGCCGAGGGTATCATGATGCGCCGCTCTCCAATAAAAGGATCTTCACGACCGCCAGAAAAGAAAAACGTCACGTGCGGGTATTTCTCAGTTTCGGCAATACGAACCTGGGTTTTCCCTGCTCGTTCCAGCACTTCACCCAAGGTCATGCGCACGTCGTCTTTTTCAAACATCACATGGACATTTTTAAAGTCATGGTCGTAGCGCGTCATGGTGACATAGTAGAGTGGCAGCATTTTCATCCCAAAATATGGAATGTCTTGTTGCGTCAGCACTTCGGTGATTTCACGGCAACGATCCGTTCGGAAATTGAAACAAATCACTACATCGTCAGGCTGAATGGTGAATTGGTGGACGGGTGGACTGGTGATCGGTGATCGGTGATTGGTTCTTCGCATTGGTTTCACAAACTCATCACTAATACCTTCTGCATAACTATTACGAATGGCCGTAGGGAAATCCTCCACTTCTTCGCCCACACCATTCACGAGCAAATCATAAGCGAGTTTGACGCGTTCCCAGCGTTTATCACGATCCATGGCATAGTAGCGGCCTATGACCGACGCCAGCTCAATGGGTTGTTTTTCAATATGTTGGAGTAAATCCTCCAGGAATGTAGCACCACTTTTCGGGTCGCAATCCCGGCCATCGGTAAAAGCATGGATCAATACACGCGGACAGCCTTGCTCGGTAGCAATATCGCAAAGTGCCTTTAGGTGTTCAATATGTGAGTGTACCCCGCCGTCGCTTACCAGTCCCATAAAATGGACCGTTTTCCCGTTGGCTTTGGCGTAGTCAAGCGCATCAAGCAAGGTTTTGTTTTGGTGCAGTTCGCGTTCGCGCACCGCTTTATTGATCCGGGCAAGTTCTTGCCAGATAATGCGCCCCGCTCCTATATTAAGGTGACCGACCTCTGAGTTGCCCATTTGTCCGTCAGGCAAGCCGACATCTTCGCTGTGCGTAATAAGTGTGCTGTGCGGGTATTTGGACCAAAGCCGGTCAAAATAGGGCGTATTGGCCTGAAAGATGGCATCGGATTTCGGTTTTTGACCAATACCCCAACCATCGAGTATGAGTAGAAATGCTTTGTGCGTCATTTTTTGTTGTTGATTCGCGGAGAGGGGATTTGGGGATTTTGTACCTGGAGCACGGATAACACAGATCGGACACGGATTTTGGGTTAAAAAAGACGCAAGTCCGTGTCTAATCCTTTTAATCCGTGTGCAGTATTGACTATTCCCGATTTTTTGAATCTATTAGAATTGTAACGGGCCCATCATTCTGCAAAGATACTTTCATATCCGCACCAAATTCGCCGGTTAGAACGGGACGGGAGGATTCTTTGCGAAGAGTTTCGATAAAATTTTCGTACAATGGAATAGCGGTTTCTGGCCTGGCGGATCGGATGAACGAGGGTCGGTTGCCTTTTTTTGTGCTGGCAAAAAGTGTGAATTGGCTTACTACAATCATTTCGCCCGCTACATCTTGTACTGAAAGGTTCATCAGTCCCGCATCATCAGAGAATATGCGAAGTGCCGCAATTTTCTTGCAGAGCCACAGAATGTCTTCTTCGGTGTCATCGTGTTCAATGCCCAATAAAATGAGCAAGCCCCGGCCAATGCGCGACTTTTCAACGCCTTCAATGGTTACAGATGCTTCGGAAACTCTTTGTATGACGGTGCGCATGATGCGAGGGCAGGTAATTTTTGCTGCAAAAATATCAAGTCTTCGCACCTTTGGCCGGAATGGCAAAAAAATCCATCGTTCGTCCATAAATTTTTAGCAGAAAACCGTGGCTCGTAAGAACAAACTACGCAAATTCGCCGAAGTACTCTCATTCCCAAATGTTTATGAGTGCTATAATGTGCAGCAACCCCAATTGGTCGGGGCAGATATGATACCCGTAGACCTAAAAGGGAAATGGGCTAAACAACATTTTAAAAACGAACACCCAATTACGCTTGAACTGGCCTGTGGCGGCGGCGAATATACCGTGGGCTTGGCGCAGAATTTCCCCAACCGCAATTTTATTGGCGTGGATGTAAAGGGAAACCGCCTATGGAAAGGCGCAAAAACCGCACTAGAAGCAGGCTTGGCAAACGTTGCGTTTTTGCGCACGCGCATCGAAATCATTGACCATTTTTTTGCGCTCGGCGAGGTGGCAGAAATTTGGATCACCTTCCCTGACCCATTTCCAAGAGCCATCAAAGAAAATCGCCGCCTTACATCGGCTTATTTTCTGGAAAAATACAGACAGATACTTCAAGCGGGAGGGCTGGTACATCTAAAACACGATGACCCAGACTTTTATCAATTCACGCTGGATACCATTGCTCAAGACGAGCGCAATCATCTGGTTTTCACCGAATCAGATATTTATGCCGACACACTCCCTTTTCCAGAACTTGGTATCCAGACGCTCTACGAGTCTTTCCACCTTGCTGCCGGGAAAACCATCAAGTATGTGCGTTTTCAGATTTCCTAAAAGAGAAAAGCCTCAAAAGGAGCGTTCCTTTTGAGGCTTTTTCATTAAATGCCATTTGATTACTTCTTGGCTACGAGCGACACTTGAAGATCAAACTCGTCGTAGATTGTTTTATCGCCCAAACCATCGAAGAAAGAACCTGAGCCGTAGCGCATGTTGAACTCTGAACGGTCAATGGTGATTTTGCCAGAAGCATTCACCATGCCATCGGCTTCTGCAACGTTTGCAAAAAACTTCACCTCTTTGGTGGTTTCTTTAATCGTGAGGTTGCCGAGGATTTTGTAGTTGCCTTTCGTGTCTTGTGGAATCGCTTTTGTAATCACGAAAGTAGCTTTTGGATGGGTAGCAGCGCCCAAAAAGTCGTCGCTTTTGAGGTGTCCTACCAATTTGCCAGCGTATTCGCCTTCGAGGTCCGTGCAGGTAATGCTGTTAATGTCAATGTCAAAAGAACCACCCGTGAGCACACCGTTATCTGTAGAAACCGTACCATTTTGAATTTTTACAGTACCTGTGTGTTTGCCAGTCACTTTGTAGCCTGTCCAAACGACAACGCTATTTTGAGTGTCAATTTTATAGGTAGTTGGGACTTTAGCAGCCATTACAAGCAATGCCAAAAGGGGGAGGAAGAGTAGTTTCTTCATGTTAGAAAAAAAGTTATGAGTGATAAAAAATTTGAATCGAGGAATTGAGAACGCAAAGACAAGAAAGATGTTCAAATTATTGGTGTTAAGACACTTAATTTAACCACGAATTAACAGCCAATCGGAAATTTTCAAAACTTAATTTTTTTTTTCGGCAAGGAATTTTACCTTTGCGCCTCTAAATTTTGAGTGTATTCAAATTTCGATATAATGAAAGAGTTGGAAGCCATACAGTTCGTACATCAGCAAATGCTGACAGCGCCGAAATTCCCTGATTTCAAAACAGGCGATACCGTTATCGTCACCTATAAGATTGTGGAAGGTGATAAGACCCGCGAACAAGACTATCGCGGCGATGTGATCCAAATCAGCGGTCACGGCCTTACAAAAACTTTTACCGTGCGCAAGATTTCACACGGCGTGGGTGTAGAGCGTATTTTTTCGTACTCCAACCCCAATGTCGCGGACGTACAGGTGGTGAAGCGTGGCCGCGTACGTCGTGCTCGTCTTTTCTATCTGCGCGGATTGGTGGGTAAAAAGGCACGTATCAAAGAATTGAAGAAAAGCGTCGCGCATTAAATTTGCCGATTGTCTTTATAGGCTATGCCAATCGGGGCTGTCACAGTTTGTGGCAGCCCCGATTTTTGTGAATTCCACCAAACTTACCGGACATTTTCTAAACTCGGAACCTGTAAGGTTTTTGGGGTCAAAAAAAATATCCTACAGCATAGGCCAAGCTCACCTTTTATTGGTGAAGTTCTTCTCGTAAGATTCCCAAGGGGTCTTTTTATGGCTATCTGACCCAAAGTAGTTGATGATTGCATCCATTTTTACAGCATCCTGATACCCTGGCACGGGCTGAATAAGTTGTTGATTTTCATCTAAAAATACCACAGTTGGGAATGACAAGCGGTTATTGAGCCACAGAGCGGCCAGTTCATGATAGCCTCTAGAACCGTTTTTCTTGAATTTGTAAGTTTTGTCCTTGAACACAATGTCTTTCTCCTGCTCGGCATTGAACTTGACCGGATAAAAGTGCTCGTTCAAATATTTTGCTACGGTGGCATTCACAAATGTGGTAGAGTCCATGTGCTTGCACCAGCTACACCAATCGGTATACATATCCACAAAAATCTTCCGCTTTTCCGTCTTGCTCTTTTCCATTGCTTGTTCAAGCGTCATCCAGTTTACCACGCCACGTTCAGAGGCTTTAAGCGGGGTCACTTTTTGTGTGCCGCCGTTGGTGCCGCCTTTTGTAGCCGAAGCATTTGTTGGGGGAGCGTAGGTAGCAGGACGATTAACCTTTGAATCAGAAGGGCGTACGGCTCTATCTTGGGCGGTTCGCTTTGCGGTTGCGTTGCCATAAGTAGTGGTCGTACGGCTTTGCGAAACCTGTGGAGTGGAATTGCGCTCAGTGCCCTGGACAGATGAAGCGGCAGGACTTGTCTTTGGACTCTTCGAAGCCGTCGTGCTAGGCGCAAGCGTTGTTTGCGGAGTGGTACGCCCCTTGGAGCCTTGAGCAATGAGCACAGAGACGGAGATGCTGGCAAGTATTAAAGCCAAGATGAGTCTGTTCATGAGACGATAGTATAAGTTTGGATCAGGCGATCTGTGTACAAAAGTACCACGTCTGAAACTGAAAAACCTACAAGCGTCACCCGCCATCCCTATACTTTAAAAGAACTTTAAGGAAAAGGCGAGCTCTTCATGAAAGAGTTTGTTTGGGAAGACTTAGTTTTAACTGTTCAATCCGTCGTTTATCGGCCATGGTCACCGAAAGTAAAAACCCGTTCCAGGCCACCTCTGTGCCTATTATGGGGATATCGCCGCGTAACTCAAGCGCCAGGCCGGCAAGCGTATCGGAAGTGCCGCGAACGGCATCGAATGTACCCTGCGAAAGGCCCGTAAGTCGGCACACATCGTTCAGGAGTGTTTGACCTTCAAAAAGATAGGTAAAATCGTCAATTTTTCGGTAGCGGATTTCACTTTCCTCGTCAAATTCGTCGCGGATGTCGCCCGTCACCTCTTCGAGAATGTCTTCCATGGTGACGATGCCCGCTAAGCCGCCATATTCGTCAACCACTACAGCCATGTGCATCCGGAGTTGCTTAAATTCCCGTAGCAGTTCGCTGCCGCGTTTTGCTTCGGGCACCATCAAGACATTGGTTCGAATGAGTGGTTGCCACTCAAATGTTTCTGCTTTGTCCAAATAGAGCACCAAGTCTTTTACATAAAGGATTCCCGTAATATTGTCTAAATCTTCGTCGTACACGGGCAAGCGCGAAAACTCCGACTGACGCACCACTTCAAGCAGTTCATGGAATCCTATTCTGAAATCCACGGACACCACTTTAGAGCGTGGTTGCATCACCTGTTTTACCGTAACGTCGCCAAATTGGACGATACTTTTCAACAGTTCCATCTCCCGTTTTTCACTGGCCGCACGGGAAGCATTGGAGCTGTTAGCTATTTGTTCTTTGCCCTCTCCCGCTACTTCATAATTTTTTTCTTTTTGGGTAAAAACTTTAAAAAGTACCTTCCAAAAAAAGGCAATCCACCATAGGCGTTTCAAAAAAAGGCCCGAGTTGTTTTTTTGAATATCAAGTTTTTGCAAGCCCCAAATAGCGAGCGATAGGCCAATCGCCAATACCGCTCCCACGGTTCCCCAAACTACCAGAGGAGAAAAGCCACTCCATTCTGAAATCCTGAATAGCCAATCTTTGATTTCATCTGAACCTTGCACAATAACCGCCGTAATAACGCCCAATAGCGTTAACAGCAGTATCCTTGCGAGCAACAGAGCGGCCAAAGTAGGGCGAACTTCTATTCTTAAAGCAGCAGCTTGTCGCGCAGCGCGGCCTTCTTCACCCCGAAGTATATCAACATCGTTGGACGACCCGCTTACCAGCGCTCGCTCGACCAACAGGCAAAGAAAATAGTTCAAAAAAATGAAAAGTAACCAGCCCATAGGTTTGGTTGGAAGAAGTTTCAAAGGTTGACAAAAGTTTATGGGTTGACAAAGGTTTCTTTTTTGCACCCAAAGAATGGCAAATCCTTGCCTTCCCGAGTGGAATTTATCAACCTTTATCAACCCAATAAACCACCATCATCCTCAGAGACGAGGAGCCTCCATGTTAGAATGGCAAATCATCGCCTTCGGTAGCCGGTGGGGCGTCTTCTGGCATAGAGGAAGCTGCACCTGCTAGCTCTGCGCCACGGTTGCTGGGCATCACAGCAGGCTCGGTACTTGGAAAACGACTTTCAAAGCCATTACTTCCACCTTCGCGTTTGTCGAGCCAACGGAAAGTGTTTGCCACGATGTCGGTCAGGTTTTTTTCTACCCCTTCTTTATCGGTGTATTTCCGATAAGAGATTTTGCCTTCGATGTACACCGTGCTTCCTTTCTTCAAGATTTTAGCACGTTCGGCGAGGTCACGCCACACAACGATGTTGTGCCATTCGGTTGTCTCCTGCCAATTGCCATCTTTGTCTTTGTACTTTTCATTGGTGGCAAGGGAGAAGCGGCCCACTTGGGTGCCGTTTTCCAAGGTGCGGATGTCGGGATCACCACCGAGGTGGCCGACGAGGGTTACTTTGTTAATCATAACTTTGTAAAATTGTTTAAACGTGATTTGATTGAAAAGTTCAATTCAAAGTTAGAACATTGTTTTTTAAAAAACAATCAATCACCTTAGGAAATGCAAAATTTTTTTTCAATTTTTTTTGAGCAATACGCTCACAGCCTTCTAAGAGGGGTTTTTTAAAAAAATCTTCTGGGGTGTCTTCTGGCAAATCAATTTCAAAAAAAACAGCCGTCACCGCCTGATGGGTAAGTAATTGCCGGAAAGGTTCGGATTCTCGAATGGTCTCAGTGCCAAAAGGTGACACCTGAATAGGCCCTTCAAGCTGCGGGAATTCCCAAAGCCCACGCCAAATATCCTTCTCCGTGCGCTTTCTCACAAAGAAGTCCCCTTGGTGGCGGAGAACCAAATAGTAGAACTGCCGCTTTTTTTTGACCAAACCTTTTGATTTAAAAGGTAATTCGCCCACTTTATCCGTCAGAAATGCGCGGCATTTCGAGCGAAAAGGGCAATCCGGGCAGCGAGCTTGTTGTGGTGTGCAAAAGGTGGCCCCAAAATCCATCATGGCCTGATTGTGTGCCGCTGGGTTGTTGGGGTCGAGCAGGTTTTGGGCAAGTGTTGCAAATTGTTTTTGCGCCGAAGCCGTATCAGTAGCAACCTCTATCCCAAAGAACCTGGCCAACACCCTGTAAACATTGCCGTCCAGCACCGCATGAGGTAATCCAAAAGCGAACGAGGCAATGGCCGAAGCGGTGTAGGCCCCAACCCCCTTTAGCGCGCGGATTTCATTGTAGGTATTGGGGAAAATCCCTTCCAGTTCGAAGGCTATGTGCTTGGCAGCGGCGTGAAGGTTGCGAGCGCGTGTGTAGTAGCCAAGACCTTCCCAGAGTTTCATCACCTCGTCTTCCGGGGCCTGCGCGAGCTGGCGTACGTTTGGATATTTCGCCACGAATTTTTGGTAGTACGGCAAACCCTGCTCTACGCGAGTCTGCTGCAAAATGATTTCAGAAAGCCAGATTTTGTAAGGATCACGCTCGCCTTTCCAAGGCATGGGCCGTGGGTTTTGCGCCGACCAGTCCAACAAATTTTTTCGAAAAAAAGCAATGAGCCTTTCGTCAGGAGCAGCAGTAGTGTTAGGCATAGGTTGCCACAAGGTCTTGCAAATCTTCCAGATAGCGCCGCTTTACTGGTTCACGCAAAGTTTTGTTCGTGTTGGTATAGAAATGGTGTGCATTGAGAAAACTGACTTGTAAGCGGTTCCAAGCTTGCTCTTCCCCAATAAGCTGGTAGGATTGAAGTTCCTCAAAAAGGGTTCCGCCAATGGCAAAAAAATCGTTGCGACCCAAGTAATCCAAGTCGGCATCACAAAGGATTTCTTCTAGCAGGGTGGAGGGCGATTGAGGTATTTTAGTGGCCATAATCATTCCACAAATACACTCGATATCGGCAGGTTTGTAGCCATATTGGGGCAAAAAATCCCGAACCAACAGACAACCCTCTACCTCATGGCCAGCGTGTTTGTTTTTGACAAAACCAGCGTCATGAAAAAGGGCGGCCGTTTTTACCAGTATCCGATCGTGCTCGTTCACGCCCTCGCTATCGCAAAGGTTCGTTGCCATTTTCAGCACATCGAGCGTATGGTGTAGCCCATGGTACACCAATTGGTCGGAGAGCTCTTCACGGAGTTTGGAAAGAATAAATTGTTTGGCAGCGCTATAATCCATGGGTGGTGGTCGGTCGTCGGTCGGTTCTCAAGTATGGAGGAAACGCAGCCTGCCTTAAATTGTTGGTCGGAGCGCAGCCCAAAAATGCGGGTTTTCTCAAAACTTGTTTGATTCCCGGAAAAATATTTTCGCGTAGCAGCCAATTTTGTGCCGAATTGAAAATCAAGACGATACTTTTGAACACCTTTGCGTCATAGTGCGGCCTAGGCAATCAAGGACAAAATTCCTGCCCAGGTGCTTCTTTTGAGACATTGTTCCCTTTCACCTTAACCAACAATATAAGTTTCTGATTATGAACTTAATGGACATCCTTCAAGGCCAAGTTTCCGATGAAATGCTCGGCCAACTTTCTGAGCACATCGGTGCCGAACCAGAACAAACAGCTCAAGCAACCAACGGCATTTTTGCTACCCTATTGGGTGGCCTTGCCAACAATGCAAGCTCTGAAGGCGGCCTTTCTTCGCTTGCCAATGCACTTGATCGCGACCACGATGGCTCCGTGCTCGACGATTTGGCGGGTATGGTTGGTGGAATGCTACAAGGCGGCGGTCAGGATTCTCGCGCTACCAACGGCTCGGGTATGCTCAACCACATCCTTGGCGACCGTCAAGAAGTAGCTGCGGAACAGATTGGACAATCTTCTGGCCTCAGCGCTGGGCAAGTAATGAAATTGCTGCCTATTCTTGCACCCATCGTAATGAGTGTACTGGGCAAGACAAAAAGTTCTGGCGGCCTGGATCTGGGTAGTCTGGCCAACGTGCTGATGGGCGGCGCCCAACAAGCGCAGCAACAAGGTGGCATGGGCGAT
>Ga0209490_10004147_pt1 | contig 13414 bp, 14 predicted proteins | sample MAT06_FD_187209 | JGI IMG/M metagenome (GOLD analysis project Ga0209490, IMG submission 187209) | Freshwater microbial communities from Lake Fryxell liftoff mats and glacier meltwater in Antarctica - MAT-06 (SPAdes) (version 2) | ecosystem: Environmental > Aquatic > Freshwater > Ice > Liftoff...
ATTTGGTGTTGGTCTAGATGGAGAAAAGTGGGTTAATTATCTAGAACAATATTCTTTGGAGCTGGAACAGTTAATGAAGTTAACTCCTTCTAAACGCCGCTTTTATCAACAAGGTATGCGGGCTGCAACCCTTATACAGTCTATTTCGTAGACCTCTTTGTCACCCCCCCAGCAATCGGACAAACCAGTAAATTGTTTGGCATCACGAAAAATAAATTCAATTTGAAAACGAGCCTGATAATACTCAAGTATTTGCTCACCTGTCAGAGCAATATCAGTGCTAAATAATAAAATATTTTTGATTTTACCGTTGGGTTGAACTTCAGAAAGGCAAGCTAAACGTATTTTACATTTCAAACAAACACTCCATACTACTAATGAATAAAGCTTAACCCCGGCTTAACTTCTTTGATAAAAGTTAAATTTTTTAAATTATTACAGTCTACTTTTCCATCATATTTGCGAGGGACACTTATTTTATTCCTTTCACCTGTATAGAGGTAATTTAAGTTGGCATCAGACCGTAATTTACTAATCAAATTTAAATTTGAATCTCGTACAGCATCCCAGAACTTAGCGCGGTAATAATAACCGTCAGCTACCAAGTAACGTACAGATTCTGGTAATAAAGAACGAGTTTTTTTAAAATGTTGGGTATAGTCATCAACTCTTGTTATTTCAGGCGTTGAGCTTTGAGAATTATCTTTTTTACTCTGTTTTTTTGAATTTTTTTTCGCTTTAGCAGTTCGGGGATTTTTGGGTAGTTCTGTCGGAGGACGCCAGGGCGTTTGTTGTACACTCACACTATAAGATAAATGAGTTTCAACTTCGATAAGAGACATTACATAAATTTCTAATCCCTCTTCTGGTCTGCCAGCTACACCATTATAAAAGGTAGCTTTTCCTTCAGTTTTATTGCCACTTGTTTTGACAAATTAACAATCGATTACAGCAATAATTGTTCGCTCATGATTCAAGGTTTTCTTGATAAAGTATTGATGAAATTCGCTAAAATCAAAATTCTTTAAAAAATGACGACGATAAGTTTTTTCACTCAATGAACTATAACGGCTCAGATTGGTAAAGTTCACCTTGCCATAAACAAGCAATATGGTGGAGAATAAAATTACCATAAACTTTTTTTGGGATTGACTAATCCCTGACATTTGTTGTAAGATAGATTCAAGAATATTCATCAGGCATTTTTTTAAGTTCGTCTGTTTTTGAGCTTAACGCAAAAAGTGCCTTTTCTTTGTCTTTTTGGTGAAAATCCCAGTGACTTTTTAGCTCTGCTCGCGGAGTGTCCCTGTGGCAAAACTGTCCGAAGTATTGCTATAAATAGACTTCTGTTGTAAGTCCTGAGCATTGGGTGCTAAGTGAATAAAAATTTTCATCCGGGCAAGCTATTGCCGGTGAAAGTTTCCGATCTAAATAATTGATATCAAGTCCATGAACATCAGTTGTACAAAAAACTTGACAGGCTGATCACGCCGTTATGGGTGATCTGCTACCGAATCAAGTGGACATGATATAAACCGCTAAATCTGCTCTTGGCTAATAGATAAAACTTAATTTTTCCGAATTTATAAGATCGAAATAAATCGGATTAGATAATTTTAACTATTACCTCATGATTTAAATTATGAGCCTAGTTAATGCAGACATTGACTCTTTGAACCAGGTTGATGCAAATACAGCAATCAGTAAATTTATAATTTTGGAGACAGTACATGACAGGAACGCCGACACCAACACCGACACCAACACAAAACAATCAAAATCAGGCTACAAACAATCAATGGTTAACAAGACTTGAAAAAATTAAAAACCTCAAAACTGTGGCAGTAAGTTTGGTTTTACTGGGAGCTGGGTATAATATATTGCAAGCTGTCAACAATATAACTCAGGCAACTGAATCTTTCTGTCGTGCAAATCCTTCTTCGCGTTGGTGTCCGTCCGAGACAATAGAGCCGGAATGGATAGGAACAAAAAAGTATCTCTGCCATTATTCAAGATAAGTGGTTTACTGCTAAATGGTATTTGATTTAGGATTGTACCATTAACTGATTTTAGGATAGTGATTTTTTTTCAGTAGATAGGGGCGATCGCACTTTTGGACATGAAGGGCGATCGCTCTTACTATTTTGCTTACAAAATATCGCTCAACTACAGAAGGAACAAATTACTTGCAGTCAAAGGAGCATCAGAGAACACAGTAAGTTCACCCCCCGAAGCAAAAGTAATTTTACCAGTGCTGTTGACTTGGTTTAAAACTGCGCTTGCGGTTAACCCCGAACCCCGAATTTGAATGACATCGTTCTCGGCGACAGAGAAGGAGTAGATGACATCTTGTCCGATTAATACATCTTGAGTTGTATTAAAGTTGAAAAAGTCCTGACCCGCACCACCAATCAAGCTATCATTACCGACACCACCTTCAAGAAAATCTTTGCCATCACCGCCCAAGAGCAAATCATTACCTTCATAGCCACGGGCGACATCATCTCCACCTAGAAGATCGATCGTATCATTACCATTAGTACCAGAAAAATTGTCACTATTTTGGGTGGCGATCGGTGGTTTTTCTCGTGAAACATAACCAGCAAGACTAGGAATTTGATAGCCAATGTCTGCCAAGATAGCTAAGTCTGCTCGCGAAGGAGTTCTTAAATTACTACTACTTGTACCCATAATTGGCTTTCGTCCGTCTATGGTGAAGTTTTGATCGATATGCGGTCCGACCAAAACATCACCATTAGGTTGTGTGAATTGTTGGAACGGAATAGGATTACCCCCATTGACATTTCGAGAATTAGGTCCATCAAAAGCTTTCTGACCATTAGCAGTGACAATCTCCGATCGCTGGGGATAAAAACCAAGTGAGTGACCAATTTCGTGTACGGCAACACTAATGAAGTCATTTGGGGTTAATGCTGGAATATCATCAACAGTTGCAGGTGTTGGGTCAAAGAACCAGTTAAGACTTGATTCAAAAGAGATGCTGCCAAAAATATCGCCCGGTCTTGCTTGTCGAATGCTGTCATATCGAACTGTTTGACCAGAAACTAGCTGTCCTGCTGCGCTTGCGTTTGGATTACCGAAGACGGGAGATTGACCGCCGACAAACAGAACCATGTCATCAATTTGGGAATCGAAGGTAACATTTTGCGGCTGCCCTGTAATCGGATGGGTTATTGTCCCAGATATCCCAATAGGTGGATCGGGAAAGTCGTTTTTGATGACATCTTCCCAGATTTTACCTGCTGCTTCCAGCGCTGCTTTGCGACTAGGATCGTTAAAGAAACCAGTCGTATCGTAACGATAGTCGAATTTGATATTAAATCCGTTAGGTGCAGGCGGGGTAGGCACTTGTGGTGCCACTGGTGGCGTAGGCGTTACCGCAGGTGTTGGCGTCGAAACGATCGCAATATCCCCAGCACTCAGAGAAGTCACACTCCCAAATAAAATGCTCCCTCCACCATTTCCCAAGGGAAGAGACAACCCCTCCGTAGTAGTTTGCAAGGCAGCGATCACACTCGCCACATCAGTAAAACCATAAGCTGCAGATAGCTGCAACTTGTCCTGACCGCTTTGGAAGTCAGAAATAGTATCATTACCCTGACTCAAGCTGGGAACTGAACCGTAGATAAATAAATCCGGCCCATCACCGCCACTGAGGGAGTCATTACCCGCGCCGCCGCTGAGAGTATCCGGCCCCGTACCGCCAAATAGCACGTCAGCAAAAGCCGTCCCCGTGAAGTTGTCGGCAAAAGCGCTACCGGTAACGTTAACAGCTAAAGTGAAAGTCCCGAAGTTTTGGGTTACAGCCGCAGTAGAAGTGGCAAAATCAAACACCCCGCTATTAGGTGCAGGTGTCGGTGTTGTCACCGCAGGTGTCGGAGTCGTGACTACAGGTGTCGGAGTCGTCACAGGTGTCGGAGTCGTCACAGGTGTCGGCGTCGGTGCAGGTGTCGGAGTCGTCACAGGTGTCGGCGTCGGTGCAGGTGTCGGAGTTGTCACAGGTGTCGAAGTCGGCGCAGGCGTCGGAGTCGTCACAGGTGTCGGAGTCGTTGCACTTGGGGTGATTGAAGGCTTCGGCTCCGGTGTCGGAGTCGGTGTCTGTGCAGGTGTCGGAGTCGTCACAGGTGTCGGAGTCGTGATAGGCGTCGTCACAGGCGTCGTCACAGGGGCAGGCGTCGGCGCAGGCGTCGGCGTCGGCAAAGGCGCAGGCGTCAGACTCACAATCCCGCTAGAATCAGCAATAGTCAATCTGCCGTCACCCTCCACAACTGCCAAATATTGCCTTGTTAACTCATCCTGAATAATCGTGTAGCCAGCATTAACCCCTGTGCCGACATAAATCTTGAGGTCATCAAAGGCAAGATCGTTCGTTAACTTAATTACATCCTCACCCTCTGTATAATCAACAATCAAATCGGCATCCGAAAGCTCAGTACCCCCAGTATTTTTACCAATAAAAAAAGTGTCGTTACCATTCCCCCCAGTTAATGTATCTGCTCCCTTATCTCCATAGAGAATGTCATTCCCGAAGTTGCCAAACAAGCTGTCATTACCTTTACCACCGTAAACTGTATCGTTATCTATTCCGCCATCAACTGTATCCTCGCCTTCGTTGCCGTATATCAAGTTATCTCCAGCATTAGCAAATAGGCGATCGTCACCTTTGCCGCCGTAAACTGTATCGTTACCTTTGCCACCGTAGACGGTATCATTACCTTCATTACCGTATAACTTGTCATCTCCTTGCTTGCCGTAGATTAAGTCGTCTCCATCACGGCCAAACACTAAGTCAGAGCCTTGTTGTCCAAAGATTAAATCTGCATCGGGGGTGCCATTGAGAGTATCGTCAGCCAACGTTCCATTAATGTTCATGTTGCAATTTCAGTGTGAATACTAGATTTATCCCTATTCGAGCTAAAAGTCTTTCTCCATTTCTGAAAAAATGACTTGCTAGCCTGTATTTTTAGATCCTGCGATCGCCCTAACTTTTATGCAAAAGCCAATAATTTGTTGCACGAACAAAAGTCTTGCATAGCAAAGCTTTGGTCGATCGCACTCACAAACATGAGCTCAATCCCCAGAAGGCGCATTGCACCCTCCTATTTATCTATCAGGGCAAATCCAGAAAATTATGCAAAATCCCAGAAAATAAATTAAAAAATTTCGTTACTGTGCCAGAGACTAGAACCAAAGCCCGAAGTACATCAAGTTTCAGCTTATCTCTCCTGTCAAGTCGCTAACTCTAGTTAGTGACAGCCCAAAAGCAGTTTCACAAACCTTTTGACTTGTAAATTGCACTTTTTGCGTTTAAGCTTCCACTTACAATAACCTAACTCAACACCGCTTTTATCTGACATTCATCAGGAATCGTGTTAGGATTACATCAGGAATTTTCGAGTGTGTAACCTATGGCACCCACCGACGAGCAATTTAACCAAGCCGCAAATCACTGGGACTTGGAAACCCTCTACACAGACCTAGCCTCGGCCAAGGGAAAGCGCCTAACCCCCCAATGGAGAAGCTACACTTACGTGGTTTACTGTGCAGTTTCAGCCCCGCCGAAATCGCCGAAAAACTCCGAAAAACCCCCAAGGGAGTTGAAACAGACCTCTGTGCTACTCTGTATAAATATGTCAAAAGCCTTGTAAATAAATCCACTGAGAAAATGGAAAACTGGAGAAATATTGCTGAATGGCTTGAGGAAGCTGGATATAAAACTAAGTCACCTACTAAATTCCCTATTCAAGACGGCTTATCTGAAAATAGTAAAGTTAATGTAAGTAATATAAAGTTTGAGAATAATCAGATAACAATTGATGTTTTCCTACAAATAACTGTACCGCTACCTTCAGAAATTTTCAAACAAAACCTAGACATTGACGACAACACAACTAATTAGATTATTGCCGCAATCCAACGGCGCGATAGAGTTGATGTTACCAAAATCTGGAAGTACGCGCGAGCGCAGCTATCCCCAGGGAATCGCCCGCTGCTCATTTTTTCACAAAAGTGCGATGCCTACGGCTGGCTACACGCCCTTGCACAGTGCTAAGATTAAATCAGAGCATCAATCACCACCAAAAATGGCAACAATTACCATTCAAATTCCCGATGAATTGGCTCAACGTCTAGAACCTCTGCAAAATCGCTTGCCAGAACTGCTTTGGCAACTTCTAGAAGTCACTAAACAGCCAACAACTATCGAACCAGAAGTCAAAACTAATACTACCGATATTCCCGCAGTTTATCGAGAAGTTTTGGACTTTTTGATCGAGACTCCAACTCCCCAAGACATTGTGAATTTTAAGGTTTCACAAAATGCTCAGACACGCCTGCAAAATTTGCTCGACAAAAACCGTGAAGCGACACTTACTTCAATGGAAATAGCAGAATTAGATGTTTACGAGCAGCTAGAACATCTGATGATTTTACTTAAAGCAAGAGCCTATTCAGCAATTCGATAAATGACTTCTACTTCAATTTCTGCCCCACTCCGCAGATTAGTTACTCAAAGAGCTTCAGAACGCTGTGAATATTGCCTAATTCATCAAGATGTCTAAATCTACAGCCATGAAGTAGACCATATTATTGCCTTAAAACATGAGGGTCAAACTCGTGCTGATAATTTAGCTCTTTCTTGTTTATCTTGTAACCGCTATAAAGGTTCTGATTTAGCTACAATCGACCCAGTTAATGACGAAATTGTTCCTTTGTTTAATCCACGCCGTCAGGTATGGGAAGATCACTTTGTTCTTAATGATGCTAGAATAGAAGGCATCACTCAGATTGGTCGAGCTACTGCAAGATTACTCAAGCTCAACGCTTCTAATCGCATACTTGAACGTCAAGTTTTGATCGATCAAGGACGATATCCATAAACAAGGCAAGGAATGAACAAAAAGTGCGTGAAGCGAAGCTATCCCGTAGGGAATCGCCCTTTTCTTGATTAGCCGTCGCAGTTGGTTAATATAAACTGGATTAACATTTTCATCCATGAGATATTTGAGCATCTTTCGCCTTCTTGCTTTCTGCCTTTAACTGCATCAGTTTTCGCACCGCAGGCGACGGGTTTCGCTGCTGTTCCTCTCGCATTTTTCGTCCCCATTCCAACCAGTCAGCGATGTAGTTGCTCACAGATTCTTTGTTGTGAAGATAATACAAAATGGTGGCATAAACTTGTTCGAGACTCAGTGAAGTGTAAATATTGGCAATTTCCTCTGGGGTGCGAGCACGATAAATGTACTCGTACAGGATAGTTTCAATTCCAATCCGCGAATCTTTCAGGCGAATGTCATCAGGTGCTAGAAAGTTGAAGTATTCTTCTAGTTGCACGTGTTCATTCTTCCTTTTTAGCCACTTGTACTACTAACTATAATTTTACTATTTTTCCGTTCTAAGGTCAACCGATTTGATATTTGAGATTCATTATTTTTAGACTATTTGACTGCTTCTCATGCAGATTACTGTGTGTTTAATGCTGATGTGAATCTAGAGGCTTTCCCTAGCAGTACCGAAGGCAACTAAAGCCCGATCGCGAAGGACGATCGCACTTTTAGATTATATCGATCGCCCTTTGCTGTCTTAGCTTAAACCAAGTACGCGCGGCAAAGCTATCCCGTAGGGAATCGCGCGATCGCACCAAAAAGTATCCGCCGCGCAATTATCCCTCTTCGTAAATCACCTAAACCAACCCATCCTATAAAATGCTCTGTTTGCTAACTAAAATTATCCCCAAAAATGAGAACTAAAATCATACACTTATTTAAAGCATATGTCAACAGTATTTTCTCGGTTATATAGAAGTATAAATAAAGTTAACAGGCTTGGATATAGCATCGCACGTACTCACTTCAATATATTGGAAAATGCTAAGTTAATTAAAGATTTAATAAAGGTGAGGTATAAGCCTTTACATTGTCGATCGCAATTTTGTTATTCTATTAGAAAGTTTCATTCGAGCGACTGAATTTTTGTACCCCAGTCCTACCCCTAAACAGAACGGCAGTTTCCACAATGAGAATTTTAGTCACAGGCGGTGCGGGTTTCCTCGGTTCCCACCTAATCGATCGCTTAATGGCCCAAGGACACGAGGTAGTCTGCCTGGATAATTTTTACACCGGGACTAAACGCAATATCCTCAAATGGCTGGATAACCCCTACTTTGAGCTGATCCGCCACGACATCACGGAACCGATTCGCTTGGAGGTAGATCAGATTTACCATCTGGCTTGTCCCGCTTCCCCTATACACTATCAGTACAATCCTGTCAAGACAATTAAAACAAACGTCATCGGCACGATGAATATGCTGGGGCTGGCTAAACGAGTGAAAGCAAGATTCTTTCTGGCTTCCACTTCCGAAGTGTACGGAGATCCTGACGTACATCCACAAACAGAAGATTATCGCGGCAACGTCAATTGTATCGGGATCAGATCGTGTTATGACGAAGGGAAGCGAGTAGCTGAAACCTTATCTTTTGATTACCACCGTCAAAATGGGGTAGACATTCGAGTTGTGCGAATCTTCAATACCTACGGCCCCCGGATGTTGGAAAATGACGGCAGAGTAGTGAGCAATTTTATTGCTCAAGCTTTGCGGAATCAACCCCTGACAGTATACGGCGACGGTTCCCAAACACGTAGTTTTTGCTACGTTTCTGATTTGGTGGAAGGATTTATTCGTTTGATGAATAGCGACCAAATCGGGCCGATGAATTTGGGTAATCCCGGCGAATACACTATATTGGAACTGGCACAAAAAATTCAAAACACGATTAATCCTGGGGCAGAAATTATCTTTAAACCGCTGCCCGAAGACGATCCAAAACAGCGACAACCGGATATTACTCGTGCTAAAAATTGGTTGGGGTGGGAGCCAACTGTGCCGCTGGATCAAGGTTTAGAGTTGACTATAAAGGATTTTCGCGATCGCATTGAGGGAAACCAACAGTAGAGATAGGGAGATGGGGAGATAGGGAGATGGGGAGATGGGGAGATGGGGAGAGGGGGAGATGGGGAGAGGGGGAGATGAAAAATAGGGTACAACAATTTTCTACTTGTTGCTTCTTTACTTATCTCTTCCTTCTTCCTTCTCCCTTCTTCCTTCTTTTCACCCTGAGCGAAGCCGAAGGGCCTTCTTCCTTCTTCCGACTTCCATCGGACTGAAATCCGTTACATCCGTTACATCCGTGGAGCGAATCCGTTGCCGAACTTCCTTCTTCCCTCTTCCTTCTTCCCTCTTCCTTCTTCCTTCTTCCTTCTGATCTCTTCCTTCGTTTTCATCGAATTAATTCACTAACTTTGAGGGCATTTATATGCGTGTTTGCGTCATCGGTACAGGATATGTTGGCTTAGTCACCGGCACTTGTTTGGCCCACATCGGACATCACGTTATTTGCGTAGACAACAACGAAGAAAAAGTTAAATTAATGAAGTCGGGACAGTCGCCAATTTTTGAACCCGGACTGTCTGAATTAATGTCCTCTGCCTCTGCGTCTGGCAATCTAGAATTTACTTCGGATTTAGCAGCAGGAGTCTCTCACGGGGATATTTTGTTTATTGCCGTGGGGACGCCTCCTTTGCCTACTGGGGAAAGCGATACTCGCTACGTGGAAGCGGTTGCTCGTGGCATTGGAGCTCACCTCGACGGCGATTACAAAGTAATCGTAAACAAGTCAACGGTGCCCATCGGTTCGGGAGATTGGGTGCGAAGAATTGTACTAGATGGTTTAGCAGAACGTCAAAAACCTCAAAGCGGTGATGGTGTTACTGGTGAGGAAGTCGCAGCAAAAACTGGTGTTCAATTTGATGTGGTTAGCAACCCGGAGTTTTTGCGGGAGGGCTGTGCTGTTCGCGATACTTTTAATCCCGATCGCATTGTTCTCGGCAGCAACTCTCGGCGGGCTATGGATATGATGCTACAGTTATACCGGCCGATTGTCGATCGCAAGTTTGCAGAAAATCAGTCTTTGCCGGAAGTTCCTGTGGTGATGACTGATATCAGTTCAGCGGAGATGATTAAGTACGCAGCTAATGCTTTTTTGGCTACGAAGATTAGCTTTATTAATGAAGTTGCTAATATTTGCGATCGGGTTGGTGCAGATGTTAGTCAAGTTGCCCGAGGTATCGGTTTAGATTCACGGATTGGCAACAAGTTTCTGCAAGCTGGCATTGGTTGGGGCGGTTCTTGTTTCCCCAAAGATGTCTCAGCTTTAGTTCACACTGCTGACGATTACGGTTATGAAGCACATTTGCTGAAAGCTGCGGTGGAAGTTAACGAACGCCAGCGGTTGATTGCTATTGAAAAATTGCAGCAAGTTTTGAAGATTCTCAAAGGTAAAACAGTCGGACTTTTGGGTTTGACTTTTAAGCCGGATACTGACGATTTGCGGGATGCTCCTTCGCTGAATTTAATCGAGAATTTGAATCGGTTGGGAGCGAAAGTTAAAGCTTACGATCCGATTGTTTCTCAAACTGGGATGCGTCACGGTTTGTCGGGAGTTTTGGTAGAAACCGATCCGGAAAGACTGGCTGATGGTTGCGATGCTTTGGTGTTGGTGACTGACTGGGAACAGTTTCGGAATTTAGATTACGAGAAAATGGCGAAGTTGATGGCTCATGCGGTGATGATTGATGGCCGTAATTTCTTAGACAAGAAGGCTTTAGAAGCGGCTGGTTTCCAATATGTGGGGATTGGAAGGTAGGAAAGAGTTTTGAGGAGAATCTCTATCCTGTAGGGTGCGCCGCGGCGCACCTTACAAACGAGCATTTCTAAGCCGTAGGATGCGTCGAAAAACACCTTACATTTGCTGGCTACCAACAATCGCGGGTTGAGCCGCCGCGCGTGCTTTAAAAATTTTCCATCAATGTTTTTTCTTGAGCGTAAACATCTCGTAGCTGTTGCAGTGCGGAAGCAGAGATTACCGATTTAACTGTAGCTACTAATTTGCCCCATTCAAGCAAGCTGTCAACTGAAACAGCCGTTTTGAAGTTGTACGCATAAAATTTAGTCCAAAATTCTGGTGCTTGGGTGCGTTTCCAGCGTTTGTACCATCCGAGAAAATCTTGAGCGCAGGCTGGTTTTACTTCTAAGATTGGGGGGAAATCGGCGTAGCTGACAAATCGACTGAGGCCTTTGGCGTGAACATATACCATGCAGTGGCAGCATTCGATCCGGTAGATCTGTTCGGGTGATATGTTGAACAAAAGTGCTACTGTTTCTTCGGTGACAAATCTCGATCGCGGATTGACAATCGACGATTTGTGAATAATTTTTGATGTGCCGATCGCTGACGATCTTAACTGATTTTCTGATATCATTATATGTGCATCTCCTGATGGTAGCTCAATCTATCTCTCCTAGGTGCGATCGACAGAAATTATCTGTCGGGATTAATTTTAACTGGCGATCGACTTTAGTTTCGTTGAATCCGCCGCAAGACGGAGACAAGCCCCGACTTCTGCCATGAGAGGCGCCAAATTTTAGACCAACGTTCAAGCTCCCAGATTCATCTTTAGAGTCAATCTAAAATCTAAAATCTAAAATCTAAAATCGAATGACCGGGGCGATCGCTTTTTGATATATTATACTAAATCCAAAATTTTGTAAATAGTGAATATGAGCAAAGGCTTAGTCAGGCTGCGGGTTCGAGAGTTGGCTGCCGAGAAGGGATGGACGCTGAAGGAGGTTGCGGAGCGATCGGGCGTGGGGTACAGTACGATTAGCAATTATGCCCGTTCTCAGGGGATGGCGATGGTTGACTTTGCGGCAGTGAACAAGTTGGCCCGCACTTTTGATGTGCTGATTGAGGATTTTGTGGTAATTATGGAAAAGTAGGTGCGGGTATTGCCTGGATTCTATAAAATTTGGATAGAAGCGGTGGAATTCGGCGTTGTAAGCAACATATTGATTGCGATAAAAATCTAATAAATCTAGTCGGTTGCGGTTGAGCCATTTTAGCATCTCGTGGCTTTCTTCTTTCGAGGGCATATTAGTCATAATTTTGGGGTTGATTATGATTATAAAATTTAGTAGAATCTATTTTAGCATCTGGGTTAGGGCTGTGCGATCGCACATCGAAGCATTGCATGAGCCGAGCCAAAAATCGCGAGCAAGATTCGTTTGTATCAGGCATAATGGAAGTACAATCGAGAGAAATTCAAAATTACCAAACAGCAGATGGAAAAAATCTTTTCTCAGAGTGGCTGAATTCGTTGCGAGATAGCAGAGCTAAAGCTAAAATACGGGCTAAGCTCAACCAAGTCAGGCTAGGCAATCTAGGCGACTGCAGCTTTGTTGGAGAAGGAGTCTGCGAATTGAGAATAGATTATGGCCCTGGCTATCGGATTTACTTTGGACAAATAGGGCAAACAATTGTACTTCTTCTATGTGGCGGAGATAAAAGCACTCAAGAACAAGATATCCGCAAAGCCATAAAATACTGGAGGGATTATGAAAGTAGAGATAATATCTAGAAGTATCAGCTATCAAGAAGAATTGATTGAATCTCTGAAAGACCCTTTAGAGGCTGCTCCTTATATTGAGGCTTGCTTGGAAGAGGAGAATTCTGAGGTGCTAAAGCTGGCATTAAATGATGTTGTTGAGGCTCGTCACAGGATGAATGAACTCTCAGAAGATGCTACAGCACTTTTGGCAAAACTGGGCGAACTATTGTCGGAAAAACAAGGAGCAGAAATTTACTGTTTGAGTGCTTTACTTGACGCACTGGGTTTTCAACTGACGGTGACTGTTAAGCAGAGAAATTCCTGAAGCTATCGATCGCAACCAAAGTCGATCGCCTATAATCAAACCCCCTTCGAGCCTGAAATTAGGAGAACAGTCAAATGATAGATGCAGCGCTACTATTGGGAGGGCTTTTCACAGTCGTTTGGCAAGCCATCCTCGGGACTCAAGTTAATGATGCAGCAAAACATCTCTGTTTGACGGGGATAAAAAAAGTATCACGAAACGGTAAAATTGTCAATCACGATTTAGAAAAAGCGCTCAAAACTTCTTTCCTGAAAGCTCAACAACAAATCGCCTCAGAATGCAAACAGGAAATCGACCCCAAAAATAGCGTTAACCGAGAAAGTTTTAGCTATTCGCTGCAAGACAGGCGCAGGGATTTTGATTGGTTGAAACGAAAGCTAGAACAGCTAAAATTAGATTTAGCAAAGGTTGAGAAAGAAACAGTCCCGTCTGGGATTCCCATCGCAAGTTTAGATGAAATAGAATTGCTGCTGACTGCGACAGATGAGTTAAAGCAGTATCGGGTAGCAGCAGTTAAGCAAAAACTGCTGGAAGTCGCCCTAGAAAATTGCAATGTCGCACCATACAAAATTAAGTTAGAACAAGATTTATTTGCGTTAGTTTCAGCATACTTTGCTCAGGAAAT
>Ga0209490_10004151_pt1 | contig 13405 bp, 12 predicted proteins | sample MAT06_FD_187209 | JGI IMG/M metagenome (GOLD analysis project Ga0209490, IMG submission 187209) | Freshwater microbial communities from Lake Fryxell liftoff mats and glacier meltwater in Antarctica - MAT-06 (SPAdes) (version 2) | ecosystem: Environmental > Aquatic > Freshwater > Ice > Liftoff...
AAGAGCCAGGGCAAAGCGGCCACCAGCAGCAAATAATGCGGACGGGGTGAAGCCACCCGCACCCACCGCCAAGCCAGATAAAGCGAAAAAAGGGCGCTTACACCCCACGCGTCAAAGCGCGTGGCATTTGCGGCCAACAAACTGAGCGCGGCGCCCCATATCACCCAACGCTGACCATAATTCTGCCAACGCAACAGACTTAGTGCGGCCAGCGCAATCCAAAAACAGAAGAGTGGTTCTGAAAGCCCCGACAGACTGAGCCAGACAAACCAGGGCAAGGTGGCCATTAAAAGCAGTTGCAAAAGTAGCGCCCAAGTGCGCAGACCTATCTCATACCCAATCCCCAATAGGCAGACCAATGTGCCGGTGGCGGCCAACAAATTGATCAACATGGGCACAACTCGCCAATGTGGGTAAAACTGATAAGCCAGCGCTCCAACCCAAAATTGCAGTGGCAACCACACATCAGAGGGAATTAACTGGCCTTGGGTCACACGCCAGGCAAGCAGCGTCCGACTAAAATCATCAGCCGAGAGGGCAAAAAAAGGCAAGCCTAACTGCTGAAACCATCGATAGAGAATCAGGGGAAAACTGACGATTAATAGACCTAGCCATAGCCAGCTAGTGGTCAAGCGTAACCGAGGAGGGTATAAATTCATCGTAATGAAATGACCCGAAGATCCTAAAACGGCGTGATCGCCTTATGCTCCTTAGAATCTGGGAACAACAAAAGGCGCATCATTCGCAACCTAAATTTTTCGATATTAACTGTGTGTATAATTCTACATATTGGTGGCTGATCCTGACAATCGAGAACGTTTCTTGGACGCGTTGGCGGGCACGCGCGGCCATCGCCTGCGCCGGTTGCGGATTGCGCAGCGTTTGCAGAATCGCACCGGCCAGGGCGGCGGCATTGTCCGGTTGCACCAGCAGACCGGTTACGCCTGGCTCGACTAGTTCCACGTTACCCGACACATCGGTCGCCACCACCGGTGTGCCAGCAGCCATACTCTCTAGCAGTACGGTGGGCAACCCTTCCCAAAGCGAAGACGAGACAAACAGATCCATCACCGGATAGAGTTCATTGACATCTGTACGCGACCCGGTGAAGAGCACGTGATCAGCAATACCCAGATCGGCGGCCTGTTGGCGAAGGCGGGCCGCTAAGACGCCGTCACCGACAAGCAGAAAACGAGCGTTGGGCTGCTCCGCCAAGACCAGCGCCGCCGCGTCCAAGAAGATAGGGTAGCCCTTTTGCGGCGCCAACCGCCCTACCGTGCCAATCACCCTTGCATCTGCGGGCAAGCCCAACGCTTGAAGCTTGGCCACTTTGTCCACCTGGTGCTCGGCAAAACGTTCAAAATTGAGCGCATTGTAGATCCGTTGCGCTTTGCGTCCCAAGCGTCGGGCCAGCGGTCGCCGGTTCAGATTGTCCACCACTTGCTGCGAAACACCCAATTCAGCATCAAAGACCAGCGGATAAAGCAGATTAGGGAAGAGTTTGCCAAAGTGCGGTCGCTTCGCCCACTCAAATTCGTTGTGCACTGTACGCACGAGCGCTTTTGCCTGCAACGGACGCCGCAGGCGCAACGCTGCTAGATCGGTAAATTCACCATGCGTGTGGATAATGTCGACCGGTCCAATCTGCTCGGCCTGGCGGATCAGGCCATTGAGGGCGTGCAGGCAACTCCGGTAAGGCGATGCTGCGTCCCAATCGGCCGCGACAAAAGCCTGGATGCCTTCCTGCTGCATGCGCATAAGCCACGGCTGATCGTACGGCGTGTGATAATCCCACAGCCCACCCAAGATCGGCTCGACCCGCGCTTTATCCAGGGCGCGGCTCAACTCGACCGCGAAGCGAGCCACACCGCCTAAGGGGCCTTCAATGGCAAAACTGGAAATGAGGTGCAGGACGCGAATGGGACGGGGCATAGAAATCTTACCGAAAATGAATGGAAGTTGTGGATGAATGACGAACGACTAAAACCTCGTCATGGATCGTTGGTCGTTCGTCGTTCATCGTTCAGCCGCTCAAAGTCGGTGCGCAACCAGGCGCCCGTTTGGTTCGCCGCCAGTTGGATGACGCCAACTTGTGTTTGAATATGGCTGCGCAGCTGCTCGCGTTGTGGCCAGATCCGCTGCACCAACTCTGTCAACGGTTCGGCCGCCACCGCTTCAATATCGAGCACCCACGCACTTAGCCCCAACATCTGCATGACACCGTTGGTTTTGCTTTGGTAGGCAATTGCGATCACCGGCGTGTGCCAAGTCAGTGCAAAGATGTTGGAGTGCAGCCGGCTCCCCAGAAATAAATCCATCTGTCCATACGCAGCGCTGAGCAGTTGCGGTGGTGTCTCTTCTTCAATCACAACGACACCGGTCTCAACACCCAGCGCACGCAGATGGGCCGCCACCCGACGCGCCGGAATCCGGTCATCATCCGCTGGGGTGGGGCCACACACTTGGGGGAAAAGCACAGCACATCCGCCATACGCGCGGAGAAATGCCTGGATCGTTGCCGCGATAGCCTGCTCGTAACGCGCCTGGTGGCGAAAGTTTGGATGCTGCTCGCCCCAATTAATGAGGGTGACGCCAAGACGGGGGCGAGCATTCTCACCAATACCATGACAGCGCAAAAAGTGATTCGCTACTTCGGCTGGTGCGCCCTGGAAGAGAAAGGCGATATCCGGCGTCAGATGATAGCGACTGGCGTCAATGCCAAGGGTTTGCATTAATTCAACCGAGGTAGGATCGCGCAGCAAGATCACACGCACGCGTGCCAACAGCCAACGCGTCAGCCCGCGCTCCCAGGCTCGCCACAAGGGGCCAATCGTCTGGGGCAGCATATGAATCGGCTTATAAACCAGCCAGGCATAGGCAATCGTAAAGAAAGGGCCCAAGAAAGCAACGCCGCCATTGTGGGCGCGACTGTAGATAAAATTGCCTGGACAACTGACCACCAGGTCGGCCTCTGTATAAGCGCGCAGGGTGGGTCGATAGACGGCAGGCAACAGACCATCAGCTGTCTGGCCGGTAAGCCGGTAGCCAAGACCAACGATTACACTGGCAAAAATAAGCCAGAGCATCTGTAGAGCATGGCCGACGCGAGCGCTACTGGTCGTTGATTTATGCATTTTGAACCAGGCAAAAAATGAAGCGACAACCTGCTCGTGCCGGGCAGGGTCCGTGTAACTCGCCGGGTCATTCATCGCCAACGTGATCGTGCAGCCAGGAAAGGCAGCATACAACTGTTGAAGAGCTACTTGCAGTAGGACGTGGTCGCCCGCGTTATGGTTCGAATGGAGGTTGATAATCAAAATCTTCATTTTTCGAGATCACCTACGGGCACGGCCAGTGTCTTGCGCGGGTCGGATTGTTGCCACCACCAGAAGAGCAAGAGATAGCCAAGCAGCAGCACCCATTCGGTAAAGACATAGATTTTTGCCACACCCAGAATACCCCACTGTGCAACATACCACCAATTGAAACCGACATTGAGCAGCGCCGCCAGCGCCTGGATCGCAACGCGTTGGCTTTGCCAGCCTACCGCGACCAACACCGTGGCAACGGCAAAATTGATACAGCGCACAGCGAGTACACCACTCAAAATCACCAAAACTCCTGCTGTGGCAGCAAAGGGTGGACCGTAGAGCCATTTCACCAGCGGATGTGCGATCAGGGCCACGGCGCCACCAATCCCAACACTGAGCAGCGTACTCCACAGCAATAGTTGTTTCGTAAGGCGCAGAAAGGGGACTCGACCCGTACGGTGCGCCTGGCTCAATACCGGCAGCATCACACTGTAAATGGCGGTCGGAATCAAAGCCAGCGCCGTGATGAGCGAGATCCCAGGTGAATAAAGACCGGCCGCCCCAGTGCCTAGATAGTGAGCAATAATGGTTACATCGGCCTGGCCATAAATCAGAGCCAGCGCCAGCGATATAGCAAAAGGCGTCGTTGCGCGCAACGTGCCGGATAGACGGCCCCACTCTAAGATCAGGCCAAGCTTGCGCACCAGCCAGATCAGCGCTAATAGGGTAACCAGCGCGCTACAGATCATTTGTCCAATCAGATAGGGCGCAACGGCATCCACTTGCCAGACGATTAAGCCAAGCGTGATGGCGAGCCAGCCCAGTTGCGACCCAACGCCCAACACCAGCGCGGCCTGGTTCTGCAAAATAGCCTTGCCGGCGTTCCAGACGGTATTGCTCAGTTCATCCAGCCAAACAGTCAGTGCGCTGAAGATCAGCAGCGTGGGTGGAAAAGTTGCGGGATCAAGCCACGGCGCAAGCAAGAGCACGCCTGCCAACCAGAACAACCCCAGCCCAGCTTTGAGCACAAGCGAAGTGGTGCTGTGGATAGCGAGCAACCGCTGATCACCGTTGCGGTTACCATTGCGCAAGAGCCAAACATCCAGGCCAAGCGAAAAGAGCACCGAAGTCATGCGCATCAGCGCCATGCAGCCCGCATATTGGCCAAAGCGCTCGATCCCGACCTGGCGTGCGATCAGGATGAGCACCAGCGCCGTCACGACCCGCATCAGTGTTGTGCCGGAAAGTAGGACACCAATATTGCCAATAATCTGGCGTCGGGTAAAAGTGGCGGTCATACGAGCAACGCATCCACCAATCGTACCCAGCTTTGGTCCGGTTCAGAAATTGCGGGCGAATCTGTATACGTGGCCGGCTTGCGCCAATAATCGAGCATAGCCTGGGCCAACGCCGCGCGGTGTGTGGCATGGTCTAGCGTGCCATTGACCGACGCCTCGCTAGCGCGCTCATTCGGCGCGTCTGGTGGCATCACCACCGGCAACCCAAAGCCAGTGGCCATCTGGATTGCGCCGCTGCCCGTCTTTTGGCGGTGGGCCGTCACCAGCACATCAGCGGCGGCAAAATAGGTGGGCAGGGTTTCATTGGGGATATAGTGGTCGTGAATGGTGACGATGTCGGCCAACTGTAATCTTTCGATCATCTCCAAATAGGGCTGCTTATCTTCCCAGAATTCGCCGGCGATCAACAAATGGGGTTGATCAAGTTGTGCGCGAATTTGAGCCAGGACCACCAACAGATCTGCTAACCCCTTGTAGCGGCGCACAATGCCAAAGAAGAGCATCAAGGCGGCCTCGGCCGGCAGATCCAGACGGCGGCGCGCTTCCGCTCTGGGCAGCACTTCACCAGTAAACATGGCGAAGACGGGAAGGGGCACGATGCAGACATCCGGCGCTTCCATCAAGGATGCCAGACGGGCCTGCTCGGCTTCGGATTGGACAATGATGCGATTCGCCCAGCGCAGGACAGCTTTGGCTAGCCAGCGATCCCAGCGCCGTGCGTCGTGAGGTAGTACATTATGACAAATGATCACCACACGACTGCGCAAGAATAGCCGATTCAACACGAGCAACGTCAGCCAAATGGGCGCCCAGAAACTGGTCCACCATTGCAAAACGAGCACATCGGGCTTGGCGTGGCGGATGCGGCCAAAGGTGGTCAACCAGGTGAAGGGATTAAGCGAGTCGATCCAGTAATTAGGCGCTTGGCCTGTATCATCCACCTGTAAAGGCTGTTGGCTGGGGTCACGATCGCTACGACCGGGGAAAAGCCACTGCGGATACTGGCGCAGAAAGGAGATCAGCAATACCTGATGCTGATTGGCACGCAATGTACGCGCCAATACGGTAGTATAGTGGGCAATGCCGCCGCGGTAGGGATAAACCGGCCCAATCAGTACAAATTTCAATCACATTCTCCGCTGGATCTGGGCAGTAGAAGGGCAAAGTTTATTAGTGACCAGTGATATGCCACGAACCGAACACTGGCCACTGATCACTAATAACTCACAAAATTGGTAGGAAGTAAGTGTCCTACTCCACCACTCGTTGCCGACTCTCATCTGCTTCTAGCCGCCGCACGCGATAGAGTACTTCCTCAATCATCTTGCGGTTGAAGCCCACCAGATCGGCCAATAGACCCATGACCAATGTTTGGAAACCGACAATAATCAGCACGGCAGCCAAAATGAGGCTTTGAATATGACCATCACCTTGTCCCATCGCATAGAAATAGAGGAAACGCACGCCCAACACCGAACCAGCCAAGATCGCCAGTGCGCCTAAGAATAAAAAGAGGCGCAGCGGTCGATAAAGCGTGTAGGCACGTAGGATCGTAACCGACGAGTTGGAAAGAAAGTGCAGCATGCCGCGCATTAAGCGCGAGGGACGGGTGGGCGGATTGGTGCGGATGGGGACATGGACAATCGCCGTGCGCCGTGCGCCAGCCTGGATCAAGGTTTCTAGGGTATACGAATAATTGCTCAACACGAGGGTATGTAACGCTGCCTCACGCGTAAAGGCACGAAAGCCACTGGTTGCGTCTGGTACAGTCACGCCAGCCGCCTGCGAGATCACCCAACTCCCCAGCCGTTGCAACGCACGCTTCAGCGGTGAAAATAAAGGATGATTGGCCACGCCGCGGTCACCGACGACGATTTCGGCGCGTCCCTCGACAATTGGCGCCACCAACTTGGCAATGTCAGCACCGTAATATTGATTGTCTGCATCGGTATTGACAATGATATCGGCGCCATGTTTGATGCACGCTTCCAGACCAGCAGCAAAGGCGTGCGCCAGCCCCATATTGTGCGGCAAACGCACAATGGTGCTGATCCCCAGTTCCTCCGCCACCTGCACCGTTGCATCGCGACTGCCGTCATCGATCACCAACGTCTCGATCACATCGATGCCGGGCAACTGGCGCGGCAAAGCAGCCACGGTTTGGGCCAGGGTTTTTGCTTCATTAAAGCAGGGAATTTGAATAATCAGCTTCACCTACTTCTTATTCCCTTTCCCCATCAAATTACCAAAAAACATTTGGCGTAACATACCATGTGACTCGGTCGTGGTCGGCACAGGCAGATCTTCCCAGCGCTTGAGCATGGCCTGTGCTTCCCATTCCGCCCGGTCATTCTCCACTTGGGCCAACGCCACGCGCAACGGATGTTTGTCATCGGTTGGCGCATCAAGTGCCAGCAGGTCGCGCCAATCGGCCAAAACTTGCTGCAATTGGTCCAGGCGCTGTAACAGATTAGCTCGGTTACTCTGAAAGGCGCTGAAGAGATGTTCGGCGCTATGACCCAACTCGGTGGCCTGCGCAAAAGGGCGACCGGCCAGGCGGCGGGCTTCACGCCAGCCCGGCGCCGTGGTATTCGTCTGCATCAGCGCGGCCGCCATCACTTGCGATAACTGTTCCACACCGGCAATGATACCATCGTGCTCCTGCGCATCAACGAACAAGGGTTTGGCGCCCAAGCGCTCAACAAAATCACTGGCCAGCTGAATCGCCACAGGATCGGTTTGCGCGCCGGCGGCCAGGCCAAAGACCACTTCTTCAAAAAGATCGGCCCGTGGGCTCAACAGCCCCCCCACGCCGGCTAACACTGGGTGGCCGACGACAAAATGCGAATGGCTGGCCAATTGCTCAGCAGCCACCGCAATTGCTGGTTGCATCACATTGACAAGAGGAAAAACCAAACAAGTGGGCTTTAGATCCTCACGAATGTGGTTGAAGAGATCGTTCAATTCGCCCAGAGGCACGGCCAGCACGATCAGGTCGGCGCCGGCGCAGGCCGCATGTAGATTCCATTCGCTCCGATGAACTGCACTCAACTTGCGCGCAGTTTGCACAGCCGAGTGTTCTTTATCGTGGCCGACTAGTTCAAAGTTGTTCTCGCCGCGCTGCAATCCCAGCCCGATACTCGTGCCGGTTAGGCCGAGCCCGATAATAGTAATAATCGGTTTTGTCATAAATACCCCGCAGTAGACAACAGAACAAGGCAAGATTTGTCATCATCCTTGCCTGGCTATCGCCCCATATTGTTAAATTGTAAGAAAAATGTCACATCTTTTTAATCAAGATCCGGTCCAAAAGTTGTACAATTAAACGTTATACAATTAATTTGGCTGGCTAAACAGCATAAACCTTCGAACAGGATCAATTGCGCGCATCGGCCCACTGCAAAGCACGGAGTAAAGTAGCCTTATCGAGTTGTCCAGATGCGCTATTCGTCATGTCATGATCGGGTTGATCGTCTAGCTGATAATCCTGATGAGACTCGATCAGCCAGCAAGCTAGGGTTGTACAGCCCGCAGATCTAGCCCAGGCCGCGCCAATCTGCGGATGCTGCCGGTGTACATAAAGCGCATAACGCCAGCCTTGTTGCACGTCATCCGTGGCTAACCGCTCTAAATAGTGGGGCGTAATCGCTTCTAACAGCACCAATGGCCCGCGCAGCCAAAGATTCAGGCGCAGGCCAGCCTCATCGGCGGCAAGTTTGCCAACATCGTGCAGCAGCGCCGCCACAGCCAGATCAGCCTGCTGGTAGCCTGCTGCTTGCAGGGTATGGAGTACATTCAAGCTATGGCGTTGCGCATCCAGCGGTAGGCGAAAAAAGAGCGCAGCAGCGCTTTCCGGTAGCACATGAACAATCATTTGCTGTTCGGCAGGTGTAATGCGCGCATCCAAACCCTGAAAAAACTGGCGTAAGCGATAGATAAACTGCCGTCCACGGGCAAAGGGTTGATCATGCGGCAACTGCGTCTGCGACATTCTGGCCTGAGCTATCCGTAAAGGGTTGATGGTCACGTGTAAAACATGCCAAAGAGCGTGCGCAAAATAAATTGTACCGGAGCGTCGATAATTCCACGCGCTAGAAACAGAATCGCGAACAGGATCAAAAATCCATATTGGCTCAACTGAGCGCGGAGCCGAAAGGTATCACCGGGCAAAAGCGCAAAAAGCACGTGCGATCCATCAAGTGGGGGCACAGGAATCAGATTAAAGACAAAAAGTGCGACATTGATCACAACAAAATCGAGTAAAAAATCAGACACAAATGAGCCCAGCGTCAGGTTAAAGCGCAGCAGCAAGATCGCCAAGATCGCCAAGAGGAGATTGCTGAACGGCCCAACAAGCGCCACCAAAATTGAGCCGAGACGTGGGTCAATCCGAATGCGACGCGGGTCCCATTGTACAGGTTTGGCCCAGCCAAAGCCGGCCAGCAAAATCAAAATTGCGCCAGTTGGGTCAATATGCGCTAAAGGATTAAGCGTTAACCGGCCTTGCAGACGAGGCGTAGGGTCGCCTAGCGCAACAGCCATCGCCGCATGCGCAAATTCGTGTACGGGAAAGGCAATAAAAACGATTGCTGCCACTGCCAATAGACGCGATGGGCTTAAGATACCGCCACCAGTCGTGACCGTGATCCAATACAGAACTAATAGCCCAACAACGGCCACCGTAATTTTCTGATACTGGGTAAGTGTACTCCACCAGTTGCTAATACCATTGCGACTACGGCGGGGAAAATTCGAAAACATCATTGATCCTTTTTAAACAGAAGCAGTGGGCAAAGTTGCATTTGGTAGATTATAGCACGGAGAGATGGCATTGCCACAATTGTCTGAGAGCAGACAGACGGTGCGAGAACAATGAATAACAACTATTATGTATTAATTGATTCGCTTTTGGTCTCGATCATTAGTCGATCGTCGCTGCTTGTTAGTAAAATAGGCATCTGATCTTATGCTCAAAGAATACGTAGGGAAATTGGTAGGTATACCACTTAAATTACCCGATTGTACTATTGACTCCATCCGCTTAGCTTGTACAATAGTTTACAATCTATATTATCCCCCGCACATGGTGAACCCTCGGTCCGTGTTGCTCATTTTGTGGAAACAGGCTGTTCGTTGATTAGGTCCATTGGCAAATTTTGTGAGATATCGAATTCAATCCAAAGCACTGCTTCTCACGCTGACGATGCTTGCTATCCTCGCCATTGGCGGAACGTGGCTCTTCGTCCGCTATCGACAACCCTCGGTTGCACTTGGACCGCAGCGTACTGTACAAACGATAAATCCAAAATTAGGGATTCATACACGGTTGACGGATGAAGTAGAGCCCTGGAAAATTAAGCGCAGCTTGGAAATGGTGCGCGAAATGGGGGCGCCCTGGATCGTTGAGTACTTTCCCTGGGCCTATGTAGAAGCCAAGCCGGGCCGCTTCGACTGGACGCATAGCGATCTAGTCATTGACCATGCCAACCGCCAGGGTCTTACTGTGATTGCACGCCTGGGCTTTGTCCCCGAGTGGGCTCGTCCTAAAGAGACGTCCCCACTCTATCTGGATGAGGCCCATTTTGAGGATTTTGGCCAGTATGCGGCGGCCTTCGCCACTCGGTATGCCGGCAAAGTAAATTATATGATTCTGGGCAACGAACCAAACTTGAGTCTGGAATGGGGTTACCAACCGGTTGATCCAAGCAAATATGTGGCGCTTTTGCGCGTTGTATATCCTTTGGTCAAAGCTGTGGATCCAACTATGCAGATTTTGGCCGGCGCGTTGGCGCCGACCCTGGCGCCACCTGGTGACGCAGCTGGCATTAACGATCTGGTCTATTTACAAAGTATGTATGATCTGGGTGCGGCCGCCTATTTTGATATCCTGGCGATCCATGCCTATGGTTGGTATTCAGAACCAGATGAACCCGCCGATCCAGATGTCGTCAATTTTCGGCGCGCCGAATTATTGCGGGCGATGATGGTTGCCAATGGCGATGAAGAAAAAACGGCCATGATCACCGAGGGTGGTTGGAATGATCATCCACGTTGGACACGCGCAGTGCGCCCGGGCCAACGGATCGCCTACACGTTGCGCGCCTACGAAGTTGCGCGCCAGGAGTGGCCCTGGGTGACGGCCGTCTGCTTCTGGGCTTTTCGCTTTCCGTGGGATGCCAAAAGCTATCAAGATTATTTTACCTTTGTCGACACAGAGTTTGAACCAAAGCCCATTTATCAGGAGGTGCAGCGCTATACGCAGGGTGACATTGAGGATACATCGAGCCAATCTGTGCCATGACAAAACGTAAATGGCTGCTCGTCGCGCTGGTTTTGTTTGGCGTTACATTGCTCTTAACCTTGGAGCGCGAGCGAATTTTCCCAGCGCAGGACCGAAGCTGGCAAACAATCCAAGAACGCGGTGTCTGGCGCGTGGGTCTTGATCCCAGCTTTCCGCCTTTTGAATCTCTGGACGCAAACGGCAATCCGATCGGCTATGATGTCGACCTGGCACAGGAAATTGCAGCCGCGTGGGGTGTACAAGCAGAGATTGTCACCATTGGCTTTGACAGTTTGTTGGATGCGTTGCAAGCCGGGCAAATTGACAGTGTTGTCAGTGCTTTGCCCTATGATCAACGGCTGACCAAAGATGTCGCCTATTCCATGCCCTATTTTGAAGCGGGCATCCGTTTGGTGGTGCGCACAGATTCAACGCTTAGCAGCGTCGAACAGCTTACCAACCAGAAGGTGGCTGTAGAATGGGGCAGTATGGGTGATATGATCGGGCGCCGTCTGCAACGTGAACAGGCCGCTTTGCAACTGGCGCCTTATTCAACACCGCAGGAAGCCGTCGAAGCACTAATAAATGACCAGACCATCGATGCGTTGCTGGTTGATCAAGTGACCGTGCGCACTGCGCAAGGCAATGGCGCGCCGATCCAGGCGGTCGGGCCAGCCTTGGAAAGCAACCCGTACGTAATCGCCATGCCACATGCTGCGGTTACATTACAAGAAAAAGTCGCAAGCACGTTACGCACACTGCAAGAAACAGGCGTAATGACAAAAATTGAAAGTCAATGGTTTGACCATTCAAAGTAGCTTCTAATAGCCATTTTCAAAAGCGTGGGTCAGGTTCGCATTGTGCCGAAAATATCGGTTCCAACATGAACTTACCACCGAAGCCGAACAGGATTGGAGAAGAAAACGTGTTTAACCAGGAAGAAATACGCATCGGGTTGTGTGCCGACACCCATTTTTGGCCAACAAACATGCTATATTGTGGTTCACACGGCAGCTTGCAACTTCAGCCCTGGTCCGAAAAATTGCAAACGGTGCTACTTGCCGAATTACAGCGCGCCCAACTAGATATTGTGGTGCATATGGGCGACACAACTTGTGGCGGCGGCGTCTATGATATGACCGACGAGGAATTTTATGCCGCTCTGGAACTGACACACAAGCAGTACTGCCAATTGCCAGTTACGCTTTATGCCTTGCCCGGTAATCATGACTGCCCCCCTGGTGGCGGATCCTGGTCACATTTTGAAAAGTTATGGGGTTTGCAACCGGGGATGGGCGCGACGATCGATTTGCCCAGCGCCCGTATGGTTTTATTAAACGCACAGGGCCATACCAGCCAACAGATCGAGCGGGCCAAGCCAACCGATCCCGTCTATGGCTGGGTCAATCAGGCTGAATTGAATCGCTTTGAAGAGGCATTGGCAACCGCAGGTGATCGCCCTGTACTCGTCTTTACACATCAATTGTTACGGCGCTGGAGTGGCACTCAACACTGGCAAGATTTCTACGGAATTCGCAATGCGCCAGCCATCCTAGATATCATGGCTCGCTATGCGAATGTGCGGGCAGTCTTTCAAGCGCACGCCCACCGCCTAGATGTGCAAGTCGCCAAAGTTGGCCCCCACCCATGCCACTTTATTGTCACGCCGGCATTAATCGAGTACCCGCTGGGCTGGTTGATGCTGGAATTATCTCAGCACAGCCTGAAAGTTTCATTACAGCGGCTGCCCTTGCCCGATCTAGCAAGTTTGGGCGGCTACAGTGGTGAAGGTCAGCTATGGCGCACAGGCCAACACGATTGGATGAATATGAAAATTGACTTAAGCTAAGCAGGTGCAAAACTGATCCAAGAATTGATTAGGTGACGACCCCTTTAGAGCAAGGCGCTTCAGCCAGGATCCGTTCGAGCAAGTACACAAATCCTCAGCGTATATTTCTCAGCGTATGTTTATCGTACCCACTAAGACTTCACCATCACCAGTTGTACGCTCGCCCTGCGCCGTAATGGGCAGACGCAGCGCTCCTTGGCTCTCTGTTTCGTACAACCCCACCCAAATTTTATAATCACCTGGTGTTAGCGTGGCTGGTAATGGGACAGAAAGTTCCCCTAGAATACGGTCGCCAGTGCGCCAGTCATGGGTGGGGAAACGCGCCGCAGCCGGTGCTTGGTCGAAACCAGTTGCAAAGGCGCCGCTGGCGTCACGCAAATGGACATAGGCGGTGTAGTCCGTCGCGGGCGTGCCAACAGCCTCCCACAGCAATGTCACAGACATGGCGGACGTAGCAGCAATCGTTATCTCATCCTCGTAGCGAACACCGGCTAACCGGATCACATTGCCGAAGTCGGTCGCCATTGGCGCTAACGCATACGCATCAAGCTGAGGCTGTGTGAGCGGACTAATGGCGATGCGGGCCAAAAATGGATCGATCAACTCTCCCGCCTGGCGGGCAGGCACCGGAAAGCGCCCACTCTGCTCAGTCTTGGGGTCAACAAAA
>Ga0209490_10004157_pt1 | contig 13394 bp, 12 predicted proteins | sample MAT06_FD_187209 | JGI IMG/M metagenome (GOLD analysis project Ga0209490, IMG submission 187209) | Freshwater microbial communities from Lake Fryxell liftoff mats and glacier meltwater in Antarctica - MAT-06 (SPAdes) (version 2) | ecosystem: Environmental > Aquatic > Freshwater > Ice > Liftoff...
TTCAGCATGAAATTTTTTACCCACCGCATCCGCAATAACCAATTAAGATAATTGCTCCGTTTGGCGTTGGCAATCATGCTTTCTGTTGCGCCTGTATAAACTTCTATATTGGGGATGCCCGTACTTCTCCAAGCAGTAGATATATCACCCCAAGGAATACAAAGTGTTTTTGTCTTGAAAGAACCAAAATCTATTTCCTGAACTTTTGAACCCATGGCACAGTAGACAAGTTTACCGCCTTCGCGAATAAGTCCTCCATAGCCCAATCCTTCGGTCATGCTCTTGGCCGTACCTCTCGACAAGCCTCCCTTCGACATAGTGAAAGCAAGTTGTAAATGAGTTGCAGACGGAAGTCTATTTTTTAAATGAAGCGCCAAACAATCTGAAGGCACCACATCAAAACCAGTGCCCGGCATAATTGTAATCCCTAGCTCTTTTGCTTTTGAATCTAACAATGGCAACGATTCAAATACTTGGTACTCTCCTGTGATGTCAGTATAATGAGTTTTCGTAGCGATACACGCCTCACTCATATTCTTTGCAGTAAAACGAAACGGGCCACCACAATGTATTACCACTGTGGCCGGCTCAAGTAGGTTTTTTAGTCCCGCCAAATCATCGCTATCCACTACTTGATACGGGTAACCTGATTGTTGGCTTTGAAGTTTCAACTGCTCTTCATTACGGCCGGCTAGTATCACTTGTAAATTTTTGCTGCGACACAAATCCACAATTAGTTTGCCCGTGTAGCCATACGAACCATACACAACAATCAACGAAGAATTTTTCATGGAAATAGGTGCTTATAATTATTTGAGACGTTCAACTTCAATAACAAAATATTTTGTGTCCCCCCGCCAAAAAAATTTGGCCAAGCGTTCTTCGTACTTTAGGCTAATGCGTTCTCCGCTCAGCGAAGCTTCCTCTAAAACCTTAATTACTTCAAGTCTGTCACTTTCTACAGAAAACTCAAAGGACTCAGAAATCAAATTCGGGGATTTATTTGCGCCAAAAGTTTGAAGGTTCAATTGTCCTTCGTAGGTTTTAAATAGCCAACCTTTCTTACTGATCTTTACCACCATGCCTGACCTAATACCTTCGGAATAAGTACCCCAATACGAAAAAATAAATAGGGCTGCCACTGCTACTAATGCAATTAGTAAAACGCGTTTTGTCCATTTTATCATACCTGCTTTTGCGGTTTGTAACCAACTTTGATTTTCCATTTTTTCAACGAGGCTTCAAATTAGCTTTTCTATTCAACTTAACATAGAAATAAATGGCAACCGCAATAACCATGGCCGAAATAAATTGGGAATTAGATACCCAGTCCTTAATAACAAAACCTCTGTCGATATCCCCCCGGAAAGTTTCGAGGATGCTCCTTCCGATGGCATACATAATCAAATAAAGTAAAAACTGTTGTCCATCAAATTTTTTATATTTTTTATGGATCAGAAGGAAAGTGGCGATCAAAAAAATGAAAGATGCCTCATAAAGCTGGGTAGGATGCAAGGGTCTGTTTAATGGAGCTTGGCAGGCTGGATTGGTAAAGACTACACCAAAAAAATTTTCGCTTGGGATTCCGTAGCAACAACCAGCATTATAGCATCCAATCCTTCCAAAACCGTGAACGATACAGGTTACCACCGCCATAACATCCAACATCGCTAATGTTGGAATTTTATTCTTTTTGAAATACCATAGCATTACTGGAATCGCGGTCAACAGCGAACCATAGAATACAAAGCCACTACCCGAAAATAATTTTGTTAAGTTTTCTAAATAATAACTTGGCTGTTCAAATAATAGAAAAAACTTACCTCCTACCACACCTGCAATTATCAGCAGAACAAAAAGAGTATTGGCTTGGTCGAAGGACCAACCAAATTGTTTTTTGCCTTGCCACCACATATACAAACCTCCCAACACTGCACCCAATGCAATAAAGAAGCCGTAAGTATAAACAGTGAGCGAGCCTATTTGAAAGAGGATGGGATGCATGCTGTCAAAATGATTCTGCCAACACGATGTAATAGTTGAGCGAGCCGCCTAAGCCCGTGGCCACGTCAAAGCGCAGATTTAATTTCTCTCTGCGCACTACCGCAAATCGAACTCCCGTACCAATTGCTGGTTTCAATTTTTGAAGACCAAAATCATCAAACCTATTAGCCACCTGCCCCACGCTGGCAAACGCTACTCCGCCAAATCTCCCCTTGACGGGAAACCGATATTCCGCCTGAAGGCCAGAAAATTTTTGGTCTCTAAAACGACCTGCAAAGTATCCCCGCATCATGCTGTTGCCCCCCAAAATCGCTAGGTTTCGGTAAGGTACGTTACCAAAATTAAAGGTGCTAAAACTTTGAATGGCCAAGACGCCATGCCTTGTTATTTTGATAAACTTTCTAATATCAAATTCCAGCGTCCTGAAATCATAGTCGCCACCCAATCCTTTGTCAAAATTTGAGAAGCGTATTCTAAACAAGGCTCCGCGATCAGGAACATACGCATGCGGGCGCGAATCATAGTTGACAAAAAAGCTATAGCCAAATACGCCATACGATGAGCGATCAAACACTCCCAGAACCTTGTCTTGGTCAAAATACCCACCCGCTACATATTCAATGTTAAAAACGCGTTGAAAATCTACTCCAGCTCCCAAAAACAAATCTCTATATACTTTCCGATAAAGTTGTGGGTTGATGTAGAACTGGGTGAACGTATAACTTTCTGAAGTCCTGCTATCCGTATTGTTACCCATTCCCCAGAACTTATCAGGAAATTTGCTAAAGGAGTTCTCAAACCTAATGATGTACTTTTCTTTAGGCAAAAAAATGTTTGCACCTAGACCAATCAAAATTTGATTGTTTAGTGTGTATAAAAATCCAGAAGGGATTGTTGAAACGCGAAGGACTGAATCACTTTTTGCCGTTTTGAAAATAAAGGCATTGGCAACTCCAAATACAAAACTCGTTTCAGTAGATAATCCCACCAACGGAAAAACTAACATCGTATTTTTGTAACTTGCTTTAGCAGAATCTTTCTTGGTAAAGAAGTTGGGATCCTGCCTTTGGGCGAACAATGTGGTTTGAAAAAAAATAATCAGAAGAAAAAAAAGAACAGTCCTCTGTAAAATCAATAGCATGGTTTCGTCTAGGATAAAAGAGTGGCAAAATTACGATAAATTAAGACGGTGTAATCAATGGAGATAAAAAAATAGGCCTCGAAGGAGGCCTATTGTCGTCTTAATCTGGGCTAATAGTCACCTTATTTTTTATCCTTATACTTCCGTAACTGATTCTTTAGTGCTTCGGTGGCTAAGTCGGTGGCCGCTTCAAATGATTTGGCGTGCTCTTTTGCAAAAAGTTGACTGCCCGGTACTTTTACCTTGATCTCTACCGTTTTGTTGTCCACCCCCTCATTGTTGATTCGCAGAAATACTTCCCCATCCACCACTCGGTCATAAAAGGTCTCTAGTTTATCTACTTTCTTTTGAATGAAATCAACCAATTTGGTGTCGGCATTAAAGTGAATGGAATGAACTTGCAGTTTCATAGAATTAAAAATTTAAAAGTTAAACATATCAACTAAACGAAATCATTTACGCCTTCGGGTGAGCTTGTTCAAATACTTTTTTCAGTTTGTCCATAGAGTTATGGGTATATACTTGAGTAGCTGCCAAACTACTGTGGCCAAGAAGCTCCTTTACAGCATTTATCTCAGCTCCTTTATTTAATAGATGAGTAGCGTACGTGTGACGGAGCACGTGCGGACTTTTTTTCTCTACGCTGGTAAAGAGTTTCATGTATTTTTTTACTACTCTATTTACTAACACGGGATAAAGTTGATTGCCTGAATCCGTCACAAACAAGAAGCCGTGATCCGGGTTTCCGATGTCAATATTTCTGATCTTGGTATACGCATCAATCATTGAAACGAGATTCATCGAAAAAGGGATCACTCTTTCTTTGTTTCGTTTACCCAGCACGCGAAGTGTTCTTTCACGTAAATTCACTCGTGATTCTTTAAGATTGATTAACTCTGACAGCCGCATGCCAGTGCCGTAAAAAAGCTCTAGGATCAGTTGGTCACGAATTCCTTCATGGCTAGTCGGAAACTCAACATTATCCATCAACTTGACAGCATCACCCTCGCTGACAAAATGGGGAAGTTTTTTTGGCGTCTTGAGTATCTTAATTTTTTGCATGGGGTCTTTACTTATAATCTCTTGCCGAAGCAAAAACTTATAGAAAGACCTCAGGCAAGCGATTTTTCTGTTGATGGAATTAGCTCCTATGCTATGATCAACTAGGCTCACAATCCATGACCGGACCAATCCGTAGTTCGCCTCCGAAATTGGAGTTTGAGAGTATTCCTCAGTTAGAAATTTTTGAAACTGAAACAGGTCTGTTGAATAGGAAATAAGTGTTTGAGGGCTATACCGCTTTTCAAATTGAAGATATTTTAAAAAAGAATCGATCATTGAATCTTCACTAGTCCAGACAAACCAATCCGTAGATTCGAATATAAAAAAAAATCCTCCCTAGCCGAAGCAAAGGGAGGATTGTTTATGAAATGTCTACTATTTATTAATAGTTTGCTTTCTCGTAAATCTTTTGGATATAAGAAGCATGAATAATCTCACTTCTTCTTTTCACCGAAGGCTTCATAAAAGCCGTTCTAGAACGCAATGACTTTAAAACGCCAGTCTTTTCGAACTTCTTTTTGAAGCGCTTAAGGGCTTTGTCGATTGATTCGTTCTCTTTAATGTTTATAATTAGCATTTTCTCTGTGTTTGGGCTGCAAATATAGGCCAATTGGCCTCATTTTTACAAATTTTATTTTAAAATTGAGCGCGAAATCACCAACTTCTGTATTTCTGACGTTCCTTCTCCAATGGTGCAGAGCTTTGCATCGCGATAATATTTTTCAGCTGGGAAGTCTTTTGTGTAGCCATAACCGCCAAAAATCTGAACTCCATCATTAGCAATTTCTACAGCTACTTCAGATGCATATAGTTTGGCCATTGCCGACTCCCTGTTTACACTCTGCCCCTTATTCTTCAAATCCGCGGCTCGAAAGGTGAGCAATTTTGCTGCTTCTACTTTAGTCGCCATTTCCGCCAGTTTAAATGAAATGCCTTGGAACGCAGAAATCGGTTGGTTGAATTGGTGACGCTCTTTGGAATACTTGAGCGCTGCCTCAAAGGCCCCTTCTGCAATGCCCAAACTCAAAGCCGCTATAGAAATTCTCCCACCGTCTAAGATTTTTAGTGACTGTACAAACCCATCACCTTCTTTACCAATTACTTGAGATTTGTGAACCTTGCAATCCATAAAAATCATTTCAGCAGTTTCTGAGGCACGCATACCAAGTTTGTTCTCCTTCTTGCCAGCGCTGAAGCCTGGCGTCCCTCTTTCTACGATGAAGGCAGTCATGCCGTGTGAGTCACCCACCTTGCCAGTTCTTGCAATCACCACGGCCACATCACCCGACTTGCCGTGGGTGATAAAGTTTTTTGCGCCATTTAGGATATAAAAGTCTCCCTCCTTTATCGCTACTGTGCGCATGTTTCCTGCATCAGAGCCTGTGTTCGGTTCTGTTAAACCCCAAGCTCCAAGCCACTCGCAAGATGCTAACTTTGGTAAGTACTTGCGCTTTTGTTCTTCATTGGCAAATTGAAGGATATGCCCAGTACACAAAGAATTGTGTGCGGCCATAGATAAACCAATTGAGCCATCGATTTTCGACAATTCAAGGATAGCCGTAACATATTCCATATAACCGAAGCCCGATCCCCCATACTCTTCGGGAACAAGAACTCCCATTAAGCCCAACCCACCCAGCTTCTTAAAAAGATCCAACGGAAAGTGCTGACTTTCGTCCCACTCCATTCTTTTCGGGATCATCTCTTTGTTACCAAAGTCCCTGATCATTTGAGTAATCATATTTTGATTCTCCGTCTCAACAAAGTTCATTGCCATTGGCTCAGCGACTGTTTCCATTTCCTTAGAATTTAGGAGGCAAAAATAAAGGCAAAGAGTTTACCAAACAACCGTTAGTTTGTTTCTTTATTGTTGTTTCGATAGACCCATTCCAATTGAATAAAAGGCTATTTTTGCCGCCACTATTTTTGCAATTATGAAGATTTCAGTAATCGGAACAGGATATGTTGGGTTAGTTACCGGAACTTGTTTCGCGGAAACTGGAAACACAGTCGTTTGCGTTGATATTGATCAAGCGAAGGTAGAAAAGCTCAAAAGTGGAAGAGTCACCATTTATGAGCCTGGGCTCGAACTTTTATTTGAACGGAATCTCAGGCAAGGAAGACTCTCGTTTACTACTAACCTAGCGGAAGGAATTAAAGAATCGAAAATCATTTTTCTAGCGTTGCCCACTCCCCCAGGAGAAGACGGCTCAGCCGATTTAAAATACATTCTTGGCGTAGCTGAAAACTTAGGCCCTTTGTTGAGCGAATATACTGTGATTGTCGACAAAAGTACGGTGCCCGTTGGCACTGCCGATAAAGTAAGAAGTAGGATTGCTCTTAAATCAAAAGTAAAATTTGACGTAGTCTCCAACCCTGAGTTTCTTAGGGAAGGAGTTGCCGTGGAAGATTTTATGAAGCCAGAGCGAGTGGTGATTGGAACCAACTCAGCGGCAGCAAGAAAAGTAATGGAGGCATTGTATGCCCCTTTTGTCCGCCAAGGAAATCCCCTTGTTTTCATGGATGAAAAATCTGCGGAGCTAACAAAGTATGCTGCAAATTCTTTTTTGGCCACGAAAATCTCCTTCATGAATGAAATTGCCAATTTGTGTGAACTGGTTGGAGCCGATGTGGATTCGGTTCGCAAAGGAATAGGAACAGACAGTCGTATCGGTAAACGCTTCTTGTTTCCGGGCATCGGCTATGGCGGAAGTTGCTTTCCAAAAGATGTGCAAGCCCTTGAAAAATCATCGTCTGACTTGAAATATGATTTCAAGATTTTAAAGGCGGTGATGGATGTCAATGCCAACCAAAAAACAAGGTTGATACCGCGCGTAAAAGATTATTTCCGTGGCGATTTGAAAGGGAAAGTCTTTGCGATGTGGGGGCTTGCCTTCAAGCCACATACGGATGATATTCGAGAGGCTCCAGCGCTGGATAACATTGAAGAGCTATTGAAAGAAGGGGTTATTATCAAAGCACATGACCCTGAATCGATGCCAAACGTAAAGCAACTTTTGGGTGACAAAATCCAATACTGCGAAACGCCTTATGAGGCTGCGGAAAAGGCCGATGCAATTTTCATTGCCACGGAATGGCCTGAGTTTCGTACGCCCGACTTCGAAAAGCTATCTTCCATCTTAAAAAACAAAGTGATTTTTGACGGCCGCAATCTTTACGACTTGCAACAAATGAAAGAGATGGGATATACTTATTACAGCATTGGACGCGAAACAATCTATGGCAACTAAGAAAAGAGTTTTAATTACGGGAGGTGCAGGTTTTCTCGGTTCACATTTGTGCGATCGATTCATCAAGGAAGGATACTATGTTATCGCGATGGACAACTTGATCACTGGCGACCTGCGCAACATTGAGCACCTTTTCAAATTACCCGATTTTGAATTTTATCATCACGATGTATCGAAGTTTGTCTATGTGCCCGGTGAACTTGATTACATTCTACACTTTGCATCACCTGCCAGTCCTATTGACTATTTAAAAATTCCAATTCAAACACTTAAAGTTGGTTCACTAGGCACGCACAATTTGCTCGGGTTGGCGCGCGCAAAAAAAGCAAGAATTATCATTGCATCTACTTCTGAGGTTTACGGAGATCCTACTGTCCATCCGCAGACTGAGGAATACTATGGAAATGTAAATACGGTTGGCCCAAGAGGCGTTTATGACGAAGCGAAACGGTTTCAAGAGGCTATCACAATGGCATACCACACATTCCATGGGTTGGAAACTCGTATCGTGCGGATCTTTAATACCTATGGCCCTCGTATGCGCCTAAATGACGGACGCGTATTGCCCGCTTTCATTGGTCAAGCGCTGCGTGGAGAAGACTTAACGGTTTTTGGTGACGGCTCTCAAACACGCTCGTTTTGTTATGTAGACGATTTAGTAGAAGGAATTTATCTTTTATTGCTATCTGACTATGCGCTACCTGTCAATGTTGGCAATCCAAATGAAATTACAATCGGTGACTTTGCCGAGGAAATTATTAAACTGACTGGCACAACTCAAAAAGTTATTTACAATCCTCTCCCAAAGGATGATCCAAAACAACGCCAGCCAGATATTACAAAGGCTAGAAAATTACTAGGATGGGAACCCAAAGTATCCCGTGAGGAAGGGCTAAAGATTACTTATGAATATTTTAAATCGCTGCCAAAAGAAGTGTTGTTTCAGCGAGATCATAAAAGTTTTGACAGCTACAACAAGTAGAATATTTCAAGTAGAAACTATTCTTCATAGTAAATAACGTTTAGTAGCGTGTTACCGACTGCGCCCAACGTTTCTTTACTGATGATGCTCATGTTGTCTTTAGTACTGTGGTGATAATCACCAAAAAAGCCAATACCCGGTTTATAATGAACAATATCAATCATAGGTATTTTTCCGATTTGATTGACATACACATGGTCATCTGTAATCCCGGCTACATTTTGCTTCACAAAATAATCTGAATAGCCAATCATGGCAGCGCGATCCCACACTTTCTCAACAATTTTTCCAGCATATTCCAGCGAAACTTCTTCTCTAAAGAACTGTGATCGCTTGGCGCCTACCATATCCAACAAAATTCCATAGTAAGCCGAATAGTTTTTCTGGTGTTTATTTTTCGCCCAATATTGAGAACCCAAGCACCACCAAGAATCTTGCCCCTCTGGCAGCTTGATTGAAGGAACTCCTTCCTTCTCTCCCCAGTCCTCACCGTCAAACAAAATAATATCAATGCCAATTGCTGGCTCTTCACTTTTCCCCAAAACTCGTGCTATCTCTAGCAATACACCAACACCGCTCGCTCCGTCATTTGCGCCATCAAAAGGGGCGTCTCTTTTTTCTTTGTCTCGGTCAGCAAAAGGGCGGGTATCCCAGTGTGCTGCCAGTAAAACTCGCTTTTGAGCCTTCGGAAAATAACTAGCGATGATATTTTTAAGATTCAGTCGTTGCCCATCAAACGTAGTTGCTTGAAAATCTTGCACCATAACAGATGCTCCAAATTTTTTAAATTGATTCACAAAATAATTAAAAGCGTTTTGATGGGCTATGGTGTTTGGCACTCGAGGGCCAAATTTTACCTGCTTTTCTACAAAGTAATAAGCCGAATCCGCATCAAAGCGAGGGACTTGTATGTTTCTTGTTGGAATAGCTTTTTCTTCTATTTTTTTTTGTGGGCCGCAAGCCGCCAATACTCCAATCAATCCGATAGAAACATACCGAGCTATCCACTTTGTTTGCAATTCACGCATGGAAGTCAAAGAACACAAAATTTTGCGATAAAATAAAAATCAGTTACATTTGCATCACTTTCTTAGAAAATCAACTGGAGGGGACCGCAAGTCCCCTCTTTGTTTATCGATACTTGTATGGAACTGGTGCAAAAATTAAGAGAACTGGCAGAATCACACTTGGTGGATCCAGCTCACTTTGTGGTGGATGTACTGATTTCCAAATACAAACCCACAAAGGTGGTGGTGCAATTAGATGGTGACAAAGGCATCAGCATCGATAGTTGTGCTGCTGTAAGCAGAAAGTTATCCGAAGATTTGGAAAACCTGAATTTGATTGAAGGGGCATACAATTTAGAAGTGGGAACGCCTGGGCTAGAAGTGCCTATGAAAATGAAGCGCCAGTACGCAGCGAATATGGGTCGCCAAGTTAAGGTGCAGTTGAAGGACAAGGAGTATTTACACGGCAAGTTGGTGGCCGTAACTGAAGACCAGATTGTGTTGGAGACCGCCTCCAAAGAAAAAAAGAAGGAATTGATTAAAATGGAAATACTATTTAGTGATATAGAAAAAACAATTGTAACTGTTTCTTTTAACGAGTAAGCTGTATGGATACCTCAACTTTAATAGAATCGTTTGCCGATTTCGCCAAACAAAAAAACATCGACCGCCCGACCATGATCCGCATCTTAGAAGATGTGTTTCGGAACATGATCAAGAAAAAATATGTGGAAGATGACAACTTCGATATCATTGTCAATGCGGATAAAGGAGACTTAGAGATTTGGCGCTTTCGCGAAATTGTAGAGGACGAATCAGAAGATATTTGGGAACACGACAAAATCGCATTGAGCGAGGCTCAGAAAATAGAACCTGACTTTGAAGTGGGCGAAGAAGTTGCAGAAGAAATTCACCTCGAAGATTTCGGCCGCAGGGCTGTAACCACCGCCCGTCAAACCTTGATTCAGAAGGTGAAGGATCTTGAAAAAGACATCGTTTATCAAAAGTATAAGGACATTGTGGGTGAAGTGATCACTGGTGAAGTGTACCAAGTATTAAGCCGCGAGGTGTTGTTGATTGATGCAGACGGAAATGAAATTTCTATCCCACGCAATGAGCAAATCCCCAAAGACCGTTACCGCAAAGGAGAAAATGTAAAATCCATTGTGCACCGGGTAGATATGGTAAACGGCAGCCCAAAAATTATTCTTTCTCGTACCTCTCCTGTCTTCTTGGAAAGGTTGTTTGAGCAAGAAGTGCCAGAAGTATATGATGGTCTTATCACCATTAAGAAAGTGGTGCGCGAGCCAGGCGAAAGAGCCAAGGTGGCCGTTGAATCATATGACGATCGTATCGATCCCGTGGGGGCTTGCGTAGGTATGAAAGGTTCTCGTATTCATGCCGTAGTACGTGAATTGCAAAATGAGAATATTGACGTGATCAACTATACCGAGAACCTAGAGCTTTACATTCAACGCGCGCTAAGTCCAGCGAAAGTAGTGTCCATTAAAATAGACAAGGAAAACAGCCGCGTGGCAGTTTACTTGAAGCCGGATCAAGTTTCGTTGGCAATTGGAAAAGGTGGACTGAACATTAAGTTGGCTAGTAGGCTAGTAGGAATGGAAATCGATGTATTCCGTGAAAACGATACACAGGTTGCCGAGGAAGATGTTGACTTGGATGAGTTTAGCGATGAAATCGAAAGCTGGGTGATTGATGAACTAAAACGCATCGGACTGGATACTGCGAAGAGTGTATTGAACTTAAATAAAGAAGAAATTGTGCGCAGAACAGACTTGGAAGAGGAAACAGCTGAAGCAGTATTGAATGTTTTGAAAAAAGAATTTGAATAGTGAGTGCCCAATAAAATGGGCGTTTAATCAGTAAAAAAGCAGATATTTGAGCATGGCAGAAGAAAAATCAGTACGGTTAGGGCAGGCATCACGGAAGCTGAACGTGGGGCACAACACGATTTTGGATTTTCTTTCCAAAAAAGGTGTGAGTGTTGAAAACAATCCCAACGCAAAGCTGTCGGCCGAGCAATTTGCCATGCTTGCCAAAGAATTCGCCTCTTCTGCTTCTGAAAAATTAGAGGCATCAGGAATTACAATCGGCACAAAACCCGTTGAAGGGGCCGCTCCGAAAGTTGAACCTGAAGTACACCGCAAGAAAGTAAACGAAGAAGAAAGTGTACTGATTAAAAATTTGGGTTCTAAAGACATCGTTAAGCACAAAGATGAACCTAAGCCAGAAAAAGTAGAAGCTGAAAAGCCAAAGCTGGAAGGGATAAAAGTGCTTGGAAAAATTGAGCTTAACAAAGAGCCAAACCTGCCTGCCGGCAAGGCTGGGAAAAAAGCACCTGAAGAAACACCGGAGGCTAAACCAGTTGTTGTTGAAAAGAAAACAGAGGCTATTTCTGAACCTGAAATAAAGGTAGAGATTGAAAAGCCAGTTGAACAAGAACTGATCAAAGCAAAAGCTGACAAGCTGCAAGGGTTAAAGGTGTTGTCTAAAATCGAATTACCAACAGAAAAGAAAAATCAACCGGTTGCTTCCTCCGATCCGAACAAAACAAACCAGCAAAAAAGACCGCGTAAACGTCTGCCAAATGCCAGCGAGCAGCGTGGTGCTGGTCAAGGATTTAGGCCACAGCCCGGTGCTGGTGCTAGACCGCAACCAGGAGGTCAAAAACCTTTTGTACGTACTCCAAAACCGGAGCCTACTGACAAAGAGATTCAAGATCAGGTACGTGCAACATTAGCGAAGTTAAGCGGTGGACAAAAGAAATTCTCTGGCGCAAAATATCGAAAAGAAAAAAGGCAGGCAGTATCAGATGCGGAAGACGAACGCTTGCAACAAGAGCAGGAGTCTTCTAAAACGCTGAAGGTAACAGAATTTATTTCAGCGAATGATTTAGCCTCATTGATGAACGTTTCCGTGAATGAAGTGATCTCGACTTGTTTAGGTCTCGGCATGTTCGTGTCAATTAATCAACGGTTGGATGCCGAAGCCATTACGGTAATCGCTGACGAATTTGGCTTTGAAGTGCAGTTCTCTTCTTCTGACGAAGAGGAAGTAACTGTCGAAAAAGATGATAATGAAGATTTACAGCCACGTGCCCCGATTGTAACCATCATGGGCCACGTAGATCATGGAAAAACCTCGTTGCTCGATTTTATTAGAAACACGAAGGTAACGGCCTCCGAAGCAGGTGGAATTACGCAGCACATCGGTGCGTATGATGTAATGACCAAGAGCGGAAACAAAATAGCTTTCTTGGATACACCTGGTCACGAAGCGTTTACTGCCATGCGTGCGCGCGGTGCAAAGCTTACTGATATTGCAGTGATCGTAATCGCGGCAGATGATAACATCATGCCACAAACCAAAGAGGCAATCAATCACGCACAAGTGGCGGGTGTTCCGCTCGTTTTTGCGATCAATAAAATAGATAAATCATCGGCTAATCCTGAAAAGATCAAAGAAGGTTTATCAAAAATCAATATTCTAGTAGAGGATTGGGGTGGAAAGTATCAAAGCCAGGGCATCTCCGCTAAGACCGGTGTGGGGATCGATGATTTATTAGAAAAAGTATTGCTGGAAGCTGAGTTGCTAAACCTGCGTGCAAATCCTAATAAGCCGGCCATCGGTTCGATCATTGAAGCGGAGCTAGACAAAGGCCGCGGCTACGTGACTACATTGATGGTTCAGGCCGGAACCTTAAAAGTAGGAGATGTGATGGTAGCTGGATCAAACTACGGCCGCGTAAAGGCTATGTTTGATGACACTGGAAAAAAAGTGCAGGAAGCAGGTCCATCTACCCCAGTTCAAGTATTAGGTTTGGACGGTGCGCCACAAGCCGGTGAAAAGTTCCAAGTGATGGAAACCGACCGCGAAGCGCGTGAAGTAGCCAACAGGAGAAGTCAGATTTTGCGTGAGCAAAGCAT
>Ga0209490_10004158_pt1 | contig 13393 bp, 12 predicted proteins | sample MAT06_FD_187209 | JGI IMG/M metagenome (GOLD analysis project Ga0209490, IMG submission 187209) | Freshwater microbial communities from Lake Fryxell liftoff mats and glacier meltwater in Antarctica - MAT-06 (SPAdes) (version 2) | ecosystem: Environmental > Aquatic > Freshwater > Ice > Liftoff...
GGTGGTTTAAAGGAACTGATCAAGCGCATCACCGAGATCCAGCAGCTATCCGAAGCCGATCGCAACGGCATCTTCTTCGCCCTCGATGGGTTGCTCAGGGATGCCAAGGCGCGGAAGGCGTATGCGTGAGGGGGCTATTCCTGATTAGGAGTAAGGCATACCACAACCTTATCTCGCACTGGAAGGGTTAAACTAACTGTGCGACTTCGGTAACCATCCACTTGAAAGTGGAGACTATTCAGGCCTGGACAGATGTCGAAGTAGAGCATTGCACCCTCGTAGTCCAGTTCAACGGACCGCGATGCCTTGCCTTGTGATATTGTGAGTTGGACGAAAGGAATCGGCTCCTGTGTGGAGCAATCGATAACACTACCAACCAACACCTCTTCACACTTAGCGGATGGCCTATGAACAAGCCATGAGACTGCAACAATCAGAGCGAAGAGCTTCATGTCTATGGCTTAGCTGGGGTGCGATCAAGCGGCGCCGATTCGACTTGGATTGCACGCGGCGCCATGCGCTCCATTGGCGCCTGTGAATTTGGCTGCAGCAACCACTTGTCACCTGTCAACTGACCAGCCTGATTGGCCTCATCATAGACCCGGAAAAGGGTATGCATGCCACCTTCTACAGTTGCTCCACCAATGGCGCGTTGCTGTGGATCATCTTGAGTAGCCGTGAGCTGTGCGCTTGTAATTGGATAGTCTCCAGGCATCAAAGGGGGCATATTGGATACCCCAAAGCAACCATTGAAGGTATCCGCTTCGCTACCGGCATGGATGAATTGTCCATTTGTGCCTAGAATGGCGATCATTCTTCCAAAAAGAGCCTCTGCTTCTTGCAAATCACCACCAACCGAATTTAGAGCCTTCGGCATCATCCGCTCAATGAGCTTGTAAAATGGCTCAGCGCTGAGCGAATTGCCTGGCTTACTATCCTTCTCGGCATTAGCAATCATGTACATGGCAGGCATTACCACAGCCTCTTGAGCCTTGTTCCGAATTACAGAGAAGGTAATCCGGAAAATTTTCGCTTTACCGGAAGTGATGAATTCCCTTGAACGATGCACGACGAGTGTGTCTTTACCATCAGGGTCAACGAAGAATAATGGAGAATTCGAGAACGCTGCATAGGGGCTTTCGCCTGCCTTCAATTTCGGATCCAAGCTCAACCACCTTCCAACTCTCGGATCATAGATCCTCGCTCCGAAGTCGTAGCTGGTTCCTGTGCTTCCGTGTACCTCATTGTCCTTCTCCATCCCATTGAACCCGAACCGGTAGCTGTCCGAACTGTAATTCCTCCCGGGCAACAGGCTCCCGCCCGGCTCATACCCCTGCTCCCCCCTCAAAACCATGCGATCAATTTCAAGTTGAAGCGGCGCGGGGTCAGGTAATCGGGGATCGAGTATTGGCGGCCGTCCACGCTTTCGATCCAGGTGTGGGTGATGGTGTTGTTGATGTTGAGCAGGTTGAAGACCTCCAGGCTTACCCACATGTTGTCGATCTGGCCCAGAAAGCCCCGCTTTTGTTGGCCTTTGGCACCGAGTAGTTGTTTGCTGAAACCAATGTCAACACGGCGGTAGAGCGTGGTGCGCAGGGTGTCGGCATAGCGCGTGGCGTTGGGTGGGCCAAAGGGTACACCGGTTCCGAAGTTGAGGCTCAAGTGTACTTTCAGCGTAGGCACTTTTGGCATTTCGTCCTGGAAGAAGAAGGCCACGTTCACGCGCTGGTCCGTGGGGCGTGGGATCCAACCGGGTTTCACCACGGCGCTGTCCGTTGCTACCTGGTCGAAGGTGAAACCCGGTACGATCAAGTCGCCCTCCGAGTTGTAGCGTTTCGTGTACTGGTCGCTCTGTAGATCTTCCTGTATGCTCATCACGCTAGCGCCCACCCAACTTTCCACGCCGTCTATGAATTGGCCGTTCAGTTTCAGGTCGATGCCCGTGGCGTACCCTCGCGCAAGGTTCTCACCATAGTATCGTATCCGCACGTTGTCCAATTCGTACGGGATCAGGTCGTCCATTTGTTTGAAATAGCCCTCGGCCGTGAATTTGAACGGACGGTTCCAAATGGTGAAGCGGCGATCCATGCCCAACACCACGTGTATGCTCCGTTGTGCACGAATGGTGGGGTTGAGTGTACCATCCAACCGGCGTACTTCCCGGTAGAAGGGTGGCTGGTAATAGAGGCCGGTAGCGAACCAGAAGCTGTAGTCCCGGTCCATGGTGTCCCCTTCGGCGGTGAGCGATCGCCAGCCGGGGTGGTACGTAAGGCGCATGCGCGGACTGGCCACGGTTTGGCCATTGTAGCTCCAATGCTGTGCGCGCGCACCGGCGATCAAGGTCCACCACCGATCGTTGCCCAAGTCCCAGCGCCATGTATTCTGCAGGTAGCCCGATGCACGAATGCTCTCCAGGCGCAAATTGCTCTTGAGCACGTTGTTCAATTCCAGGTCCTCGCCGCTGTTCGTGGGAATGCTGATATCGGCCGAATCGATCACCGTCCACTCGTTCAACTTGTCGTTGATCACTTCGCTGCGCGCATCCACGCCCCATTGGATGTAGCTGCGGCCCTTTTGCAAAAAGCCTTTGTGGGCGAAGGTGATCACGCGCGCGTCCAGGTCGTTGCGGGCATGGCGCAAGGAGCGCCCGATGCCCAGGTTCTCTTTCACTTCGCCGTATTGGCTGCTGGCCGGATCACGCTCCAATTCGTCCAGGAAGTATTCGCTCAATACGTCGAAGCGCTCGCTCTCGATGGTGCTGAAGGCACTGGCCGTGAATTTCAAGCGCAATTCCTTGCTGGCCTGCACGTTCACGTTCATCGCGCCAAAAAGGGTTTCGAATTTGGTGACTTCCTGCCCTTCGAAGTAGGCGGTGAAACGGAGGGCTTGGTTGAAGCTGCCGTATTCGGTTTCTCGATCCTCTGGCACTACACCGTACTTGTTGCTGGAGTAAAGACCCAGGAACCCTAACTCCACCTTGTCCGTGAGGTCGTAGGTCCAATAGGTTTGCAGATCGGTGTACACCGGCCGGTATTCGCCTTTGGTATCCAGGCCGTTGAGGATAAGCGTGTTGGTGCGGTAGCGGAAGCCTGTGATCTGGCGCAACCGTTTGTTGAACATGGCATTTTCGATGTGCGCCGCACCACCCAAAAGGCTGGCCATGGCGCTGCCAGCGAAGGCTTTGGGGCGCTTGTATTGGATGTCGAGCACACTGCTCATTTTGTCGCCATACCGCGCCTCGAAGCCGCCCGGGCTGAACTGTAGGCGCTCGATCATGTCCGGGTTCGGGAAGCTTAGACCTTCTTGCTGGCCGGCCCGCGCCAGAAAGGGGCGGTACACTTCAATGTCGTTCACATACACCAGGTTCTCGTCGAAGTTGCCGCCGCGCACATTGTAACCGGCGCTTAATTCGTTGCGCATGGCCACGCCCAATTGCCCCGCCAGCAAGGCTTCCACACCGCCCTGTACGCTGGGCGCGAAACGGGTAAGCCGCGGGTCCAAACTCTCCAGGCCTTCTTCGCGGTCGCGCTGGGTGCCGCGTATTACGGCCGTGCCCAAGGTGGTCACCTTCAAGCGGATGTCCAACGTTAGCGTCCCACCAGCCGCTACCCGCACGACTTGTTCGTTGGCCTGCAGGCCGCTGTAGCCCCAACGGATCAAGACATCCTGGTCGCTGGGTATGGTAAGGGTGTAGCGCCCAAGATCGTCGCTGGCAACACCTATGCGGGTGTTCACCACCGATACATTGGCCCTGGGCAAGGTGTTGCCCGTTTCGTCACGCACCGTGCCTGTGATGGTGCCGGTGCTTTGGGCCAACGTCCAGGCGCTGTGCAGAAGGGATAAGGTCAGCAGGACGTGCCGCATGCAAAAGGTCGGCTAAGATAACGGGCGCTTTTGCGGTGAAGTATGGGCTGGGTGGGAAGGGAGTGGATCGCGGTTCAGCCCAGCAGGCTTCCAATGGTGTCAACCAAAGCGGTCGGACCTCCGAAATGCTCCAGTACCAGGATGTTCAAGGCTTTGCAACGGTCCCTTAACCGTTCGCGTGCCTCGTCTTCCACGCCGCCACCGATCACTAATAAGCGGGTATTCCCTTTGTCCAATTCGGAAAGCAACAGCGCTTCGTCCAGAAAGCCTTGTGCCGACAAACCGGCGGCCTGTAGTTGTTGGCCTACCAAGGTCATCATGGCTTGATTGCGGCCGAAGAATAGAATGGGAGTGTCAAGCATGGGCCGAAATTAGGGAGACTACGTTCCGCATTCTCCTTGGTGGACCTCGCTCGTTTTGTTGGTCCGGTCAGCCAAGGCCAATGCGATACATGCTATAGTGATCATGTGGATGGGCACGAGGTAGCGCGATTGCATCACCATGGGAATGTGGATCATCCACAAGTAGCCGATCAGGTAAAGCGCATAACGCCGCTCGCGCCATCGCTCGCGGCCCATCCATACCGAACGGATGATCAGCATGAGACCGATCCCAAAGGTGAACGCAGTGATAAGGAAGGGTGCGGTCGCTTTCGCCCAACCCCCCAACCCTGAAGGTCTGCCGGTGATAGGTCGTTCCTTGGTGCCGGGACGGTAGATCAGCCGCTGCATGGGGTAATTGATGTTCGTGACCCATAGCCGTACAGTGGTATAGATGCGTGAGGCGAGGTAGTATCCGGGTTCGGTCTTGATGGACCTCAGCGTTTCCGCGCGTATGGCCTTGTCCAGCGCCATAGTGTATTGCGGTGATCGCGTGATGAAAAGGGAGTCATACTTGGCTGTCATTTCCGGCAGGAAACGCGCGTCATCGGCGGTCATAGCGGGTCGGGTCATAGAATCAATTCGCGCCCATTGTGCTTGGTAAGTGGCGTAATACTTCTCCGCCTCATCCGCCGTAACCCAAGAGATGAATTCGTTACCGAAATAGTTGTAGTGGAAGTAGTGCATGGATCCGTAACCCGGCAGGCGAAGTTGCCAGAAGCCGAGATTCGTGACAACAGCGCTGCCGCTTAGTGGCACGGGCTTGAAATGGCCATGGGTGTTCAGGTTCCAGATACCAAATGGCAGCGGGCCAGTGAGCAGGAAGATGGCTGAGGTGAGCAGGTTGCGGCGCAGTACTGGTCCACGTTCAACGTTCTTCGCGAACACCAGATCGGCCGCGATCACCAATGCAGGGAAGAGCAGGAATACCGGTCGTACCCAGAAACCTGCGGCCAACACAACGCCTAGGAAGATCGTACGCCACGTGCCAGGTCGTTGTTCCCAGCCAAGCACTACTGCGGTGGTGCAGATCACGCCCATCAAGGCTTCGGGAAAGACTTGGTGTACGTAATAGATGATCTGGAATTGGGGCAACAGGAGCAACAGGAACAGGTTGCGTTTGCGGTCACCATTCACTTGGCGATGCAACCAACCCGAAACAAGGAACAGCCCTAGCACGTGTAAGAGGGCTTGCTCGACCTTGATGGTGATGAGTTGGTGGGAGATCCAACGCACCAGCACAAGGAAAGCGGGGTACCCATGTGTTCGATAGGTTTCGATCGGTGGCGGATCGAAAACTCCGGTCCAGTAGGAGAAGACCCCCTGTTCCAGTCCGCGGGCCAAGCCCAAGTAGGTGGCTTGGTCCCCGGATATCTCATTGCCGAATGCGAAGAAGGATGCCAACAGCATCACCAGATGCAGGCTGAGAAGCACGGTCCCGGCGCGGGGGGCGTTCAACAGGGTGTTGAGTTCCTTCATCTTGTCCGGGTGGTGTTCAGGTCGCGCGCTTGCCCGTCCAGCGTTCCTTCTGGCAAGCCCATACCACACGGAGGTAGGGTATGAACAACCCGCCTAATTTCATCTTGGACCCGCCTTCTGTGCGACCGTTCCAGCCATTGGGTACCACCGTGTACCGGCCGCCGCGCAACATGGCCTTCAAAGGGATCTCCACCTCCAATTCAAACCCCCGTGATGTAAGGGGCAGGATCCGGTCCATGATGGAACGCTTGTAGAGCTTGAAGGGATTCGTGGTGTCCGAATAGGTGTATTGGAACGCGGCGCACAGGAACCAGTTCGCAAGCCTGTTCATGATCCATTTGCGCGGTGGATAGCCTTTCACCTGTGCACCTTTCATTGCCCTGTTCCCGAACACGCAGTCCACATTGGTCGCCTCCATCACTTGGTGAAAACGCACTAGGTCCTCGGGTGGGTCGCTGTGGTCCGCCATCATGATCGTGACTCGATCGCCGGTGTACTGTTGCAGACCGAAATGGATGGCACGGCCGAAGCCTCCCGCTCCGCTGTTCCGAACAGGAAGCAGTTCAGGGATCCCGCGTTGCAGGTCCTGGAGTACCTCCCATGTGCGGTCCTTACTGTGGTCATCAACGACCACTAGTTCATGTGCGATGCCGGCCGCTTTCAACGCCTGGTGTATGGCCGGTACGGTGATCGGCAGCGAGGCCTCCTCGTTGTGCGCGGGTATCACGACGCTCAGTAGTGCGGTCATTCGCCCACAACGTTCTTCCGCTTCCGCAGCGCATCAAGCACATTGCTGTGACGTTCATCGGCCACGAAGTACAACGGTCGCCCTTTCACGGTGATCATGATCTGCCCCATGTACTCGCTGATCACAACGAAAAAGGCGCAGATGAAGAAGAAGTAGATCGCTTGCTGTGCCGAGAGCGCCACCCAACCCGGCGTGTAATCGGGTTTGAAGAAGTACACGCCGACCACGAACAGGAAGTAGATCATGTTGAGCAACGCCCCGGCCGCGCCGATCCAGGTCAGGAACCGCAACGGATGCACCGAGTTCTGCGCTACGATATTGATGCCCCGCGCTACCGACCGACCGAGGTTCTCATGCGTGTGCCAGCGGTCCGGCCGCTCCATGGAATAATCATGGTATACCGTCCGTAGCCCTACGTATCCGGTCTGTACGCTGAGGTAGCCGCTAGGGTCACGTACCTTCAAGAGCGAGTTCACCACCGAACGTGGCATGCCCACCAACCGCGTGAGGTCTTTATGCAATTTCACATTCATGGTCTGGGCCGTGTAGTAGCCGAAGAGCTGCTGCCCCAACTTTCGAAGGAGCCCGCCGCGCGGTTTGTTACGGGCACGACCGAAAACGATCCGGTCTTCGCGCTGGCAGGTCTCCAGCAGGATCGGCAGTTCGGCCATCGGGTCTTGCCCCAGTAGTGCCAATACCATGTGATCACCGATCGCCTGGTCCAAGCCCGCATAGCTCGCGATCTCGTCGCCGAAGCTGCGGTTCAAGCGGATGTAATGGAAGTAGCTGAATTTCTCCAGCAGGGCTGGTACGATCTCCGCATAGGCCAAACTGCCCGAGTCATCGACAAGGATCACTTCGAAGAACGCACAGCGCTGTTCCACCACTGCATACAACTGTGACATACGCGACTCCAGAAGGTCGGCTGCATCCTCCGGTAGGATGATGATGAAGGAGGCCAGCGTCGCGCTCGACTTTTCCAAGACAATAGCCATGCGCCAAAAGTAGCCAAACCCGCCATGGGGTAACTTTGCCGCTATACGGACCATGAACACGGATGCGCTGATCGGGTATACCGGATTCGTTGGAAGCAATCTGGCACGTGCGCATGTTTTCAGCGCCTGCTTCAATTCGGCGAATATCCAAGAAGCCAAGGACCGCGCCTTCGGCCTGATGATCTGTTCCGGTGTGCGTGCAGAGAAATGGATCGCTAACAGCGATGAGGTAGCGGACAAGGCCCGAATTGACGCCCTCATTGATGTACTGTCCACGATCAAAGCCGAACAGGCGGTGCTCATCTCCACTACCGATGTCTACACCGATACCCGTGGCCGCGCAGAGATGGACGATGTCGATCTTGCGAACAATCATCCGTATGGCCGCAACCGGGCACTGATGGAGATCGCTTTCCGCCACATATTCCCTGAAGCGCTCATCATTAGGCTTCCAGGACTGTTCGGACCTGGCCTGAAAAAGAACGTGGTCCACGACCTGATCAAGGACCACGAGGTGGCCAAGATCAATTCGGACGGTGTGCATCAATACTATGATGTGCGTTGGCTTTGGGGCGATATCCGAACCGCCTTAGAAGCCGGTATCGAAACGCTCAATATCTGTACTCCGCCGATCCGGGTAGAGGACCTATGCCGTGAGGTGTTCGGTGTCCATTTCGTGAACAGGGCACCTGCACCCGCCAACTACGATATGCAGACCGTGCATGCGGCCGAATGGGGCGGAAGTGGAAGCTATCTGTACGACAAACGCACTGTGCTGAACGCCATGCGCGCTTTCGTGCAGGACCATCCGGATCGGAAACCATTGCAGCTCCCGTCCTGGTCGTGAAACTTGCTGTGTCTTCCTTCGCGTGGCCACCTGAACGGGCTGCGGACGCCGCAGGGCTTTTAGGGGAGTTGCCCGCTGTGCAGGGTGTGGAGTTGGTACTACCCATGAGCTTTCCAATTCCTGCCCAGGCGTCTTATGCGGAGGTGAAGAAGTGCAGGCGGATGTACGAATTGAACGGTTTGAGCGTGGTCTCCGTGCAATCGCTCGCCTACGGCATGCCGCAGTTGCAACTACTGGGTGATGCCGATGTGCGCTCCCACTTTTTGGACCATCTGGAACGAATGGCCGTGTTGGCCAAGGACCTTGGGGCATCCATCATGGTCTTCGGATCGCCCGCTAATCGCCGCCGGGGTGATATGCCGTTCCAAGAAGCCTTGGACATCGCAACGGATCTCTTCCAACGCCTCGGCGACCGCCTTGTGCCGACAGGTGTGGTGGTGTGTATCGAGCCGAATCCACCGATATACGCCAACTGCGACTTCCTTTTGCGAACGGAAGAGACCATGGCGCTTGTTGAACGTGTTGCACATCCACATGTGAAGCTGCAACTGGATACAGGAGCCATCGTGTTCGCCCAACGAGAAGGCCATGATCTGGAAGAAGCCGACTTCCTCGCAGCGTTGAACAGAGCTGGCCACGTTCATGTTTCCGTGCCCGGCCTTTCGCCAGTCCGGCATTCGGATACAGAGCAGGTTGAGCTCGCAAGCCGTATTCGTCAGGCCGATCCCCCATGGGTCAGTATTGAAATGATGCACGGCGGAGCACCCAACCCTTTTTCCGCGATCCGGGAGGCGGTGGAAGCGGTGTGTGATTGGTATGCCATCAGATCTTCTGAATGAGCGGTGCTTCCCATACCGAAGTCCTGGTGATCGGCGGCGGCATGTTCGGCTGCTTTCTGGCTTGCCACGCAGCACGAGCTGGACGAAAGGTCGTCCTGCTGGAGGCGAGGGGGGATCTGTTGCAGGCCGCATCTCTGGTCAACCAAGCGCGCGTCCATAATGGGTACCACTATCCGCGTAGTATCCTCACCGGTCTTCGGTCGCGTGCGAATTTTGAACGGTTCGCCTCCGAGTTCCCGCGTGCGGTCGTGAGCGACTTCACCCATCTCTACGCTATTGCCAGACAGGGATCCCATGTTACTGCCCAACAGTTCGCGTTGTTCTGTGAGCGTATCGGTGCCTCGTGTGTCCCGGCAAGCAAGGCGAAAGCGGCGGTTTTCGATCCGGATCGTGTGGAGGCCGTTTTCCAAGTGAAGGAGTATTCCTTCGATTCGGAAATGCTCCGACGTACGATACTGGAGAACTTGGCAAGGGCAGGTGTGGAGGTCCGGTTGAACACACGCGCGATGCGCTTGCAACGAGGCGCAGATGACCGGATCACGGTGGATATTGAAGGCCATGCACCGATCACTGCTCACATGGTGTTGCATTGCACGTACGCCGAATTGAATTCGCTCGCCTTCGCGTCCGGTTCTCAACTCCTTCCTGTGCGGCAGGAGGTGGTGGAGATCGCCCTCATGTGTATGCCGGATGATCTGCGCGACATCGGTTGGACGATCATGGACGGCCCTTTCTCCTCAAGCCTCCCTTTCCCCGCTAGGAACGCTCGGTCCTTATACCACGTCCGTTATTCCGTGCATGGTGCTTGGAACGAAATGGATGGTTCCTATACGCCTAGGTCAGGACAGGAACTAGCAGCAACGCCGCCGATGTCCCATGTTCAACACATGGTGCATGATGGAAGCCGTTTCGTACCCGGCTTGCGCCATGCGGAATATCTGGGCTCTCTGTGGACCATACGCACCAAACTACCCGGTAGCGCTCAAACTGATAGCCGCCCCATTCTCTTTCGGCCAGCCACCGATATGCCGCGCCTTTTTCATGTCATGGGTGGAAAGATCGATAACGTTTACGACTTGGAACCCTTTCTGGATTCGGCGCTTGAAGAGGTCTTCGGCTGAACCACCTTCAACATTTCCGCTTTTCCCGCCTTCGCGGAAGTTACACTTCACACCATGGACCCTCGCGCAACCGCCTTTCTCCGTCTACTGGATATCATGGATACGCTGCGTGCCGAGTGCCCGTGGGACCGCAAACAGACCATGGAAACCCTGCGGCCGCTCACCATTGAAGAGACCTACGAGCTCGGCGAGGCCATCTTGAACGAAGATCTACAAGAGGTCAAGAAGGAGCTTGGCGACCTTATCCTCCACATGGTGTTCTATGCCAAGATCGGGCAGGAGAAAGGGGCCTTTGATATCAGCGATGTCCTGAACGGGATCTGCGAAAAGTTGATCCACCGGCACCCGCATATCTATGGCGATGTGAAGGTGAAGGACGATGAAGAGGTAAAGGCCAATTGGGAAAAGATCAAGCTGGCAGAGCGCAGCGCCGCCAGCGCCGGTAGCGTCGACCATCAGGGTCGACCTACGATCACCCCCAGCGTGTTGCAAGGAGTTCCGCGCGGTCTACCCAGCATGGTGAAGGCTATTCGTGTGCAAGACAAGGCCCGGGGAGTTGGTTTCGACTGGGATCATCGCGATCAGGTTTGGGCCAAGGTGCAGGAAGAACTGGGTGAACTGAAGCACGAGGTGGATGCCAATAGCGATAAGCAGGCCGAAGAGCTGGGCGATGTGCTCTTCAGCTTGGTCAACTACGCTCGCTTCCTAGGCATTGATCCCGATGAGGCGTTGGAGCGCACGAACCGCAAATTCATCCAACGTTTCCAGTTCTTGGAGCGCGAAAGTGCCAAGGATGGTAAGATGATGGGGGAGATGACCCTGACCGAAATGGATGCCTATTGGGAGCGGGCGAAGAAGGCCTGATCACCTCACTTGCACCACCGCGTTGATGGCGGCGCATTCCTGATCGCGATCCACGCTTGCAGAGAGCGGTTCTATTCCCCCGCCGGCTTGTAGCTCGATCGCGCCGAAGGCCGAATCCGGCCGTATCCGACAAGCCCGAAAAAAGAGGTTATCCCCTTCTTTCAACACCAATTCATACCGCCCCGCTTCGGTGAGCGTATCGGTGCCATTGATGGAACCGAATAGGGTGTCGCGCTGCCCACGGTCAGGCCCTGTGGCGAACTGCACGATACAGTCCCAACAGCGCGCATCCAAGGTCACCGTGTACTCTTTGACTTCCTCCTTTTTGCAACCGATCACCAGCAACGCGCCTGCCAACAGCACATGATGCACCCCTTTCATGGGGCTGAAGGTATTGCACGGCACCACTTATTCGGCCATGTTGAGGCCCGCCATCCCCAAGGAACTCATCCGTACATCAGGATCGGACCTTGCCATGCTTGCAGCTAGTGTGGTAACCCCTAAGTTGGTTAACCGAAGATCTGTCACTATTTCGCCTTCATGCAAGCGTCTTCGTCCCGATCTTTCGGGGGCGGAACATGTACGGCGTGGCGGGCGCTACGGTCTGCCGTACGGCAGATTCCAACGCGGCAGGAAGGTGAAAGAGGGGCGGAGATGGTTAATGAACTTAGGGGTTACCACACTAGACACAGGTAATTCGGATCTAGTGTGCGGATCGTTTCGTCCTTTGTTCACGGTGACCCACCGTTTTGTTGACATTCTGGTCACGATCAAACCACTCGGTTTCAGCCTGATCGAGCCACCTTTGCACCCGCTTTCCCGTCACCTCTGCGTATGTCCGTCCCCATGATCCGCTCCTTTTCTCTGGCGTTCCTCATCGCAGTTCGCTTGCTGGTGCCACATAACGTTTGGGCGCAGATCCCGACCAAATGCTTGGAGATCGAGAGTATTTTGGTAGATGCCTGCAATCCGGCAGCGATCTGCCCAGGTAGTTCTGAGGGACAGAATGAGATGGTGCGGTTCAAGACCGGTCCGCAAGCCACAGCACTTGCAGAGATCACTGCCGATTGGCCCAACAACAATTGGCTGGGTTTGGTGCAGAATGCTACGACGGCCTCCATCGTGGCGCAGTTGAATGCCACTATTGGGAGCTGCGGCTTTCTATTGGAGCCTCCCGCTGGGATCATTCCACCAGGTAGCACGGTGCTCATGATCACCAGCACCGATCTCTGCGTGCAGGGGAATTCCTTTGCCGCTCTTGCTGATACCTTGTACATGGTCTTTCAGGTAGCAGGCAACACGAATGGCCATTTTGCGAATAGCCCTGCCGCTGGGCAGCCGATCAGCCCTACACCTCCGGCTGGCAACACGGTGCGTTCACTGATCCTCTTCTACTTGCCAACCAATTGTAGTGATACGGCGAGCTATGTGCGCGAGCTGCTAGTGAACAACCAAGGCACTTTCGGAGGGCAGAGCGGAGAAAGTGATGGGGCAACAGCCAATTTCAGCTGGCCCGGTGTACCCCAAGTGGCCTACACGAATTTTGGCTGTCAGGCGCCTTTCAACCCTTTGTTCGTACAGGCTGAAGCAGATGGTGTGTTGTGTGGCGGTGTTGGAACGGTGAATATTTCGGCCGAGGTGATCGGCGGGGCATTCACCAGTGTGTTGTGGCAGGGAGGCACAGGGACCTTCGGCGATCCAACGGCTTTGAATACCACTTACACTGCTGGCCCAGGGGATAGTGGCAATGTGGTGCTGCAACTCTGTGTACAAACGGATTGTGTTGATCCTGTCTGCGGTACGCTCATCATTCCTGCGGGCACTGGGCCAACGGTGAGCATCGGCGCCAATGGCCCTCTTTCGCTGTGTCCGGGAGACGATCTTGTCCTCACCGCCAGCGGGGCTGACTCCTACGTCTGGGGCGGTGGCGAGACCACGCCTTCGATCACCGTCTCCAATTTGGGTACGTATACCGTCACCGGTACGAACGCATGCGGCACGGGTTCCTCATCGGTCATGGTCACGGCTGGTTCAGGGATCAACATCGTGATCACAGGTGATACCCAGATCTGTTCTGGCGAAAGCACATTGCTCACCGCCAGCGGTGCCGATCTCTATACATGGAATACCACGGAACAAACACCGAGCATCACTGTGGATCAGCCGGGAACGTATTCGGTAACCGGTTCCAATAGTTGTGGAACAGCTACCCAGGCGATCACGGTCACGCTTGCTCCCGGTCCTACGATCATCATT
>Ga0209490_10004161_pt1 | contig 13389 bp, 8 predicted proteins | sample MAT06_FD_187209 | JGI IMG/M metagenome (GOLD analysis project Ga0209490, IMG submission 187209) | Freshwater microbial communities from Lake Fryxell liftoff mats and glacier meltwater in Antarctica - MAT-06 (SPAdes) (version 2) | ecosystem: Environmental > Aquatic > Freshwater > Ice > Liftoff...
AATATTAAAGTTGCGGTTGCCCGTATCTGAAAAAGCGGGTGGCATAATGACGACATCTCCACTGGCAGTGCGTTCAATGCGTAGATCGCGATTGGCTAAACAAAACTCGTAGAACTGCGCGTGGGTCATAGGGGCGATCGCAGGCAACTTCACCATTAGTGGAATGCTTTCTGTTTGAATCAGCAGCGTTGTCATTTTGGCTCTTCTGTTGTGGAGGCACAGATTAGAACGAGCAGAGCTAAAAGTCCGTAAAACTTAATCCCTCTCGATTCTAATTTCTAATTGCTGAAGAGCGATCGCCTCATCCCTACCAGCAGCCAAATCTTCCCATGAAGCTCGAAGACGACTCAACGTCTCGATTTGACATACTTCCGACTTTTTCCTGACCTTTACTCGACTGCCAGCAGCAGGGTTGCCAGACTAAGCTGCACATAACCGTTTGGGATCATTAAAAGAGCGATCGCTGCTAGTCGCCCGACCTGGTAATTTTGCTCTATTATTCGAGCGCAGGAGTAAAAATTAAGACATGTAAAGAATCTTTTACATTTCAAGACTCAAGGATTACGATCGTCTCGTTCAGTGAATCTACCAGCTTCTTACCTGACAATGGACAGAATCATTGTCAGCGCCTTTATTTTTCAGCAGCAGCAGGATTTTTACAACCGAAGTATTGAGGATGCTATGGAGCGATCGCTTGGAAAGTTTTAGTGATAGTAGTGTTTCTGAATTAGAGGATCCTCATTCGATTAGAGGTTATGGAAAAATGAGGATAAGTCAAAGCATCAATCGATGCTTTGACGATCAACCTAACGAGAAGCTTCGTTGGTGCTGTTCTAAAAGTGCTGGTATTATTCGATACTAGCAAGACGCGATGGCTTTTACGTATCAAGCAGAACAAGCAACTGTCAGTTGTCATAATTATTTCCACTCCCTTCGAATCCAGTAATTACGAGGTTAGCTATGAATATACAAGGTCTTGTTGGAACAGATGAAGAAAAGTACAGCATTGATGCGATCGCTGAAGATCTCATGCTCTCTCTTGAAATTCAGGAAGCGTTGATTGAGATTGGAACTCTGGAAGCACCACCTGAAGGAGTTTCTCTTGCTGATAGAGGTTTTGACGATGCTAGTATCGAGGCACTAGCAGGATTTCAAGTTCAATTCCTTCCAGAAACTAGTGAAGAGCGAGAATACGGTTACTTTGGTTCAGAAACTGCAACAGCCCTTGTAAGCGCGAAACCAAGAGGGAAAGGCTCCGTAACGCTATCCAGTTCCAAAAGCAATGGAACGTCACAGGCTGGGGATATGGCAAGCCGTATCTATAACTATATGGTGAAGAAAGGGTACACCGTCTTCACCGAACGGCAGGAATACAACTTTGTGTATGTTGAAGGAATGAGTCCTGACTTCACACTTAACGATGATGCTCCCAACGAGTTTAATGATTTACGTTTGGTTTTGGAGGTTCAAGCAGAGAAGCCAGTTATTGTCGAGAAATGGGAGGGTACTACTGAACCTGGTGGAGTTTTCACGAGAAAGCCACAAAATCCTGGTGGCGCAGCCAGGATTAAGTTTGGACAGCAGCGGTGTTGGCAGGTAGGAATTCATAAAGCAGGTAAGCCATCTGCTCATGCAGCATTAGTGCAGACTGGTGGGAAGGTTACGGTGCATCGAGACCGCAATAAAGATTTCAAGCGTACCAATGACAACTTAGATACTGGCTTCTTTGGAATCAATCAGCATTGGGGGTTTGATTTTCCCCAAAACGACATTAAAACAGCTAGTGCTGGTTGCCTCGTTGGACGTACAAAAACAGGCCATACGCGATTTATGGAATTTGTCAAGCAAGATAAGCGATATCGAGCAGACAACAAGTATGTTTTCTACGCAACCGTAATCGCGGGTGACGACTTAATGAAAGCTGAAAACAATGTAGCCGGAAGCTAAGTGCTTATCTGCTTATGGGGTCATCAGTAGCGATTACTGTATGATCCCATGAACTCTCTTCTAAAAAATATCAACATACAAAAGGAGACAGTAAAAATATGGAGCGATCGCTTAAAATTGCCAGCGACGGTCGTCTATTTGAAATGGAAGACGACCAGACCATCCAGGTCACTAAAACAGAAGGTCAAGTTGATCAACTCATTGAAGCACTCCAATTTACCCAGGCTGAGACATTCAGTATTCTGCCTTTGGGTGAAGAGCCGCCTACAGCTAAGGGCAGTCGAACTTCAACTCGCAATATTAAGCAATCTGGAATCGAACTCATCAAATCTTTTGAGGGACTGGAATTAAAAGCTTATCAAGATTCTGTTCGCGTATGGACTATTGGTTATGGTCATACAAAGACTGCCAAAGTAGGTATGGCAATTACCAACGCACAAGCCGAAGACCTACTCAAGGGAGATCTAGATAAGTTTGAAATGGCTGTTGAAGATGCAGTCAAAGTATCCCTTAACGATGATCAATTTGCTGCTTTGGTGTCATTTGCCTTTAACCTGGGTCCTCGTAATCTCAATAAATCGACGCTTCTCAGACTTCTGAACAGCGGCAATAGCCAGGGTGCTGCTGACGAATTTCCAAAATGGAATAAGGCTGGAGGACAAGTGTTAAAGGGTCTGACACGCAGACGAAACGCAGAGCGAGCTTTGTTCTTAGGGAAAGATTGGAAGCCGTTTTTGAAAAGCTAAACTCTTTGCTATATAAACCAACCAGAGGTAAGATTCTATGCCTGATCAAGATAAATTCGCCTCAAATTTTTATGCCCTGCTGATTGGAATTGATGTGTATGAACCAAACAATCAATTCGATGATTTGGGAGGCGCTGCTCGGGACATCAACTTAGTAGCAGACTATTTGGAAAAAACGTTAGGAATTTCTGAAGAAGCAGGACAGCTTTGCAGATTAACTTCTCCCAGCCCTACCGTGGCAAAGGCTTTTCCCAAAAAAGACCCTTTGCCAACATATCGAAATATTGTTAAAGCATTTGAGGAGGTAACTAATCGGGCGCAGACGGGAGACCAGGTTTATATTCATTATTCTGGTCACGGTGTACGGGCACAAACGATTTACCCAGACCTCGAAGCTAAGCAGTGGGATGAGGGAATTGTGCCGATGGATCTCGCAACCGATGGGCGCTACCTGCGGGACGTTGAGCTAACAACGCTTCTGAAGCGAATGACCGATAAGGGCTTATTTGTGACAGTGGTTCTGGACAGTTGTAACTCTGGCGGGGCAACCCGAGGAGATACCAAAATTCGAGGGACGAGGAGCGGCGGAGCGCCCGATCTGACTGATCGCCCCAAAGAAAGTTTGGTTGAACCTGTTCAGGCTACATTAGAGGCAACTTGGCGTGCTCTTGTAGAAAGAGCACCTAACAAGGTTGCAGCAGGCTGGGCTCCTGCAAGTCAAGAGTATGTGTTGTTAGCAGCTTGCCGCCCTACGGAGGAAGCATACGAATATGTGGTTAACCCAAAAAGCAGCCCTGATAGTCACGGTGCGCTAACCTACTGGATGCTTGATACCCTTAAGAGCAGTCCTCCAAACTTGAGCTACAAACTTCTGCACGATCGCCTCTGTGCGAAAATTCACAGCAAGTTTGCCAGACAGATACCCATGTTAGTTGGGGATGGCGATCGCAAAGTATTTGGCAGCGATCGCCTAGTCAACACCTATACTGTCGCCGTCCTCTCTGCCAACGTAGACAAAAAGCGGGTTACGCTAAATGCCGGATTGGTCCAAGGACTTAGTGAGGGGGCACGGTTTGCTATCTACCCACTGGGTACGAGCGATTTCTCTAAGAAAGATCAGGAACTGGTAGTTGTGGAGGTTACTGAAAATGTAGACCCTTCTACTTGTACAGCCAAAATGGTTGATATTGACGAGAAAGGTCTCAAAGCTCTGAGCGATGTTGAAAAAGCAGGAGGTTTAGCCGGTTTTCCTGCCGTAATGCTCTCAGCCCCCACGGCTTTAGTCCGAAGTGCGCGTCTATTTGAGAAGTCTAGTGGGAATGCAGAAGATCAACTACCGCCGGAACTTATTTCCCAGCAGTCAACTGCATTGGAAGCAGTTCGTCAGGCACTTGCGAGTAACGGCTGGGTGCGTGAAGAGCCAGAAAAGGCAGACTTTCAAGTTGCGGTTGGGAAAGATGGTACATATGAAATTTGTGAAGGTAAACCAATCGAGAATTTGGGAACTCCTCTCAAAATCACTGATCCCAACTCTCCTGCCGAAGTGGTAAAACGCCTCATCCATTTGACTAAGTACAAGACATTTGAGTCTCTCATTAATCCAGATTCTGACATTGAAAATCAGTTGATTTTTGAATTGTTGGACGAAGATAAGCAACCCTTCCCTGATCCACAAAATATAGTGTTCGTAGATGGGGATGTTGTTCACTTGAAAATCAAAAACAACTCTGAACTATCACTCAACATTGCCATACTGGATCTGGAGCCAACCTGGGAAATCTCCCAAATCCCAGTTCAAAGCATTGATGAAGTTTTTTATAATTTATCCAAGGATGACGAGCGGACGATTAAACTTCGTCCCAGATTGCCAGAGAAAGAGGGATATGAGGGCGCAGTTGAAATACTCAAATTGTTTGCGACTGGTCAAATTGCCGACTTTCGCTGGATGCAGCTACCTGCTCTTGATGAGGCGTTTCCTACTGCAAGAGGGCGTGGATTAAAGCAAGGCTTTAGCGAAAAACTGGATGAAATGCGCACAAGAGGTGAAACTCCACCACCTGTTAGCCCTCTCAATGATCTTCTTGTAATGATTGGCGGAGATGTTGACACCCCACCCCAAACTCGCGCAATGGCGCGTGAATTTGGCTCAGAATGGGCTACCAAGACTGTCAGCTTCAGGATAGAGCGGATAGTTATGTAGATGTATTGATAGCTATTAGAGGTCTGTTTTGCCTGAGGGAAGGAGTTTTGTTAATAACTTTCCTCAGGCTTTCTGTAAGAAGCTAAATGACCTGATAGGGTTAGCTATAGAGTTATTTGACTATTTGGGAACATCTCATGAAAAGAGCGATTTTTTCAATATTCATGCCGCTGATCTTAATGCAGCAACCCACTCTGGCTCAAAATATCGAAGGATCTGTTGTTCCGCTACCCAGAACTGACCAGGTTCAGCTTCAACTGGTCAACTGTGGAGGTTGGTTCGTCTTCGGTTATCTAGACTGTGGTCTATCGCGTCTCTTTCTACCAGAAGCTGCATTTACACCCGTACGTCAACTTCAGTTTGATAATACGACTTCAAGTGCTTTGAACATCATGAATACGGCTGTCATTGCCGAAGGAACTGAAACTGGTTATCAGTTAACAGATGCCGCTAGCCTTCCTCAAGATAACTTATCTCTTCCTGCTCGTGCTATTGGGCGGCTACCCCTAAAGTTGCAGCTATCAGAAATACCTCCCGATCTCTACACGGGTGCTATTTATATTACACCTGAAGTCGATCGCGAACGTTTTGTTCTTCCTCTTAATATCAGTGTACGAAGCGGTGCTCTAGTTCCTCTCTCATTATTGATCCTGGGTATTTTTTTGGGACAATTCTTTAAGTACTGGCAGGAACAGGGCGAACCCCAAACAAAAGCCCTTGGGAAAGTTTACCGATTAGAAAGGGATGTTCGAGAAATGCCTGATCGTGAAGATCAAGCTATTTTATTACCAATGGCAGCATTAGTTAAAAAGCTGGTTTCTCAATATCAACTTGAAAAAGCTGATGCTGAATTGGGACTGATTCATAATCGTTTAGAAGTCCTTAAGCAATTACGGAATTTTGAAGCAAGTTGTCAGCATCGTGAGCAGTTACTCTCTAAAGATGAAATAGAGACACACTTGGAAACAATCACTCAAGCTAGAAAACTGATTAAGCAGGGGACAGATGCTACAGATGCCGAAGCAAAAGATCTCTTAGACGAAGTAAGGAATGCTTTAGGAAGTATTAAGCCCAAGGGTAAAGGTGAAGGCGGCGGGCTTGCAGACGAGAATCTAATAGATGCTACAGAAGCTGCCAGAAGTGCTAGTGCTAAATTGAATGAGAACCGCCAAATTTCATCTGTCCCCATTCCTGAACTTACGAAGTGGGAGAGTTTTCAGCAATCTCTGGTTAAGCTTTCCGGTTTCTCTGAATCGATTCAGGCTGAAACGAACTATTGGGTTGTTAGACCTTTGCTATGGCTTATGCTGCTCGTAGGTTTATCCACCGTTGGCATGATCAACCTCTATGTGGAAAATGGCACTACTTTTGGTGCGAAAAAGTTCACAGACTATTTTGCTCTGATTCTGTGGGGACTTAGTTCAAATGTAGCCAGCAGTAGTATTAGCAGTTTGCCAGTTTTGCGTGGGCAAAAAGAGATTGAGCAGAGTGAATCATAAGGTGCTAATTATTCTAGCGATCGCCTATAACTACCAAAGAGTATCGTCATCATGACTGAGCAAAACACCGAAACAGAATATCTTGAGCGTAAAATACAGCGTGAATCTACTGCAACCGATACTGAATTTGAGCCTGTTGAGCAAGGGCGATCGCTCGTTGTCGCCATCGGCATCAATGAGTATGTGCACCAGCAAAAGCTTAAGAACGCAGTTCAAGACGCGATCGGTTTGCAACAGACACTAATTGACAAGCTTGGCTTTTTTGCTCCAATTTCGCCATTGCTTAATGAAGCAGCAACGAAGACAGCAATTCTATCTCTGATTGAAGACAAACTCTATGAGGTTGTGGAAGAGAATGATAGCCTTATTGTATTTTTTGCGGGGCATGGCACAACTCGTGTCAGAAAGGTTGGAAACAAAGAAATTGAGACTGGATATCTTGTTCCTGTAGATGCTACACAGTCTTGGAGTGAGTATGTTGAAATTGATCCATTTCTCAGAGGTCTAAGTGCCCTTCCAGCAAGGCATATTCTGGTGATCTTAGATTCTTGCGAGAGTGGGCTTGCGCTGGGTCAAGCCATGCAAAGTTTTCGAGATACGACTCGCTATACAAAAGACTTGAGTAGTCGATTTAGCCGTAAGGTTATTACGTCAGCGCAACGCGATCAATTAGCGTTGGATAGTGGACCTATTTCCGGTCATTCCTTGTTTACTGGAACACTGGTTGATGGCTTTAACTGGGGTAAAGCCGACTTAGATGGAAACGGCTTGATTACATCCTCAGAGCTAGGTTTGTTTATTCAACAGCAGGTTGGTCAAGCTTCTGAATCACGACAAACGCCAGACTTTGGCTCTTTTCATCTAGATGATCGCGGTGAGATGGTGATTTCACTACGAAATCAAAGCTTTGATGCACTTAAAGCTCGTGCCTTTTCTGCGTTACAAAGGTGCGAATTCAGTCAATTTACGGAACTTGTCAACATGATGGATTTGACGAATCCTTCTCATCTATCATCACTCTACTTGAAGTATAGAATAAGATTCCTAGAAAATGACATCAAGAGTGCTACTCAGATTTTGGGTGAGTTCCTCGATCCTGTCTATCAGTATCATAGTCGCTATGCCTTATCAATTGATATAGGAGGGATTAACGTATCAAAACTAAGAGACACGTTAAATAGGCTATCTGATTGGTGGCAGATATTATCTATTCGGCAAAAAACATCTGAATTTCCTATTGAGATCAGTGTATTGAAAGGAAGCGAAATTGAAAGACTTCACAACATTAGTGAAAGAATGCTTGGAGAATCTAAATGTTATTTAGTTGAATTTGGACATATCTTTGAATTTCAATTGAAAAATAAATCAGATCTGCCTCTTCATATTTATCTTGTTGAAATTGATGAGGATGGTTGCTTCGAGCCTATTACTGTGTGGAACGATGAAGAGATTTTGATAAATGGTTTGCAACCAGGAGAAGTCAAGTGTACCTATCCTTTTCGTCAACAAACCGTAAAAGGAACCTCGGAGTTCCGTTTTCTGGTTTCCTATACCAGAACTCGCTTTTTGCTCTTCCCGGCAGCACCAGCAACTAGATCAGCTGGGTTGGTGGAGTTCATTGACACTTCTGATTTGAATCGCATTTTCATGAAATCCGTTCGTGTTAGCTCTGTTAACGCATTTGATCAATAAGTTTTGTGTATGAAAAATATATTTGATTTTTAGGTGCAAATAATCAAAACCTTATTAGAGAAGAGCGCTTTTTGAAAGAGTAGTGCTAAAGGAGAGATGATTGGGCATGAAGAAAATTTTGATTATTGCCGCTAATCCTCGTGGTACTTCACAGTTATGCTTGGATCAAGAAATCCGAGATGTTGAAGAGGCAATTCAGCGATCGCAATTTCGTGATCAGTTTGAAATAAAACAGAGATCTGCTGCTCGTCCAATTGATTTACACCGGGCTTTACTGGATGTTAAGCCTCATATTGTTCATTTCTGTGGTCACGGTGAAGGGAAGTCGGGATTAGTTCTGGAAGATGTCACCGGACACCCCAAATTTGTTAGTAGTGAGGCTCTATCAGGATTATTTCAGCTGTTTGCCGATAGCGTGGAATGTGTGTTGTTGAATGCTTGCTACTCTGAAGAGCAAGCTGATGCCATTGTTCAACACATCAATTATGTGATTGGCATGAGCCATGAGATTCGCGATGCTGCTGCGATCGCCTTTGCAGTGGGTTTTTATGATGCACTTGGAGCAGGAAGATCGGTTGAATTTGCTTACAAGTTGGGGTGTGTTGCGATTCAAACTGCCATTCAAGGGGGCACGGTCGGCGATCGCAAATTGATTCCTGTTGATGAAGTAGGTGAAGATTTAAGGATTGAAGAACACCTGAAGCCAATTCTGAAGAAGAGGAAATTGACGACTGATTACACCCAATTAGAAAACTTGCTGAGGGCAGGGTGCTGGAAGGAAGCTGATCAAGAAACGTTTGCTCTCATGCTTAAAATTGCTAATTGCGAGGCTAAAAAATATCTGGATGTAGAAGATCTTCAGGGTTTCCCATCTGAAGATTTGAAGGCAATCAACAATTTATGGATAACTCATAGCTATGGCTATTTTGGATTCAGCGTACAGAATGAAATTTGGAAGAGTGAAGAAGTTAGCGGTACACCTCATTCGGGTGTAACTACATTTCGTGCTTTTGGCGATCGAGTAGGGTGGCGAATGAAACGCACGGCAAATGGCAAGGAAGATCACATTTGGCGAGATTACAGCATAGTACTATTTAGCCTGAATGCTCCAAAAGGCCATTTACCCTGGGGAGGTTGGGGTGATCCAGGGAAATTCAAACGTTGGCGGCTTGGGTATCTGTTAGCTCGTTTTGATTGAGCACAAGCGTTTTCTAATAGAGAATAAGCGCCATCAACCTCACGATTTGTTTGAGATTGGCAGGAATTGAAAGCGCGGCATGGAAGTATGTGAAAATAATCTCAAACCGTTAGCAAAGCCGATCTCGCCCGTATCAACCATCTCCATTCCATGAAAAAAATCCTGGTTCTGGTATCTAATCCCAAAGGCACGTCTAACCTGAATCTTCTGCCTGAAATTCAGAAGTTGAAGGAATCATTGCGGCGATCTCATATCCGAGAGCGTTTCATTGTGGAATGGGAAGTAGCAGTACGCCAAACAGATTTACGCCGCCACATCCTGGACATCAAACCCAGTATCATCCACTTCTGTGGGCATGGTACGGAGCAAGGCTTAGTCCTGGAAGATGACACAGGTACAGCAAAGGTCGTCGCGAATGAAGTCCTGACAGATTTGCTGCGAACCTTTGCCGATCGCATTGAGTGTGTTTTGCTGAATGCCTGTGATTCGGAAAACCTGGCTGATGACCTTGTACAGCATCTCAATTATGTGATCGGCATGAACCAGGAGGTGCGGAATGATGCGGCGATCGCGTTTGCTGAGGGATTTTATGACACGCTTGGGGCAGGGGAATCTTACGAACGGGCGTTTGAGGTGGGTAAGAATGCGGTGTTGGGGAAGACTTCATCGCGTCATGCACTACCCCGTAAACTTGAGGTTATTGGTGAGGATGGCAGCCCTCTCGAAGCTCAGCACCAGGAGCATTTGATTCCTGTTCTAAAAATCAACTCCAATCCAACCCCAATGAAACCGCTGTGGCTGAGTCCAGAGGCGGAACAGCAGGCGGTTCGGGAGTTGTTGGGGGCGATCGAAGCTGATTTCAATACCATTCGGCTGTTTCATGCGGATGAGCCGATTGTTCTCAAGGATCAGTATATTCCCGTGCAGGTAACGCTGGAGCGGCGATATCAACGTACGGTGGAAACGGTGGGAGGCTATGCCGAATCGGAGGCAGAACTCAAGCGGATCTATGCGCTGAAGGGGAGTAGCGAGGAGGAAATTAAGGAGGAAATTAAGCGGCAGCAGGTTGATTGGGAGGAGGCTAGACGAAAGGAGTTGCGGATTGTTGTACTTGCCGATCCGGGAATGGGCAAGTCAACGCTGCTGCGAAGGGAAGTGGGAACAACGATTCAAGAGGCTTACCAGGCGCTAGAAAATGGCAAGCCGCTGAAGGACATCACCTTTCCCTTATTGATTCGGTTCTCAACACTGGCGGATGAAATTGCGGCAATACCTGCTGAGGAAGCGATTCTCAAAATTATTCAAGATCGGCATTCTAATCTGCTGAAGCATCATAAAAATGCTGAGGTGGTGGCGTTTCTCAATGCGTTTTTGAAGGAACAGTTGCTCGGTGGCAAGGCTCTGCTCTTGCTGGATGCGCTGGATGAAGTGCCGGACGAAAAACGCAAGAAGCTGTTAGAAAAGCTGGATGACTTTGCCACAGATTACTCGACCTGTCCGATCGTGGGTACGTCTCGAATTGTGGGCTATGGCAACAGGTTTGTAGATGGGGCAAAGGAGATGGAAATTGTCCCCTTTAACCAGAAGCAAACAGAGCAATATGTTGAAACCTGGTTTAGAAATGCTCCTCTCAAGGATGAATCGGTATCGGCACTGGGATTGATTCAGGCGCTGCGAGAGCGTCCGCAAATTGCTGGACTGGCTCAAAATCCGTTGCTGCTGTCGTTGATTTGTAGTTTGTATCAACGCGATCGCCTGACGTTGCCAACCCGACGCAGCCAGATTTATAAACAGGCTGTGACCTATATGCTGGGCGACTGGGTTCAAACGCGACTGGATGTCAATGACAAGGATAATAAAGTAGAAGCTAAATCTCGATTATTGGAAGCGCTGGCATATCACTTTACCTGTGAGGGAGGGGAAGTTATTGAGTCTGAGGACCTCCGTGACTGGGTAGAAAGCTATTTAGAGGAGGATGCCCCTACAGATTTGCGTGGTGCCAAAACAGACGAACTGATTGCTGAACTGTCGGAATCAGATGGCATCTTGCAGAAACTGTATCGGGATAAGTATCGAGATAAGAATGATGCTCAGTATCTGTTTTTGCACCGCACGTTTCAGGAGTATTTCACAGCATCGTATTTGAAGCGGGCGATCAAGAAGAACAAGAGGAATCCGTCCTATGTTACTGAGTTAGTGCGGAACTACGGCTGGAACTATGACTGGCATGAAACGTTGACCTTGCTGGCAGGCTTAATGGACAACCCAATGGTGTTGATTGAAGCCATTGCCGCTGAAAAGGATGATATTTTTCAAACGCAGTTGCTGCTGGCGGGTCGGTGTATTGCCGAATGCAGTCAGATCTCAGATCCGCTGATCGACAAGTTGCTCAATCGCATCTATCAGTTCTGGCAGAAGTATCCAGATGCTGAGTTTATTCGATCAGTTGTGGTGGCGATCGGTCAGACCTCTACAAGGCTTGTTCAGGCTCTACAGATCGTCTTCACACATGAGAACTTAGACGTTAGACGCAGGGCAGCAGAGGCATTGGGACAGATCGGGAGTGAGAAGGCAGTGGAGGCTCTGATTCTGGCGCTCCCTGGTCAAAACTCAGATGTTAGACGCAACGCAGCACGGGCACTGGGGAGGATCGGGAATGAGAAGGTGGTGGATGTCCTAATCCTGACGCTCTCTGATCAAGACTCAAGCGTTGGACGCCAAGCAGCATGGGCACTGGGGGAGATCGGGAATGAGAAGGCGGTGGATGCATTAATCCAACTGCTAAATTCGGACTTAGGTGAGACAGCAGTAAAGGCATTGAGACTGGCTGGTAATGATAAAGCCGTCGATGTCTTAATTCAAGTTATGCAGGCTCAAAACTCGTCCAATGAGGCTTACTTTGCAGCAAGATCTTTGGGAGAGATTGGTAATGACAAAGCCGTCGATGCTTTAATTCAGGCTCTGCAGCATCAGAACGCTGACGTTAGAGGGAGCGCAGCACAGGCACTAGGAGAGATTGGCAATGACAAAGCTGTCGGTGCCTTGATTCAGTGTATGGAGCAGGAGACCTTTTCAAGAATAAGGGGAACATGCTAAACGAAGTGTCTAAAACGCAAAATCTGTGATGATCGGTACCATTCGTGGCGCACTCTCGATATTTTGAAGAACTCTAGTAGGGAGAACTTAGAAAATGGCACTAATTCCTGTATTTGACGTTATGGAAACTGCAGCAGATGCCTTAGCAAGAATTGGTAGTGGCAAAGCCATCAATGCTTTGACTAAAGCATTACAGCACGAAAACTCATCCATTAGGCTCAAGGCATTAGTGGCTTTAATAAACATCAGTACCAATAAAGTTATCAACGATGAGGCGGTCGATATCTTAATCGCCTTGATTCACGCTTTACAGGATCGAAATTCAGCCATTAGCGAGGAAGCAAAAAATGCAGTTATCAGTTGCTTAGAGGCGTTGATTAAAAGTGGAAATGAAAACGCAGTTGATGCTATAACTCCACTCTTGCAACATGAGGATCAGGAGATTAGCATCAGTGCTGCATCTGCACTAGGACAAATTGGTAATGATGAAGCTATCGATACCTTGATCCAGGCTTTGCAGAATCAGAACTATTCGGAAAGGTGGAGAGTCATAAAAGCTTTGGGGCGACAAATTGGTAATGACAAAGCTATTAATGCTTTAGTTAAAGCTCTGCAGTGTGAAGACTCATCTAATAAGGGAATAAGTGACGTTGTAGAGGCATTAGGACAGATCGGCAATTTAACCTGTCTAGAAAAATTGCTTCAATCAGAAGATCCTAGACTGGTTTATCGTCCAGACGTTTTCTCTTTAACCAGGAGTTTGGCGATCCGATTCAGCAAGTCAGGCTCACCCTGTATTCCGGTCTATCCAGAACTGCTTCCCACACATGCAACGATCGATGGTGCCGAGGGATAAGGCATGGCATGGCTGACCGGGCAGATCAACTATCTGCAATATGGAACAACTTTAAGTGAAGCGCTAACCACATGAAACGACCATTAATTGCTGCTTTCCTGCCTCTGCTTTTAAGCCAGAGTGTAGCCATTGCCCAAACTGCTCCACAAAATCCA
>Ga0209490_10004162_pt1 | contig 13384 bp, 10 predicted proteins | sample MAT06_FD_187209 | JGI IMG/M metagenome (GOLD analysis project Ga0209490, IMG submission 187209) | Freshwater microbial communities from Lake Fryxell liftoff mats and glacier meltwater in Antarctica - MAT-06 (SPAdes) (version 2) | ecosystem: Environmental > Aquatic > Freshwater > Ice > Liftoff...
AGTATCATGTCTTGTACTGGACGGCGCGCCAATCCAACGGTCTACTCTCACCGGCGAATACCGAATGGGTCCATTTTGTTTGGAATTGGTGGGTGTTGATCACCGTCGTTATACTAGTGCGCAGCGGCATGCGCAACCCCTGGGCCTACGTATTACTGGCGATTACGGTGGCGCATACGTTCGAGCATACCTATACATTTATCCGCTATCAACAGGTGTTAGCAGAACTACGTGAATTAGGCGTACCCAACGTCACGGCGCAGGGCTTGCCCGGCATCTTAGGCCGTGATGGCTGGTTGGCACGCAGCATCTGGACGCGCGGCACCGTCTTTTGCAGCGTACCCGGGCTCACCACCGCGCCCCGGCTCGACGTCCACTTCTGGTGGAACGTAATCGAGATGTCGTTTCTAGCGCTCGCCGGTCATGTCTTTCTGCGCCAAAGTGCGGTGGATCGGGCTTCTTCACATCAATATGCTATAATGAAGGCGGAGTAAACTGCTAGCGGAAATTTTGCTCGAGCAAACTAGTTTTTACGAGGTAGCGGATGATCACGTCATATCGGGATCGAGACACAGAAACCCCCACTTGGGAAAATGTGACGCAATTAGCCAGTCAATTATCTTTGATTGGCAAGATTCAGTTAGTTGAATGGCTGGGGGCAAAGATAAAACAAGAGCTAGTTGCGACACAAACGCCAAAACTCTCGCTCTATGGATTATGCGCTGACTTGGGCATTGCGCCATCTACTGAGGAAATAGATAAAATTCGGCAAGAAGTTTGGGTAGATTTTCCTAGAAATGACATTATTGAGCCATAATCAACAAGGAGATGATATCCAGCTCTCGCCCACATGCTATTTGCAGCCGCACAGTGCCTGTGCTATACTTGGCTTTCCTGGAAATAGTACGCCTCATCGAATCGACAAAAAGAATAAATGGTTCGCTTTATATGTAACTCTGTGCCAAATACGGAGTAGTTGTAGCGAAAAACTCCAGCTTGCAAAGTAACCACATTTTAGAAACCCAGCTTTTGGCAAACATTGGGTTGCTAGACGTGCTTTCGATATATCCACAAAATTAAAACGTAAAGGCACTCATCCTCCCCAATTAGATGACTTGCCGAACAAAAGAGAAAAGAGGAGATGAAGATGAACAGTTTGTCCCGACGTGATTTCTTACGCTTCACCGCTGGCGTCGCTGGTATGAGCCTGTTGGCGGCTTGCGCTGCGCCGGCCGCGCCACAATCCGCCGTCCAAGGCGAAACAGCACCCACCGAGATCACCTTCTGGTGGTGGGACCAGATCGGCGAGATCTGGGCCAATGGCTACGCAGAAGTCAACCCCGCGATCAAAGTCAATTTTGTCAACACACCTTTTGCTGATGCCCATGACAAGTTGCTCACCTCGTTTGCAGCGGGCAGCGGCGCACCCGACGTGGCCTCAATTGAAATTGGGCGCGTGGGCGGCTTTACAGCCAAGGGTGGCCTCGTCGATCTGAAAGAGGTCTTTGATGCCGGCCAGTTCGAGCAAGACATGGTCAAGTACAAGTGGACTCAAGGTTCCACCGAAGATGGCCGCCTGGTTTGTATGCCATGGGACATTGGCCCGGCAGGCGTCTGGTATCGCACCGATCTCTTCGAGGCCGCCGGTTACCCAACCGAGCCAGATGAAGTCGAAGCGATGATCGGCGGTGCTGATCGCACGTGGGACGACTTCCTCACCTTCGCCAAGGCGTTTAAGGAGAAGAGTGGCGGTAAGACCGCGTTATTTGCCGATGCCGGCACCGACATCTATGGCGCCGTCTATCGCCAACAGGGTGAAGGTTACCAAGAAGGCGATAAGCTTCTAATTGAGGAAAAGGCTACGCGCCCGTTCGAACTTGCCGCGCGCGCCCGCCAAGAAGAACTAGACGCCAACATCGCCTGGTGGGGTGCTGAGTGGGCCGCGGGCGTCAAGGCCGACGCATTTGCCGGCATGGTGATCGCGGCCTGGATGCAGGGTGGCCTGACGCGTGACCAACCGCAAACGGTGGGCAAGTGGCGTGTGATCCATGCCCCGGAAGCCAATTACAACTGGGGCGGCTCGTTTACCGCGATCCCCGAGCAGAGCAAGGTTAAGGATGCAGCCTGGGAGTTTGTCAAGTGGTCGTGCGCCTCGGCTGAAGGCCAGAACATGCTCTTCAAAGCGTCTGGTGTTTTCCCCGCCTACAAGCCAGCCTGGAAAGATCCGCTCTACGACGAAGGCGTGGAGTTCTTTGGTGGCCAACCCACCTACCGCATTTGGACCGAGATTGCCGACAACATCCCCGCGATCTTGCGTACACGCAATGACCTACAACTCGATGACATTGTCGGTGCCGAACTGACCAAAGTGCTCAAAGAAGGCAAAGATCCGGCGCAAGCCGCTATCGACGCCGAAGCCGAGGCACTTAAGCGCGTTCCAGACACGACGGCCTAGTCAGTCGGGCAGTTGGACAGTAAAACAGTAGGACAGTGATTCAGTCGGGCAGTGGGTCAGTAAAACAGTGGGGCAGTAATAGTGTACGGTCTTACGTCCAACTGACCACTGTCCTACTGACTCACTGCCCCACGGTTCCCACTGCACAAGCATCAGGAAAGGACTTATGGCAACACTGACAGTCGAGCAGATGCGTAAGCAGGACCGGCGTACAACCATGCGTGAGATGCGCCGCAACGGATGGGCGTACGTCTTTATCTCGCCATTTTATATTCTCTATACTGTTTTTGGCATCTTTCCCCTCCTCTATGGGCTTTGGCTCAGCCTGCATACCTGGGACGGCATTTCGCCCATGGAGTGGGTCGGCACAGAGAACTATACCCGTCTGCTGGTCGATGACATCTGGTGGAAGACGATCTACAATACAATCTGGTTGTTTTTCAGCGCAACCATTCCCCAGTTGACGCTAGCGCTAATCCTGGCCTTCATCATCAATAGCCCTTACATTCGGGGCAAAGACTTCTTCCGCGCGGCCTACTTTATGCCAATCGTCGCCTCGGCGGTGGCCGTGTCGCTGATCTTTATCTCGCTGCTGGGGCAGCGCTACGGTTTGCTCAACTATGCCTTAAAATTCTTCGGGGTCGAGCCAGTCGACTGGTTAGGCAGTGCCGCCTGGTTGAAGCCTTCGATTGCGCTGGTGACAATCTGGCAGTGGACCGGCTATTCGATGGTAATCTTCTTGGCCGGTTTGCAGTCGATCAACCCAGAGCTGTACGAGGCCGCCCGCGTAGACGGCGCTTGGACCCGCCATATCTTCCGCCATATCACGCTGCCCCTGCTGCGCCCGGTGATCTTGTTCCAGGTAATCTTGTCAATTATCGGCGCGATGCAGACCTTCGACATTCCGGTGATGCTGGCCGGTGGCACCCAATCATCCGCCCCGGGTGGTACCGATCGCGCCGGATTGGTGTCGATGGTATTGATTTACTGGACTGCGTTCAAGTATACCCAATTCGGTTACGCCGCCGCGATGGCGTTTGTGCTCTTCATCCTGATTGTGATCTTCAGCTTTCTCTACAATAGCTGGCAAGGTCGCAATCCAACGGACTGAAAGGAGTGTTTCGATTGGCGACAACACAACCATTGACAACAACCAAGACATTGGTGGCCAAGCCCCAGGCGCGCATAAGCCGACGCGATCGGTTAGCCGGTCCCATAGGAATGCTACTGCTGTATGGGTTTTTGAGCGGCCTGGCGCTGCTAACGGTCTTTCCTTTTTACTTTATGTTGGTGACCTCGACGCATCGCACGTCGGATATTCTGACGATCCCGCCGCCACTTTGGTTTGGTGGCGCATTGATCCAAAATTATCAGGAACTGGTGGCGGCGCTACCATTTTGGAACGCGCTGTGGAATAGCCTGGCCATTGCCGCCAGCCACACGTTGCTGGTGCTCTTTTTTTGCTCGCTGGCCGGCTATGCCTTTGCCAAGTATCGCTTTCCCGGTCGCGAAGGACTTTTCGCCTTCCTGTTGGCAACGCTAATGGTGCCTGGCGTGATCGGTCTGATCCCATCGTTTGTGATTATGCGCTGGTTGAGTTGGATCGACACCTGGTATCCGCTGATCGTACCCGGCATTGCCAACGCGTTTGGTATCTTTTGGATGCGCCAGTATATCGACGGCGCCATCCCAAACGAGTTGATCGACGCCGCCCGCATCGACGGCGCGCACGATTTTCGCATCTACTGGAACATCGTGGCACCAGTGATCGCACCGGCGCTGGCGGCGCTGGCGATCTTGACTTTTATGGGCAAGTGGAATGACTTCCAATGGCCGCTGTTGATCCTAAAGGAAGAAGCCAAGTATACGCTGCCGGTGGCGCTGAGCACACTACGCAGTTTACGCGGCAGCGAGATCGGCGTGCAGATTCTCGGCGCAACGGGCGCCATCATGCCGATCCTGATCGTCTTCTTGCTCGCCTCACGCCAATTTATCGCTGGCATCACGGCAGGTGCAGTCAAGGGCGGGTGATGTCCATTCAGCTTACTCTGGCCAAACCCAGCCGCCAAAAAGAAAATAGAGAACATGAGCATGCCCAATGAACACTGATAGATTTGTTGGGCATGCCCTCACCGGCTCTCTGAGCCTGAAGTTACTCACCGCGTTGCTCGTGCTCACAGCATGCGGCCAGGTTGTGAACAACTCGCCAACCGCGCAACTCCCTACCCCACAAATTCGCGTCACATCGGTAGCACTGGCCCAGGCGCAACCCTGCACCAATACTTTTGTTGCCCACACCCTCGACCACACTACGGTCACCACATCGAAGGTTGTAGCACTCTACGAAAGCAACGGCGCCGGCCTTGCGATTAACGACCCCGACGCCGACGGTGACCTCGATATTGTGCTAGCCAATTTGAACGCCCCCAACACGATCCTCTGGAACGAGGGTGGCCTGATTTTCCGCACGCAACGGTTGGGCGACGGCAACGCGCGGGCCGTCAATATTGTGGATGTGGACGGCGACGGTTGGCAGGATATTGTCTTCACGCGGCGCTTTGACAAGCCTGCGTACTGGCGCAATAGCGGCCAGGCGGGTGAGATGCGCTTTATCGAGGGTACGCTGCCCGATGTTCACAACCCATTCTACAGCATGAATTGGGGCGATCTGGACGGCGATGGCGACCTGGACTTGGTGACCGGTTCCTACGACACCGAGTTGCGCAAGCAGGAGGGCGCTATTTTCGACCAGCGTGGGGGTGGAGTAGGTCTCTTCGTCTACATGCACACAGCCGATGGCTTCGTTGCCCAACGACTCGCCGATCAGGCCGATGCGCTGGCCATTCTGCTGCCCGATTTGAATGAGGATGGACAGCTGGATATCCTGGTGGGCAATGATTTTAACCGACCGGACTACGCGTGGCTGCACACAGACTTGGGTTGGACGGCGACAACGCCATTTCGATCCACCAGCGAGAACACCATGAGCCTTGATGTGGGCGATATTGACAACGATGGCAAGACCGAAATCTTTGCCACTGATATGAAACCCTACCAGCAAGATGTACAGACGTTGGCGACCTGGCTGCCCATGATGAACAAAATGACGCACCCCGCGTCCAGCGCCGACGTACAGCACACTGAAAATGTCTTACAGATACGCGAGGCGGATGGGCGCTTCCGCAATCGCGCCTATGCACGCCTGCTGGATGCAACCGGCTGGAGTTGGTCAAGCAAATTTGGCGATCTAGACAATGATGGGTTCCTGGACATCTACGTGGTCAATGGTATGATCGCCGAGGGGCTTTTCGACCACCTGCCCGGCAACGAACTAATTGAGGAGAATCGCGCCTTGCACAACGATGGTAGCGGCAATTTCGCACCAATGCCAGCTTGGGGGCTGGGCTCCACCGCCAGTGGGCGAGGAATGAGCATGGCAGACTTGGACAATGATGGCGATTTGGAAATCGTTGTTAACAATTTATTGTCGCCAGCGCAACTGTTCGAGAATCAGCTCTGTGGCGGGTCCAGCCTAGCGGTAGATTTGCGCTGGCCTGCCAGCCAGAATCCCTATGCGATTGGCGCACAGCTTGTCCTTGTCACCTACACCGGCACCTATTATCGCGATCTACGCGCCGCCAGCGGTTACCTCTCTGGCGACCCTACACGCATCCACTTTGGGTTTCCCGCCAACACCACAGTGCAGCGGCTAGCGGTGCGCTGGCCGGACGGTGCCGTGTCGAGCATTGATACGGTAATGGCAGGTACCCAGGTGACCGTAGAGCGGTATGAATAAGGCCAGGAACGAAATCAGGAATTAGAAAGCGACGTCAGTGCTGTCCTGACACCGCTTATCGCCTTCATACCACCCGATGCTTAAAATCCGGTTGACTTACATTTAATCATTCCTACCCTTTCAACCCCGTTACGCTGATGCCCTCGATAAAGGTGCGCTGCGCAAGAATAAAGATCACAATGACAGGCAGCGCCACAATCGTGCTCACGGCCATCAAGTGCGGGTAGGCGAGCGCAGTGTTGCCCATGTTGCTGGCCGTCTGTTGTAAACGATAGATCATCAACGCCAGCGGATATTGCGCTTCATCTTTTAGATAGATCAGCGGCGCAAGAAAGTCATTCCAGGTCCACAAAAAGCGAAAGAGCACCACCACCGCGATCGCCGGTTTGGATAAGGGTAGAATGATGCGCCAGAGGATGCCAAACTCATTGGCGCCTTCGATGCGCGCCGCCTCGGATAACTCTTCGGGAATGGTCAGGAAAAACTGACGCAACAAAAAGATGAAATAGGGGTGGCCGAAGAGCGAGGGTACAACTAGCGGCAAATAGCTATTGAGCCAGCCGAGATTTTTGAAAATAATAAAGAGCGGCACCATGGTGACCTGCCAGGGCAGCATCATCGTAACGATACAAAGGCCAAAAAAGAAGTTCCGTCCTCGCCACTTGATCTTGGCAAAGCCATAGGCGACGATCAACGAGGAGATCACCGTGAAGACTACCACCGGTAAAGAAAAGCGGAAAATCGAGTTGAAGGCCGCCTGATTAAAGTCGTAGCGGGCCCAGCCGCCGGCAAAATTACTCCATAACAGCGGATTGGGAAACAAGACGGGCGGCACGGTGCGCACTTGCGAATCGTTTTTCAGCGCCGTAATCACCATCCAGTAAAGTGGGAAAAGCCAGGTGAAAGCCAAAAAAAGGAGCAGGGCATACTTGGTAACGCTAACGATACGCTTACCAGTGGAGGTGTTAGGTACGGGTAGCGCAACATCAGATTTGCGTGGCGCTGTTTGTGCAGTCTGGCTGACAGTGGTCATTTTTCACCCCCATAGTAGACCCAACGGGCGGATGTGCTGAAAAGAATCGCCGTGAAGACGACAATAATCACCAGCAAAATCCACGCCATCGCCGAAGCTTTCCCCATGCTCAGTTGGACAAACGCGTTGCGATATAGGTTCATCACGTACAGTTCAGTCGATTTTGCCGGACCGCCTTGAGTAAGCAACCAGGGCAACGTAAATTCCTGAAAAGCACCGATAAACCCAATGATCGAATTAAAGAGAATGACCGGTGTACATAAGGGAATGGTGATATTCCAAAATTTGTGCCAGGCATTGGCGCCATCGACAGTCGCCGCCTCATAGAGTGAACGTGGGACATCCTGCAAAGCAGCTAGATAGATGACGACCGCCGAGCCTTGCGCCCAAACATAAATCATAATCAAAGTTGGTTTGGAAAGACCGGGGCTAGAGAGAAAGGGGATCGTAGGCCATTCGAACGCCTTCAACAGACCGTTGATCGCGCCAAATTGGGTATTGAGCAAAAAAAGCCAGACCATCGCCGTACAAACTGCGGGCACAATCGTCGGAATGTAAATGATCGAGCGAAAGATCGCCCGCCCTTTGATGTCCGTATTCAGCAAATTGGCAATCAAGAATGCGACAGAAGCGCCAATCGGGACACCCAGCAGCACATAGTAAAAGGTGTTGCCAATCACTTTCCAGAAGTCGGGGTCGTTGGTGAAGAGCCGCACATAATTGCCCAAACCAATAAACCTGGGCGCGCTAATCAGATCGTAGCGGGTCAGGCTATAATAAAGTGACATCCCCAGCGGGATCACCGCCAGCCCGATAAACCCAATCAGCCACGGTGCAATAAAGAGTAAGCCGAGTAGTTGATTGCGTTTCTCTTGCCTGGACATGCCTCGCACTTGTCTTTGGTTGCCAGAGGCGGTTGCCACTGCCATAATTACCTCCTGGAATCTATACGATTTACTGTAGAGACGCAAAATTTTGCGTCTCTACAGTAAATCGTAAATCAAAAATCGTAGATTCTAACTCGCCAACCCTTGCGCCTCGAACTCTTCAAGCGCACGCTTCTGAAGTTCCGCCGCGCCATCGCTCGCCGTCATTTGGTCGCGGGCGATGAGATCACGGATTTCATCCAATTGCGTCTTGACGAACCAGTGGATCGGGCAACGCCGCAACAAGTGCCATTCGGTGGCTTCCTTTTCCGAATCGATGTAGAATTTCAAGCCGGGATAGGTATTGGCATCAATCGTGGGGATAAATTCTTTGAGCGGGTGGATCCAGCCGACCTGCTTGAAGATAATATCGCAAGCGGTGACGGTGTTAAAGAACTCGCCCAATTTGAAGGATCCCTCTGGGTTCTTGCCCTCTTTGAGGATCTGCACAAAGTGTGCATTGACGGCCTGGGCCTTGACATCTTTGCGGTCGTCCGACTGTGGCGCCCACGTGGCTTGGTTGAATTGGCCCGTCTCTGGTTTATTGATCATGGTTTCACCTGGATGCCAGTAGCCCTCAATAATCATGGTCTGCACGCCGGCTTCAAAGGCGGCGCCCCAGCCGCCGTTGCCTTGCACCTGGCGCATACCGGCAAACTGATCGGGCCCGGCAAATTTGATGAATTCGGCGGCAGTGCTCAGATAGGCCGCGACCCGCTCATCATCCAGACGGAACTCTTTTGTTTTTTCATCATACCAGGTCACGCCGAAAGAGGCAGCGCCGTAATCCACATCGCCACCCATCGCATCACCGGGATCTAGCCCCATCTGCAACAAATTGCCAGCATTGTCTTTTTTCGTCAATGCCTGGTGCCATTCCATCACCCCAGACCAGGTTGTTGGTGGCGCCGCCGGATCGAGGCCCGCTTTGGTGGCGGCGTCGGTATTATAATCCATCCCCCACTGCACATAGCTCTCAATGCCAGGGACGCCGATCATCTGGCCATCGAAGAACGCGTATTCCCAAGCCCAATCCAGCATCGCTTCTTTCTTCACAATACTGCTGGTTGCCACCATATCCTGTACAGGAATGGCGGCGCCACGCGAGAAAAGATTAGGATAGTCGTGGTTGGAATGGCAGTCTGGCGGTGCGCCGCCGGCAATTGAGGTTAACAACGCCTCATCGTTGACCGAACCTTTGTAATCTAGCGTGAGATCGCCGACGTGGGCTTTCCACTCTTCGGTTTCAATGATCTGGGCCAGGGCTGGGTCTAGATTGCTCCAATTGTACCAATAGGTGACGACTTTGCCTTCGGTTGCCGGAGCAGCCGCCGCGCCACCTTCGGTTGCCGCTTGTCCACCACCGGCGGGAGCAGCAGCAGGCGCACAGGCGCTTAATGCCAACGCGCCACTAGCCATCGCGCTCCATTGTAGGAATTGACGACGGCTCAAATGATTGGTCTTCATAACTTAAATTCTCCTCTTTGATTCTTGTGGTATTCGATTAACAAACAATCTAATCCGGATCAACAATTTACAACGCTGTACACTCAGATGGATGATAACTTATCCATCAAAGTTACCAGGCTAGTTGACTGTTGGATCCGTGCAAGCTGCGGTACATGAATTGGGGAGACGTGTTTGCGATTGTTTTACTATTTTTAGGGCTTTATTAACGCGTTACTTATGATAACATTGACAAGGCGTGCTGTCAAAGGTATTACCAGCATTATGATCCTAGAATGTCGATCCAACTAACCCCACCCCCAGCCCTCCCTTTCCAGGCTTCGACGTGAGCCGGGTGCCCACCGGGCGCGAACGGGAGGGTTAGGGTCACGGCCATTAAGGTAAGAAACGTGGCAAGTCGTAGGTGCGGTTTGTAACCGCACTGTCTGGTTTGAACGGAGACGTGCGGTTACAAACCGCACCTACGAAATTCCTTACCTTAATGGCAGTGAGGGTTAGGGTGGGGTTAGTTCTTACTATCGATTTTAGAATGCAATAGATTCGTGCTAAGATAATGGATAGTGAAATTTAGCAGCGACAGCACAGCCAACACCCTATCTATTGCAGACAAACAGGAAACCACCATGAAAGTTCTGATTACAGGCGGCAACGGTAAACTGGCCGCCTATCTGATCCGCGTCCTAGCCGCCGATCATGAATTAGTCCTCTTTGCGCGCCACCAACCGGCAGCAGAATTTGCCAATTATCCCTGGATTCAGGGTGATCTGAATAATTTTGACGATTGCCAACGCGCCGTCGCCGGCGTGGGCGCCATCCAGCACATCGGTGCGCAGCCTTGGCCAGTCGATCATCCCACGCTGCGCGCGCGTGCCGAGCAGGCCGGCATCCCTTTCGACGCCACCTTTAAGACGAATCTGTTGGGTACCTATTATCTGATGCAGGCGGCCGTCGCGGCTGGGGTAAAAACGGTCGTAATGGCCGGTAGCAATTGTGCCCTGGGCCACGGCTTCCGCATCAGCCAGACGCCTTTTCCCATTCAAGCGCTCCCAATCGACGAAACGCACCCAACCTATCCCGAAGATTCGTATAGCTTTTCCAAACGGGCCGGCGAAGATTTAATGGCCATGTATACCCGCGCTTACGGCATTCGCACCTATGTGACGCGCATCGCTGGCGTTTGTCCACCCGAACGCCGTGTGCAAATGGCGGCCGAGGTCAAACCTGTGACAGCCTGGAGTGATTGGCTCTGGTGTTGGGTTGGTAGCGAAGACGTGGCCGATGCGCACAGGCTGCTGATGGAGAAGGCGGACCAATTGCCGCCCCATGATGTCTATTTTCTCAACGCCGATGACACGACAACCCTGGAGCCGTCGCTGGATCTTGTAGTACAATTTAAACCAGAATTGCTGCCCCTGGTCGCTGGGATGGATAATCACCAATCCTTTCTCAATTGCCAAAAACTAAAAGACGCCGTCGGTTGGCAACATCAAACTTCATGGCGGGCGCAACAGAGCTGACGAACAATTAAGTAAAAGACTAAGGAGAAATGAAATGAGCGATATTGTGCGGATTGGCGTGGTTGGCACCGGTAGCATCTCGGTGCGTGGTATTTTGCCCCACTTGAGCATGGAAGATGTGCAGGATCGGGTGCGGATTACGGCGGTTTGTGATCCGGTTTACGAACGAGCCCAAGCGGCGGCGGCACGTTTTAACGTCCCCAATGCCTATCAGGATTACGAAGCGTTGTTGGCCTCCGGGACAGTCGATGCGGTGACAATTGCATCGCCGATTGGCTTTCACTACGAGCAGGGCAAGCTGGCGATTGAGCAAGGCTTACACGTTCACTTCAACAAATCGATGACCACCACCGTCGATGAAGCCGATGATCTGATCGAACGGGCGCAGCGCAAAGGCGTCAAGCTGGTGTCTTGCCCCGGCCAGATGTTGCGCCCCCTATTCCAGCGCATCCGCGAGTTGGTGCAGGGCGGCGATCTAGGCCAGTTGACCTGGGCTGTCACCGGCTCGGCCTTTGGCACCTACCACGAAAAAGAGAGCGTGCGCCACGGCGATGATCCGCTGTCCAACATCAACCCGGCCTGGTATTTCCGGCGGCCCGGCGGTGGTCCACTCTACGACATGACAGTCTACGGTTTGCACGCGATGACCGGCATCCTCGGCGCAGCCAAGCGGGTAACGGCCATGTCGGGCGTGCGCATTCATGAACGTGAATTTAAGGGCGAAAAACTGCTAACCGATATGGATGACAATACTTTTATGGTGTTGGACTTTGGCGACAACTTGTTTGCCTTTGTCTACGGTGCGGCCGCCGGTGGCCTGGCCGACACCTGGCATCCGCAGATTTTCGGCACCAAGGGTGTGATCAAGGGTGGCAAGATCAATGATACCGTCATCGATTACCCGGGCCGCGAGCTCGATGAAAAGTATGGTGCCAATGGTTCGCTGCCGCATGTGGTGGGCGCGCACCGCGATCAGGAAGAGGCGCACGTCTACGAAGATATTATGCAACTAGTGGACTGGATTCGCGAGGACAAACCGACGATCTCGACGGCGGAGCATGCGCGCCACGTGATCGAGATTTTCGATGGCGCCTATCGTTCGGCGCAGACCGGGCAGGCGCAAACGTTGCGGACGACGTTTTAGTACCTAGTCTGTCAGATTTTTGCACAAACAACAAGGATTTTTACCGCAAAGAACGCAAAGGACTAGCGGTTTTTCTTTGCGCTCTCTGCGTTCTTTGCGGTAAAAATCCTTGTTGTTCTAACTGTTCTAACTGTTCTAGGTTGAGATGTAACCAACATTTCTTCATCCGGTGCGGGTGTCTTTTCTGCTCACTGACGCCCTTGCTGCAACAATCGGAGTGATCCATGATCCAAGATCAGATCAACGACTGGGAAAATCCGCAACTTACGGGCCGGTATAAAGAGGCGGCCCACGCCACTTTGATGCCGTATGCGACGACAGCAGAGGCGTTGCGTGCCGATCGCTACGCCTCCCCGTTTGTAAAATCCCTAAACGGTGCCTGGCGTTTTCACTGGTCGCCCAACCCAGCCGTGGCCCCCGCCGATTTTCATACAGCGAATTTTGATGCGAGCACCTGGGAAACCACGGCTGTACCTGGTTGCTGGCAGCTACAACCTGATCTGACGGTCAAAGGCATCAACAAGTACGACGCGCCGATCTACACCAACATCACCTACCCGTTCGATATCAGCCACCTGCCTGGCGTCCCGGCGGATGACAATCCCACTGGCTGCTATCGCACTACTTTTACTGTGCCAGAAACATGGACGGGACGCCAAGTTTTCATTCTCTTTGAAGGCGTCGATTCGGCCTTTCACCTTTGGATCAACGGTCAGGCGGTGGGTTTTAGCAAAGAGAGCCGCGTGCCGGCTGAATTTAATATCACGCCCTATCTACAAGCAGGTGAGAATACCCTAGCCGCCAAGGTCTATCGCTGGTCGGATGGCAGCTATTTGGAAGACCAAGATTTTTGGCGCATGAGCGGGATCTACCGTGATGTCTATTTATGGTCCGCGCCCACCCTTCATCTACGCGACTTCACTGTCCGCACGCGGCTGGATGCCAATTACCAAGACGCGCTGCTCCACGTGCAAGCCAAGGTGAGGAATTATGGCAGTGAGCCAGTCGCCAGTTATCAGCTATCTGTCCAACTGTACGATGCAACA
>Ga0209490_10004163_pt1 | contig 13379 bp, 13 predicted proteins | sample MAT06_FD_187209 | JGI IMG/M metagenome (GOLD analysis project Ga0209490, IMG submission 187209) | Freshwater microbial communities from Lake Fryxell liftoff mats and glacier meltwater in Antarctica - MAT-06 (SPAdes) (version 2) | ecosystem: Environmental > Aquatic > Freshwater > Ice > Liftoff...
CCCGCGCCCACGAACCCCGCCACGCTGGTCTTCCTGACCATGACCACCAAGCCGACCTTCCGCGCCGAGTTCAAGCCCAGCGAAGGCGGCAAAACCGCCGTCTACATGACCCGCTGGGTCAATACGCAGGGCGAGAAGGGGCCGTGGTCGGAGATTGCGATGGCGACGGTGGCGGCGTAGGCGGACTCAAAGGCCGCCCTTTACTTGAGTACCTTCACGCGAACCCATGATCGTTGATCGGCTGCGATGTCAAAGGCTCGCCCGCACTCGGGACACATGCCCGTGTCGCCGAGGCCGCTCAAGTCGTGTACACAATTCGTGCACGCGCGGCCCGAAGTGCCCGCGACGGCCCGCTTGATCCGGCGCATCCCCCACCACACCGGGAGGATCACCAGGAAATTGGGCGCGAGGATGACCGCGGGAATGCCCAGAGTGATCCAGGGGTCGGGTGTGGCTGTTGCGTCGCGCACCGTGGGGATCTGGTATGCGATTGCGCCAAAGACCGTTGCCACCGCGGGGCCGGCAAACCACCACCACAGCCGCCGCACCGCCTGCGGTATAGGAGCACGTTTGCTATTGTTGGTGTTCGTCATCGGCACAGTTTAGGGTGTCGTGCGCCCGCTGACCCACGGCGCCCGGCCCGCGGGCGTGCTCGGGGCGGAGGTGTGGGTGAAGCTCGTGGATGCAGATCAGCCCGCGGACTAACCCATCATCGCTTCGCTGGGCAACCCCGCCGCGCTGGTCTTCCTGACCATGACGACAAGGCCGACCTTCCGCGCCAAGTTCAAGCCCGGCGACGGCGGCAAAGCGGCCGTCTACATGACACGCTGGGTCAACACGCAGGGCGAAGATGGGCCGTGGTCGGAGATTGCGACGGCGACGGTGGCGCTGCAGCGGCACGCTCTCCGGGGTGTCGACCGCTAGCATCTCGCCGCGGCCGGCGCGATGTGGCGAATGGTGACCAGGTTGGCGGCGCTGGGCGTGCCGCGCTCGAAGTCGCTCACGTTGGTGATGGTGGTCTGCGCGATGGCCGTGCACGCCTCGCGGGTGAAGAACCCCTGGTGGGCGGTGATGAGCACGCTCGGGAAGGACATGAGCCGCACGAAGACGTCATCCTGCACCACCTCGGCGGAGAGGTCCTTGAAGAACAGGTCGCCCTCTTCCTCGTACACGTCCAGGCCCACCGAGCCGACGCGACCTTGCTTGAGGGCCGCGATCAGCGCCCGCGTGTCGATGACCGCGCCGCGGCTGGTGTTGATGAGCATCACATCGGGCTTCATCGCCGCCAGCGCGGCGGCGCTCACCAGGTGCTTGGTCGCCGGGTTGAGCGGGCAGTGCAGCGTGATGATGTGGGACTTTGCATACAGATCGGCGAGTGGGACGTACGCTTGGTCGCCGGGTTGAGCGGGCAGTGCAGCGTGATGATGTGGGACTTTGCATACAGATCGGCGAGTGGGACGTACTCCACGCCCATCGACTCGCACACGGGGTTCTTCACCGGGTCGCTGGCCAGCACGCGGCAGCCGAAGCCCGTGAGGATCTTGCAGACGACCTCGCCGATCTTGCCGGTGCCGATCACGCCCGCCGTCTTTCCGTGCATGTCGAAGCCCATGAGGCCCCCAAGCGCGAAGTTCTGCTCGCGGACGCGGTTGAAGGCCCGGTGGAACTTGCGGTTGAGCGTGAGCATGAGGCCAACGGCGTGCTCAGCGACGGCGTGCGGCGAGTACGCGGGCACGCGCAGCACCGTGATCCCAACCCGGTCGGCCTCCTCGACATCGACGTGGTTGAACCCCGCCGAGCGCAGGGCCAGCACCCGCGTGCCACCGGCGTGGAGCGATTTGAGCACCGGTGCGGAGGCATCGTCGCCCACGAAGATCGAGACGGCGGGGCAGCCCTTGGCGAGGTCCGCCGTCGCCGATGTAAGCGCCGCGTCGAGGTACAAGATATCGTGCGGCGCGGGCGTGCCCGCGCCGGACGAGCGAGCGTTGGCCGCGTCCAGGAACGGCTTCTCGTAGGGCTTGCTGGAATAGACGGCGACCTTCATGCACGATCCTCTCTGAGCCGGCCCGGCCACGCGCCCGCGGCCTCACGATCAACTCATCCACTTCATCGGCGCCGTCGCGGGCTCCTCATCCTTGGCCAGCGGGTGCTCGAAGCCCTCGGGCTTGACGGCCAAGATCGAGCACTTCGACTCCTCCAGCACCTTCTCCGCCGTGCTGCCCAGCAGGAGGTCGCGGAGGTTGGTGCGGCCGCGCGTGCCCAGCACGATCAGGTCGGCCTGCACCTTGCCCGCGTACTCGACGATGCCGGAGCGGTGCCCGCTGTCGTCCTGCACGATCGTGCGGGTGCGCAGCCCGGCATGGGCTTCAAGCACCGGGCGGCAGAACTCGGCGAGCCGGCGCTCCAGCCCGTCGCGGTACTGCTTCTGCTGGTGCGGCGGGGTCAGCGGCGTGGGGGCCCGGTAGTGCAACTGGTGCCACGGGGCCGCAAAGACGTGCAGCAGGTGCAACTCCGCTCCGTCCTTGGCCGCGAACATGGCCGCGCGCTCGACCGCCCGCAGTGAAGTCGGCGAAAAGTCCACCGCGGCAACGATGGTCTTGAAGGGCGCGTTCCCAATCTCGGGCCGCGTGTCCCGCACCAGCAGCACATCGGTCATGCTCTTGCGCACGCAGGCGGTGGCGACGGTGCCCATGCCGACCTCAGGTGCACGATGCCCGAACGCGCCCATCACGAGCAGGTCGGCCTTGTCCTCGCGGGCACGCCGCAGGATGCCCACGATGCGGTTGTTGATGGAGACTTCGATCGGCAGCCCCGACGCGCCAGGAATGTCCTTGGCAAAGTCCGTCCACGCCTTCTCGGCGTCCTTGACGAGTCCGTCGCGGATGCCCTGCTGGAACTTCGAGAGGGCGGCTTCGAGCTCGATCACCACGGTCGTGTCGATGACATGGACGACGTGGACCCTGGCTTTGGACCACGCGGCCATGCGGATGGCCTGCCCGAGCGCGACCGCGGAGCATGGGGTGAAGTCGGTGCCGACGACGATGGAGGTGAAAGATTCGTGGCGATGGGCTGTGGCGGGCATGAGGTACTCCTAAGAGGATGATATGTTTCCGTGCCCCGCCGCCGGCAGCGATGCGGAAGTTTCCCTGATGTCGATGGGCGATGGAACGGCGTGTACTCACCCGCCCGCGCGGGCGATCGTCCTTGCCACGCCCGGCAGGGCGTCGGGGTTGAGGGACATGGAGTCGATGCCGATCTCGGCCAGCCACGCCGCGAACTCCGGGTAGTTGCTCGGAGCCTCGCCGCAGATACCGACCTTGGCGGGCGTCGGCGTGCGGGCGTGGGCCTTCTGCAGCACCATCTCGATCATGCGCTTGACGCCCGGGTCGCGCTCGTCGAAGAGGTGAGCCAGGAGGTCCGAGTCGCGGTCCACGCCCAGCGTCAGTTGCGTCAGGTCGTTGGAGCCGATCGAGAAGCCGTCGAAGAGTTCCGCGAACTCCGTGGCGAGGATCACGTTGTTCGGGATCTCGCACATGACGTAGACCTCCAGCCCGCCCTTCCCGTCCTTGTTCACACCCTTGCCGCGGCGCAAGCCGTGTTTCTCCATCTCCGCCAGTACCGCGCGGCCTTCTCCCAAGGTCCGGCAGAAGGGGATCATCGCGATCACATTGGTCAGGCCCATCGTCTCTCGCACCCGCTTGACCGCGGCGCACTCGAGCGCGAACCCCTCGCGGTAGCGCTCGTCGTAGTATCGCGACGCCCCGCGCCAGCCGATCATCGGGTTCTCTTCCTTCGGCTCGAACGCTTCGCCGCCGAGCAGCCCGGCGTACTCGTTGGTCTTGAAGTCGCTGAAGCGGACGATGACGGGACGCGGAAAGAACGCCGCGCCGATCTGCGCGATCCCCTCGGCCAGCCGCGAGACGAAGAACTCGCTGAGCGATGAATATGCCGCGGCCCGCGTGCGGATCTCCGCGCGCACCTCGGGCTTCTCAACGCGCTCGGGGTGCACCAGCGCCATCGGGTGGACGCCGATCCAGTTGGAGACGAGGAACTCGATCCGCATCAGCCCCACGCCCGCGACGACGCGCTCGGGGAGCCAGGCCAGGCGAAAGGCGTTGCCGGGATCGGCGAGGTTAAGCATCAGCGGCACGCGCGGCGTCGGAAGGGCCGCCGGGTCGATCTCTTCTCTCTCGAACGGCACCGCGCCGTTGTAGACCTTCCCGACATCTCCCTCGGCGCACGAGACCGTGACGGTCTGCCCGTCACGGATGGACTCGGTGCCCGTGCCCGTACCGACCACGCACGGCAGGCCCATCTCGCGCGACACGATCGCCGCGTGGCAGGTCCGCCCGCCGCGATCGGTCACCACCGCCGCGGCCTTGCGCAGCACCGGCTCCCAGTCCGGGTCGGTCATCTCGGCGATGAGGACTTCGCCGGGTTTGAAGTGGTGCAGGTCGTCGGCGGAGCGCACCACGCGGGCGATACCGACGCCCACGCGGGCACCGACGCTCTTGCCCGTCACGAGCGGTTGGCCCTTGCCCTTCAAGCGGAACGATTCCAGTTTCGCGCCAGCGAGCCGCTGCGAGTGGACCGTCTCGGGCCGGGCTTGCAGGATGAAGAGTTCGCCGGTGCGACCGTCCTTGGCCCACTCCAGGTCCATCGGCATGTCGGTCTTGTTCTTGGCTGAGTAGTGCTCCTCGACCATCACGGCCCAGCGGGCCAGCGTCAGGGCCTCATCGTCGCCGAGCACGAACCGCCGCCGGTCCGACGCATGTACGGGGAGTTCCTTGACGCTTCGGGCTGTGGCCAGCCCCTCGCCCGCGTAGACGAGTTTCACGGCCTTGTCGCCCAGATCGCGCCGCACCACGGGGCGGAAGCCCGCTCTGGCCGTGGCCTTGTGCACCCAGAACTCGTCGGGGTTGACGCGCCCCTGCACGACCGTCTCGCCCAGGCCCCACGCGCCGTCGATCACCACCACGCCGCGGTGCCCACTCTCGGTGTCGAGCGTGAACATGGTGCCGGCGCATCCGTCGGGGGCGAGATCACTGCGGACCATCCGCTGCACGCCGACGGATAGGGCCACGCCTCGGTGCTCGAACTTGTTATGGACGCGGTAGACGATGCCGCGGTCGGTGAAGAGCGAGGCCATGCACGCCCGCACCGCGGCGTCGAGCGCCTCCTCGCCGCGGATGTTGAGGCACGTCTCGTGCTGCCCGGCGAAGGACGCGGTGGGGAGGTCCTCGGCGGTGGCCGAGGATCGCACCGCGACATCGACGCCCCCGCCCCCACCCGCATCCCCACCCGCCACATCCTTCGACAGTGCCCAGTACGCCGCCATCACCTGCTCGCGGATCGCCCTCGGCAGCGGCGCGGCAGTGACGCGCTCGCGGATGCGAGCGGCTGTCTCCGCCAGCGCTCGCGTGTCGGCCACGTCCAAGCGCTCAAGTTCGCCGAAAACCCACTCCGTCAGCCCGGCCTCCTTCAGGTGCAGGCGGAACGCATCCGCCGTGACGGCGAACCCGTCGGGCACGCGCACACCCAAGGGTGCCAGTTCGCGGATCATCTCTCCGAGCGAAGCGTTCTTCCCGCCGACCGTCGGTACGTCGGAGATGGTCAGTTCGCGGAAGGGAACAACGTAGCCAGCGGCGGTCGCCATAAGACGGATTCCTTACTTGAACACAATCAGCGGCTTGACCATCCCATCCGCCTTGGTTTGCATCATCATGAACGCCTGCTCGATGTCCTTGAACGCGAAGCGATGCGAGGTCATCGCTAACGGGTCCACGCGGCCGCGCTCGATCAGTCGCAAGAGCCGGCCCATGCGCTCGCTGCCGCCCGGGCACAGGGCCGTGCGGATGGTCTTGTCGCTCATGCCCACACCCCAGTCCAGCCGCGGGATCGGGACGGTGTCGCCGTCGCCGTGATAGCCGACGTTGGAGATCGTGCCGCCCGGACGGGTCGCACTGATGCACGCGGCGAAGGTCCGCGGCGAGCCGAGGGCCTCGATCGCGGTATCAACACCCTTGCCGCCGGTGATCTTCATGATCGCCGCGACGGGGTCTTCCTTCGAGTAGTCCACCACCACATCGCACCCGTACTTCTTCGCCAGCGCGATGCGGTTGGGCATGGACTCGACGCCGATCACCAGCCCTGCCCCGCGCAGCCGTGCTCCGACGGTAGCCATCAGCCCCACCGGCCCCTGCGCGAAGACCGCGACGCTCCCGCCGATGGGAATGTTCCCGAACTCCGCGGCGACAAACCCCGTTGAAAGCATGTCGCAGCAGTACGCGGCCTGCTCGTCGGTGAGACCGTCGGGGATCGGCGCGAGGTTGGCGATGGCGTTGTTGACATGAAAATACTCGGCCATCGCGCCGTCCTTGACGTTGGCGAACTTCCACCCGCCCAGCATCCCGCCGCACTGACTGGGGTAGCCGCGCTGGCAGTTGTCGCAGGCGTAGCAGGGCGTGATGGCGTTGACGGCCACGCGCTGACCCGCCTTGAACATCCCGGTCGCCTTCACAGCCTCGCCGAGTTCATGGATCACGCCCACGGACTCGTGCCCGAGCGTGAGGTCCTGCCGATCGCCGATCGCGCCCGCGACGGTGTGGGTGTCGCTGGTGCAGATCAGGGCGGCGGTGGTGCGGATGATGGCGTCGAACGGGCCGGGGCGCGGGATGGGCTTGTCCATCACGGCGACCTTGCCGATGCCGCGCATCACGAAGCACTTCATCATGGTCTCGGGCATGGGCGACTCCGGGTTGAAGGAATGATAAACCGCGACGCTCCCTATTCGGGTCGCGCCGCGAGCGCGCGGCGGGAACAGACATGACGCGCCGTCGCGTCACAACCCGCCGCAGACGGTCGCGTGCGAGGGCTGGCTGCGCGTCTTGATCTCCAGCGTCGAGGGATCGCACAGCGCCTCGTCGTGAGCGTGTTCCGAACCGGTCGCTCCGTTGAGTTCACGCTCGGCTTGGACCCAGTCGGACAACTCGTCGCCCGGCCTGCCGTTGCGGGTGATTGAGATCTCATCTGCGCGAAGGCGGATGCGTTCGACGACGGGTTGACCGCCGACCGGGGCGTCCGCCCCGCCGGGAGTGGCTCCGTTCACGGTGTGGGGGGTGTGGGGGTGTGGGGGGTGTTGGGCTGATGGTGCGGGTGCTTGTGGCGTGACATGGCTTGCTCCTGATTCGCATGAGGGTGAGAGAGTGTCTACTGGGGGTACGTCCCCAGCAGGTCCAGACTGGTGATGACGCCGAGCGGGAACTTCTCTTCGTCCACGACCACGACGCGGTGGATGCGAGATTCGAACATGATCGCGGCGATCTTCGCCACGGGTGTCGACGGTGCCACCGTGATCGGATCCCCGCTCATGAAGTCCTGCACGCAGATGAGCGGCTCGGGAATGACCTCTCCGTCTTCACCGCCCTGCTCGCAGATGACCTCGAACAGGTACCCCGGCGGCTGGTCGGCGGTGCCCTCCGAGCAGCGGCGGATCAGGTCGGTTTTGGAGACGACGCCGATGACCTTCCCCTCCTGATCCACCACCGGGCAGCCGGAGATCTCGTTCTCCTCGAAGAGGCGGGCCAGTTGCCGGATGGTCGTTGCCGGCTCGGCGCACACCGGCTCGGGCGTCATGATCCCGCTGGCGATCGTGTGGGTATTGATCTTGCTCATGGCTGGCTCCTTGGGTTCGATACCGGCAGTGGCGCTGGGAGTGTGGGGGGCGCCGTGGTAGCGGAAGGCATGGCCTGGGCAGTGAACGCCCCCTGCCCGCCCCTCCTCCTCACTCCGACAGCGTTCACCGCCGCAGCCAAGCCGGATGCCGTGCAGCGCCCATCGTGCATGACCATCGCTTCGGCCCGGTACATGTTCACATACACCTCCTTGACACCCGGCACTTCATCAAGCGACCTGGCGACGGCCTCGCGGGCCTCCTCACTCGACACTCCGAACAGCATCAACACGGACTGGTTCACCTGGTTGTCTCGCTTCCACGCGGTCTTCCGCGGCCGCGTTCTCTGAACACAAGAATCGTCACCGCTTGCCTCGCCCGAACGACACGGAAAGTTCCCTGATCGCGAACAGCATCCTCAACATCAGCGAGCATGCAGACGGCCGCACCGTTCGCCTGCGGAAGTCCGGGGGCCGTCTTGGTCTTCATGTGGATGTGAGGGCGAACTCCCATGCACAGCATGTCCGGATCCGCAAACCCGACTCACGTCGCGAGTTTGCCGAGGCCTGCAGTCTTGGACTCCGAGCAGTCCGGCCTCATCCCGGGCAGCGGCGCGGGCGCTCCATGTCATCGAACGCGGCCCCGCCGGGGTGGGAGGACTCGAAAACCGCATCAGGGACGCCCCAACGTCGCTTCCACCTTTGGTTTCGGCGTGAATACAGAGCAACTTGGGCTCCGCGCTCGCGTGCTCGGACGAAACGATGGAGAGTCCGGACAAAAAGATGGCGTGCGCAAGAGCAAAGATGGAGAGTGCAAGAGCCATGTCAGCGTGAGCAAGAGCAAAGATCGCTGACATGAGAGCTGCGCCAGCGAGCACGGCAGCCGAGCCGCGCGCTCAGGGCACCCATCGCTCCGTCCTCTGCCATCTGCCTTTGTGTATGCTTGGCCCACGATGCTCACCAACACACTGCATTTCTGCGGCGGGCTGCTCCTGCTGGTCGTTGGCGGGCGACTACTCGTCTCGGCTTCGGTCGACACCGCCAAGCGGCTCAACGTCTCGCCTCTGGTTGTCGGGCTCACGCTCGTGGCCTGGGGCACCAGCGCGCCCGAGCTGTCGCTCAACCTCATCTCCGCGTACAGGGGCCGCGGCGACCTGGCGCTGGGCAACGTCGTGGGCGCGAATATCTGCAACATCGCCCTGGTGCTGGGCATGTGCGCGCTCATCAAGCCGCTGGTCGTGCAGGAGCGGCTCATCAAAGTCGAGATCTGGCTCAACGCCGCGATCCTGGGGTTCATGGCGACGCTGGGGCTCGCATTTGGCTTTAACAAGCTGACCTCTGGCCTGATGCTCGGCATCTTCGGCGCGTACAGCACATGGACGATCATGGCAGCGCTCCGCCAGAGCGATGCTGCCCCGTCGCCCGCCGCCGCCGACACGCTCGGCGACGACCCGACGCGCGGAGTTGAGAAGGGGCCGATGGGGTGGCCCATGATCGCCGCCTGCTTTGTCGGCGGGCTGGCCCTGCTGTCGTTCGGAGGGTCCTTGGCCAGCGATGGTGCATCAGGTATCGCGCTGGCCCTCGGAGTGCCCGCCGCAATCGTCGGCGTCACCATCGTCTCTATCGGCACGACGCTCCCCGAGATCGTCACCGGCGTCATGGCCGTGCGCAAGGGACAGACCGACCTGGCGATGGGCAACGCCATCGGCTCGTGCCTCTTCAACGCCGGGGCGGTCTTCGGCATCGTCGGGCTGATCGCCCCCCCGGGCGTGGACGTAACGCTCACGCTGCCGATCGCGTACATGGGGATATTGGCCATCGCACTGGTGCCGATCAGTCGCAGCTTCTGCAAGACGGTCTCGCGGCTCGAAGGTGGACTGCTGCTCGCCTCGTACGCCGCGTTCCTCGCCGTGTCGGCGCTTACTGTCAGCCGCAGTTAAGCGTTGGCACACGTTGCGGCCGCCCAGTCACTCGTATGCTTGAGCCTGCTCATGTCCAAGTCCCGCACTTCAACCTCTGATGGCCACGCCCGGGCCGCCCTCGCCGCCGCGCTTGACCCCATCATCACCATCGACGCCCGCGGGATCATCCAATCCGCCAGCGACTCGGTGCGGCGAGTCCTCGGCTGGACCCCCGACGAACTCATCGGGCGCAACGTGAGCGTACTGATGCCCGAGCCGCATCGGTCGGCCCACGATGGCTATCTGGAACGCTATTCCCAGACCGGCCAAACCCACATCCTCAACAGCGCTCGCCGCTTCGACGCCCAGCGCAAGGATGGGAGCGTCTTCCCCATCGAACTGTCGGTGTCGCGTGCGGATGTTCCCGCGCGCACCACGCCGTTGTTCGTCGGCATCATCCGCGATATGACGGGCCGCGACGCCGCCGAGCGCGAGGCGGGCCGGCACGAGGGCGACGACGAACGCTCGCGCCTCCAAGCCGCGCTCACCGAGCAAACCGCCGCGCTGGAGGCCGCGCACCTGCGGCTTCGCCTGGCCGACCGGCTCGCCTCCATCGGCACGCTCGCCGCGGGCCTGGGGCACGACATGAACAACGTGCTGCTCCCCGTGCGGGCACGGCTCAACGGGCTGAAGGCCGCCAAGAGCCTCGCCGACGTCCGCGCCCACGCCAAGGCCATCGCCGCGAGCGTCTCGTATCTCCAGAGTCTGGCCGACGGGCTCCACTATCTCGCGCTCGACCCCGAGAGCACGCATCCGGACTCCCCACACGGCGGTTCAACCGACCTGCGCCAGTGGTGGAAGCAGACCGGGACAATCATCGCCAAGGCGGTGCCGAAGCATGTCAAGGTCACGGCATCGTTCCCGCAGGGGCTGCCGCCCGTGGCGGTCGCGCCGCACCGTCTGACGCAGGCCGTGCTCAACCTGGTCGTCAACGCGGGCGAGGCGATCCCAACGCTGGCTGCCGACCCGTCGCGCAAACGCCGGCAAGGGCGAGTGCGGGTGTGGGCGGAGTTCGGAGAGCAGCGTGGAGCTGACAAAGAGGGCGCGACGGTTCGCCTTTGCGTTGCCGACAACGGCACGGGCATGACGCCCGAGGTCCAGCGCCGCGCCTTCGAGCTCTTCTTCACCACCAAGCCCCGCGGCCACGGCACGGGCCTGGGCCTGCCGCTGGTCCACAAGGTCGCCGCCCGCGCCGGCGGCCGCGTCGAGATCGACACGGAGGCCGGGCGCGGGACAACGGTGACGATGGTGCTCCCCGCCGCCGTGCCGGCGATGACCAGCGCACGGTCGATCCAGGCGACAGTGACCATCGCCGACGGCCGGATCGCAGCCCTCGCCCGGCATGTGCTGGAGGCTGCCGGGTGTTGCGTGGCGATGACGAGCGTGCCCGGCGACGCGGACCTATGGCTGCTCGAACCCACCGCCGCCACGTTCGCGCTGGCCCGTCAATGGAAGGCTGCCCGCGGCGCGCAATCGAGGAAGGGGAAGGGAGGAGCAGCTGCGGTGGACGGCAAACGCCTGATCCTGTTGGGGCGGCCATCGCCCGCCGAAGCTGCCCGGTGGGCCAATCTCCACCCTGATACCATCATCAACGAAGTGTCCGACTTCGAGGCCCTCCGCGCCGCCGTGGCGCGGGCCTTGGCATCTTTGTAAGTCCAATCGTCGTTCCGGTTCCATCTGCCCTCCGCCCCGATGCCCAAGCCCGCCGCCAAACCCGGCCTTTCACCACGCCCGGCGAGCGTCAAGCCCGCCCGCGGCGTGGAATCCGCTGGAGGTGCGACGGCCGGGGATGGTGTCTCCGTTTTGTGTGTGGATGACCACGCCGTGCTCGTCGAGGGGCTCAAGGCCCAGTTCGCGCTGGACAACCGCGTGACCTGCGTAGGCCAGCTACCAGACGCCTCGCGCCTGCTCGAAGAGGTCGCCCGCCTCAAGCCCGATGTGGTGCTGCTGGACATCGAGATGCCCGGCCCCGACGCTTTCGAGACCGCCGACCGGCTCCATCACATGCACCCGGGTGTGCGCATCATCATCCTCAGCGCCCACATCCGCGACGGGTACATCGCCGCGGCGGCCAAGTGCGGCGCGAGCGGCTACTTCGCCAAGTCCGACGACCTGGAGGCGATCGTCGCGGGCGTGCGCGAGGTCGCCCGCAACGCGGCGGGAACGTTCGTCATGGGGCCAAAGGTGAAGGACCACTGCCGCCCGCCCAGCGTCGCGGCCTCCACCGCCTTTCCATCGTCGGGCAGCCGAGATCGGTTCACCGTGGGCACGAGCGGCAAGAGGGGGGGGCGGGGGACGGAGGCGAAGGCTCCCGCCGCGGATGGAGGTCGCCCCACGACGCGCCTCGACTCGCTCAGTGTCCGCGAGATCGAAGTCCTCCGCCTCATCGGCAAGGGCCTCTCTCGCACGCAGATCGCGGCGGAACTCTCCCGCGCCGCCAAGACTATCGACGGTCACCAGGAGCGCATCCTCACGAAACTCGGCGTCGCCTCCCGCGCCGACCTGATGCGCCTGGCCATCCGCGAGGGCTTCGCCGAGGCGTGAGTCGCCGCCGCGCACACCGGCACCGCAGTACATAAGGGAAGTTTCCGTGTGGTTCGCGCGGCCATGCTTCGTCATGATCTCCTGAACACCGCTCTTTAGTGACCACTGGAGACTGTCCCCATGAACGCCCTTCGTTCCATTGTCGTCGGTTTGGACTTCACCCCCGCCTCACGGGCCGCGCTCACGCAGGCGGCGCGGATCGCCGCGTGGAACGAGGCCGCCCTGCACCTGGTCCACGTCATCGATTCGACCTGGCTCGACGATCTCGCCGCGCTGGCGGGTCTGGACCGCGACCGCTTCGCCCGCGAGATCACCGAGCGCGCCCGAAAGATGGCCGAGGATGTGGCGGCGCAGGGCGAACTGGCCATCGGCGCGCGGGCGGATGTCGCCGTCGGCTCGACCGTGGACATGCTCGCACGCACGGTCAAGTCGGCCAGCGCGGACCTGCTCGTGCTCGGAGTCCGCAGCCCCGCCAGCGAAGGACGCGGCCCCGGCCCGGTGGCTACCGCCTGCCTGCGCCGCGTGCCGTGCAGGGTGTTGCTCGCTCGTGAAGACCACACCGGACCCTACAAGAGCATCGTGGCCTGCACGGACTTCTCCGATACATCCTTCCGCGCGGTGCAGCAGGCCGTGCGCATCGCCCAGCAGGACAAGTCCGCCCTCCGCATTGTCCACGTCGCGCTGACGCCGAAGTTGGACATGGCCTTCGCCGGCCATCCGCTGGGGATGTGGCCGGGCCAGCCGGTGAAACTCATGGAGATGTGGAACACCTACCGCGCAGCGCTGGAGCCGCGGCTGGAAAAGTTCGTCGAGCCGCTCCGTCACGAGATGGCCGCGCTCAACGTCACGCTCGACATCGCCGAGCACGACCACTACGGGCGCGGCATCGCGACCTACGCCAAGCAGCACCACGCGGACTTGCTCGTGCTCGGCACGCAGGGCCGGACGAACCTGCGCTACGCCCTGCTGGGCAGCACCGCCGAGCGGGTGCTCAACGAACTGCCTTGCTCGGCGCTGGCCGTCAAGCCCGCCGAGTTCGCGCAGGAAATGGACTGAGCCGTCCCCGCGCGTGCCGCGCCGCGTGGGCGTTGATTCGTCGCTGAACCGCAGCGTGTGCGTGAGGCGGTTGCCGCTCTCGATCCGCGCCAGCGGGCGCGTGGTCGGCGCGGGTGACGGCGGGCCGCCCCCGATCCGCACGCGGAT
>Ga0209490_10004166_pt1 | contig 13377 bp, 13 predicted proteins | sample MAT06_FD_187209 | JGI IMG/M metagenome (GOLD analysis project Ga0209490, IMG submission 187209) | Freshwater microbial communities from Lake Fryxell liftoff mats and glacier meltwater in Antarctica - MAT-06 (SPAdes) (version 2) | ecosystem: Environmental > Aquatic > Freshwater > Ice > Liftoff...
GTCAATTCTGTCTAAAGTTTTTTGATATCCGATTCCTCTGAGGTCCAGAGCCACTCGCGCCAAGTAGAGTAAAGGAGAGCAATAAGGACGGGGCCGATGAAGAGTCCGAAGAGCCGATCACGCGGCAATTCAAAAAACTACGCCGCGTGCAGGTCGCAATATATCCCGGAATTCGGCGCAATTTTGTTTTTGACACCTAGCGCCGAAGCGTTAGCCTCTCCATCCCGTCTGGTTAATTGGGGGAGGGTCACTGTCGGTTTTCGCACGAGCGACAACGACGAGAGCCCATCCTTTTGACCGGGGACAAAAAACAGCGATCAAATAATATGTTCAACCCATGCGGCATCTGCCGCCAGATGCCCATGTAGCTCAGTTGGTAGAGCACGTCCTTGGTAAGGACGAGGTCACCGGTTCAATCCCGGTCATGGGCTCCAAGGACGTTGATCGCAAAAAAAAACTAACAACCGCAAAAACTCAAGATGGCTAAAGAACAGTTCAAGAGAAACAAACCACACTGCAACATCGGAACGATTGGGCATGTGGATCACGGCAAGACGACGCTCACAGCAGCGATTACAACCGTCCTCGCCAAATCCGGTGGTGCAACCGCCAAGAAATACGACGAGATCGACGCTGCTCCCGAAGAAAAAGAGCGCGGCATTACGATCAATACCGCCCACGTGGAGTATGAGACCACAGCGCGTCACTACGCTCACGTCGATTGTCCAGGACACGCCGATTATGTGAAAAACATGATCACCGGTGCCGCCCAGATGGACGGAGCGATCCTCGTCGTGAGTTCGGCTGACGGCCCAATGCCGCAGACCCGTGAGCACATTCTTCTTGCCCGTCAGGTCGGCGTGCCATCCATCGTGGTCTTCATGAACAAGGCTGACATGGTGGACGACAAAGATCTCCTCGAGCTCGTCGAGATGGAAGTGCGCGAACTCCTGAGCAAATACGAATTCCCCGGCGAAGTCATCCCCGTCATCAAAGGCAGCGCTCTCAAGGCGCTTGAAGGCGACGCGGAATACGAGAAAGGCATCACCGACCTCATGGCCGCTGTGGATGAATACATCCCGCAGCCAGAGCGTCCGAAAGACTTGCCATTCCTCATGCCCGTCGAAGACGTGTTCAACATTGAAGGTCGTGGCACCGTGGCCACCGGCCGTGTCGAACGTGGCATCCTCAAGAAGATGGACGAAGTCGAAATCGTCGGCCTTGCCGATACCGCCAAGACGACCGTCACCGACATCGAAATGTTCCGCAAGCTTCTCGACAGCGCAGAAGCCGGCGACAACGTGGGTCTTCTCCTCCGTGGCACAAAGAAAGAAAACATCCAGCGCGGGCAGGTTATCGCCAAGCCCGGTTCGATTAAGCCACACAAAAAGTTCAAGGCCGAAGTTTACGTCCTCAGCAAAGATGAGGGTGGTCGTCACACACCATTCTTCACCAACTACCGTCCGCAGTTCTATTTCCGCACGACCGACGTGACGGGAACCGTGAGCCTGCCGGAAGGAGTCGAAATGGTGATGCCTGGTGACAACGTGTCGATTGAAGTCGAACTCATCACCCCGATCGCGATGGAAAGAACCATCCGGTTCGCTATCCGCGAAGGCGGACGCACGGTCGGTGCTGGACGTGTCGCCGATATTCTGGATTAATCTCCAGAGTCCCGCAGAGATCCTATAGGTCAGTAGCTCAATTGGTAGAGCATCGGTCTCCAAAACCGAGGGTTGGGGGTTCGATTCCCTCCTGGCCTGTGGATCGCTGTCTTTAAGAAAAACGATTAGATGTTCACAAAAATCCGTAAATTCACTTCCGAGGTCCGGGTCGAATTAGCCAAGGCCCAATGGCCTTGGGATCCGAATGAAAAGGGCTTCCGCCGCTATAAAGAGTTGACGGATTCCACCGTCGTCGTGCTCGTGGCGATGTTGATTCTGGGTGGTTACATCGCGTTTTTCGATTTCGTATTGGTCAACATCGTGAGCTATCTCACCCACCCATAACCGTTCCCGCCCCCTTAGTCGTTTTATCATGGCAATCGCTCCGAAAGATCAATGGTTCGTCGTTCACGTCCTCTCCGGCCAAGAGAAGAAGATTTACGAGAATATTCTCCGCCGCATTCAAACGGAGGAAGTATCCGACCTCGTTTTTGAGGTTCTCATTCCAACCGAGCGCGTTCAAGAGATCAAGCGCGGCAAGAAGACCGAGACCACTCGGAAGTTTTTTCCAGGCTATCTGATCATCAACATGCACCTGCTCGACGAGGCCAATCAGCTCATCGAGAAGACTTGGTATTTTATCAAGGATACGACAGGCGTGCTGGGCTTCGCCGGGACGAAAGACCGCCCTACGCCGATGCGCCAGAAGGAAGTCGACGGCCTCCTCGCTCAGGTGCGCGAGCGTGAAGATACCGTCAAACCAAAAATCGCGTTTGAAGTCGGTGACAAAGTCAAAGTGGCCGATGGGCCGTTCCAGAACCAAAACGGCATCGTCGAAGAAATCGATCCCGAACGCGGCAAACTGCGCGTCTCGGTCAGTATCTTCGGACGCGATACGCCCGTTGATTTGGAATACTGGCAGGTCGAAAAAGCCTGAGCCAAAGCGGAACCGCTTCCCGCAGGGCGTCGGAATCTTTTTGCATTCTGTGAGACCCGCGCAATAGTTTGCGTGATATGCCACTTTCTCCGGACGCGCGCCTTTACGGCATTCTCGATCTCGGCTACGTCGAGCGGAGTGCGGCTATTCGAATCGCCTCGCAAATGCTCACCGGAGGAGTTCAGATTTTACAACTCCGTGCAAAGAACACGTCGCTCGACGTCATCCGCGAGCTCGCGACCGAACTCGTCCCCCTTTGCGCCGCAGCCGATGCGCCGCTCATCATCAACGATTACCCGGAAATTGTCGTCGAGACCGGAGCGGACGGCGTTCATGTCGGGCAGGACGATATCTCTGTCGCCGAGGCGCGCAAAATTGTCGGGCCCGATGCGATAGTAGGCCTTTCGACGCATAGTTTGGAGCAGGCCATTGCCGCCGAGGCAGCACGGCCAGACTATATTGGCTACGGGCCGATTTTTGCCACTGCCACCAAACCCGATTACGTCCCCGTCGGCTACCAGTCGATCACAGGCGTCCACGAACGTGTGTCGTTGCCTATCTTTTGCATTGGCGGAGTTGACGTCGGCAATCTGCCGATGATTCTCCACATGGGCGGGCTCCGCGTCTGCATCGTCTCAGGCATCCTTCGCGCCAACAGCATCGTGAGCTACTGCCGCTCATGTCGCAACATCCTGGCCGGAGAAATCGATTACTTCGACCCTTGAGCGGATGCCGCGAATTTCGAATTTTTATGCGAAGCTTTGTGCATAACGACAATTAAAACTGCCCCTCAACGACAATTGTGCAACATCTCGCCGGCGGATGGCTCTTATCGGTTGTGTTGGAAAAGAACCATGCTCCCTCTCTGCTGCGTGGAACAATTTGAGGGATAATTGTCGCCAAGCATTTTGCCGATCACTGCGGTTTTGATTTCCGTTAAACTCATGTCGGCAATTTACCCGACCGCCGCCCCGAGATTAACTTTCGGGATCCAGACTTTTCCAACAGGGGAAATGCGAATTACGCAAAAGAAGCGTCGACGGAACAGAAAAAGGCTTGCGCCAGCACCGGGGAAAGGGAGTGCCCGGGCACCATGTCGTAAATCGGTTGAAATAAAAACTTTTCGGATTGAGCTTTTGCTTTTTAGGGTTATTACGCATATTTAGCGAACGGCGAAGAATTTAGATTGACCGGCCGGATAAAAAGTGGGTAAAAGTGGGGCGTTGTGGTGATTTGTGCCACGACGAACCTCTTTTTCATGAGTCAAGACCCCTCACCACCACCGCAATATTTCGGCAGGTTTCCGCGTTCTTTGGACGCGAAGAAACGTGTGGCGATCCCGTCGGCGTGGGTTTCGGGAGAAGGCGTGGAGTTCCACGTGGTGCCGCATCCGATGGAGGGCTACTTAATGGTGATGGGACGGGAGGAACTGGCGAACTGGAAGAAAGTTTTTCAGGATTTACCGATGACTCCGCAGGAGCGCCGGATGGCGATTCGGGAAATTTCGAGCGAGGCGCACGCGGTGACGACGGATAAACAGGGCCGGATTTTGCTGCCCGAGTCGCATTGTGAAGAGGCCGGACTCGCGGGCGACGTGGTTTTTGTGGGAGCCGAGAGCCGGTTCGAAATCTGGGCGAAGGATCGTCACGACGCGACCCGCGCGGCAAGCCGCGAAATCTTCAAACGCGCGGCAGAATTGAGCGGACTGTAATTTTAAGACACCTAATGAAAGGCATTAAACCATGAGGAGGCTGAACTGATGGCAAAGGGCGGCCGGTCGTTTTTTTTTGGATTCAATGCCGAAAAAACAACCGACGGCAAGCCGCCCGGTCACGCCGCAATCAAGATTCGCCCTCGCAACGCATATGAACTTCTTGGACTCCGAAGACCTGCTGGGAATCAACTTGGAAAGCCCTGACGCATCGAGCCGCACTTACCACGTGCCGGTGATGACGGAAGAGGTCTGCGCCTTGCTGCGTCCGTCTGCGGGCATGCTGATGCTCGACGGGACGTTGGGCGGCGGAGGGCACACCGAGATGTTTCTGGACGCGGGGGCCGAGGTCATCGGGCTCGATCAGGACACGAACGCCATTGAGGCCGCGGGCGCGCGGTTGGCGCGATTCGGCAGCCGAGTGCGGTTGGTCGAGGGGAATTTCCGCAACGCGGCGTCGGTTTTGGAGTCGCTCGGGGAGCGGCGCGGGCTGGGAGGCGTGTTGCTGGATATCGGCGTTTCATCGCATCAACTCAACGAAGCAAGCCGAGGCTTTGCGTTTATGAAAGACGGCCCGCTGGACATGCGGATGGGACAGGCGACGGCTCAGACGGCAGCGGATTTGGTGAATACCTGGCAGGCGGCGGAACTGGCGCGAATTTTCAAAGAATACGGCGAAGAGCCGCGGGCAGCGCAGGTGGCAGCGCGGATTGTCTCGCTGCGGGTGCAGCATCCGTTCGAGACCACATTCGACCTCGCGGCGGCGGTTTCCTCAGTAGTGCCGCGCACCGGCGCACGGCATCCGGCGACTAAAGTGTTTCAGGCGTTGCGCGTGGCGGTGAACGACGAATTGGGCGCGTTGCAAGAGGCCCTGGCCGGCATCCCTGCGCTGCTCGTGCCGGGCGCGCGCTTTGGTGTGATCACGTTTCACTCGCTGGAAGACCGGATCGTGAAGCATTTTTTCAAAGAGCGCAGCCAAGAGTGGATCGACCGCCCCGAGTGGCCGGAGCCGCGCCGCAATCCCAACCGAATCTTTCGTTTGCTGACGCCGCATCCTATCGATGCCGGCGTCGAAGAAACCGACAGTAACCCCCGCGCCCGAAGCGCCAAGCTCCGGGTCGTGGAAAAAATTGAGAGCCCGCAAATATCATGAACACCTCATCCAATCGCCGTAAACAAGTGAATCCCGTGCACATGCCGTCGCTGATCCGGTGGCTGCTCATCGCCCTTCTGTGCGGGGGAGCGGGACTCGTATATGTTTACATCAAGAACCAACAGTTCGCACTTGGCGAAGAGATTCGCCAGGTCGAGCGACGCGTGAAAGAGGTGCGTGCCGCAAACGAAGTGTTGCTCGCGCGCGTGACCGAGCTGTCCTCGCGGCGGACTTTGCAGCAGCGCGTGGCCGACGGGTTTATCGCCGTCAAACCGATTCAGGATATCGCCATCGCGCGACTAACCCCGCCGACCGAGGCCGTGCGGGATGGCGTGCTGCGGACGGCGTTTAACGAGGGGCTGCGCCAATGAGGTTGAAGGCACGCACGCGCGCGGGCATTGCCTGCGGCGTTATTGCCCTGATCTTCACGATTTTCTCCGCGCGCCTCGTTTATCTTCAAGTTGAAAAACACGATGAATACGCCGCGCTCGCCGCGCAAAAGCACACGATGCGCCAGGTCATCCACGCCCGGCGCGGGCTGATTTTTGACCGCAACGGAGAGCTATTGGCTTCGAATCTTCCCGTGCGCACAGTCGTGGCGGATGGTTCGCACATCAAGGATGCCGATGCGCTCGCGGCGCTGGCGGCTCCGTTTCTCGAAATGCCCGCCGAAGAGCTTGCAGAAAAGCTCAAGACGGATCGCAAATACGTCGTTCTCCGCCGGGGTGTGCCGGATGACAAAGCGCAGGCGCTTGGCTTGGCAATGCAGAAGGCCGATATGCGCGGGATCCATTTCGAGCAGGACGCGATTCGCATCTATCCCAACGGCCAGATACTCGGCCATGTCCTCGGCTTTCTGGATCACGACAACAACGGGGTTCAGGGTGTTGAGTTAACAATGGAATCGCAACTTCGCGGCCGGGACGGATACCGCTTTATTGAGCGAGATCGCACGGGACGCGAAATCATGCTCTATCGCGGCCAAGAGGAAGGAGCTGAAAATGGACTCAACGTGCGCCTGACAATCGACATGGGGCTGCAGGCCATCGTCGAAGACGAGCTCGAGACGGCCTTCCGCGATCTCAAACCCGACATGGCGGTGGCCGTGATGGTGGATCCAAAAACTGGCGAGGTGCTGGCGATGGCAAGCCGCCCGTGTTTCGATCCGAACAACCCGGGGACGGCGTTGGCGGAGCAAATGAAAAACCGCGCGATCATCGACATGGTTGAGCCGGGTTCGACGTTTAAAATCGTCGTCGCCTCCGGAGCGCTCAACGAAGGCAAAGTAAACGATAAGACGTCGATCTTCTGCGAGAACGGACAATTTGCCTACGGCGGTCGCATTCTCAAAGATCACCACGGCTACGGGTCCATGAGCGTTCATGACATTCTCGTGAAATCCTCCAACATCGGCTCCGCAAAAATGGCCCTGATGATGGGCGATGATAAATTCTACGAATACGTTCGCCGTTTTGGTTTTGGCGAGCGCTCAGGAATCGAATTGCCGGGCGAGATTTCGGGTCTGGTGCATCCGCCGCACCGATGGGACAAACTCACGATTACTCGAATGCCGATGGGTCACGCTTTGGCCGCGACTCCGTTGCAGATTACGATGGGGATGTCTGTAATCGCCAACGGCGGCTACTTGATGGCGCCACAAATTATCTCAACAGTGGAAGACGCCGACGGAAATGTGGTTCTCAACAAACCCCCTCGCTTGCAGCGCGAAGTGGTGCCGGAAAAAACCGCCCATTTTGTCAACGACGCGCTAGTCGAGGTCGTGGGCGACCGCGGCACAGCGCAACTCGCAAAAGTCTCCGGCTACACCGTGGCGGGCAAGACCGGCACGGCGCAAAAGGCGAGCCCGAAAGGCGGCTACGCCGAGGGCCAGTATGTTGTCTCCTTCGTCGGTTATCTGCCTGCCGAAGATCCGCGCTTCGTTTGCCTCGTCATGATCGACAACGCGAAGATCGCTTCGTCGATCAACTACGGCGGCACGGTGGCCGCGCCCATTTTTTCGCGCATCGGCGAGAAGGCCGCACGTTATCTCAATCTCATACCTGCGCAGCGTGCTGAGCCCGTTCGCGCGATACCGCTGGCACTGGGCGACACCTCCGAGGAGCGCGTGAACTGACCATGACGCTCAACTCGCTTCTTCAATCAGCCGGCATGGCTAAAGTTCTCGCCGATCCCGAAATCAGCGGGCTCAGTTACGATTCGCGTACGACCGCGCCGGGCGATTTGTTTTTTGCACTGCCCGGAGAGAAAGTCGATGGCGGACAGTTTTGCCGCGACGCCGTTTCGCGCGGTGCGGCGGCCATCGTTGCCGCCAGCCAGCCTGCCGATGTGGATGCGCCTACCGTGTTGGTTGAAAATCCGCGCGCGGCGATGGGCGCTCTCGCGGCGGCCTTTCACGGACATCCCGCCAACGATCTCAAATGTGTCGGCGTCACCGGCACGAACGGCAAAACCACAACCGCTTTTCTTGTTCAGCATTTGCTTGAAGCGGCGGGCCAGTCGTGTGGGTTGCTCGGCACAATCAAATATGTCGTGGCCGGTCGCGAACTGCCTGCTTCCCGCACAACGCCGGAGTCGGTCGATTTGCAATCGATGCTGGCACAAATCCGCGAAGCGCACGGCCGCGCTGTGGCAATGGAGGTCTCCAGCCACGCCCTCGTCCAAAACCGCGTCGATGGCATCACCTTCGACGCCGCAGTTTTTACAAACCTCACCCAGGACCACCTCGATTTTCACGGCTCGATGGATGCCTACTTTGAGGCCAAGGCGCTCCTCTTCGAAAAACTTTTCAACGCCCCCGGGCGCAAGGGCACGGCGATCATTAACGCCGACGACCGCTACGGCCACCGTCTCATCGAGCGCGTGGAGAAGCGCGTCAAGCTGGTGACATTCGGGCGCGGGGTCAACGCGGGTTTCCGCGCCAGCGCGATTCGCTTCGAGGGCGGGTTGACGACGTTTCAACTCGACGCACGCCGCAAGAGCTATCTCGTCCGCCTGCCGCTTATCGGATTGTTCAATGTTTACAATGCGCTCGGCGCACTCGCGGCCGCGACGGCTTGTGGAGTCGAACTCCGTGCCTCCGTCGCGGCGTTGGCCACCGCACCGCAAGTGCCCGGACGCCTCGAACGCGTGCTTTCCAAGCGCAACTTTCAAGTTTACGTGGACTACGCGCACACCGACGACGCTTTGCGCAATGTCTTGCGCACGCTCCGCGAACTCAACCCCCAGCGTCTCATCACCGTCTTCGGTTGCGGCGGCGACCGCGATCGCGCCAAACGTCCGCTCATGGGCGCGGCCAGCGCCGGGCTTTCCGATGTCTCGATCATCACCTCCGACAACCCCCGGAGCGAAGATCCCGCAACGATCCTTCGCGACATCGAGGCAGGCATGAACGGACGCGCGTTTGAAACGATCGAAGATCGCGAAGAGGCCATCCGCCACGCCATTGACATCGCCCAGCCGGGCGACATCGTTTTGGTTGCCGGCAAGGGACACGAAAAGACACAGGAATTCCGCGACCGCAAAATCGCATTCGATGATGTCGCCGTCGCCGGACGCGCGATTTCTTCGAAACGCACAGAAACTTTGGCATGAACCCGACCACACTCTCAGACATTGCAAACATGGCCGGTGCCCGGTTGATCGGACCCGGCGACGTGAGGATTTCCCGCGTGGGCAAGGATTCCCGCACGGTAGGTCCCGGGGATCTCTATGTTGCGCTTCAGGGCGAGAATTTTGATGGCAACGCATTTGCACCCGGAGCCGTCGAACGCGGTGCCGCTGCGGTGCTTGTCGACAAAGAGCCTGCCGACGATCTCGGGGTTCCGGTCCTGCTCGCGGACGACGGTCTCGCTGCCTTACATCGACTCGCGGCGGCGTGGCGGGCCCGGCTTTCGCTCAAAGTTGTCGGCATCACCGGTAGCAATGGAAAAACCAGCACGAAGGAATTTGTCGCGGGCGTCCTTGGCACACAGTTTCGCGTGACGAAAACCGAGGGCAATCTCAATAATCACATCGGCGTTCCGCTGTCGATTCTGGCCGCAACGACGGACGACACGGCAGCGGTTTGGGAAATGGGAATGAACCATGCGGGCGAGATTGCTCCACTCGCCGCCCTTGGCCAACCCGACCTCGCCATCATCACGAACATCGGTGTCGCCCACATCGAAAATCTCGGTTCGCAAGATGCCATTTCCCTCGAAAAAGGCATGCTGGCAGAGGCGATCCTCGCGACCGGCACAGTCGTTCTTTCCGCCGACGATATCCGCAGCCCGGGCATTGCCGCCCGCTGCCGCGCCCGCGTCGTTACGGCGGGATTCTCAGGCGGCGAAATCACGGCAACGAATCTCGTGGAGTCCGACGCCGGGTGTGCGTTTACCGTCAACTCCGGCGGCGCGACTTATGCCGCGAAGATTTCGACGAACGGCTCTCACATGGTGAGCAACGCCCTGCTGGCGCTAGCGGCCGGCGTCGCCCTCGGCGTCCCTTTACAAACAGCCATCGCCGGACTCGCCCAAGCCACCTTGGTCGGCGGACGCCTCGAGCGTCGCACGCTCGAAGGGGTTTTGTTTCTCGACGACACTTACAACGCTAATCCCGATTCGATGGAAGCCGCCCTGAAAACTCTCCGCTCGCTCCCCGGAATCGGCAGGAGAATTGCTGTCCTCGGACGGATGGGCGAACTCGGCGACTACGCGGCAGAAGGCTACGCACGCACGGGACGGGCGGCGGCACTGCTGGCCGACATCCTCGTCACCGTCGGACCTGAAACCGTGGCCATCGCCGACGCAGCCCGGGGCGCGGGGCTCGGACGCGTCCACGAGGTCGACGAAACAGAATCCGCTGCACGAATGTTAAAAAATCTCGCCCGCCCCGGCGATATCGTTCTCGTAAAAGGCAGCCGTGCCGCCCGAATGGAAACCGTCCTCCAACACTTTTCCAACTGATGTTTTACTACCTTTCCGAACTCTCAACTTGGAACTCGCAAAGCGATTTTCTTAAAGGGTTCAACGTGTTTTCGTATATTACGTTTCGCGCGATCTGCGCGGGCGTGACGGCATTTCTGATCAGCATCGTTTTTGGCGACTGGGTCATCCGCAAGCTCATCTCTTTGAAGTTCGGACAGCCGATTCGCAGCAAAGAAGAAGTGAATAAACTTTTCGAACTGCACGGCGCGAAGAAGGGAACTCCGACCATGGGGGGGCTCCTGCTCATCGGCTCCGTGTTGATCTCGACGTTATTGTGGGCCCGCTTAGAAAATCCCTTCGTGTGGCTCGTGCTTTTCAGTGCAGTTTTTCTTGGTGCCATCGGATTTTACGACGACTGGCTCAAGGTCACGAAAAAAAGCTCTGCGGGCATCAGCAGCCGGTTGAAGTTTCTTTTGCAATGCGTGCTCGCCGCCATCTTCACGATCTTTTTCCTGACCAATCCCAAGGTCTCCGAGATTGGACAACAGCTCTTCATCCCGTTTTTCAAAGATCCCATCGTTTTGAGCATGGGCGCGTTCACGTTTGTCTTTTACCTCCTCGTCATTGTAGGCACGTCAAATGCGGTGAATCTCACGGACGGACTCGACGGACTCGCCACCGGCTGCACTGCAACCGTCGCAGCATCCTATGCGATTCTCGTCTATCTGGCCGGAAACTTCAGGGCGGCGGACTACCTTCAGATTCCGCATGTGGTTTACTCCGGCGAGCTGACCATTCTGTGTGTGGCTCTGCTCGGTGCGTGCTTGGGATTTTTGTGGTGGAATGCGTATCCCGCACGGGTTTTCATGGGCGACACAGGTTCGCTGGCCATCGGCGGCATCCTCGGCGCTGTCGCGATCTGCTGCAAACAGGAGCTCCTGCTCGTCATCGTCGGCGGCGTTTTTGTGATTGAGGCGCTCTCCGTTATTTTACAGGTGGCGAGTTTCAAACTCACCGGCAAGCGCATCATCAAAATGTCGCCACTTCATCACCATTTCGAACTCAGCGGCTGGAAGGAAAACACGGTCATTGTCCGTTTTTGGATCATGTCTGTGCTTTTTGCTTTGCTCGGCCTCGCCACGCTTAAACTTCGTTGACGCCATGATTTACAGCGGAAAAAAAGCAGTCGTCCTTGGGCTCGGCCACAGCGGCCAGGCAGCAGCGCATCTTCTTGCCGAGGAGGGTGCGGCCGTGACGGTCTGCGAGAGCCTCTCGACGGACGACACTCGTGCCAAAGCAGCCGACCTCCGCGCGCGCGGAATCGACGTGCTGCTGGGTGCGGACGCAGACACCGATCCCACAGTTTACGACATTGCCGTATTGAGTCCCGGAATTGACCCCGTTGTGCCGCTCGTTCGAAACGTCGTCGCGAAGAACGTGCCGATCATTGGCGAATTGGAACTCGCCTTTGAAGAGTGCTCGTGCCCGGTCGTCGCGATCACGGGAACCAACGGCAAAACAACCACGACCGAATTGACAACGGCTATGCTCCAGAGTTGCGGCGTGCGCACGATGTCCAGCGGGAACATCGGTCTGCCGTTTGCCGCGGCCGTTCGCAGCAGCCATGAACTCGATGTGATGATTCTCGAAGTGAGCTCGTTCCAATTGGAAACCATCCGCACGTTCCGCCCCTCCGTTGCCGTCTGGCTCAACCTCAGTCCCAATCACTTGGATCGCTATCCGGGAATGCCGGAATACCGCGCCGCGAAGTTGCGGATTTTTGAAAACCAGTGCCCGGACGATGTGGCGATTGTCAATGCGGTCAACGACCTTCCTCCCCTAGCCGCCCGCACGGTCACTTTCAGTGCCGCGCACCCGGACGCCGACTTCACGCTGGAGGGCACGACGATTTACCACAAGGGGTCGCCGGTTTTGGATATGGCCCGCACGGCTTTGCAGGGAGTTCACAACGCCGAAAATCTCATGGCTGCCCTCGCGATTGGCAACGCTTTGCACATCGACCTCGCGGAACTTGCAGAGGCGGTCGGCAGCTACACTCCGCCCGCGCATCGCTGCGAATTTGTCCGCGATCTCGACGGCGTGCGATGGGTGAACGACTCGAAGGCGACCAACCTCGACGCGATGGAAAAAGCGATCCGGTCGCAGGATCGTCCCGTGGTGCTCATTGCAGGAGGCAAAGACAAGGGCTTCGAGTTTGACGCCATCGCGCCGCTTGTGCGAGAGCGCGTGCGGGCCGCCGTGCTCATCGGTGAAATGAAAACCCGCATCGCAAACTCCTGGAGCAGCGTCGAGAGCACGACTTGCCAGACGCTTGAAGAAGCAGTGGCCGTCGCTCACGACCTCGCCGCCGAAGGCGATGTCGTTCTTTTTTCTCCCGGCACATCTTCGTTCGACATGTTTCGCAACTACGGCGAGCGAGGCCAAATTTTCAAAACCGCAGTCCAACAACTCCACAGCCAAAAACAAACCACACCATGAAACCCAAGCCCACATCACGCCCGCCCACACCGCGCCGTGTTCCACGGAGACTTCCTCCGCGGCGCACGACGCTCCAAGCGCGAACCACCACAGTCGACGAAGATATCGAAGACTACGATAGCGAGTCCGAGCCCAACATGCGCCTCTCGCACGCTTTCATCGTCGTGCTCGTCTTGCATGTGCTCGCCGTAGGAGGCGTCTTCGCGTTCAACTCGCTGAAGACCCGCCCCGCGACCTCCGACCGCAGCGCAAAGGTCATCCCGGCCGCCCCGGCGCAGCCTGAGCCGAAAGTGGAAACCGTCGCGCCCGCAGCCAAGCCCGCACCCGCCGGCGCGTTGAGCTATACAGTTGTCTTGGGAGACACGCTCTACAAAATCGCATCCGCGCACAAAACGAGCGTTCTTGCGATTGAGAGCTTGAACGAACTGGCACCAGGCTCGACCATTCTCAAAGGCCAGGTGCTCAGAATTCCGTCCGGCGATGTGCCA
>Ga0209490_10004174_pt1 | contig 13367 bp, 17 predicted proteins | sample MAT06_FD_187209 | JGI IMG/M metagenome (GOLD analysis project Ga0209490, IMG submission 187209) | Freshwater microbial communities from Lake Fryxell liftoff mats and glacier meltwater in Antarctica - MAT-06 (SPAdes) (version 2) | ecosystem: Environmental > Aquatic > Freshwater > Ice > Liftoff...
TGGAACAACCGGGGAGTTGTGCTGACTCGAATGCAGCGGTATCCAGAGGCGATCGCATCCTACGAACAAGCTACCACAATTCGCCCGACTTATCCCGACGCTTGGAACAACCGAGGCGTGGTATTATTGGAGTTGCAGAAGTACCCGGAGGCGATCGGCTGTTACGAACAAGCAATCCAAGCCAAACCCGATTATGCCGACGCTTGGAACAACCGAGGCGTTGCCTTTTCCAAAATGCAGGAGTATGAACAAGCAGTCATTTCCTACAATCAAGCTCTACAAGTCAAAAACGATTATACTGACGCTTGGAACAATCGAGGCGTGGCACTCTCCAAATTGCAAAAGTACGAAGCGGCGATCGAGTCCTACGACAATGCTGCTAAAATTCGACCTGACTTTTACAGAATATGGTACAATAAAGCCCGATGTTATGCGCTCCAAGGCAAAATTGATTTAGCAATTGAAAATTTAAACCGCGCAGTGAATCTCAATCCTAATTTGTGCAAAGAGTTGGCAAAAACTGAAGCTGATTTAGAGAAGATTCGCGAACACGATGTCTTTAAGCAGTTGATAAGTTAATACGTGGGGCGTGGATATTGAGAAACCGGGTTTCTACGAATGATTTCGGTGGAGTACGAGAAATAAGGGAAGAAACCCGGTTTCTGAGATTAGCGTACCAGACTTTGTAAGGTAGCGAGAAACCGGGTTTCTCCGAATGATTTCGGTAGAGTATGAAAAATCTAGCAAGAAACCCGGTTTCTGAGATTAGCCTGTACCCAGACTTTGTAAGTAGCGAAAAACCAGGTTTCGTAGAACTTTTTGGAACTTACAAATATTTCTGCAATAACAAACCCATTTTCTCCTTAGTTGCGGCCGGCACTTTGTCCAGCGGAGTCAAAATTGCATATTTCAAAGCTGAATGTGCCTCAGAAATAGGGGCATTTTCTGTTAGCCTCCGCACAGTTTCTTGAATTACTTTTTGAGCATTTTCAGCATTGCGGTGCAAATTGGCAATTACCATTTCTACTGTTACGCTGTCGTGTTCGGTATGCCAGCAGTCGTAATCGGTGACTAATGCTAAAGTTGCGTAGGCAATCTCGGCTTCTCTGGCTAATTTTGCTTCGGGCAAATTTGTCATCCCGATGACTGTGGCATCCCAACTGCGGTAAAGATTTGATTCTGCTTTGGTGGAAAATGCGGGGCCTTCCATGCAGACGTAGGTGCCGCCACGATGCAGGGAAACGTCGGGCAGGTTCAAGGATTCGATCGCACTTACTAACACTTTAGCCAATTCCCCGCAAATCGGATCGCCAAAGGTGATATGACCGACTATTCCTTCTCCGAAAAATGTAGAAACTCGATTTTTTGTGCGATCGATCAACTGATCTGGTACTACCATATCTAAAGGTTTGGCTTCTACCTTGAGGGAACCAACCGCCGACGCTGAGATTAAATACTCAACTCCCAGACTCTTCATCGCATAAATATTTGCCCGATAAGGGACTTCTGAGGGTAAAAAAGTGTGGTTGCGGCCATGTCTTGCCAGAAATGCGACGGGCGTACCGTCTAATGTTCCCACAATGGCTGCATCAGATGGCGCGCCAAAAGGTGTATCGATTTTCACCTCTTCAACATCCTTGAGGGCCTCCATCTTGTATAAACCGCTGCCGCCGATAATCCCGATTTTTGCATGAGCCATAATTTTTACCATTTTCGTGACTTTCACTTAGTGATTCTACAGGGCAGACGTAAAGTTTGCGTTCAGCTAATTCAAGATTTGAGCGCAGTCATCGCCTGACTTACACTACATTGTCACAAATATGCAGTGATTTAAATCACAACCATTCTTTACCGAATCTTTAAAAATAAAGGTACTGAATTCTGTTACCTATTTTCATGGTGCTAAAGCAATGACAGTCAGTTATGCCAGTTTACCGAAAATCTCTGTGGAGGCGATCGCCCAGCGAATCTTTGCTTTCCGCCAAATCACTCCCCTCGACAGACGGCTGCTCCAGTCAGCAGTCCTCGACGGGCTCGATCACAAGGATCATTCTCACATCGACCGATTGTGTCAGGGCATCCAAAACGGATTGATTTTAGTTGTGGAATAACTTGGCTGTACTATCTCTTGCTAGATCGAGAGGTTGTTCTAAAATTTGTGTTTGAGTCTGTATCTGCTGGAACTAAGTTCGGGCAGTATTTTATTATGTTTGGGCGCGCGATCGTCCATCGACATCAGAAATAATATTATTTAAATCTTATCGATCGAAATTCAACAGCCAAAAGCCTGTATAAGTCATCCCAGTATCATCCGGTTGCACCAACAAAAAATGCAATCCTTGACTCGATTGCTTGCGCTGTTGGTAAACTTCCGCCGCCGCTTTTACTTCGCTATCTTCAAAAGTCGCGACAACCCATCTATCGGCTAATCCAGCTTCCAAAATTAATCCGTCGGGAGCTCCGGCGATATAGTTCAATGCGAAGGGTTTGGCTTCCTGAAGCCATCTAGCTAAGCGCATTGACTGTCGCCCGCCGTCAATCACAACTCCCGGTACGGGTACTGTGGAGGCTAAGCCCAAATTTAGCGGTAACAGCAATTCTGGCATTTCTAATATTGGCAGGGGACGACCTTGGAAAGCTTCTGCGATGTCGCCGGCGGGTAGGGATGCAAAACGCCAGCTATCGCCCCACAGGTTTTCGGGTAGGGGAAGGGGTGGTGGTGTGTCAAGGGCGATCGCCCGATAAGCTTCACCTGTATAATTAGGCAAACTCGAATATTCTTGGGCGCGTTGTTGCAGCAGGGTTTTCAAAGCCGCAGTGCGCCGAGTCGCTTCTACTTTGACACCCAAAACTTTGCCCGCAGCTTCGATTAAACCGAGAGACTGAGGCCTAAATACTTGAATTATGTCGGGCAATTTCTGGGTTAGCGCTTGCTGCTGGAATTGGGCGGCTAGCCAATTAGAGTTTGCTTCTGACTGGCGACAAAGGGCGCTAAATTGAAATGTTTGTGCCCAGTCGCAGATGAGGAGTTCCCACAATGGTTTGCCGGTTTCGTCTCGGAGAGGGCGGCGGTAGAAATCGGCTTGCCAAATACGCATGGGAATTTAAGAGTTAATGTCAACCTAATTTTAATCTGGTTTCGATCCGCGATCGGGTTTTAGCGGTTTTCTCGCGGGGCTTACGTTGTAAGGTAATACTGAAGCGTGCAAGTTAAATGTGGAAAATTTTATTATCTCATGTAACGTAAACGCTATAAGTTTGTAGTGAGGAATGCCAGTCCTCTTCAAGTTCAGAGGACTTGCATTCCTCGCTACCAACCAATTTTATTGCGGTTGTTCTAGGGGACATAATATAATTTTGGAGGGTAAATTCGCCCAGGGCAGATTTTTGCCTGTAGAAGTGACAAAAAACTTAATCCTTTAATTGTGCACCGTACCGTCGGGCAAGATTGTACCTGTTAATCTAGCTCCCGTGAGTTTTACCATAACCCGATCGCCATAACCGATTTTAGCACCTGTTAAATCCGCACCGCTCAAGTCTGCACCGCTCAAATCCGCTCCGATTAAATTGGTTTCTCTCAAATTGGCATTGATCAAACAAGCTCCTAACAGGTTAGCCCTGAACAAGTTAGCTTGCTGCAAATTCGCGCCTGTGAGGTTGATGTTGTGCAGAAAAGTATCGCTTAAATCCGCTTGACTCAGGTTGGCATTGCTCAAGTTTCTCCCTGAAAAATCCTTTTCTTTTAAGGAAGCTCCTTTGAAGTTGGAACCGCTTAAATCGGGAGCTTGTGGCGCAGCTTGGCGGTAAGACGGAGATGGCTGCGGCGATTGGTAGCGGGAGGTATCTGAATAGGGCCCCGTCGGATTTGCAGAATAGTTTCCACCATAATTTCCCGCATAATTGCCAGCATATTTTCCTGAAGAGGGCTCGGAAGAGTAGCGGGGTTCCTTTGGGCTTGCCGGTGGCGGCTGGGTATTTTGGTGCTGGGTATTTCTGTACTGAGTATTTTGATACTGAGTATTTTGATACTGAGTGTTTTGTGGCTGGGTGTTTTGTGGCTGGGTGTTTTGTGGCTGGGTATGTTTGTGCTGAGTATTTTGGTGCTGAGTGTTTGATTGCTGGGTGTGTTTGTGCTGAGTATTTCTGTGCTGAACGTTCTGATTATCACCTTTGGGATGAATCGATCGCAATTGTTCGCGAGCTTGATTAATTTCCTTAATCTTTTCTTCAGCTTTATGTAGTAGTCTAGGATTATCTTTGGGGATGCGATCGGGGTGCCAAATGAACGCTAAATCCTTGTAGGCTTGAGTAATTTCTTCTCGGGAAGCTCCCGGCAAGATTCCCAGCACTTTATAATATTGGTCGAGGTCGTTCATATTACCACCTTTCGCTTTAAGAAATTATGAACTAAAAATTAAGATCGGAGCAAAAACGGCTATAAAAGCTTGTTTGTCCGATCGTACATTGGATGCACTATAACTCAGCTAAGCTGCTGCCGGCAAAAAGTCTCGGATTAGCTGCAAATATGTGGCGGCATCCTCCAGCATTGGGAAGTGAGCTGTATTGGGAATTATAACAAATTCTACTTTTTTGCTGAGGGAGGCTGCTTGCTCTGCCATGACGGCGGGGATAATTTGATCGAACTCTCCGGCTACAAGCAGCGTGGGAACGCTCAACCGTGCGAATTCTTGGGGCATTTCCTCGGCTGCTCTCTTGCTGACTGCTGTCACCATTGTACCGATCGCAGCTTCCTCGTCAGCCATTAAGAAATCCTTGAGAAATGCTAAACTGACCGCCGTGGGGAGGGAACGGCGGAGAAATCTCGCCATAAAGATGCGATCGGCAAACGGGATAGAAGCCAGCCAAGACGGGCGAAATTTGACCACATAGCCGCCGAATTTGTGAAAGGTGGTGAAGGATTTCTCGTCGTATGCAAAAATGCCGCTGCAAGTGAGAATTGCTTTTTCTACTTTTTCGGGGTAAAGGTTGAGAAATAAAGTCGCAATAGATGCACCTGTAGAGTGAGCATTCAGAAAGACTCGGCTTAAATTCAGAGATGTTAATAATTCCGCTAAGTCGTGGGCGTAGGTTTCGAGTTCGTAGCTGGACTCAGGAGGTGATGGCGGTAAGGGCGATCGACCAAAACCTCTCATATCATACAGCAAACAATCAAAATCATCAGCAATAGCCCGCGCCGTGCTTTCCCAGTAGCGCGCCGAACCGGCCCAGCCGTGGAGAAATACCATAACTGGTTTGCCGCTGGGTTCGGCACTGTTGTCTGCTGCTATCCACTCGTAATAATGTTCTACACCGCGAACTGAAATGAAAGCCATGATTCCGTAGTTTTGAGTTTTAAGTGATAATTTTAAATCATATAGGAATCAGGGGCGATCGCGTCTCATTTAGCAGAACTCGTATAATGTAAGCAGCAAAAGCTCAAACGGAGATTTAGTATGAAAGAATTAAATAAATTAGAATTGGGTGGAATTAAGAATATGGGGGCAGTTAAGACTCAGGTAAAACTGACAAATGCCATAGATGAAGCTTTAGTTAGTCGCGGATTGCTCGCGCCTCGGCTGTTGCGCGAGTGTGAAACAGAAGCTCTAGTCGATACAGGATCGGTTTACCTAGTAATTTCAGCAGAAATTTTGCAGCAGCTAGGTTTGCGGATTATAGGACAGCAGGCTGTTAAGTATGCCGATGGTCGTCAAGACACAGTAGGAGTAACGGAGGCTATATTAATTGAAATTGATGGACGCAGGACTACGGAGGATGCTCTGGTGACAGGTGATGAGGTATTAATTGGTCAGGTGGTTTTGGAGAAGTTAGATTTGCTCGTGGATTGTAAGAATCAGCAGTTAATCGGGAATCCGAGCAATCCTGATTATCCTATGACTTATATCAAGCGAACAGGGACATAATTAAAAAATAGCATACCCAGTCAAAATTAGTAGGGTGCGTCAGTTGATGAAATCAGAATTTTTTCTATTAACCTGAAGACTGACGCACCCTACAGCATCGTTAAACTGCGACCAAAAAATCCGCGTCAATCTGCCCACATCTGCGGTCAAAAATATCCGAAAATCTCAAACAGCAGAAGCAGCCAGCCAAAACAAACCATCTACCAAAAGCGTGCTCAAAACTGCTCCGCTGAAGGCGCGCCAGTGCAATTGCTTGTCGCGCAAACTCACCAAACCCACTGTTAGCAACACAGCGATCAAAACTAAAGCGCAACTTATGCCCCAAGGAGTGTCAATTTGCCCGATCGCACTTTGAAAAATCGGCATCGCGAATTCCGGTTCCGCGTACATAACTTTGCGCCAGTAGGGCATCAACCCAGTCAAATAAAAATATAAGTCAGTAATAGCAGTACCAAATAGCGAACCTAAGTAAAAATATGCGCCAACTTTTCCCCAAGATTTGTTCAAGCACCAAATTGCAAAGGGCAAACCAATTGATTCTATAGGTAGATGTAAAATAGGTTCCCATCTAAACCAGCCCCAATAGATTGAACCTGCCAGCCAACATCCGGCAAATCCTAATAATAAGTCTCCCCAAAGTTGGGTTTTAGGGCGGAAAATTAGGATGAAACTGAGGACGAACCAGGGAATTGTTGAGAGTAAGCTGATGGTTGGATATAAACGCACTAATGGTGCTTGCACGAAGACGGGAATTGAGACTAAAAATGCTGAGGCGCTAAATATTAGCCACTGTTTGATGCTGTTGGTTTTGTCAGAAGTGACAGAATTGTCTAGGCCCGAAACTGTGGCAATGGGTGCGATCGCCGATGATGATACTAAATCTAAATTAAACAACTGATTGGACTCCGTACTGTTTCAATAGGTGGACTAAAAATTTTGCTGCGGTTGTGGGTGCGGCTGTCTCAGTGCCGGCGGCTGTGTGGCTGATGTGCCAGCCTTTTGCTGTTTGGGGCGATCGCCATAATTCCAAATGTGCGATCCTCTTCGAGGGCTTCGCTAACGCTGGATCTGCATAAAAGCTGTCTCCACCGCTGCCCAGAATTGCTGAACTCCAGTGCGTGAAGCTATCGTGGCTGATGCGGTGGATGGGAAAAGTGCCCCCCAGGGGTACTCCCCAGCCGTCTAGGGCAAAAAATGCCCCGACTTCGCCGCCGAGTTGCTGCCACATCCAAGCCGCCCCGATCGCCCCGGCGACTCCTGCCGAAAAGCTGACAAATACTAGATTTTCTCCTGCCAAGTCTTGGCTGCACAAAAACTGCAATATGTCAAGGGCTGAAAAAGGCGGATATTTATGAGCGGGAAAAACCTTGACGCGATCGACTATTTGCGGATTTTGCCGAGGAAATTCGTCTCCCCAAATCCCCGAAAGTCCTGCTAGGAAACAGTCGGTTAGTTTTGGGTCGTGAATTCCGGGGCAAATTACCAGTCTCATAGTGCGTCAAGAAAGTTAATATAGTTCGCAACATAACTTTATCATATGTCTACTATATCATATACCATCCGGGGGGATAGGGTGTTAAACTTATAATAGAGCAAAGTTTGAAGAGTATCCCCCCAAATTAAGCGCTGGGAATCCTCCAAACTGCTGGAATCTGAGGCAAGGTGAGGGAGTCTTAAGAAAACATAAAACTTAACGCCTGCTGTCCGGCAGTCCGGCAGGGGTTCAAACCCCTGCCTCAAAGCTGAAGTCCTCGGTCGAGGACTAAAAAAAAGAACTCATCAGTCCTCTTCAGAGGACTTTCGCTATTAGCCAGGGGTTTAAACCCCTGGCGGTATTGCGGGTTAAGTCAAAAACATTCAAATTGAGGAATACAAAGTGGTTGCTTCTCCAGAAAAAATTCAGTTAAAAACATCTCCTGCACCCGCAAGTAACGATCGCGTTGCTGTCTTGCTGATGGGTTACGGCGAAGTCGAAAGCTACGACGATTTTGCCAGCTACAACGAACAAGCTTTAAATTTACTTACGGCAAAGTTTGCCCCGGTACCGACTTGGATTTATCCGCCATTGGCGAAGATTTTAGCAATCTTTGACTTGCACGAGTGGAGTCACCAACATGGTCAATTTGTTTCGCCGCACAATGCGATTTTTGAACAGCAGCGCGCCGGGATTGAAAAGAATTTACAGGAAAAATGGGGCGATCGGGTAAAAGTTTTCAAAGCTTTTAACTTTTGCGCGCCGTTTTTGCCGGATCAAGTAATGGCTGATATTAAATCAGAAGGATTTGATAAAATTCTGATTTATCCGCTGTTGGTAGTCGATTCTATTTTCACTAGCGGCATTGCAGTGGAACAGGTGAATAATGCTTTAGTCAAAACGACTGAGGGCGGCGAACATTGGGTAAAAGGACAGCGCTACATTCCTTCTTTTTACGATGAACCGGCTTATATTCAGTTAATGGCTGATATGGTTGAAGAGGAAATTAAGAATGATTTGGCTGTGGCGCATTTGCCTTCTCAGATTGGGATTGTGCTGATGAATCACGGTTGTCCGCACAAGGCTAAGGGTTTTACTTCGGGAATTGTGGAAAGTCAAGCTTTGTTCGATCGCGTGCGGGAACGTTTGATGTATCGCTATCCTTTGATTTCGGTGGGTTGGCTGAATCACGACACGCCTCTGATTGAGTGGACTCAGCCGGATGCGACGTTGGCTGCGAAGAATTTGATTGATTTGGGTGCAACTGCGATCGTGTTTATGCCGATCGGATTTGCGACGGAAAATCACGAAACTTTGTTAGATGTAGACCATGTAATTGAGTCTTTGCAGAAACAGCGTCAAGGAGTAACTTACCGCAAATTGCCTTGCGTGAACGATCGTCCTGAGTTCCTGAAAATGGCGGCTGAGTGGGCAAATCCGCAGATTGAAGCGTTGTTGAGTGAAAGTGCGATCGCTGTTAATCCGAGTTTGGCGTCTGCACACCGCGATCACGCGCATCCTCACGGGGATCACGGTCATTCTCACGGTGGACATTCTCACGGTGATCACGGTCATTCTCATGGCGGGCACGGGCACAGCCATTAATAGGACTTGAGCCTGAGAGCTCTGAAACCGGGTTTTTTGCGAAGATACTGCGTTGAAATGGCAGATTTGGTGAAAAACCCGGTTTCTTTTGTTGGGGTGCGTCCAGGAGAGATTTAGGTGAAAATATGAATTATGAGGAATTACGCAACATCCCGCAGAGATATTGCGCTAAGATGAAAGCTAAAGTTTTTCCAAAATTTGAAAACTTGAGAAACTTTTAAACTCAACTACCGCTCCATCTGCAATTCTCTTAACAAACGGAAGTTGTATCAATGACACCCTACACCTTAAGCTTACCCGTTCAACTACAGAAAGAAGCCGAAAAATTGGCGGCAAGCCAAGGCATTTCACTCGATGGATTTATCCTCTGGGCTGTAGCTGAAAAAATCGCTACACTCAACCAACGCCATGATGACTCTGCTTTTCCTCAAATAACCTACGTGCGCGGCGCTAGTGGCGAATTAACTCCGGTTTTGCGCGGCACTCGCTTGCGGGTACAAACATTAGTCATCGCAACCGATAAATGGGGTTTATCTCCAAAGGAAATTGGGAATGAATACGATCTCAGTGAAGCTCAAGTGAATGAAGCTATCGCTTTTTATGAGGCTCACCGTCAGGAAATAGACACCTCTATTGCCGCCGAGCAAATTATTGAAGCTGCTAATGTCTAAACCGCTATTACATTTGGATGCAGATACCTCTATTAAAGCTTTGCAAACTGCTCTTTTATCTCGCGGTCACGATGTCAGCCGGACACCGACTGATTGGATGCCTCTAGATGCTAGCGATGAGGCTCAATTGTTAGGAGCAACAGCACGGGGACGGTGTATTTTTACGTTTAATATCCGCGATTTTCAGGGTTTAGCTCAGCGTTATCCCGAACATGGCGGTATCATTTTGGGTGCTCAAAATAGTTGGACATTATCTAGTCTAATTGCTGCGCTCGATCGGCTGTTGTCAGAAACACAAGCTGCTGACTGGAACGGGCAAGTTCGTTGGCTTAATCAGTGGCGAAGCTAATTTTAGCTTGATATTGAGGCAAAAAGGCGATCGCCCCTTGCTTTTTTTGGAGAAAGGGCGATTTTATTTTGTATAATCAGCAGTAAAATTTCAATTATTGATTACTTTAACAAAGTCGTAATTGCTTGGGCAACTTAGTCCTGAGCTTGTAGATACGGGTAAACTCATATAAGCATTAGGAATTTTACTTTGACAAATTTGACAAGAGTAATTTCTTTGCTTATTGCCAGCAGGAACAAAAGCCATTCCCAAAAAACTTTTTAAACCTCTTTTTCTGGGCTGAGCATACATTAAAGCTGCATTGGAAAAGTAAGGATATTTAATCCAGCCATAGTTATACTTTCCATCAGTGTTTATATAAGAGTTAAATTTATTGTACATCCTGCCATTTTTATAAAAGTATTGCCATTGACTTTTACAAATACTTTCGATGTTGGTCATTGCCGTTGATTCATCGCTTATTGAAATTAGCGTTCCCATAAAAAATAGTCCGACTGCTCCTGAAAGAGTAATCGCGATCGCCCACCCCCAAAAATTAGGTTTTTGTCCGGCTCGTTCTATTTTTGACAAGACAGTTTGATAATTATCCTCGCTAGGATTTTGCCTAACACTTTCTGTACCGTCTTGAAGTGCTTTTAAGACTTTATCTATTCTGTATCGATCGCTCATACTGCTTCTATTATGGACTTTTGTAACCGATCATTTCAGGTATTCTTGACAACACTCTCGCAATACTTCAACAGCCTTAAGAGCCAAACGCTTATCGTAAAGGTGAGGGTGTTGTTGAATGTGACTAATTGCCTCAGAATAGGCACTCAAGGCATTCATTACTCGTTTGACTCGAAGTTGATAATAAATCTGGTAAACTGTAGAACCGATTGTAATCGGCAAGTATCCACTTTTGGTAGATGGGCTTAGGCTTGTAGAACCTGAAAGTGCGTGCACAATTGCTGAAGTCATTAATAGCGGACGTTCATTAGAAGACAGCGAACTTGGTTCATCAATAATCAATTCGGCATCATTGCCCAAGTTTATAGTTCTTGTACTCATATCTATCCTACGTTAATTATTTAAGATATTTGATTTCTAAAATCACTCCGCAAATGTTTAAGAGCGTCATCTGCAAGTTGTGAGTCTAGCATTCCAGAATCTTTCTTAAATTTTATCCACTGAATAGCTTCGTTATAAACCTGAACAGCAGTCAGAACACGCATCACACGAATTGAATACTTAAGCTTATAGTATTCGTTACCGATCCTTAAAGTAGCGTAGCGGATACTACCTAAAAGCCCTACACCAATATCCGCACCCAGAGGAATACCATGCTGAACTAATGCTAAAGCTGCCTGTGCTTGTACGGCTGGTGTTATGAGTGCTTGAGGTAATCCTTCAATCAGAAGTTCAATATTTTCACCAATACTTTCTGTAACGACTGCCATTTTTACTACTCCTTTGAATGATGATATAGTCAGAAATTATGCAAAGTGCCTAGGATATGGGCAGCCACGGAGGTATTTCCCCTACAAAGAACGATATAGAGGTAGTGCGTAAGTCCTGTATAATTTTACTCAGGATTATTATTTTTTTGCTTTTGAGTGCTTTTATTTGATGCTTTCGGCTGCTGATTGGAGTGTCTTGCTGATTGCACTTCATCCCAAGCAGATTGTTTGAGCGAATCAGCAGCTAACCCTGCTAACTCTAGGTCGTAAATTCCCTCTTTAGCTCCTTCATTTATGACATCAAAAGCTTTTTGATAAATTTGTAGAGCAGTTAAGACACGAAGGGCATCTAGGGAAAAAATAATGTCATATATTTGCTCGTTTAACTTTAAACTAGCTTGACCTTGATGGATATTTTCTCCTTTTTCATACCCGCGCTGAGGCAGACGTGATAACGTATTTCGTAGTAAACTTTCCAAGATATCATTACGTTTTTCAGGCGGTAATTCTGAAGGAATCCCTTTGACTGTTAACTGGATATCATCAGACAGCTTAATAGTTTCCGATGCCATAACTGTTGGCTGTTCAGTTGTTTGATTCCCCTCTTCTTTTAGTATCTGGCTAGACTCTGCGGGGGGGAACTTTTTGTTTCCCTTAAATGAGTCTTTGAATAACCCGTTTAACCATTTAAATACCATTGGTTAATTCCTAAAATGTATTAATTACTACCATTTCTCTAGGACTTCGCCGCCCACCTTGCACCCACAGCGCCATTTGCCTGTACAATCATACTCAGCTACACCCTATTGTAAGCCAGCAAAAACATAGCGACAACCTACTAATGCCTAGCGTTGACTACAAATTAAGCTATAATCACACTAGGAAAATTTTTTATACAGTATCCCCACAATGCCCCCTACTAACGAACAGTTCACCCAAGCCACAAACCACTGGGACTTGGAAACACTATACACCGATCTAGCCTCCGCTAAGGGAAAGCGTCTCACACCCGTCGAAAAGCTGCACCTGCGCGGCTTGCTTTCCGGTTACAGTCCCGCTGAAATAGCCGATAAACTCCATAAAAGCGTCAAAGGCGTTGAAAGTGAAATGTGTACTACTTTATACCCACACATTAAAAGTCTCGTTGGCAAATCCAATGAAAAAGTAGAAAACTGGAGAAATATTACTGAGTGGCTTGACGAAGCCGGATATAAAACTCAGTTACTGGCTGAATCTCAATTCAATAATTGTGTACCTGTTGACATCATGGGAAAGATAGCTCATATAAGTATTAAGAAAAATAGAATAACAATTGAAATAGACCTGCAACCATTAGATCAATTACCTTCACAACCTCCAACAGAAGACTTAAATAACAACCACCACAATGACAACTAAGTTCTGAAAAAAATACGATTTTTGTAACGGACGCTATAGTATGAAATTTGTCAGTCAGATACAGAATTAAACTATGCTATTACACAATCTAAAATCAAATTAATCAACTCATGCGAAATCCATGACACCATACACTTTAAACTTACCCGTTCAATTACAGCAAGAAGCCGAAAAATTGGCGGCACTCCAAGGTATTTCACTCGATCAGTTTATTCTCTGGGCTGTAGCCGAAAAAGTGGCCGCCCTCAAGCAGCAGTATTCACTTGATGAATTAATCGAGGCAATAACACCTGAGAACATTCATACTGAGATTGATAGTGGAGTTGCTGTGGGTAATGAAGTTTGGTGGGGTCTTCTGGGTTTGAGGTGTAAACTGTATAATGTATGAACTTTCTGCTAGAGGCTAAGCTCATGGATTTTCATCTTGACGGATTACTCAATTTGCCAGACATTACGATTGAAAGATGTATTAAAAATGATACAAAAACAATTCTAAAAGTTGGTTTTTTG
>Ga0209490_10004176_pt1 | contig 13359 bp, 14 predicted proteins | sample MAT06_FD_187209 | JGI IMG/M metagenome (GOLD analysis project Ga0209490, IMG submission 187209) | Freshwater microbial communities from Lake Fryxell liftoff mats and glacier meltwater in Antarctica - MAT-06 (SPAdes) (version 2) | ecosystem: Environmental > Aquatic > Freshwater > Ice > Liftoff...
CGAGTTGCTCGGCGTCCCGGGCTGTGTCAAGCGTGAAAGCGTCATGGCCAACTGCGACTATGTTGGCGGCGGCTATGGCGTGCCGACGCCCGGCATGGTCGAGGCAGTGACGATGCTGGCCCGGCTTGAAGGCATCCTGCTGGACCCGGTGTATTCAGGCAAAGGCATGGCCGGGCTGATTGACCTGTGCCGCAAGGGCTACTTCAAAAAGGGCCAGAATGTGGTGTTTTTGCACACCGGCGGTGCCGTTGCCTTGTACGGCTACATGGATGCGTTCAAGGACTTGAAGCCGCTTTGACCCTGGCCCTGAAAAATGAACAGCATCGCGCTTGGGCACCGTGTTGCCACAGTCAAGCAGCTTGTACCCGGCCTGCTCGTGACTGTGTTGGTAGCGATGGCGGCGGCTTTCCTGGGCAGCCACTACAAGGGATCGATGCTGCTGTTCGCGCTGCTGCTCGGGCTGGCGCTGCATTTCATCAGCGAAGACGTGCGCTGTATGCCGGGCATTCAGTTTGCCTCTGGCACGGTGCTGCGCCTGGGCGTGGCACTGCTTGGCTTGCGCCTGACGATTGCAAACGTTGGTGCGCTGGGCTGGCAGACTGTGCTGGCGCTGATGTGCGCTGTCTTGCTCACCGTGCTGGCGGGCTTGGGGCTGGCGAAGTTGCTGAAGATCGAGGGTCGGCTCGGGCTGCTCGTCGGTGGTGCTACCGCGATTTGTGGCGCGTCGGCGGCACTGGCCATCGCCAGCGTGCTGCCCAAGTACCCGCACCTTGAGCGTGACACCGCGCTCACGGTCGTTGGTGTCACGACGCTGTCCACACTGGCGATGGTGAGCTACCCGCTGCTGACCCAATGGCTCGGTTTTGATGCACTCACCTCCGGCAAATTCATCGGCGCCACGATTCATGACGTGGCCCAAGTTGTCGGTGCCGGTTATAGCCTGTCTCCCGCAGCAGGCGATGCCGCCACTATCACCAAATTGATGCGGGTTGCGCTCCTGATGCCGGTACTGGTCATCATTTCGCTGGCAGTGCGGGGGCAAATTGCCCGCCAGCAGAACGGCGATGAGCCCAGTCCCGAAACACCGCTGCTGCCCTGGTTTACCGTGGCTTTTGTGGTGCTGATGCTGTTCAACAGTACCGGCTGGGTGCCTGTATCGGTCCAGTCGGCGGCGTCGGATCTGTCGCAATGGTTTCTGGTGCTGGCGATTGCGGGCGTCGGGCTCAAGACCTCATTGAAAGACGTGACACAGCTCGGCTGGCAGCCGGTGTTGATGCTGGTGCTGGTGACACTGTGCCTGGCAGTCATGAGCGCGGTCTATTTGCTGTTGACGCGTTAGCATCCAGGCGATGAAGAGCACAAGGAAGCAGGCATGATCGGCATTCTGGGCGGTATGGGGCCATTGGCCACGGCTGATTTTTTCAGCAAGGTAATTGCGGCAACTTCAGCGGCGGGGGACGAGGAGCATGTCCCGCTGCTGATCCAGTCTGACCCGCGCATCCCCAGCCGCCCCGAGGCTATTCTGCGTGGCGGCGAGTCACCGCTGCCGTCATTGCTGGCGGGGCGCGACCGGCTGATTGCGGCGGGCGCAACCGCTCTTGCCATGCCCTGCAACACCGCGCACTTCTGGTTTGCCGAACTGCTGGAAGGCTGCCCGGTACCGTTTCTAAGCATTGTTGAAGCCACCTGCAATGAGGCGGCAAGCCTGGCCGCACCAGGTGCGCGCGTCGGCCTGATTGCCACCGGCGCAACATTGGCCACGCACCTGTTTGACCAGCGCATGGAGGCGATGGGCTTCTCGGTGCTGCTGCCAGAAGAAAGCGATATGACAGCGCTGGTGCTCCCCGCCATCGCGCTCGTCAAAGCCGGGCGAGCGCTGGAGGGCGGGCAGCTGGTCGAGCAGGCTGTGCAGGCGCTGCTGGCGCGCGGCGCGACGACGGTGGTGCTGGCCTGCACTGAAACCCCCCTGGCGCTGGATGCGGTGCAATCGCCGCTGCGAGTTCAGTGTATTGATTGCACTGCGGCGCTGGCGCGGGCTTGTGTGGCCTGGTGGCAGGCTGAACAGGTTAAAACGGATAAAAGCGGCATCTGAATCGCCTATCAGACAATCTCAGACATAATTTCGGGCGCTAGCCCAATAAATACGAGTGCCAATAGCTACAAATAATGTAGCGTTCAGACTTCCTCACCCAGCCCCATGACACTTCTTGTACTTCCTCCCGCTGCCGCAGTGGCACAAGTCGTTGCGCCCCGGGGTGGCGATGGCGCGCACTGTTTCAACCCGTGGGCCGATGGTTTTCCATAATTCACGCAGGTCATAAACCGCCCAGATCGCTTCGCCAAACGCGTTGAGCCGGGCGATGCTGGTGCTGGGTGCGCCGTCTTCGCTCAGGGGTGAGACTTCTGGCTTCGCCGTGTCGTCTTCTGTCATGGCAACTACAGCTTCTAACGCGTCATTCAGCCACTTGGCGGCGTCTTTGTCGCGTGGGGCAGCCCACTCTTCGGGCCAATACTCGACCGCAAACATAAAGCCCAGCGCCCAGACTTGCGCAAACGCGGGTAGCTCTTCACTGCTGAATCTGGCTTGCTCGTCAGGCGGCATCTCGGCCACCGCACCGCGAATGTCCATGACTTCCGGGTGGTAGCAGCGGTCATCTTCGAGCGAGTTAACTTCTGAGTCGAGCGCCGTAGCCACTTCATGCCGGCGCTGGTGCCAGAGCATCAAAAAGCGCTCGCGCTGCGCAGCATCCAGAAACGAGCCGGCCTCCAATTCCGGCAGTTCGTCCGCCATCGGGGTGCCCAGCAACGCGGCCAGAACCTCGTCCTCTGCCATCGGCCTGCGCATGCAAATGACGGCTGCCATGAAGCCTTCACAAAATTCCCACTGCGGCGTTTCGTCGTAGCGGGTTCGCAGGTCGTCAAGGATGGCGTCCAGTTCGTCGAAGGCTTGCGGCTCAAGGAGTTCGGGTATGGTCATGAAACGGTTTGCTTGAACATCAATAAACGTCACCAGACGCTCTTATGATGCGAAGTGTATCTGCCCCTTATTTTTAAGCCCAGGAGACGATTTCATGCGCGCCAAAATCAATGCTCTCGATGCCCGCGTGCCAGTGCGCTACAGCTTCATGGTGCTGTGCGCTTTTGGCGTTCTGCTGGCGCTGTTCAGCCTGATTGTTTTCAATGTGGGCTGGCTTGCGCTGCTGGTGTGCGCGGTGTTGACCGGTGTGGGTGTGCATGACCTGAGGCAAACGCGGCATGCGATTTTGCGTAATTACCCAGTCATTGGCCATCTGCGGTTTCTGTTTGAATTCATCAGGCCAGAGATTCGCCAGTACTTTATTGAGAGCGACTCTGAAGCTGCGCCGTTCTCACGAGCGCAGCGCTCGCTGGTCTACCAGCGCGCCAAGGGCGAGCCCGACAATCAGCCCTTTGGCACGCACCTGGATGTCGGCAAGCAGGGCTACGAATGGATCAACCATTCGATGGCACCAACCAGGCTGCCCACGCATGACTTCCGCATCTGGATTGGCGGCACGCCGGACGCACCTTCCGTGTCAGCGCAGCCTTGTACGCAGCCCTACCAGGCCAGTGTGTTCAATATTTCGGCGCTGAGCTTTGGCTCGTTGTCGGCCAATGCGATTCAGGCGTTGAACAAAGGCGCACAAATGGGCGGCTTTGCGCATGACACTGGCGAAGGTTCGATCTCCAGCCACCACCGCCTCAACGGAGGTGACCTGATCTGGGAAATCGGCTCGGGCTATTTTGGTTGCCGCAATGACGACGGTACGTTTAACGCCGAACGTTTTGCTACCAATGCCTGCACCCCGCAAGTCAAACTGATTGAAATCAAAATGAGCCAGGGCGCCAAGCCTGGCCATGGCGGTATTTTGCCGGGGCCCAAAGTCACTGCTGAGATTGCTGCCGCGCGGGGCGTGCCAGAGGGCAAAGATTGCATTTCGCCATCCAGTCACAGCGCGTTCAGCACACCGGTTGAGATGATGCATTTCATCGCCAGACTGCGCCAGCTGTCAGGCGGCAAACCGGTCGGCTTTAAGCTCTGTATTGGCCATCCGTGGGAATGGTTTGCAATTGTCAAAGCCATGCTGGCCACCGGCATCACACCTGACTTTATCGTGGTCGATGGCGCTGAAGGTGGCACAGGAGCGGCACCCGTCGAGTTCAGCGACCATGTAGGTGCGCCAGTGCAAGAGGGCCTGCAGTTGATACACAACACGCTGATCGGCGTGAACCTGCGAAGCCGTATTTCAATTGGTGCAGCGGGCAAGATCACCAGTGCGTTTGACCTGGTGCGGTTGATGGCGCTGGGTGCTGACTGGTGCAACGCGGGGCGCGGATTCATGATGGCGCTGGGCTGCATTCAGGCGCAAAGCTGCCACACGGGCAAGTGCCCGACCGGCGTGACAACCCAGGACCCGCAGCGCCAGCAAGCGCTGGTTGTTCCCGACAAGGCTGAACGGGTGCGTAATTTCCATCGCAGTACGCTGCACGCCCTGCAAGAGCTGGTGCAGGCTGCTGGCCTTCAGCACCCGAGCGAGCTAAGCGCGCACCACATCGTGCGGCGCGTGTCTGACACCGAAGTGCGGCTGCTCAGCAACCTCATCATGCGTATGGAACCGGGTGCGCTGCTGGGCGACGTGGACAGACAATACAAGGTGTTCAAAGATTATTGGCCGCTGGCAGACGCCAATAGCTTCCGGGCGACCAGTTTTAGTGCCGATAGCAAGAGTTTTCAAGCCACATGATCGGTGTCATCGGCACCAGGTTTGGCGGCATGACGTGTCTGATTGCAGAGAGCATGGCTGATGGCCAGGTTGGCCTGATGGCTGTTGCCGCCTTGGCTCAAGGGCTGAATGTGTTCCAGTGTCGCGTCGAGCGGCGCAACATGCAGGCCGCACACCCAGCACGGCACCTGGCCGTGTAATTGGCGGGCGATGGCGTTGTAGATTTTTTGCCGGGTATGGGCGAGTTTGCTCATGAAAAAACTTGCCTTAACCAACCTTAACCAGCCGCTGCCCGCGCCAGCCTGTCGCGCACGCCATCCCACTCCGACGCCTCGGGCAGAGGCTCTATCCAGATCAGCTTCACCCCCTGCGCGTCGAAATCGCGCAGCACCGCAAACAGTTGTTCTGCGGTCGCCAAAGCATCGTCGGGCATGCGGCGGTACAGCACGCGGGATGACTTGATGCGCACAATGCTGCGGGCATACACGGCGATGTGCGCGGCTTCGGCGCCCAGCAAATCCAGCGCGGTTTGAATGGCAATGGCCGTCATCAGGCGCACTTTGGCACGGGGGGCGTAGTGCGACTCCAGTGTGCCGGGAGCACGAGGAGCGTCGTCGGTCGCCTCGTCAGCGCCTAAAACCGCTTGCCCACACGCGGCGCTGAGTTGCGCACGCGTCAGCACGCCAGGCCGCAGCAACACCGGCTGGCCTCTGGTGCAGTCAACGATGCTGGACTCAATGCCTACGCTGCAAGGCCCGCCGTCGAGCAGCATCAAGGCATCGCCAAATTCTTGCCGCACATGCGCCGCCGTGGTGGGGCTGACGCGGCCAAACCTGTTGGCGCTGGGGCCGGCGACTCCTGAAACGCCGAGTTCGTTGCAGGCCTGCAGGAATTCAAGCGCCAGTGGGTGTGCAGGGCAGCGCAAGCCAATCGAGTCTTGCCCGCCCGCAGCAGCCGTGGCCACGCCGGATTTGCGCGGCAAGATGACAGTCAGCGGTCCGGGCCAGAAGGCGGCTATCAAGCGCTCTGCAAATGGCGGCACGCTGCTGGCGTAATCAGGCACTTGCGCGCTGCTGGCGACATGCACAATCAGCGGGTGGTCAGCGGGCCTGCCCTTGGCAGCGAAGATCTTGGCGACGGCGGTGTCGTTCGACGCATCCGCTCCCAGGCCGTACACCGTCTCTGTCGGAAAGGCGACCAGCTCACCTGCCTGGATATGCGCTGCGGCTTTCTTGATGGCCTGTATCGTTTTTGAATCAAGCATGGGGGATTTCAACGCGGAGCAGAGGAGGATAACCACCAGGACGCAGAGAGCATATGGTGCGGCTAGGAAAAAGAGCTTTGCAATCCCTCCGCGTCCTCCGCGCGCTCTTGTTCTCCGCGTTGAATGTTTGCGACTTCATCTTCTCACTCATCCAGCCCAGGCAAACCCAAAATATGAGCCGCCTGGCGCGCCGTGGCCTTCACCCCATCGACATCAGCACCGGTGATGTTCAAATGCCCCATCTTGCGGCCAGGGCGCGCGCCCTGCTTGCCATACAGGTGCAGGTGCGTGCCGGGCAGCCCTAAGACCGCTTGCCAGTCGGGCGGACGCGGCTGGCCTTGCGCGTCAAGCCACACATCGCCCAACAGGTTCAGCATGATGGCTGGCGAATGCTGGCGCGGTTGTGGCAGCGGCAAGCCCGCCATGGCGCGCACCTGCAAATCAAACTGCGACACATCGCAGGCGTCCATCGTGTAATGACCGCTGTTGTGCGGGCGCGGCGCCATCTCGTTGACGATGAGCCCGCCGTGCTCACTGCCGTCGTCCACGATAAAAAACTCAACGCACAGCACACCCACATACTTGATGTGATGCGCTATTGATTCAGTAGCTGTTTGCGCCCGTAATGATTGGGCTACAGGCATATTTAATGGGTAAGCATGGGTCACGGCAAGGATGCCATCGACGTGTACATTGCGCTGCGGCGCAAAGCTGACGACGCTACCGTCCCAGCCGCGCGCGACAATCACCGAGCATTCCGCTCTGAGTGGCATCAGCATTTCAAGCACGCAGGGAACGCTGTGTAAATCAGCCCAGGCGGTAGCCAGGTCAGTCAAAGTTTTAACCCTGACCTGGCCTTTGCCGTCGTAGCCCATGCGTGCGGTTTTCAAAATACCGGGCAGCAAATTGGCGGGTATGGCTTGTAATTGGGTTGCTGTTTCTATCACTGCATAAGGCGCAACGTTGACACCCGATACGCTAGAGCATGCTGTGAAATGCGCTTTCTCCTCGATGCGGTTTTGCGCAATCGCTACGCAGGCGGCGCTGGGTGCGACAGGGCGAGACAGGGTTAGCTGAGCCAGCGCCGCAGCAGGCACGTTTTCAAATTCAGTTGTCACCGCATCGCACATGGCGGCCATTTTCGTCAGGCCTGTTGCCAGGCCCGGCGCATCGTTGTAATCGGCTTGAATGTGGTCGTGGCTGACCAGGCCCGCCGGGCTTTGCAGGTCGGCGTCCAGCACGCAGGTGTTGTAGCCCAGGCGCTGGGCGGCATGAACGAACATGCGGCCCAGCTGGCCGCCGCCCATCACGCCCAGCGTGGCTGGGCGTTTTACTGCTTCGCCCAGTGTGGCTGCGCGACCCTCGTTTGAGATAGTGCCTGGAAAGACAGGTTTCATGCCGAATGTCACGCTGGGGGCGGCAGCGTCATCGCCCGCGCCGCAGCGGTTTGCCCGGCTCTGAAAGCCTGCAATTTTTCATTCAATGTCATGTCCTGCAATGCCAGCATGGCGACTGCAAACAGTGCCGCATTGGCCGCACCTGCATTACCAATAGCGAAAGTGGCCACGGGCACGCCTTTGGGCATTTGCACAATGCTGTGCAGTGAGTCAACGCCTGCCAGATGCTTGCTGGAGACAGGTACGCCCAGTATGGGTACGGTGGTTTTGGCGGCCAGCATACCGGGCAAATGCGCCGCGCCGCCAGCCCCGGCAATGATGGCCTGCAGGCCGTTGCCTTGTGCCTGTTCAGCATAGGCAAATAAATCGTCCGGCATGCGGTGCGCTGAGATCACGCGGGCTTCAAAAGCTACGCCAAACTGCTGCAGGATTTGCACGGCGTGCTGCATGGTGTCCCAGTCGCTGGACGAGCCCATGACCACGCCGATAAGTGGTTGAGCGGAGTTGGTGGGTAGTGTCATGAGCGCCTTGAATGGAGGCCGTATTTTACGGGCAGCGTGCTAACCTCGGCGTTGTTGCAATTTTTGAAGAGAAGCTCTCATGATGGATGTCACCGTAGCCAATTTTGAAGAGGAAGTGATTGCCGCTTCCATGACCACCCCGGTGTTGATCGACTTTTGGGCGCCTTGGTGCGGCCCGTGCAAGTCACTCGGTCCGATTCTCGAGAAGGTTGAGGCGTCTTACGCCGGCCGATTCAAGCTGGTCAAAATCGACTCTGACCAGGAGCAACAGCTGGGCGCGGCCTTCGGTATTCGCAGCATCCCCACCTGTATCTTGATGGTCGGCGGCAAGCCGGTGGACGGTTTTCAGGGTGCGCTGCCTGAGGGCAAGGTCAAGGAGTTTTTAGACAAGCATTTGCCACCGGCTGAGGAACTACCCGAGGAAGAGCTGGCCCTGGAGGAAATTACGCCCGAAGCCGCGATGGAAAAGCTGAAGGCCGACGTGGCCAACGACCCCACCAACGAGTCCGCCCGCTTTGAGCTGGTCAAGGCGCTGCTGCTGGCTGGCTGGGTAGACGAAGCCAAGGTCGCGTTTGCGCCTGTCATCGCCCAAACCACGGTGGTGCGCCGGTTTGACTCGCTCAAGCGGATGCTGGATGCTACAGATTTCGTAGCTGCTCACGCCGATAAAAAGGGGGCTATAGCCGAATTTGATGCAAAAATAGCGCTGAACAAACGAGATTTTGAGGCCCGGTTCGACAAGGCCCGCTGGCACATGGCGCACCAGGCGTGGACGGCCGCACTGGACGAGCTGCTGGACATTTTGATGCGCGACAAAACCTGGGCTGAGGACAAAGCCCGCAAAACCTACATCGCCATCCTCGACATCATGGAAGCGCCCAAACCCAAAGTAGCCGATGGCCAGATCCCGCCGGACGACCCGGTAGTGGCTACCTACCGCAGACGGCTAAGCAGTGTGATTCTGAGTTAATCTTTCTGAATTTGTATATAAGACTATACAAAAGCTCATAAAAGCATAGTTTTATATACATAGAGGGTTGATTGATTCATTGAAAATGATACTATAACTACTCATTAAATAATGAATGAGTAGTTATATGAACTTTTTCATCCAAGAACTGGAAGCCGCCCGCAAAGCCGCTGACATGAGCCAGCAACAACTGGCGCAGAGCGCGGGTTTGAGCCGCATGACGGTGCAGCGCACCGAGGCTGGGCAGATTGACCCGCGCCTGTCGTCTGTTACGGCCATGGCCAAAACTCTGGGTATGGATGTGATGCTGGTGCCCACCGCGCTGCGGCCTGAGCTGGAATCGTTTGTGCGCTCCGGCGGCCGCTTTTTGGGCCAGCCCGCAGGTAGCGGTGCGCCGTTTTCAATTGCGCAAACCCTTGTCAAGCCAGCAGCCAGGTCATAAGCCGTGACAACCGGGATTCGTTACTTGCGCATGTCGCTGCACCTGCCGGGCGGCGGCAAGCGCGGCATCGGCTATCTGTCGCAGTACGGTGATATTTTGCGTGCTTCGTTTGATGCAGATTACATCGCCGACCCAGACCGGCCCACCCTCACACTCGCATTGCGCGGTGCGACTGAAGCTGCCACGCAAGCCATTCTTGGCGCGGCGCGTGACGTGCGTTTGTCGCGCAGCGACGGCCATTGGCCAGGCTATTTTCAAAACCTTCTGCCCGAAGGCCACAACCGGGAGCGCCTGGCGCTGGAGCGGCGCTGCAGCCCGGACGACGAGTTTGAGCTGCTGGCCGCTGCCGGCCATGACCTGATGGGCGCTATTGAAGTGGAGCCCGTGCCAATGCGCGAAGGTATACCCGACACGGTGCGCCACTGGCACACGGCTCTGGGTCTGGACGTGCTGGAGCCGGGTTTTGTAGAGTCCCCGGTTGAGGACGCTGCCGCCCTGCCCGGTGTGGTGACCAAGTTCTCAGCCGTACAGGATGGCCGTCGCTACGCGGTGAAGCGTCACGGGCTGGCAGGTGACTTCATCCTCAAACTGCCGTCCACCCGCCACCCGGATCTGGTGGCCAACGAGGCCGCAGGTTACGCGCTGTGCGCCTCGTTGGGGCTGACTTGCGCAGAAGCGCAAGTCATCGCGCGCGTGGACGCAGACTTGCCGGAGCAGTTGCCGTTCGACGAGATATTGGCGGTGCGGCGGTTTGACAGAGCGGCTAACGGCCAGCGAGTCCATATTGAAGAGTTCGCGCAGGTTTTGCAGTACGAACCAAAACGCAAATACGGCCTGGGCCTGATGCGCGACTACCCCGACATGCTGCGCGTGCTTGATCGCCTCTCAAGCCGCCCCGCGCAAGATGTGCAAGAGTTCGTCAGGCGCTTTGTTGCGTTTGTCTTGATGGGCAACGTCGATGCCCATTTAAAAAACTGGGCCTTGATTTACCCCGACGGCAGAGCGCCCCAACTTGCGCCGCTGTATGACCCGGTCTGCGTGACCGCCCTGTTTGAAAGTGTGCCGCCGACCGACTACGCCATCAACCGCGCGATTGATGCAACGCTAAGAGCGTTTGATATCCATCAGCTGGAAGCACTGCTCAAAATCGCGGGTTTGCAGCGTGTCAGTCGCCTGCTCAGTATTGCCAAACAAACCGTCAAGCTCGCGCAGGCAGATTGGCCTTCGGTACTCAAAAATGCGCCGCCCAGTGTGCAGAGGGCGGTGACTGAGCGGCTTGATGGCGGGGTAGCGCTAGCGCGATAATGCTATTTTTTTTGGAACTGCTTGCGCTTACAAGCAGGGTGCTGAAGCCGAATCTGATGCCAAAATAGCAATGAGCGAGCTTGATTTTGACACCCGGTTTGATAAAGCCCGTTGGTACTTGGCGCGCCTGGAGTGAACGGACGCATTCGACGAGCTGCTGGACATTTTGGGGCGCGACAAAACCCGGGCAGAGAACAAAGCCCGCAAAACCTGCATCGCCATCCTCGACATCATGGAGGCGCCCAACCCCAAAGTGGCCGAAGGGCAGATCCCGCCGGACGATCCGGAGGCGGCCACCTACCGAAGGCGTCTGAGCAGTGCGATTTTGAGTTAATGGTCAGTTGACGGCCTTTTGGCTCGTTTATTTCAGAAGTTCAAGTAGTTCAATGTGGCGCTGATGTAACTGTTCGCAGGTTGGGTGCTGTTTTTAGGTGTGTATTTCACCCGTATCTTTGCAAACGACTGGCGTAGCAAAACCCTTGCCCGCCTCAGCGAAAAGCCGTTCAAAGGCCTTTACGCGTTGCTGTCGGTCGCTGGCTTTGTGCTGCTGGTGTGGGGCTACTCTCAAGCGCGACAGCAGGGCGTGATGCTTTGGAACCCGCCAACCGCCATGCGCCACATCGCGGCGCTGCTGACGCTGGTGGCTTTTGTGTTGCTGGCAGCCGCGTACGTGCCTGGCAACCAGATCAAGGCCAAATTGCATCACCCGATGGTGCTGGGCACCAAAGTCTGGGCGCTGGCGCACCTATTGGCCAACGGCAGCCTGGCCAATACCGTGTTGTTCGGCAGCTTTTTGCTGTGGTCGGTGCTGTTGTTTGCCGCCTCACGCAAACGTGACCGCCTTGCCCAAACTGTTTATGCCCCCGGCACTGCTGGCGCCACGGCGCTGACGGTGGCTGCTGGCGTGATTGGATGGGCGATCTTTGCGTTCTGGCTGCACCGGGTGCTGATCGGCGTGTCGCCATTTGGGGCGATGGGGTCACCCGCCTGAAGATTTGGTTCAGAGCGTCTGATGCTCTTTTTTCAGGAGCTGCATACGCCCGTATTGATTGGGCTAGAGGCTGATTTGATGCTTGAAAATCGTTGAAAGTGCTCTGATTTGGCTTTTAGAGCCGTAAAGTTTCACCCGCGTTGTGCGACGACGCCATCATCGCCGCTATCAGCCGATGCACGTCCAGTGCCGAGCGGCCGCTGACCGAAAGCGCTGTCCGGTGTCGTATCGCGTTAACAAAGTTTTGTATTAAGGCCCGGTGGGGGGCGTGGTCAAAGGCCATGGGGTCTGCACCGCCTCCCGAACCCGTATCTTCGGCATGCTCGCATGAGCTGCCATTGATGAAGCTGGCCTTGAGCGAGCCGGCCTGCAGCGTTGCTGTACCCAGCGTGCAATTGAGCTCGATACGCTCGGGGTAGCCCGGATAGGCCGCGGTAGTCGCTTGCACCACGCCGACGGCGCCGGCTGGCCATTGCAGCAAGGCAGCCGCGTGGTCTTCGCCCTCCATGCGGTGCACGGTGCTGGTCGCGGCCAGCGCGGTAATGCGCTCGGGAAAACCGGTAAAACCGAGCAGCAGGTCCAGCGTGTGGATTGCCTGCGTCAGCAACACGCCGCCGCCATCGCGCGCCAGGGTGCCGCGGCCTGGCTCGTCGTAGTAGCTTTGCGGCCGCCACCAGCGAACAAAGGCGCTGGCATTGACCAGTTGGCCCAGTTCACCGCTTGCCAGCAAAGCGGCCAGCGCCAGTGCAGCGGGGCGCATGCGGTGTTGCAGCATCACGGCCAGCAGAACGCCGGCACGTTCACAAACATCAACCACCTCGGTTGCTTTTTGCAGTGTGATTTCAAGCGGTTTTTCAACCAGCACGTGCTTGCCGGCCAATGCAAGCTGCTCCACCACCTCCAGATGGGTGTTGGGCGGCGTCAGCACCAGCACGGCGGCGATCGACCGGTCATCGCAAATGCTGCGGATATCGCCAGCTTTTTGAGCGCTGTTGAATCCGTAGCGCGATGCCATGGCAGCAGCTCGGCTGCCTTGTATCCAGCCAAGCTCCAGCTCAGCCGACAGGTCCTGCAGACTTTGAAAATGCGGTGTCGAACCCAGGCCGGTGCCGATGACGGCCACGCGTAGCCGTGAAGGGTTGGTGCTGCTCATTTAAATTTGCTGCTGGGCGCCACTTCTCGTGAGCCTACCTGACCATGCAGGGCATTTTGGGGTCGAACTTCCAGTTCGGGATCAGGTGCTGCATACCGGTTGCGTCATTGCGCGCCCCCAGGCCGTGCTCCAGGTAAAGCTGGTGCGCCTTGTTGATCGCATCCATATCCAGCTCGATGCCCAGTCCTGGCTTTTTGGGTACTGCCACCTGGCCATCCACAATTTGCAACGGGTTTTTCGTCAGGTGCTGGCCGTCCTGCCAGATCCAGTGCGTGTCAATCGCCGTTACTTTGCCAGGTGCAGCCGCTGCGACATGTGTGAACATCGCAAGAGAAACATCAAAATGGTTATTGGAATGGGAACCCCAGGTCAGCCCCCAGGTTTGGCAGAGTTGTGCCACGCGGACTGAGCCCTGCATGGTCCAGAAATGCGGGTCAGCCAGGGGGATGTCAACCGCCTGCAGCTGTATGGTGTGGGCCATTTCGCGCCAGTCGGTGGCGACCATATTGGTGGCGGTTTTCAAGCCGGTTGCCCGGCGGAATTCAGTCATCACCTCACGCCCTGAAAAAACCCC
>Ga0209490_10004180_pt1 | contig 13351 bp, 6 predicted proteins | sample MAT06_FD_187209 | JGI IMG/M metagenome (GOLD analysis project Ga0209490, IMG submission 187209) | Freshwater microbial communities from Lake Fryxell liftoff mats and glacier meltwater in Antarctica - MAT-06 (SPAdes) (version 2) | ecosystem: Environmental > Aquatic > Freshwater > Ice > Liftoff...
TGTTGTCAAAGACATGAAAGCGGGAGAGATATTTACACCAGAGAATCTGAAAACTGTACGTCCTGGATTGGGATTGCCACCCAAATATTACAATATTCTGTTGGGGCAAGCTGTTAAACAGGATATTCAAAGGGGTACACCTGTAACATGGGATTGCCTCTAAAATCCCCATTAATCAGGTTAAGTAACAAGAATAAAGGAGACATCAGATGAGTATTTATGATTCGCTGAATAACCGTGAAAAAGGTAATACGCTTTTCGTTATTGGTTCTGGCCCTCAACTTAATTTATTGTCAGATGAACAGATAAAATTTCTAGAAAACCAGGCTACGATAGGTGTAAATCGCGTTCAATATAAAATCAAAACTCGCTATTTTATATCAGCTTATCCTTCTGAAATACTCTTGGCGCAAAGAATGCTACCAGAATCTATGTTGATTCATATAAGACCTAGAGAAGAAAAGATTTTTACCGATAAAAATATTTTTACAATCCAAAGAGAGAGCTTTAATAAAGATATCGGACTGAATCGTTTTTTAAGTTCAAGTAATCCGATAATTCATACTAAACTTAATGTTGCTTTAGCGGCGACACATTTAGCTTTTATTTTAGGCGCTTATATGATAGTATATATTGGAGTTGAACAGCGCAATGCTATTCATTATTATGATGAAAATATGACGGTAAAATCTCAGATAAAAAAAGATTTAATTTTTTTGGAAAAACACGATTCTATTCTTAATATCGATCACCCATATGCTACCTATAAAAATCTATTTTTAGATTTAGAGCAAAATATAGACGATTTATCATCTAGTCAATTTTACACTATTGATCACACAGATACATTTAGAGAATATTTTAAATTTATGCGGAAGTATGGATTAGCAATTTATGCTACAAAGAAAGACAGTGTAGTGTTTGACGCAGGGGCAATTTATAAATCTATAGAAGATTTCTTAGTTGATGGCAAAAGCAGTGTCAGTAAGATAGAAAAAGTCAAAGCAAATTTAGCCCGTTCAAAACTTTGGTTACAACAAGTGAAGTCTGATTTAGACAAACATAAATCTAATTAAGCTTCTTCTGTATTAATCAGGTTAAACCACAATAATAGATGTTAAGTGTTAGGAGCAAAGCATGGAAATCAGCAAATTAGATCTCAATCGATTCTACGGTCACTCTGCTATTATAAAAAAATACTGTGGATATCCAGAAGAATTACCTTTGCCTTTAGTCATCCAGCATGGAGGGGGATATTATAATCTTTTTGAAGTTACTCATGAGTATTTATTTGACTATTGGGTGTGGGATGAAGAAGTAAAAGAAGAAAATTTAAACACTCACCAAATGTCATCCAATACTATTCATGTTTTAGGAGCCCCTTTTCTTTATTTAGCTGATGATTTAAAACCATCATTGCCCGACCTTGAAAGACAAGGAACAATCGCATTTCCTAATCATTCAGTTCCTGGCTCACCAGTGATAAAAGACTTTCAGGAATACGCGATTCAACTCGAAGCATTACCCGATAAATTTCATCCCATCACTGTTTGTTTGCATCCCTATGATATATCTCAAGGTTTACATATTCCTTTTCAAAACAAAGGATTTGTAGTCATATCGTGTGTTCCAGATGTCATTACGTATTATGAAGACATCTTACAAAATCAAAATTTGTTTTGGCAGTTATATACGCAGTCTTTTACGCCGTCTTACTTAACAAACTTTATTAATTTTTGCAAAGACAAAAAATATGTTACAGCTAACTTTTTATCGACACCTGTTTACTACTCTATATACCTTGGTCTTCAATTCTTCTTTTATGGAGTCAAGACAGATTATGGAAGAGGTGAGTATCATGGCTCACCCCCAAAAGAGGTAGAATACTATAGAATAACAGAAAGTCTTTTAAGTCTTACAAACGATGCTCAAGTTGCAGATTGGGAAACTCAATGGAAAATCGCTTCTACGCGATTAGGCGTTAAACATAAAATGGGAAAGGATGAACTATACTCCTACCTAACTAACTTGTATCAATCTCGTCCTTATGTAGAAGGATTAAGACAAAAGTTTGTTCTTCTTGATGAAACTCAAGTACAGGTACAAAACTTACAAGTTCAACTTCAGCAATCTACGATTCAAGTAGAAGAAGTTAATGCTCAATGCCAGAAACTTCAATCAGAGACAGATACTTTGCAACTTCAACTTAACCAAGTGCAGTCATTGAAAGAGATATGTCAATTTGTACTGAAGCAAACTCAATCGCAATTTGAACATTATTACGCAGGTTTTGCTGATGAAAAAGTTCAACCAAATATACCAAGCATTAACTCAGATATAGATGTTCTGAATCAATCATTTGACCAAGAATCACTATTCTGTCAAAAGAAAGCCTTAGAACTAGAACCAGCTAATCCTTTAGCATATCATAAGTTAGGTCAAGTATTGATAAAATTAGGTTATTTAGAAGAAGGAATATCGTGCTACAATCATGCTCTTTTATTAGATAAAAATATAGCTATTGTTTATTCAGATTTAGCTGAAGCAATGGTAAAATTAGGGAGCATGGAAAAAGCCATATTTTACTATCGCTGTGCAATTCATCTAAAACTTTTTAAAAAACATGAAGGACACAACACAGATTAGGCAGATATTACGTGTTTTATTGAGGGTTTGTTATTTATTTTTTTCATACCTTGTTAAACCCCCATAATTTTGTTAAAAAGTACCTGGTATTTTAAAAATAAAGTTTACATAATAGGAGTTGAGACAGATGAACAATCATATTACAACAAAATCAGACATCCTGGTGATAATCAGTATGCACCGTTCGGGTAGTTCCTTAACAGCTTCCTTGCTGCAAAGTGCGGGATTGCACATTGGACGCAACTTGATGGAGGGCAATGAACAGAATGTAAAGGGTTATTATGAAAATCTCGATTTTTATGATTTTCACAGAACAGTTTTGGCTTCTCAAGGAGTCGATGAAAACGGCTGGACTTTGCAGGAGAAAATAGAAGTAGAAGACCGTTTTATAGAAGAGGCAAATGAAATTGTTGAGCGAGCTTCCGTTAGCGGGCTGTGGGGTTGGAAAGAACCTAGGACTACTCTTTTCTTAGAGTTTTGGGCTGATTTGCTGCCACAAGCCAATTTCTTGTTAATATATCGATCGCCTTGGGAAGTCGTAGAATCCCTATATCGACAAAATCATGGCTTATTTAAAACTCAGCCAGAATTAGCAGTCAAACTCTGGATGCACTACAACCAGAAAATTATCAATTTCTACAATCACTCATCCAGCCGCTGCCTTTTGGTGAATACAAAAACCCTCATTCAAAACCCCGCAGCATCCATAGAAGCAATCAACCAAAAATTTAAGCTTCATTTGGCTCCGCCGGATGCGAGAATCTATGACCCATCCTTATTTCGCAGTCAAGGATTAGATAGTTACAGGCCGAGTTTAATCGAGTCTCAGTTCCCCGAAGCTGTCAACTTGTACCAAGAGCTAGATGCCAGAGCGTGGTTTCCAGAGAATACGCCTGACTTATCTTGGCGGGAACTAATTAAACCATCTCCCTATAGAGTTTGGGCTTTTCGAGATTGGGTGAATGTATGTAAGCTGGAAAAAGAAAATAAAGAACAGTCCTCTCAATTAGAGCAATATCAAGGGGCCGATAATCAGACAGGTACAAAATTAGACCAACTACAATCTCGGCTTGATGCCACAGAAGCTTTACTAGAACAATCTCAGTCTCAATTGCAACAAACTGAGGGGTTGTTAGAACAATCTCAGTCTCAATTACATCAAGCTCAAACAGAATTAGAACAATTCCAGTCTCAACTGCAACAAACTGAGGGGTTGTTAGAACAATCTCAGTCTCAATTGGATCAAACTGAGGGGTTGTTAGAACAATTCCAGTCTCAACTGCAACAAACTGAGGGGTTGTTAAAACAATCCCAGTCTCAATTACATCAAGCTGAGGGGTTGTTAGAACAATCCCAGTCTCAATTACATCAAACTGAGGGGTTGTTAGAACAATCTCAGTCTCAATTACATCAAACTGAGGGGTTGTTAGAACAATCCCAGTCTCAATTACATCAAGCTCAAACAGAATTAGAACAATCCCAGTCTCAATTACATCAAGCTGAGGGGTTGTTAGAACAATCTCAGTCTCAATTACATCAAACTGAGGGGTTGTTAGAACAATCCCAGTCTCAATTACATCAAACTGAGGGGTTGTTAGAACAATCCCAGTCTCAATTACATCAAGCTCAAACAGAATTAGAACAATCCCAGTCTCAACTGCAACATAACCATAGAGAAATAGAACAAACTAAGTGCCAAGTGGACGAAACCGAGAGTCTCTTAAAACAATCCCAATCTCAGTTGCAAGACACAGAGTCATCATTAGGAATATCTCTGTCTCAGTTGTTGCAGACAAGGGGAGAACTGGAAATATCTCAAGGTCAACACCATGAAACTAAGAGAAAATTAAAGCGATCGCAGTCTCAACATTACAAAACTCAAGAAGAACTGGAACAATCCCAGTCTCAACTGCATCAGAAAGAAGTATTATTGGAACAATCCCAGTCTCAACTGCATCAGAAAGAAGTATTATTGGAACAATCTCAGTCTCAACTGCATCAGAAAGAAGTATTATTGGAACAATCTCAGTCTCAACTGCATCAGAAAGAAGTATTATTGGAACAATCTCAGTCTCAAATAGAGCGATTGGATTTTCAGCAAACCATAGCCATTAAAACTAATGGACACAGTAATATCCAGTACGAATTTTTAGTCTCAGAGGCATGGTATGCTTATCATACTGGCGCTATGACCAATATGCAAGACAGCCTCAAACAATCCTTGAAATGTTCGCCTTTCTCACCCACCAATACAGTTAGTAACTGGTTGGAGAGCTTTACTAAATTATCAGGAGATAAAGGTCATAATTTGGACACTTTTAGGCTGACTAATTTAGCCGAGTGGAAACAGTTAATACGTTTGGTGTTAAATGTTAAGCCTGTAGCAGTTAAGTCTTAAAAAAGCTTCATGATTAAGTAAAAACAGGAGAGTAGAAAATGACTAGCTTATCATAATTAATTAAGGCAAGACTGTTTCAGTATATGCAAAGACTTAATGCTATTTTGAGACTTTAAATAAAGAGCAGATTGATGCCTTAAGTAGCTTCATTGTCAAAATTAATCTATTCATAAATAAACTGCCAACAACAAGGAAAGAGTTAAGGAATATGACAGAACACACTTTAATCGAAATTCAAGAAGTTGTAAACTTCTCCATCAACGAGCCGGAATTGCTATGGGGCTTTAATATAGACAGTCCATACAATTTATACACAACAGATAAATATGAGATTTTGTTATCGGGCTGGATACTCGGTAAAAAAACTCAAGTAGTATCTATCGAGGTAATCAGCGACGGGAATGTAATACAGATAATTCCCGTCAGTTATCCACGTCCAGATGTTGCTCAAATCTATGCTGAGGCTTCTCATGCTGACACCACTGGTTTTGTAGCACAAGTAGGAGTAAATGAACTGCCAACGGAGGTTGAGTTATTACTCCAATCTGTTTTCTTGGATGAAACTCGTTTGTCAATCGGCAAGGTAAAATTCAAAAAGAAACGTCCATTCTTAGAGCAAATAAAGGAAGATTTAGAGCGGTCAAAAACACGAATACAGAAGATTGCAGTCAAACTAGAACCTCATGATAATCACATTAAACCTCAGACAGGTATTACTTGGAAAAGCTCCAACGACTCGATTCTGATTCCCAAGAATATAAAGAATTTAGATCCTCAAAAGACTTTGATTAAAGCCTTTGCGGATGGGCATTTTTACTCTCCCATTATAAACACAGTAGAGCTTGAAGAAGCTGAAGCTAGAATTTGGTCAGATTCAAATGAAATTCTAGGAGTCGATTTTAATGACCCAAATCACCATATTTTACTATCTGAGGTATTCCCAAAATACTTAGAAGATTATGATTATTCTTGGGATTCAGTTGATGAAACAACGTTTTATGTCAACAATGGACAATTTGGCTGGTGTGATTCCAGAATTCTGTTTTCTATGCTTCGGCATCTAAAACCAAAACGTATAATTGAAATAGGATCAGGTTATACTTCCTTATTGACTGCGGATGTCAATCGGCGATTCTTTAAAAAAGAATTAGAATTCACCTGTATAGAGCCTTATCCAAGTGAATTTTTGTTAAAAGGTGTTTCTGGTATTAGCTGTCTGATTCCTGAAAAAGTAGAAAATTTACATCTGTCTACTTTTTCCAATTTACAAAGCGGAGATATTTTATTTATTGACTCTTCTCATGTTTCAAAAACAGGTAGCGATGTAAATTATCTCTTCTTTGAAGTTATTCCTAGACTACCAGAGGGAGTGTTAATTCATATTCATGACATTTTTTTACCCGCTGAGTATCCGAAAACATGGATTCTGAATGAAGGTCGTAGCTGGAATGAACAATACCTTGTACGAGCTTTACTGATGTACACTCAGGGATTTGAAGTCGTTTTTGGCAGTGCCTATTCTTTCTATAAACATCCTGAATTGCTTAAGAAAGTTTTACAAAATCATCTACAATTAGGTGGTAGTCTCTGGTTGCGAAAAAAATAAGTATACACTACAAAAAGTACATTTTTTGTACAACAATCCTAAGCATTATGTACAGCCCCAAGACAGATTTTAAATTTGCTTCGGGGTATAAATTACTATGAAGTACGAAACTGATGGGTGACAACCCGTCAGAATATTAAGCTTGTGAACCACAGCTATACGACATTCCCTTGGGGAATGTCTTGCACATAGTCTCCTTACAGCCTTGACGGTTGCTATGACTTTTTATGATTCTGCTAGGGAGAGAACTTCAAATTAATTGCTCGTTGAAAAATTAAAAATTTATATTCTCACCCATGTTAATTATATCTGAAATTAATTGTTGCCATTCCTTAGAATTACTCAGAACATAAGTATCAAATTTTATCCCTTTTTCTTCCGAAAATGCAGTAAAAGTTTCTAACCAGTTTAAAATAGTTTCCGTTAACGAGAAATGCGTATATTGTAAGGATTTTCGTAAGTATTTAGCCATTGTACTTAAATTATAATTTTGATGGGCATACCAAGCTTCACATACTAAGAAACTGTACAGTAGATTATTTTGTAAATCGTTTTTTCTGGATCTTAATTGCTGAGTTCTTAATTGTCCCAAATGTTCCTGAGAATGATTTAACTCAGACTGAGCTTGCTGAACCTGCTGCTGAAGCTGCTCATTGTCTATTTGCATCTGCTGAATTATCGCAAATAATTGCTCTAGCTCAGCCTTCATTAAGTTACGAACTTCCTTTCCAAACTGTTGTTGAATCTGTTGATTTGCTATAGAATATGAGGGACTATATAACATCTTTGCTCTTAATATGTGATTGTCTAGTGCATTTATCAAACCTAGATTAGTGTAAGATGCCTGCTTAGGATGAATGCGAAATTTTACGAGAAATTTGTCTACGAAACCAATTTTACACTGGCACATAATTCTAAACCACATATCCATATCTAAGGTCTGATATAGATCCGAGTCAAATAGTCCTACTTTCTCAAAAATTTGCTTTCTAAGTAGTACGTTGCTTGGTTCTCCAATCTTATTTAAAGGAGATTTAAAAAAATCAGAATGTGCTAGAAGTTCAGACCCTACATTAACTGACCTCATTTCTGACCAAGCTTTATGTACATTTTTAGCGTATCGATACACATCCATACAACCTGGATCGTGTTCAGCCGTTTTCGTCAAGATTAGTTCACGAGGACAAAAAACTAAGCCAATTTCTGCATCCTGTTCAGCTAAGTCAACCATCTCTGCTATACATTCTGGTTCTAATAAATCATCTTGAAATAAAAATTTTATATACTTACCTCTAGATTGAGCGATACAGAAATTCCAATTTTGAGCTATTCCATAACGTTCATGTTGAAATAGAAAAAAGTTCTTATTTAAAAATCTTTTCTGGAAAGAACTAACTATTTGAACTGTATTGTCATTAGAAGCATCGTCTGAAATAATTACCTCTATGCAAGTGTATGTTTGAGCTAACACACTTTCTAAGGCTTCTGTAATAAATTCTTCACCATTGTAAGTAGGAATGCAGATCGAAACAAGTGGCAAAGGTTCACTAATTGTTGATTTAGTTACTTCACTTTTCTTTTTTTCTGATTCACTTTTGACGGCTACAATTAAATCTTGACCAGTAGAGGATTGTTGCCTACCACACCAGCTTCCATAATGAATAGGTTGTATTATGCTTAGTCTGAATTTTTCATAAAGATTCTGAATGAAATTCTCATTATAAGCAACAGCAGCTTCAGGAAGATTAGCATCTTGAACAGCGTAATACCCATACTTGTATTTAAAGCTTAATTGATAACCTTGCTCAACCAAGTTATTGGAACTCATCCTCATAAGACTGAGTGATTCTTCATTCAAAAAAAATATAGTAATAAGGCATCTCCCTCCTACTTTCAGCACTCTTGCAATTTCTGATAAATAATGCTCTAAATCATTAGGTAGCATATGAGTGAAGATAGAAGTTAGAAATACAACGTCGAAAGATTCATTTTGGTAAGGGAATTTATAATCTGATGCTGGTGTTATTCCTTGTGGATTATACCTCTTGCTGTAAATGTCAGATACTTGGAACTTAAAATTAGGGTGTTGGCAACTGATATTTTGCTGACACCAAGTAATGGATGGTGTATGAATATCAAATCCTTCATAACTGCCTTCACCCCCTAAATACTTTGTCAGTGGTAAAGCTACTCGACCACATCCACATCCTACATCTAGAACTCTACCATTTGGCTTCAACTCTCCAAGATTTACTAAATGTCTCAAAATAGCATTCCCAATTGCCTTGAAATCACCACTGCCCACATGATGCATAAGTTCTTGTGGGGGCATTAGTTCATCTTCAACTTTTAGTTGCTTCGTATCTTCTCTCATTTTTTGCTCTTCTTGCATACTTCCTACTCTCAAAAATACTTTTGGATTTTGCACTAATCTATATCAGAATTTACATGGATCAACTCAACTCAACTTAAGCTTAACTTAATTTTTCCATGACTTTAGCCAACAGGACTTGCACATACTCAGGGGTATAAGGAGTAAGAGCTTGTTGAGAATTCTTAGATAATTTATCCCACAACTGCTCATTTGTATAAAGGCGAACAATTTGTGAGGCAAAGTCATCCGCCGTATCAGCTATTAATACACTTTTATCATGTATTAATCCCATCCCTTCAGCACCAACTTTAGTAGAAACTACTGGTAATTGATACTCGAGGCTTTGCCCAATTTTTCCTTTCATACCTGCACCATATCTCAGTGGAGCGACAAAGACTTTATGACTCAAAAAGAAAGAGCTAACATCTTTAACATAACCTGTGACGATTACTTTGTCAATATTGTCAATAGCTAGCTGTTGAACTGCTAATGGTGGATGACTACCCAGCAACACAACTTTTACGTTTGGTAGATGTACCCATACTTTTGGCATAATCGATTGACAGAGCCATTCTACAGCATCAATGTTTGGTAAATGCTTATAGCCACCTATAAACAAGATATCTTGACGTTCTTGAAAATTTTTCCCTACTACTTCATTTTGTTGATGAATATTGGGTATAACAGCTACCTTACTGATTGATTGATCCAATAAGATAGTTTTTTCTACTTCCGTCACTGTAACAGTTAAGTCTGCAAAACTGGCTACACTTAATTCCAGTTCTTGTGTACCTTGCCACTCTCTTGCTTGTTCATCTTTTTCTTGAGAAATAGGTAACAATTCCCATAATCTTTTGAGCCTGACATAATGTAAGTCTACAGTGTCATATATGATTTTGATATTCGCGTTATAATTTCGGATCATGCTTGCATACTTTTGATTAAGTCCTGGACGACAAATCCAAGCAAAATTTACCAATGGCAGTCTCTCTTTTATTTGCTCTTCTATGGAATGAGCATAATTTTCACAGGTATATAAAACTTCTATTCCCATATCTTGCAACTCAGAAGCATATGGCTCTTCTTTAATGGCTCTATCAGGAGCAAATATGACATGATAATTAAGGTAGTTTTTGAATATCTTAATAAGCTGATAAAGCCTGTTCCCTCCTGACTCTTGATCGTAACACGGTAAAGAATCATCAACGATCAAAATTACTTTTTCTCCACATAGCCTCCTGGAACCTTTGAGAGGATTATTAGTGTGACCAGAAGCAAAGTGATTTTCAAGAGTATGCTGCCATTTATTTTTGAATTTTATAGCATTGAGATCCTGATAACGTTTAGCACCACTAGCGGTAGAAGTGCCTGATGTAATACCTTCATAGTGAATCACTTCTGATTTCGGCTGATAAACCACCTTTAAACCTAACTTATTACGAATAGTAAAGCATAGGTCTGTATCTTCATAGTAAGCTGGGGAAAAATCTTTTTCAAAACCATTTAAATCCTCAAAAATTTGTCTTCTTACTAATAAGCTGGCCCCCGAACAGTAATCTACGGGTCTTACATAGTTATACTGAGGAGCATCGGGATTATCCATTTTTCCATAATTCCATCCTGAAGCATCACTCCATATAACTCCACCAGCTTCTTGTAATACCCCATTAGGATAAATTAATTTCGAGCCTACTGCTCCTACATCTTCATCTGAAAGCATTACTTTTAGCAGGCTTTCTAGCCAGCCTTGACGTACTTCTGTATCGTTATTTAAAAAACATAGATACTTGCCATGAGAGTAATCAGCAGCCTTGTTACAAGATTTAATAAAACCGATATTTTTTGTATTGTTTATGAGTCTTATTCCTTGGACATTCTCTAACAAAAATTGTGTATTATCTTGAGAAGCATCATTAATCACAATAATCTCTACTTCTGTGTTAACAGAAATATTACCTTGCAAAGAACGTAAACATTTGAGGGTATATTCTATCTTATTAAAGACAGGAATAATGACTGAAACAACAGGAGTTGGACTATACGGCAATACTATTTGCTTAGCGATTTTAGCTTCATTGATTGGGACAATTTCTAGGTTGCTATCTTCATCAGAAATTGCCATTTTATCTAAAATATATTGCAAATATTTAGATGCTTCTACATATTCAGGCTTCATCTGAAGAACAATTTGAAAAAAAATGATAGCTTCGTCCTCTTTATTTCTTTGCGTTAGAGCTTTGCCTAATTGGAAGTATAATTCTGGTTCATTGGGCTTGAGTGACAACAGTTTGTGGTATACTTGTATATCATCAGAGTTCAGTTCAATGGTTTTAGAATAGCATTGATAAGCTTGGTCTAAATCCGAATTAGTACCTCGTTGTCGAAATACGTCTCCTAATTTGTGATGAACCTCGCTAAGATTTGGTTGAATATCAATAGCACATAAGTAATTAACTATTGCTTCATCCAATCTTTGAAGTGCGGCCATAGCATCCCCTAAATGACAGTGCACTACATCCGAATTAGGAGAAATTTCCAGGGCTCTGCGATAGGCAGAAATCGCCTCATCATACCGCCCCAACTGATACAGAGCAAACCCCAAATGATCCTGAGCCTCTAGCGAATTCGGATCGAACTCAACCGACTTGCGGTAGGCCCCGACAGCTTGCTCCCACTTTTGCTGTGCTGCCAGCGCATCCCCTAAATGTTGGTATACTATAGCCGAGTCAGGGACAAGCTCAAGCGTTTTATCGTAGGATTCGATCGCCTCATCCCACCGCTGGACGATCGACAAAGTATGCCCCAAATAGTGGTGAACGATCGCCGAACCCGGTTCCAACTCAGCCGCTTTCGAGTAAGAGGCGATCGCCTCCTCCCACTTACCCTGTGCCGATAAAGCCGTTCCCAACTTATAATGAGCCCAATGCCCATCGGGCTGCAACTGAATCGCCTTTCGGTAATAACCCACTGCCTCTGCTAATTCATTCTTTCCCTGCAAAGCCTCTGCCAATTTCAGATACAATTCTGCTTCACCCGGATTAAGCTCGATCGCCCTTTGCAAGCACTCAATACCTTCGTTAACCCGTCCCTGCCTTGCCAAAGCCTCCCACAAATTTTGGTAAGGCAAAGCCGATTCCGAGTCAAGGTCGATCGCATGACGCAAACAACTGATAGATTCATCCAGTTGACCTTGCCCACACAAAGCCTTCCCCAAACTATTATGAAACTCATAGAAATCCGGATATATCTCCACAGCTTTGCGGTACGCTGTCACCGCTGCATCGAGATTGCCCTGCTGTTCCCAAACCTCCCCTAAATTGTGCCAAGACCAAGCCGAATTAGGGTTAAGTTCGCAGGCCCTGCGGTAACTTTTTTCCGCCGCCTCCCACTGCCCCAATTTCGTCAAAACTTCACCTAAATTGTGGTGATACCAGGAAAAATCAGGATTGAGTTCAGTGCAGCGACGGTAGGCGGCGGCAGCTTCCTCTAATTTCCCAGACTGTTTAAATAGGTTGCCCCGGTTGAAGTAGCTAGAAGCAGTTTCTTCGTGCACTTGTAATGAGTTATTCATAGTTTTGTACCGTAGATTTCTTTTTTTTAGCTGTTTTATCTCTCGTTTATATCCGAGTCTCGATCCCCCTAAATCCCCCTTAAGAAGGGGGACTTTGAGAATGCTTCCTGTCCCCCCCTTGTTAAGGGGGGCTAGGGGGGATCAGCGGGCTATAGCGTCAAACAGTAGACTGATGCTACGTTGTTTGAGCTTAAATCGCCTAAAACCCTTTGTATCTCTCGTCTATATCCGAGTCCCGATCCCCCTAAATCCCCCTTAAGAAGGGGGACTTTGAGAATGCTTCCTGTCCCCCCTTGCTAAGGGGGCTAGTTGAAGTCCCAGATACTCGTGAACCCACCCCTACAGGTTTTTGACATTGGTGCAAGAAGATATGGGCTCTCGCACGGGGTGGGGGCGGGTTTATTTAACCTGTCTGCACCATTTAAAGTTATTGGTGAACCCGCCCCTACTGGCCCCAGCACCCAGGGCGGGCACGGGGGCACCGCCCCTACAAAAGGGCGAATATTGTTCAAAGTCCCCCTTCTTAAGGGGGATTTAGGGGGATCGAGACTTTGGTAAAAACCAGAGATACAGAAGCGTTTAGGCGTAAGTTGACACCCTACACTAATTGGATGTTCCTAATGATTCCCCCGCCAGTTCTCATCCTCCAATCTGATACCGCTGTCTTGACAAGCTCTGGTTAAATGAGGGCTGTAGTAAGGGTCATTCTTAATATACTTTTGCCACCTGCTTTCGATTACCTGCGATTCCTTCCTC
>Ga0209490_10004181_pt1 | contig 13351 bp, 13 predicted proteins | sample MAT06_FD_187209 | JGI IMG/M metagenome (GOLD analysis project Ga0209490, IMG submission 187209) | Freshwater microbial communities from Lake Fryxell liftoff mats and glacier meltwater in Antarctica - MAT-06 (SPAdes) (version 2) | ecosystem: Environmental > Aquatic > Freshwater > Ice > Liftoff...
GCGCGAGCGTGCGCGGCAAAACGCCGCGATGTAACTGGGGTTTCCGGGCTGGGTCGCTGCAGCCGCAGAATGCCCACCATTGCCTGGGGCACAATTTGGTTTTTATCAACGGGAGATCACCATGGGTTTGCTGAATTCCGTCTTCGGGGCAGTATTGGGCGGCAAGGCGGCCCAAACGCAGGGCGGCCTGGCTGGCATGATTGGCGCGCTTGCAAACAACCCACAGATGTTGCAAGCCATCACCGGCATGTTGGCCAATGACGGCAGCCAGGGCGGCCTGGGTGGGCTGATGCAGAGGTTCCAGCAGGCCGGAATGGGAGACGTGATTGCGTCCTGGGTCGGCAGCGGTGAAAACCAGGCGATCTCGGGTGCTCAGCTCCGCCAGGCCTTGGGGCCGGATACGATCTCCGACCTGGCCAGCAAGTTCGGCTTGAACAAGGGTGATACGGCTGCTCAGTTGTCACAAATTCTGCCTGGTTTGATCGACAGACTGACTCCGCAAGGACAGGCACCCGCCGCCGGGTTGGGTAGCGCAGGCGACCTTATGGGCATGCTCGGCGGTTTGCTACGGAGGTCTTAGTCATCAAAACCGCGCGTCCAGCCACTTCTTGAGTTGTGCGAACACCAGTTCCCGGTCGGCAGCGCGCTCATTGAAAATCTCGTGGTAAAGGCTCTCGAAACAATGCGAGGTCACAACCTCCTTGGGCGCGGCCTGGGCAAAGGCGCGGCTGCCCTTGGGGTTGACCAGTTTGTCCTGCCCGGCATAAAGCAACAGGGTCGGCACTGACCAGCCTGGCGCAGCGGCGATCGTTGCGGGGCCGTTGTCGGCAATAAAAACTGCCAGCCGCGCGGAAATGCGGTCATGTACCAGCGGGTCCGCCTTGTAGGCTGCCACCACAGTCGCGTCGTGCGAGATCAGGTTGGGATTCAGTCCATTTCCCACCCGGAAGTCCGGCGCAATCTTTGGCAACACGGCCAGCAACAACTTCTGGAAGATGCCCAGACCCGGGTCCAAGGCCGGGGACGACAGGACCAGGCCCTGCACCAGCCGCGTGCCCAACGCGACAAACCGCGCGGCCACCAGTCCGCCCATGCTGTGGCCGAGAACAATCAACGGCGTGTGGACGTTCATGCGGGCACGCGACTCGTCAACCACTTCACTGAGGTCCGACAACAGGCGGTCCGCACTTGGCAACGCCCCACGCGGACCCATGGATTCGCCATGCCCGTACTGGTCGTAACCGCGCACGGCAAAACCCCACTGGTTCAGACGCTCTGCCACGTGGTCGTAACGCCAGGCATGTTCGCCCAGACCATGCACGATCAACACCACCCCACGCACGGGTCCACGGTCCAGCGGCCAGTCGACGACCACCAGATTGGTGCCGTCTTTGGCGGTCAGGGGGCTGAAGTTGGAGACGGACATGGGGCACTGCGAACAGCGGTGTCAGGGCAGTTGTGCAATGACCCGGGCCACCGCCGCAGTCAGCTTCTTGGCATACGGCACATGCAGGAACTCGTTCGGGCCATGCGCGTTGCTCTTGGGTCCCAGAACGCCACACACCATCATCTGCGACTTCGGAAAACCGCGCTCCAGCATGCTCATCAGCGGAATCGTACCGCCTTGGCCGATATAGCCACAGGGCGCGCCGAAATGCGCCTGGGACGCGGCCTGCAAGGCCTGCTCAAACCAGGGTGCAATCGTCGGGGCATTCCAGCCCGTGGCGCGGGCGCCGCTTTCGAAGGTGACACGCGCCTGGTACGGCGCGTTGTCTTCCAGCAGCGCCTTCATCTGCTGCACGGCCTGCGCGGCGTCGACCAGGGGTGGCAGCCGCAGACTGAGCTTGAATGCTGTGTACGGGCGCAACACATTGCCGGCGTCGGCGATTGCCGGAAATCCTTCGGCGCCGGTAACGCTGAGCGCGGGTATCCAGGTCCGGTTCAACAAGGCTTGTACCGGGTCCGCAGTCGTTGGCAGCACAAACCGGGCGGCGCCTTCACAGTCATAGTGGGCCCACGGGAAGCGCTGCACGACTTCGGCACCCAGAATCGCCGCCGTCGCCCGTGCCTGCGCCAGCCGTTCGGGAGGAACCTCGCAGTGGAAACTTGCCGGCAACAGCCGTCCGGTGCTGCTGTCTTCGAGCCTGTCGAGCACCTGGCGCAGGATGCGAAAACTCGACGGAACCAAGCCCGAAGCATCTCCGGAATGCACACCTTCGGTCAGCACCTCGACCTTGAGCGTTCCGCTGGCCATTCCGCGCAGACTGGTGGTGAGCCACAGTTGGTCATAGTTGCCGGCACCCGAGTCCATGCAGATCACCAACGCCACATCGCCCAGGCGTGCACCCAGGGCGTCAATGTAGGGCAACAAATCAAACGACCCGCTTTCTTCGCAAGTCTCGACAATCCCGACGATGCGCGGATGCGGTACGTTTTGAGACTTGAGCGCCTGCACCGCCGCGATACTGGCGTACACCGCATAACCGTCGTCGGCCGCGCCGCGGCCATACAACTTGCCGTCTTCAACCTTCGGGGTCCATGGCCCGAGGTCCTTGCGCCAGCCGGTGAATTCGGGCTGCTTGTCCAGATGGCCATACATCAATACCGTCTGCGCAGACGCCGGCCGGGTTGCCGCCACCTCGAAAAACAGCAACGGCGTACGGCCCGGCAGTCGCAGCACCTCGAGCGACAGACCTGGCACCTTTTGCGCCTCGACCCAGCTTGCCGCATTGCGCAGCACGGTATCGATAAACCCGTGTGCTTCCCAATTCGCGTCGAATCCCGGCGATTTGGCTGGAATCGTCACATAGTGGGTCAACTGGGGAACGATGTCGCTATCCCATTTCTCCGTGGCGCTGGACAATGCCTTGGCGTCGTCCAGGACTGCGGCGGGGATTTCTCGGTGCAATGGAGCATTCATGGCGTCACTCAGGGAAGTTCCCGCAATCCTACCAAGTCCCGTGTCAGGTGGGACAGCAATAACCCTTGTCAAGCTTTCCAGGCGGCGGCAGCGTCCCGGAGACTGTCGGGCATCATTCGAAAGGACTGTCGTCCTGCACTCGGGGGCGCTGTTTGCCACGAAACACCCAGTCCGCAAAATCCAGCAGAACCAGCCAGTCGGCCAGCAGGTGCCCATGTCCCCCCGCGCGGTAGGCAATCGCGATACGCTGCGGCACGTCCAGCAAGCCATAAACGGCGCGCGCCGCTGTATGGGTGTGCCAGCTACCCGAAGGATTTGCCCACAGATCCCCCAGCGCTTCGGTCGTCAACAAGGCGCGCGGCGCAATCAGCGCCTTCAAAAAATGCTGATCAAACGGCAAGGCATGCTCGCGGCCGATAAACTGCGCCAGGCCCGGGCCAAACCAATGGGGGAAAACGCGCACAACGTCGGCCAGGGTCTCCGCTCCCGCACCCAGCAGGCGAAAACAGCCAGCGCCTCCGGCTCCGGAGTTGTTGGCGCTGGTGAGCGCGATGCGCTGGTCGGTCGCGCCGGCCAGCAAGGCCGCCTTACCGCCGCGCGAGTGCCCGACCACGGCGATGCATGCGGCATCCACCCATTCGAATTGCCGCAGCGCGTCCACCGCGCGCTGGTAGCCCCAGGCCCACGCGGCGAGGGCTCCGTACTGCTGCCCCGGGAAGAAGCGACTGCTCCGAAGCGCCACGTTCGCTCCCGGCTCAGGGTCCGCCGCAATCTCCACCCGGTTGAACTGGGCAAACGTATAGCCTCGGGCCAGTACGGCGGCGATCACCGCGTCACTGGCATAGTGCCAACAACCATCTCCGTGCAACAACACCGGGAACGGGCCGTCGGCGTTGGGCACAAACACGCGCAACATGAATCCGTGGCCGTTGCCCGTCCCGATGCGGCAGCTCAACAGACGCGCCCCTCCGAAGCCTTGTACCGTCGCCGTATGCAGGGTCTCACATTGAACGGCATGTGGCCCAATGGGCATAGGCCCGTAGGCCAGCGCAAGCAGGCTGTCGTGGACCTCTTCGCGCCGACGCCACCAGTGTGCCGTGCTGCGGACCGCGGTCCCGGCATCGTCACGCAGCAGGTCGGGAAGTGCCACGGCGGTTGGATTACTCACCCGGTGTTCAGTCATCTACATGAGTTGATCCGTACAAACCATAGTGCGCTCAGTGTGCTTTTGCCATAGCATGGTCGGCAGCGCAAACCCATTTTTTTCAAGGACTTCACCATGGTAACTCCTGTCTTTTGTCTCCGTTTGGCCGCTATCGCAGCCGCCATCAGTATTCCAGTGGTATCCCACGCGGCCGACATCCGCGTCATGTGTTACCAGGACGGTATCGAGTGCACGGTCACCGCCGAGTTGGCCAAGAAGTTCGAGGCTGCAAATCCTGGCACCAAGGTGATCATCGACGTAGTGCCTTACAAGACCATCGTCGAGCAGTTGCCGGTGCAACTGGCTGCCGGACAAGGCCCCGATATCGCGCGCGTGACCGATCTGGGCGGCCTGTCCAAGCACTACATGGACATCAGCGCCCATGTCAAGGACCGCGCCTACTGGGAAGCCAACTTTGGCGGCACTCTGCCCTGGTTGCGCCCGAGTGCCACCGACAGGGGTATTTACGGCTTCATGTCACAGCTGACCATGACCGGCCCCTATGTCAACAAGACCCTGTTTGAACAGGCCAAGATTCCCATGCCTGGGCCCAAGGCGACCTGGGACGAGTGGGTCGAAGCCACCCGCAAAGTGTCGAAAGCCACACAAACCCAGGCTGCACTCGCCTGGGACCGCTCAGGACACCGTTTCGCCGGCCCGGCAATCAGTTATGGCGCCAAGATTCTCGACGCCAAGGGCGAACTGGTGCTCGACGAGGGCTACAAGACAGCGATCAACAAGTTTGTCGGCTGGCACAAAGACGGGGCCATGCTCAAGGAAGTCTGGGGCGGCTCCGGTGGCTCCAGTTACGCCGACTCGATCGGTGAGTTCAAGAACGGCCGCGTGGCGATGGTGCTGTCTGGCTCGTGGCAGATCAACCGCCTGCAAAAAGACATCGGCAATGCATTTGACTGGGTGGCAGTACCCAACCCCTGTGGTCCTGCTGCCTGCACCGGTATCCCCGGTGGAGCTGCCTGGGTGGCGCTGAAAACCAGCAAGTCGCCGAAAGAGGTCGGCATGTTCCTGGACTTCCTGGCGCAAGAAGCCAATTACGCCGAGTTCACCAGCCGCACCGAGAACATTCCGGCGCATGCCGGTCTGGCCAAAAAAGGCGTGCCGTACCCAACTGCCACGGCAGGCGCGCGTGCCGCCCTGGCGACGTTCAGCGCAGGCGTTGCCAACCTCGCACCTGCCGCCTACCAGTTCCAGGGCTATCGCTTCAACCGCGCGCTCATGTTGCCGACCGTGACCCGTGTGACACAAGCCATCGTGGGCGAGATGAGCACCGACGAAGCCATGATCAAGATTGCAGCCGACATGGCAGACGCGGTGAAACAGGCGCAGAAGTAGTCCGCGCCTTCACCAGAGCGCGGCAATAGACTCAGCCTGAACCACCGGCCCATGCACTGGCTGACGCGCTTACTGGGTATTTTCTTCAACCTGTTCGAGCCACTGTTCCGGCTCGGACAGCGTGTGCTGGGTGTTTCGCGCATTGGCTGGTTGTTCGTTGCGCCGAACCTGATGGTGTTCGGCCTGTTCACCTTCCTGCCGATCCTGATCAACTTTGTCTACGCCGCCACCGGGGGCGTGAAGCTGATGCCGTTCGAGCGGCCCTTCACCGGAGTTGAGAACTTCGGCATCCTGTTCGAGTGCCGCAATTACTTTGACATCCAGACCTGCCGCAAGGACGTGTTCTGGCGGGCCATCTTCAACACCGCAAAGTTCAGCGTGATCCAGGTGGTGCTGATGGTCGGGTTCTCGCTGGTGACGGCGCTGGTGCTCAATCGCAAGATCATCGGGCGTGGTTTCTGGCGCGGTGTGTTTTTCTATCCGGTGTTGTTGTCACCGGTCGTGGTCGCCCTGATCTGGAAATGGCTGCTGCAAAGCCAGGGCGTGTTCAACGCCGCGCTGGTGGCCACGGGCAACGAACCCATCGGCTGGTTGACCGACGCCGGCTGGGCATTCTTCTGGACGGTGTTCGTATCGATCTGGGCCCATATGGGTTTCTACACCCTGATCCTGCTGGCCGGTTTACAGGCCATTCCCAAGGACATGTACGAAGCCGCTGAAATGGACGCCGCCTCGCCGTGGCGCACGCTGCGCCGCATCACGCTGCCACTGCTGATGCCCAACCTGATCGTGGTGCTGGTGCTGGCGATGATCCGTGCGGTGCAAATCTTCGACGAGGTGTTCGTTCTCACGGGCGGCGGGCCCGGTTCGGCCACCACGTTCATCGTGCAGTTCATCTACCAGACCGGTTTTGCCGAACAGATCCACCTCTACGGTCTGGCGGCAGCTGCGTCGCTGGTGCTGGCGCTGGGTCTGATGCTTTTGACCTTTGTGCAACTGCGGCTGACCAAGGCCAGCGAAGCCGGACAGCGGGCGCGCTAAAACCATGAGTGTCACCACCTTCCTCACCCGCACGCACGGCCGCGGTCGCCTCGACTGGACCGATTGGCTCAGTTACGCGTATCTGCTGGTCGGCCTGTTCACCATGTTCGCACCGATCCTGTGGCTGGTGATGTCATCCTTCAAGACCGAGAGCGCGATCGGCCAGTTTCCGCCCACGTTCCTGCCGTACAGCCAGAAGTCGGTGACCGTGCAGGGCCATGAAAAGCCCTTGCCCTTGTTCCTGACAAAAACAGAAAGTGGCGAGCTGCGCGAAATGGCGCAGGTGCGGCGCATCGGCATCATGGCCACCATGGTGGATCCGGCCAAGCCCGAGACCGAAATTCGCGTCAACATCAACGACCGCAAGCCGATCAACGAGCTGCAATTTGCAGGTAACAACTACACCGATCTTTTCGGCAAGTTCAGTTTCGGCAAATATCTGTGGAATAGCGTCTTCATCACCGTCGTCGCTACTCTGCTGACCCTGCTAATCAATTCGATGGCCGCCTTTGCCCTGTCCAAGTACCAGTTCCGGGGGCAGAAGGCGGTGTTTATGCTGATCATCGCCACCCTGATGATTCCGCCCACCATCATCCTGGTGCCGGTATTTCTGGTGATCAACAGTGTCGGCCTGCTCAACAGCCTGTGGGGCGTGATCCTGCCGGCGATCGCCACCCCCACCGGTGTATTCCTGTTGCGCCAGTACATGCTGACGATCCCGGACGAGCTGCTCGAGGCCGCACGCATGGACCACGCCAGCGAGTGGCGCATCTACTGGAAGATCATCCTGCCGCTGTCGGCGCCGGCACTGGCGGTACTGGCGATCTTTTCCGTGATGTGGCGCTGGAACGACTTCCTGCTGCCCTTGATCGTGTTGTCCAAGCCGGAGTTCTTCACGCTGCAACTGGCGCTCAACTCATTCCAGGGTGAACTCAACACCCAGTGGCACTACCTGCTGGCAATGACCGTGATCACGCTGATCCCGATCACGCTGGTGTTCGCCTTCTTGCAAAAATACATCACCACCGGCATCGCTAGCGCGGGCGTGAAGTAGGCATATTCCAACAGGGGACTACCGCGTGGCCACACTCGACCTGCAACGCATCGTCAAAAGTTTTGATGCCACCACCATCCTGCACGGCATCGACCTGGCGGTAAAAGACGGTGAGTTTGTGGTGTTCGTCGGGCCTTCGGGTTGTGGCAAGTCCACGCTGCTGCGCGTAATTGCCGGTCTGGAGGCTCCCACCAGTGGCGACATCCGGATCGATGGACAAAACGTCAACGACATCTCGGCGGCCCACCGCGGCTGCTCCATGGTGTTTCAGTCATATGCGCTGTATCCGCACATGTCGGTGTACGACAACATGGCCTTCGGGCTGGAAAACATCGGCGTGCCCAAGGCGCAGATCGAATCCAAGGTCAGCGCCGCCGCCACCCTGCTGCGCCTGGGCGAATTGCTGCAACGCAAACCCACGCAACTGTCCGGGGGCCAGCGCCAGCGCGTTGCGATCGGGCGCTCTATCGTGCGCGAGCCCAAGCTGTTCCTGTTCGACGAGCCGTTGTCAAACCTGGACGCCGAATTGCGTGTGTCGATGCGGGCCGAAATCCGCGAATTGCATGCGCGCCTCAAAGCCACCATGGTCTACGTGACGCACGACCAGGTGGAGGCTATGACCATGGCCGACAAGATCGTGGTGCTGCGCGCCGGAAAGGTGGAGCAGGTGGGTGCGCCGCTGGAGCTGTACAACCGGCCCCTGAATACCTTTGTGGCTGGCTTTATCGGCAGCCCACGCATGAACTTCCTGCCGGTCGCCCTGTTGCCCGACGAGGCGCGCCAGGGTGGCCATGCCCTGGTGCCCCAGGGCACCCACACCATTGGTCTGCGCCCGGAACACGCGCAAATTGCCAACGATGGTCCGATCGCCATGCAGGTGTCGTCGGTCGAGCAGTTGGGTTCAACCAGCCTGCTGCACGGCAAAGTGGGCGCGGACACGCCGTTCGAGATGGTCCTAAACGGACAAACCAGCACCAGGGGCGGCGATACTGTACGTTTGGGCCTGTCAACCGCGCACCTGCATTGTTTCGACAGCCAGGGCCTGCGCCTGTAAGCGGGTCCAATGCCGCCTGGCTCGGGCCAGGCGATTCCTTTCCCGGCAGGATTCCATGAAGACATTCGCCGCCGCCAGCGTATTGGCCATTCACCCCTATGGCGTTGATCTGGCCTTGCCTGCTGGCGGCCTGTTCGGCATCCAGCTATTGGAGCCCACCATGGCCAGGGTACGGTTCAAGGCGGCTGGCGGTTACCGTGAGCCGCGCACCTGGGCGATCGCACCACAGCCAGGCCCGGATGTGGCCTGGACCGGACGGCCCAGAGACACCCTCGACGGGTTTGCGCTGCCGCCGGTGCGCACCACGCAGCAGGGCGGCCAGCTGCAGTTACAAACCGATGGCCTGTCAATCCAGGTACAGCTCGACCGCCTCGCATTGACCTGGCGCGACCACCGCGGGAACGTGGTGGCACAGGACCGCAGCACCTCCGCCTATTTCCACAGCGAGCGCACCCGCGCCACACGCCATTACCTGCAACGCAACCGGACCGAGCGTTACTACGGCCTGGGCGACAAGACCGGGCCACTCAACCTGCACGGCCGACGCCTGCGCACGATGGCGCTGGACTCACTCGGATACGACCCGCAACGTGGCGACCCGCTCTACAAACACTGGCCCTTTGTGCTGAGCCGAAACGCCACCGGGCAGTGGAGCGGCATCTACTACGATACGCTGGCCGCGTGCACCTTTGACCTGGGTTGCGAACACGACAATTACCACGAGCTGTTCCGTTACGTCGAGATCGACGATGGCGACCTGGACTACTACATGATGGTGGGCAATTCGCCGGGCGAGGTGATCGCGCAGTTTGTGCGCCTGATCGGCGGCACCCACCTGCCGCCGCGCTGGTCGCTCGGTTTTGCGCAGACCGCCATGGGGCTGGCCGACGCTCCCGACGCACAGGCGCAGCTCGACGCGTTCATCACGCGCATCGGGCAGGAGGGTATCCCCTGTTCGTCCTTTCACTATGGCTCGGGTTATTCGTCGCGCGGCAAGCGGCGTTATGTGTTTACCTGGAACGCGTCCAAGTTTCCGGATCCGAAATCCCTGAATGCACGTTTCCAGGCTGCAGGCATGCGGCTGGTGGCAAACATCAAGCCCTGCCTGCTGGACGACCACCCGGCCTTTGAGGTGGTCAAGGCCCAAGGGGGCTTTATCCATCACGCGGCGACTGGTTTGCCCATACTCGAGCAGTTCTGGGACGGCGAAGGTGCCCATCTGGACTTCACCCAGCCCGGCGTGATCGCCTGGTGGCAGCAGCACCTGGGTTCCCAGGTGCTGGGCTTTGGCATCGATGCGGGCTGGAACGACAACAACGAATACGCAATCATGGACGATGCGGCCACCTGCCACGGCTTCGGGCAGGCCATGCCGATGCACCGCGCGCGACCCCTGCATGCCCTGCTGATGACCCGCGCCAGCTTCGAGGCGCAGGCGGCACACCGCCCGGATGAACCGGTATTTGCGGTGACGCGTGGTGGCCCACCCGGATTGCAACGTTATGCCCAGACCTGGACCGGCGACAACACGACCAGCTGGGAAACGCTGCGCTGGAACATCCGCACCGGCTTGCAAATGAGCCTCTCGGGCATGTTCAACGTCGGCCACGACGTCGGCGGATTCGCCGGCCCGTCGCCCGGGCCGGAGCTGTTCGTGCGCTGGGTGCAGGCCTGCTGTCTGAACCCGCGCATGGTGATGAACTCATGGAAGGCCGACGGAACCAACAACGTGCCATGGCTGCACCCCGAGGTGACACACCATGTGGCGGCTGCGATCCGGCTGCGCTATACCCTGATGCCCTACCTGTGGCAGCTGTTCGAACGCGCGCACACGCTGCACGAACCCATCATCCGGCCGACCTTCTACGACTTTGCAGACGACGAACGCTGCTTCGAGGACTGTGACGATTTCATGCTCGGCGACGCGTTGCTGGTGGCCCCGGTAGTGGAACAGGGTGCGACCAGCCGCACCGTCTATTTGCCGAAGGGTCCTGCGGCATGGTTTGACTTTCACACCGGGCAACGGCTCGCTGCCGGGGTTGCGCATGGCATTGACGTGGCGCTGGGGACCTTGCCCCTGTTTGCGCGTGCCGGGGCCTGTATTGCGGTTGCCGCAACAAGCCAGGGCAACGGTCGGCACAATGACCCTGTCGGCGAAATTCGACAGTTCCCGAGCGGCACTGGATTGCTTCACGCCGGACAATAGGGTCCTATGCCCACCCCTTCTGATCGCCCGCCGCTGCCCGACCACCTGTCCGTCGACCCGCGCAGCGTCCACCATGTCGCCGCCGTCTTCGAAAACGAGATTGGCGTTCGCTTCAACGGCAAGGAGCGAAGGGACGTCGAGGAATACTGCATCAGCGAAGGATTCATCAAAGTCGCCGCTGGCAAGACGCTGGACCGAAAAGGCCGGCCCATGCTGATTACCTTGAAGGGCGCTGTGGAGGTGTTCTACCGGGGCGGTGAACCGGACGCCAGCAAGCCCGGTTGACGCCGCTGGTTCAGCACCAGCAGGTCAACTTGGCCGACGTTGCGCCGTTGATCGCGATTCGCTGCTGCGCCTTGCGGATTCATGTTGCTGGATGGCAACTCAGGGACGCTCAGCTGGAAGATAAAGACCCCGCCTTGCGCGATGGGCTATCAGGGTGCCGTCAAGAAGCGTGGCACTGGCGTTACGAGCATCCCGTCGGGGAAGAGCTGGCGAGGGCCATACGCAGCCACTCAAAGACGAAGTCAACGCGAGCCAGCCGCACACTCTTCAAGTGCCATAAAGTCGTCCAGAGACTTGCCCTCTTCATGTTCGAAGCGCTCGTCAAGCGACTTCAAGGTCTCAATTCGGTCAAGGCGAAAGTTGCGAAAAGCCTGCCGCCCTTCACACCACGCAGTCAGCGTCCAAACCTTGCCCCAATAAAACAATGCCAGCGGGCGTAGAACCCGCTCGCTTCGAGTTTCTGCGGCGTCGCGGTACTCGACGCGGACCTTGTGCTTCGTTTGTGATGCCTGGCGCAGCAACTGCATGCTGCTGCGAACCGAATCGCTCAAGCCCGACGGCGGAAAAACCACGTGCAAGGTGCGCGTTCGCTCACGCACATCGACCGGCAAAACACTGCGCACACGCGAGAGCGCCGCCTCGCTTGATGCAGCCAGCTCTGGATCAAGCCATTGCTGCGCGAGCTGCACCGCAGTTGCCAAAGCGCGAGCTTCTTCGAGCGTGAACATCAACGGCGGTAAGTCAAACCCGCGTCCCAGTCGATACCCAACTCCCGCCTCGCCCTCAATCGGAACGCCCTGCGCCTGAAGTTGGGCAATGTCCCGGTAAATGGTGCGCTCGCTCAACTCCAAACGCTCCGCCAACCACCGCGCCGTCGTCAGTCGGCGGCCGCGAATGAGTTGGACGATCTGAAACAGGCGATCTGCCGGGCGCATGCTGGATTGTCACCACTCCAATCCTTGGTCCCGCACCCGACTTTTCAGGGTCGGGCAGCGACGGCTTCGACCTCGAACAGGATGTCAGGCATGGCAAGGCCGACCACACCGATGACGGTCTGTGTGGGAGGGGTGTCGCCACACCCGGCCTGCACGGCCTGGCCGATGACCCCGAGCTTGTCGAAGTCGGGGTTCACCACGTATGTCCTGAGCTGTACGACATGGCGGAGATCGAGCCCATGGGCGGCAAGCGCGACACCCAGGTTGTGGAACGCCTGCTGCACCTGTTCGGCGAAGTTGGGCGAAACAACCGCACCGTCCGTTTTCGATCCGTACTGCCCAGAGACAAGCACCAGCTCCGTGCCAGCCGGGATGCTGGCGGTGTGGCTATAGCCGAACGGGATCGGGTTGTGCAGCCCTTCGGGATTGACGATGGTGTGTGGCATATGGTTCATCTTTCAAGAAAACTCTGAAGCCACCAAGTTTGCCTGGACACTCCTGACACCGTTGTGTCAGGAGTGTCTGGCTTATGTTCTAGCGCTTGCTCGACCTGCTTGACTTGGTCACCACCACGACTTTCGCTGCCACGCTTCGCCTCACCGCTCTTGCCGGCTTGCGCGCAGCCACTGCTGCCTGCATGGCCAAAGCGGCCCAGGGCTGCATGGCGGTGCGGGACTCGAGCGCGCTTTCAGGGGCAGTGTAGTACTGCATTCGCCTCGTTCTGCCTTTGGCTTCGTGTTCGAATACCTGGCAGCCGGCGGCTGCAAAGTGTGGCTGTGTCTCGGCATTGGCCTTGAGGTACAGAGTGTCCCAGGCGATGACAGCTACTGTGAGGTCATCCACACTCAAACCCCAGCCAAGGAACATGCGTTTGGCTCGTACATCGCCCAAACTCCCTATCAGCTCGCAGCAGTAATCGGCGAAGTCTGCTCCTGGTAGACGAGCTTTGGCTTGGGTGTATTCAGTGGTGGTGTTGCGTGGCATAGCGACTCCAGCGTGTTCAGAGGAATCGGGTCACAGATGCATTGGGGAATGGCATCGGTTCGGCCCAAGCGCAGGAGCGGTCCATGACAAGACGCAAGCGCTGGCCACCCAAGAAGCCTGGCAAGGATGCCGGACGATGGTGGGCGGCTGGTCCGCACGAGCGCTTGCGGCAGCTCGATGCGTGCGGGATTGTCCAGCAAGATGGTGCATCTGTTGGCGTGGATCGCGGGGCCTGAAGAGGCTGTCGAGATACCCCATTTCGCGCTCCGCTGGCACAGCGATCAATTGGGGTTTCGGCGGCGTGATCATGCCGCCGAT
>Ga0209490_10004185_pt1 | contig 13347 bp, 10 predicted proteins | sample MAT06_FD_187209 | JGI IMG/M metagenome (GOLD analysis project Ga0209490, IMG submission 187209) | Freshwater microbial communities from Lake Fryxell liftoff mats and glacier meltwater in Antarctica - MAT-06 (SPAdes) (version 2) | ecosystem: Environmental > Aquatic > Freshwater > Ice > Liftoff...
TCAGCGAAGTAACTGAAGTTGCCGATCTTGATTTGCAAGTGCCCCCTGCCAATATCCCCCAGGAACAATTGAAGTTTTGCCGAAGCGTCTACAGAGCATCCAGTCGCGTTGTCTTGCTTCTGGATGCTACTGCGCTGCTTGAGTCGGTTCAACTCGCAGGCAACCTGCCCCAATAGACAAGGAACAAACAAATGAGCTTCTGGCTGAGTTTTTGGAATCAAGCTTCGATCCGTCGAAGAGTCTTGCTCGGTTCAAGTTCTCTACTCCTGCCCGTGATGATGCTCTTCTACTTCAATGTCGAGCAACTCGCCGTCAATATTGAATTTGCCCAAAAGGAAATGAAGGGCAGTGAGGTCCAGCGCCCGTTGCTTGCATTGCTAGCGCAAGACCCTCGTCTGGGCGCTGCTGCTGACATGCGCTCCTTCTCAACTCAACTCGATGCAGTTGCGCAATCGCTTGGTCTTCCAGCCAATCTCTCGGCACGGCTTTCTGCTCTTGATGCCAGCCGCCGCAATGACGGACAGCAAGGCCTGGAGGCATGGACCCGCATGCTTCGCTCCTCCATCACCAAAGTAGGAGACGGCTCAAATTTAACGCTCGATCCCGAAATGGATAGCTATTACCTGGCCGATGTCAGCTCTGTTGTTACGGCGCAAGCACTCGATCGGCTCAATACTCTAAAGGCATTTGTCTCGTCCCGACCGCCTGCCCTGCGCCTCGATGAAGCCGATCGGACGCAGCTTTCCATCTATCAGGCACTAATAGACGAGTCAGACATGCAGAGGATCAAGGAGGATTTGGAGACGGCGATTGTCGAAAACGGCAAAGCTGCCCGCGGCCCAAGTACAAGCCTCAAAGCAACGATTGTGCCCCTCTCCTTGGACTACATTGCGAAACAGCAGCTTCATCTTGGGCTGGTTTCGAAACTCGCCAAGGGGCAATCCGTGAGCCTTGCCGAACTTGAAGCCTCCGATTCGACGGCCCGCAATTCGCTACTCGCATTATCGATGGCCGCATCCAGCGAACTCGAAAAAATTCTCGAAATGCGTATTGCCGCCTATGGCAGCTACCGCATAAAGATCATCCTCGGGACGCTGCTAGCCCTAGGGCTGGCTGCCTTCCTCCTGGTGTCAATTCTCAATGATATTGCCCGACCGCTCGCCGATGTGGTTGCGAACCTGATTCAGGTTTCACAAAAAAATCTTAGTGGCAGCCTGCCAGAGCGGCATCTGCTCCGTGGGGACGAAGTTGGCAAACTAGCGAGGGCCAACCTCGGCTTGTCCACCAGCCTGAACGCGGTGATAGAAGACTTGCGAGAAAGCGTGGTTGTTCTGCTTGAGTCTTCCTCGCAACTGGACTCGAGCTCGAAGAGCATGAGCTTGGGCGTGGACTCCGCCGTAAATCGAGCCCAATCGACAGCCGCTGCGGCAGAGGAATTGAGCTCCAACATCAACTCGATCGCTGTTGCAATGGAAGAAGCCTCCACCAATTTCAGCAGTGTCGCCTCAGCTTCGGCTCAGATGACCGGGACAATTGCCGGCATTGCCTCTAGTTCTGAACAAGCCCGTTCTACGACCTCTCAGGCTAGCCGCCAGGCCGATTTGATCCTCGAGCAGATGCAGCGACTGAGCGAGTCGGCCAATGCCATCGGTCAAGTAACGGACACCATCAAGGCGATCTCGGCTCAAACAAATCTTCTCGCCTTGAATGCTTCCATTGAAGCCGCCCGGGCAGGCGTCGCCGGCAAAGGCTTTGCCGTTGTCGCCGTGGAGATCAAAGAGCTGGCTCAACAAACCGCTGCCGCCACAGAAGACATCCGCAGCCGCATCGAGAGTGTGCAAAGTGCCACTCGCAGTGGTACCGAAGAAATTTCCCGGGTCTCGGCTATCGTTGGGGGAGTCAACGATTTGGTCAATTCGATTGCCGCAGCGATCCAGCAGCAGTCGATGACCACCCAAGACATTTCACGCAACATCGCCGAAGCCGCTATCGGAATGAAAGATGCGAATCTGAGGGTCGCAGAGTCCTCTTCGGTTTCACTCGAAATCGCCAAAGACGCTGCGAACGTAAACCAGGTAGCGGCACAACTAAATGCCGTCAACGTTCAAATTCAGGATCATGCCGACGGGTTGAATGCCATGGCCGTAAAACTGAACCAGACCATCGATCGGTTCACGGTAAGGTCACACTAACCCTCCAAGGATTCAGCTCTCATGATTCATCCCGTATCAGCCCCTAGAAAGCTCCGCACCCTGATCGTCGACGATACGGCGCTTTATCGTCGTGCTGTCACTGATGCTCTTTCCGGTATCCCGGATCTTGAGCTGATCGGTACGGCCAGCAACGGCCTTCTGGCACTGGCCAAACTTGAAGAGCTCCAACCGGATCTGATGACACTCGATATCGAAATGCCTGAACTCAATGGCATCGAAGTTCTGGAGGCGATCTCGAGCTGGCGCAAGAAACCAGCCGTCATTGTGCTGAGTGCACTTACGGTTCAGGGCAGCAATCTCACGATGAGAGCTCTAGAGCTGGGTGCCTTCGATTTTGTGACCAAGCCAGAAGGTGTGCAGAGTCTCGAAATCCTCAAGGAGAGTCTCGCGCCCCGGATTCAGGCCTTTGCCGAACGCGCTTTTGCCCGCGAGAGGACTAAAAGAGTGAGAATGCCCCTTCAGGCTGTCTCCCCAGTTGCTCCGAGGCTTGGCTCCAAGGCGAAAAGGCTGATTGTCATTGGTGTCTCAACCGGTGGCCCGCAAGCCCTGGCCCAAGTCCTCCCACTGCTTCCCGCAGACTTGAGTGTGCCGGTTTTGATTGTTCAACATATGCCTCCACTTTTCACCCGGGCTTTGGCTGAAAGTCTGCAACGCAAGTGTGCCCTCAAGATCAAGGAAGCGGAGGATGGCGAATCAGTTCGCCCCGGCCTGGCTTATCTTGCTCCTGGTGGAAGACAGATGAAAATCAAGTCGCTAGCCAACGGCGAAATCCGCATCGAGATCAACGACGATCCGCCTGAAAATCATTGCCGTCCCTCGGTCGATTATCTCTTTCGTTCCGTCGCCCTCCAGGCTCCGGGCTCGGCTATCGGCGTGATTCTTACCGGAATGGGCAACGACGGCGCACAGGGTCTGCGGCTCCTAAAACGGTCCGGCTGCGCCACAGTCGCGCAGGACGAAGCCACTTGCCTGGTTTACGGCATGCCCCGGGAGGCGGTTGCCACCGGTGCCGTCGACGACGTACTTCCCCTTGACAGCATTGCCGGGCATCTTCTCAATTTGCTCGGCCAGGGTAAACCCACATGAAATTGCTGGCCAGCGAGCACACACTTGTCTTTGACTACATATATTCGATATCGGCAATCGTGCTCGAAGCAAGCAAAGACTATCTGGTGGAAGGTCGCCTGTCTGCCTTGGCCGAAAGCAGCGGCTGCGCTTCATTTGCCGACTTGATTCGCAAAGCCAAAGCGGATAGCTCCGGTGCACTCAAACGCAAAATCATCGACGGCATCACTACCGGCGAGACCCTCTTCTTTCGTGACACCAGCCCCTTCGATCTGCTCCGTCACAAACTGATCCCGGAACTTTTAGACCGGCAGGCTCGCAGCACGCTTAAGCCTCCCATCCGGATCTGGAGTGCCGCCTGTTCCACCGGGCAAGAACTCTACAGCATTGCGATCCTCTTGCGCGAGATGCTCGGCGACCCCCACCGTCACAACCTACGCCTGGTCGGCACCGATCTCTCCGACGAGGCTGTCGCCAGGTCCAGTTCCGGATACTATAACTCAATCGAGATGGGTCGTGGTCTCAGTGACTCCTTGCGTGCCCAGAACTTTATCGCCGACCTCAAGGGCTGGAAGATTCGTGACGAATTGCGCGTCCTCACCAGTTTTCGGCGGCTCAATCTTATGGAGGACTTGTCCAGCATGGGCAAGTTCGACATCATTTTTTGCCGCAATGTCGCTATTTATTTCAATGACAAGGACAAAGCTTCGCTCTTTCAGCGGCTCTCCCAGCGGCTTGAATCACATGGATCTCTCATCATCGGCTCGATGGAGAGCCTTGGGAATTCCTGCCCTCAAGTCGAATCTAAACGACACCTCCGAGCCGTTTACTATCAACTTCAGGAAGGCAAGGCCCAGGCGGCCTGAATCACAATCTAATGCCTAATTCAACCCTCGCTCTGCGCCCTGTTCTTTTTGTCGGCAAATCCAGCTTCGACCATGGAATTCTCGACCAACTCAACGCTTACTGCCAGCCAGATCCTCATTGGGTTGTGGGTGTCCCGCAAGCCCTTGCCGCACTCGTTGACAAGCACTGGAGCCTTTGCCTCATTCATCTCGACCCCGATCCCCATGCCGCACTGGCCGCTGCCTCAATCATTTCAAGAAACTCCGCAACATCAGCCCGGCCCACTCCCCCCTGCATCGGAACCACTACCGCTGGGGGCAATACTATGGATCCATTGCGCAGCGCCTCCGGTCTCGATGCAATCATTAGCTTGCCTTGCGAAACGCAGATCTGGGCGTCCTGGCTTTCGGATCCCGTCTCCTTCGATCCCGATGACTTGATTGATCGAATGATGGGCAATGAGATTCTGGCCAAGCGTATCGTTGGGGTCTTCCTCGAAGATGCGCCCAGACAGTTGATGGCTCTTCACGATGCCCTCATCCGGCACGATAACGAGTCTGGTAGCCGAATCGCACATTCACTTTGGGGTGCCGCAGCCAATGCAGGTGGGGATGCGCTAGTTTCTCTAGCCAAGGGAATTGAAAACGCCTCAAGCGTTGGGCATTTTGAAGAAGTAGAACAAATGCTTCCAAAGCTGGAAGAACGATTTGCCCGGTTGAGGCCAGTCCTCGAACGATTCTGCCGCTAAACTACTTGCCGCCAAGCAAGTAGGTGGGCGTCACGCCTTCCATGGTCGAGAATCCCGCATTGGCAGCACTCAGATGCGCCGTGCAGGATTTCACCTCGCCAAGGAACATGTGCGGGTGAACGTCCACCTGCATCTCGCGCATTTCCATCGATCCATAAAACAGCACAGGGAACATCGCTGTTACCGGTTCCACTCGGTCCTGCACCACATAACGCTCCCGTAACGCCTGTTTGAGTGCTCTATCCCAAGCCCCTTGTTCCGTACTCGGCCCGTCAAAAACAGGCAACGCTCCGGTGGAATCGTTCGGCACCAGAACGAGCGAGTCCTTATTGGCCGAAACGAATTCCGGAAGATCAATGGTCTCGCCTGCCCGTTGTGTCTTGGCGGAGCTTACGATTCGGGTCCAGGGAATGAAGTTCGCGATCGCTTTTCTTTCGGCCACAGGGAATTTTGCCGTCAGTACTTCATCGGTCAATAAACTGAACATGGCGCGCTTCTGGGCCAACTCGGCCCGGAATGAATTCACCATGCAGACCTTGCCGTCACGATAAGCCTTCACCAGCGGGTGATTCAGATCAAATCGCAGTAGGAATTCCTGAAGCGAAGAGGCCCGGTAGAGCAGATCAATCCGGTAGTCGCCCTTGGTCAATACCCCGTTACGATAATCCAATTGCTCTGGATTGACCAACTCGGCCTGATACCCATGCTTGCGGAAAAGCTCCACAAGTACCGTATACTCCGCTCCATCAATGGTCTGAAAGGGTTGTTTGAACTCGAGAACAGCCAGATTAGGCTGTTTCTTGCCGCCATACGCTTTATAAGCCTTTAATATGGCTGAAAGGAGGTATTTCGTTCCGCCAAACTTGGTCAGGGTGTGTTTCTTGCGAAACTCCTTCACTGGCGGAGCGTCGTAAAACATGTCAGCCAGCAATTCACCATAAGCCAATCCGGTAGCAGAAGACGCCTGAAAATTCCGGAATTGCATCGAACCATTGTTCAGATTGGTGTTCAGAAGGGAGGCGACGTGAAGGAAGCTGTAACCGGGGTCGATCAATGCGAGCATCCGTTCGGCTGGCAATAACTCCATGCGCTGCAACAAGCTTGGGTTCGCGAGGGCGAGATTTTCGATCCGCTCAATAGCGGAAAGCAACGACTCGCCCGCCTTGCTCATCTGCTCATATTGCTTTTTAGACAAAAAATGAGGGCGAAGAAAAGGAGAGGCAAGACGCGTTCCCACGATCATTCCATGAGCCCGCATCCGCTCCGTTAGAGCATCGGTCCATTCGAGGTTCGCGTGCGGTTGGCTTTCGAGAATTTTGTGGTAGCGGACGATTGCGTCGTCCACAAGCTTTTGCGCCATCGTTAAACTTTCCTATCAGTATGGCATACGGAAACGCAGAATCAAAGTTTATCGGCGGAATTCGCAAAGGTAAGCTATTGATAGTAATAGACTTCTCATCGAAGAGTGAAAAGGTAACATAAAAGCAGTGAAAAACTATCTCTTTTACGGAATTCTCCACGCCTTTGCGTCCTTGGGAATTGCCGACGGTGGAATTTGGCTCCTGAATGAATTCCCTCGTGCCGCCATCAAAGCTAAGTACGGTTTTGATGTCTCCGACGGGTTCCTCAAAAAGCTCCAACTCGGAAGTGTCCGGTTCAACAACGGAGGCTCCGGGAGCTTCGTCTCTGGCGAAGGACTCGTTTTTACCAACCACCACGTTGGTTCCGATTGCATCCAGAAACTCTCTTCCAAAGAGCACGATTACCTGAAAGACGGCTTTATGGCGGCGACTCGATCCGACGAAAGAAAATGCCCGGATCTTGAGCTGAATGTTTTACTTAGCATCGAAAATGTCACCGAAAAAGTGAAAGCTTCCGTGCCCGCATCTGCCACTCCAGCCGAAGCGGCAACCCGCCGCAGGGCTGAGATGAGCGCGATTGAGAAGGCTTGCTCAGACCGCACCAACCATCGCTGTGACGTAGTCACCCTATTTAGCGGCGGTCAGTACCATCTTTACGAATATCAGAAGTACACCGATATTCGACTCGCCTTCGCGCCAGAAAAAGACATCGCCTTCTTTGGTGGCGACGCCGACAACTTCACCTACCCGCGCTGGAACCTCGACGTTTGTTTTTTCCGGGTCTATGACAACGACAAGCCTCTCAAGCCCCTCCACTTCTTTCCCTGGTCTCGGGAGGGAGTGAAAAAAGGAGAACTGACCTTTGTTTCAGGCAACCCTGGTTCCACTGGGCGCCTCCTAACTTATGCTGAGTTTGAGTTTCAGCGCGACTTTGCAGTGAAATGGAATCTCGAAAGAAACCGTGGCCTGGTTGCCGCTCTCAAACAATACTCGAAAAAGGGTCCGGAAGAAGCTCGTGTAGCCTTGGAGGAAATCTTTGGTACTGAGAACAGCTACAAAGCACTTAGCGGTTTTATGATGGGTCTATCAGACCCATCCTTTATGGCACGCAAGAAGGCCGAAGAAGATACCTTCAAGGCTGCCATCAGCAAAGATTCGGACAAGCAGAGGCAGTTTGGTTCGGTCTGGGATCAGCTTCGCGAGATTACAGAGACCTATAAACCCATCTACCCCGGCCTCATGATCTTTGAGAACGGACCCAACCAATACGGATCTATTCTTCCCATTGCCCGCCGAATCTATCGCTACGCCACCGAGCGTCAAAAGCCCAACGGTGAGCGCCTCCGGGAATACTCCGAAGCCGGCCTCGCCAGCCTTGAAGAATCCATCTTCAGTGCGGCCCCGCTAACGGAAAGCCTCGAAACTGCTGTACTGGCTGAGTACCTTCGATTTGGCGCTCAAGTTTTGGGCCCTAACAACCCGGTTATGGCATCCTTACTCGCTGGTAGGACTCCAGAGCAGGCCGCTTCCGAGGCAATTGCCAACACAAAGCTCTTTTCTGTCGATGAACGTAAGCGATTGGCTGCTTCGGCTGATTTGGTCCAAAGCAGCCCGGATGGGCTTCTTCGCCTCATCCGCCTTATCGAACCGGAGGCGCGAAGGGTTCGCAAGGAATTTGAAGATCGAGTTCAGGCGCGGCAGTCTCTCGAAACCGCGCGACTTGCCCAGGCGCAATATGCGCTTGGCGGAAACGTCTACCCGGATGCCACATTTACGCTTAGAGTCAGCTTCGGTCCCGCTACGGGATACCGCAACGCCAACGGCAAGTCCATCAACTGGATGACCGACTTCGGCGGCATGTACCGTCATGCAACCGGCAAAGACCCCTTCGCCCTCCCAAAGCGTTGGCTTGATCGCAAGAAGAACCTGACACTCGGTGTTCCGTTCAACTTTGTTACCACCGCCGATACGCACGGCGGTAATAGTGGCAGCCCCACGGTGAACACCAAAGGAGAGCTCATCGGAATTCTCTTCGACGGAAATTTGGAGGGGCTTCCCAATCGCTACATTTACACCGAGAAGCAGGCTCGAAGTGTTCATGTCGCAAGCCAGGGGATCATCGAATCTCTGCGCAAGATCTACCAAGCAGAGATGCTGCTCAAAGAACTAGGCTTCTAACTTAGCCGGCAAAGACCCGAATGCATGCCTCAGAAGCGGGGACACGTTCTATTATCAAGAACCGCACGAAGAATAGAAAGATGAGAAGTGCCGCAATCAGAATAGTGATTTGTTGCCACATCCTGTGCTTTGCCGTCTTGTTTCGCATCAATTTGCGCAGCCATGCTGGTTTTCTCAGCGGTACCTTTCCCGAAAGCTGTGCTGATCGGTAAAACCGTAACCGGCATCCTCCACACCGCCAGGCACTTCGTCCAAAGATTTCTGGAAGCAAATCAAACCATTCGCGTCTGGCTTGTCGGATCCCGTCATATCTACACTTCGGACATTGCATTACAATTCCCCCGATATTCCTGTTCATCATTGAGTCTTCGATCCAGTCTCAGTTTGCCAACTGAAACTGCACGCGCACTACTGCGGCTTGTTCTACCGCTTGCCCCTGCTTGCTCGCAGGACGAAATTGGATTTGAGCCGCTGCCAAAGCAGCGTTTTCGTCCAACCCATGACCGAGCCCGCGAACCAATGCCAGCACCTTGAGTCTGCCATCGGCTCCAAACAAGATGCGCAATTGTACTTCTCCCTCAATTCCCAAGCGACGGGCCTCTTCTGTATAGAGTGGTCGAGGCTTGCTCAGGATCTCGACACCTTTAAACTCAGTCTCCGCTGTTGCTTCACGTTCCAAACGATTGCGTTTTGAGCTGGCAGGACTTGCATCAAAAGAACTTGCCATCATCGTAGCTGAAGAGCGCACCCTGGGCAGCGAAGGCCCGCTACCTCCAAAGGCTGCGCCCTGGACCACCGCCATCCTTGCTTTTGCTTGGCGACCAGGGCTCTGGCTCAAAGCGTCTGAATTTTCAAACCCACTCTCTTGTGCCAACCCGACGCGGGTGCCCGGCTTTGAGGCCGTTCGTGATTCCTCTCCACCAAACGAACCCGCTTCCACAAGTGTCGGGCTTGGCCTCTGATCGAGTCTTGCAGCCGAACTTCCAAACCCACCAATCGCGACTCCTACTGACTTGCGATCATCGCGCGCAACCGATGGCGGTATGCTGGCAAAACTGCCTACAACGGGTTTGGGCGCTAGCCTCGACGGAGCCTCAATAGACGGCAATACTGCGTTCAACTCCACTTTGGCTGGCGTGATACCAGGCGGTGCAGGCAACTCGAGATTACGGGTGGTCTCAGGACTTAGCGTCTCCACAAGCCTGGCCTTTGGTGCATGTCTCTTCAGCGGTGCCAACGTCGGCTTTATGGATTCTGGGAATCGTGAAGCTTCGGGCAGACGGCTTAAGCTGAGCAATTGAATTCGCGGGGTCAACAGTGGCCTATCACTCGAAGGTACTTTCACCCAAACCACCAATGCCAAAAGCAGAGCATTTGCCAAAAGTCCCGTGCCCAGCTTTCTTGCGCCTTGGTTTCCACTCTGCCCTTGCAGACTTGAAAATGAGGGAGATGTAGACACCTCAAAGCTCATTTGGGCCTGCCCGGCTCAATCATGGCATCCGTTCTCGCCGCCAGCCTCGTCAGCTTTAGATTCACCGGAGCGACCTCAAAAGGCATCTTCTCACGAGCCGACAGTAGGGCAATCGAACGAGTCTTCATCAGGTAGCTCTGGTTGGCCCAAGGCTCCAGTTTTACCCGTGATCCGAGCGGCAAAGCCGCAACCTGCTCGAGCTTGGAATCTTCAATCTGGGGTGCCTTGGCCAGTAATTCCATGAATTCCGGTGTCTTCAGGTACATCGTTAGATCGTTGCCTAAAGTTGCTTGAATCAACCGCGGCAGGCTCGGGCTCTTTTGCTGTAAAGCCTTCAGAAAGAGACCCGCACCGCCAAGCTTGTCCTTGTAGGGCGAGTTTGCCAGCAACACGGTTGCCTTCTTCATCGCACTTGCCACTTCTTCGGCTGTCCTCGAGAACCGGAAGCGCTCCAGCACCGTCTCGTCTTCCACCATCGTGCGGTCATTAAATGAATATTCGGTTCGCGTCGGGTGGGCTAGGGCTATGTGTGCCAGCTCCATCGCCAACACCAGCGCGAGACTCGCCTCATCCGGCAAGACATCCACCAGCCCCCGGCTGATCGTAACGGTGTGTCCAATGGTGAAGGTCTCAAGCGGTGTCGTCAGCAGCAGCCGGCACTGTGCCTCCAGATCCAGTTCGTTGGTCACAATCAGATTGTTCACCACCGTATTCAGAATCTTGTCCACCTCGCCGCGCGGGGCAATCAAGCCGATTTTCTCGAGCCGTTCGATTACATTCAGTTCGGCTTCCCGCTCCCACCTGCGTTGTCCCTCAAGCGGCGAAACCTCTTGCTTGGCGTCGCTATCCTTAACTTGCCCTTCTGATTCGACAAGCATCGAAGTCAATTCTTCCAGCTTCCGCTTGCTTTGCGAATCGTAGCTCCAGATCCTTGTCTGACCCTTGAATCGGGCTAGTGTCCGGACTCCCGCTCCATCTCGTTGTGAGACCGTATCCTCAACGTAAATCACCGCAGGAACCCAGACACCTGGAGCAGAATTTACTCTCCAACTATCAAAGTGAAAGTAAACGCCCTCTTCGCTCCGAAAAGTGTAAGTCCCATTCATCCGAACTACACACGCATCCTGATCCTCCACCCAAATCCGCCCCAGGAACTTGCCTGCCTGATCCTGGACAATCGGTGCCACATCAAATACCAGGCAACGGACTTCTCCAAGAAACTCTCTGCGCACGAAATCGAACTTGTAAGTCTTACGGTCAAAGGATTTTGAATCGATTAACGCCATCTGTGCAAATCCTACTGGAAGGAATGCCACCGGCTCCGGGCTCTCCACAACTGGCCCCGATTTTTTGAAAAATGGCAACCGGACTTTCGCTTTGCTCTCGGTGATGACTGGCGTTTCAATACTTCGCTTGACAAACGACACGTAGTTCACTGAATTGATCAAAACCATCCGGCCAAGAAAGTAATGGTCCCGCCCGTCTTTTGAGCTACCCGAAGGGCTTGCTTCTTCCTGAATGTATGTTTCGACGATGGGGTTGCGCTCGCCGAGGATCTTCATCATCCTCTGCTCGGCAGCGACGACTCGATCCAGCAACCGATCCACTGCACTGCTTGCCTCAGAAACCTTTTCCTCTGCCGCCTGCAATTGCCAACCAAGCGGAGTCATGCCGCAAGCTGCCTGAAACAGTACCCGGCGAGAGATCTCGCCACTGGATTTAGAATGGCTGGTCTGCAAGAATTTCACTTTGAATTTCACTTTCTGAGCGAAACCAACTGCGTGGCGCGCACTCTTGACAGAGGCACAGCGGCCCCAGCCGGAGCTTGGATTGGGGGAAGGAATTGGGACGTGGATTGAAGCTGGAAGTGGAGTCTTTCAGGCCCCACTCAATTCGTTAGTTCAGACTATTTGCTCGCGTTAGCCACGACAAGGCCAATGCTAGCGGCGGTACCAGCCGCGGTTCCGGTTGCTGTCCAGATTTTGGCGGATCGACTGAATTTCCCAGCTCTTCTCGTACCGGCGCCAGCTTTTCCAGATGTTTTTTCTGAGGTCTGCTGCCCGGCCCCGCGCGCCGATTTCGGATCGGCTTCTTCTTCAACGAAGTAGGATGTTCCGGGCGACAACTTCGCCAGAAGCTGCCCTTCCTGATTGAGAACCTTTACCGGCCCGTGAACCGCAGAAACCATTAATCGGTTGGCCTTGGCATAAGAGATCTGTGTTGTCGCTTCTCCTTGCTCTGGCATGAAACGAAATCCAAGGGCTTCTACCCCGTAACCGTTCTTTGTGTGGATCTGCGCTGCACCCTGCTTCAACTCCATTCGGTCGCCGAACACGGCAACACTGCTCCCCTCGCTCAGCGTCACTTGCGCACCGCTCTGCAATTGTAATTGGCTCGTCGATTCGAGCGTTTCGATCTTGGAACCAAGGACAATATTGGCATTTCCCTTTACAGAGGAATGATCGACAGACATGCTTCCTCTTGTCGATGCTACGCCGATAAACGAATCGGCCATCATTGCTGCACCGATCGACATTCCCAGTAAGAAAATACCGAAACTACGCTTGAAATTGATCATAAATCTTCCTTTTTAAAGTCTCACTCCGTTTGATTCGTGGATTCTGCCGCTGAACCCTCATCAGCCTTATCGTCTCAGCCCCACTTTCCTTGAGACTTTTCTTTGCCCAACTGACTGTATGTCTAGAGATAGTGCCAAATTCTTCTGCGACCGCCTTTTCGCTCTCCCCCCTCCACACGATTTGGCGGCAACTCTATCCTTTCTTGTTGGCTTTGGGCTTTTTCGTCAGCTCTATCTGGCAATGGAGACTGGCCCAAGCTGATTCCATCCGAAGAAATCCAACCCCTGAGAGAGTGGAAGCTGCCATCTCACTCGATCCACTCAACGCCTATGGCTACACTCTCCGCGCGGAACTCCAACAGCAACGAGGCCCCAATTCTTCGAGTGCATGGTCCACGGCTGCCCGGAAAGCGCCCCGCGACCCGGAGGTGTGGATCCGTTCGGCCCTTGAGGCTGAAGCTCAACACAATCCGGCTCAAGCCGAAAAGCTTTTGCTCCATGCTGCCACCCTCAGCAAGACTTGGCTCCCACGCTGGTCCTTAGCCAATTTTTATGCCCGCCACGAAAACCAACAATCCTCTCTTGAGTGGGCACTCTACTGCGCTCAAAGATCTTCCGGTGATCTCAGACCGCTCTTCCAACTCATCGAGTCCGCAGGGATTCCTCCATCCGAACTTCCTCCTCGATTTCTCCCCAAAAACCGCGCTGTACTCCTCGCCTATCTTCAATACCGGTCGAGCCACCCCGATCATTCCTCTCTGGAATCCATCGCGTCCCAACTCCTCGAACTGATCCCCGAACACCCCCCCGGCTGGCCCGGTCTCGACTCCGATCCATTGTCCTTTGCCTTCAATCGCCGCTTTCCCATGCTTGCCGAAGAGCGCAAA
>Ga0209490_10004186_pt1 | contig 13346 bp, 16 predicted proteins | sample MAT06_FD_187209 | JGI IMG/M metagenome (GOLD analysis project Ga0209490, IMG submission 187209) | Freshwater microbial communities from Lake Fryxell liftoff mats and glacier meltwater in Antarctica - MAT-06 (SPAdes) (version 2) | ecosystem: Environmental > Aquatic > Freshwater > Ice > Liftoff...
ATCTTGGGTCAATTAATTCTCAGCGCGCGCCCAACTGAGGTCAACCGACCCCCGCCCCCCTAAGATTGTCCATTTCCATAACGATGGGCGTGATGATGGGTGTGGGGGCCCAGCGAGGCTGGAATCCTTTTATCACAATGGTCGGTGGCGGAAGCGGTGGGATTCGAACCCACGGACGGCTTTCACCGTCGCTGGTTTTCAAGACCAGTGCCTTAAACCACTCGGCCACACTTCCTTACCCATCAGCCGGCGAGGCCATGGCCTTGAATCACCCGACCGCCTGTCCGTGCTCTGCGAGCGGAGTGGCCGCATAGCGCCAAACCGCCCGTTAACCAAAGCAGAAAAGTCTTTCGCCATTCTGACGGCCTGCGGGGACGGGCCGATGGCGGGAGCACTTTCAATGCGGGCGATCAGGGGCGGGCTGCTCATCGCCCTGGTGTCGCTGACGGCTGCCTGCGCCGGCGCGGCGCGGCCTCCGGTGCCGCGAACCCCGGTCGTCACCGACCCGGCTCCGATCGTGTCGGGGACCATGCGGCGGTATCAGGTGCGCGGGCGCTGGTACCAGCCGGCGGAGCAGCCGGGATACGACGAAACCGGCATGGCCTCGTGGTACGGCGCGCAGTTCAATGGACGGCCCACGGCGACCGGCGAGCGGTTCGACATGAATGCGCTGACGGCGGCTCACAAGACGCTGCCGCTGCCGGCGCTGGTCGAGGTGACCAACCTCGCCAACGGTCGACGCATCGTCGTTCGGGTCAACGATCGGGGTCCGTTCATCGACGACCGGATCATCGACCTTTCGCGAGGATCGGCCGAGGCGCTGGGCCTGCTGGCCGCGGGCGTGGGCGAGGTCCGGGTGCGCTATCTGGGGCGAGCGCCGAGGCAGGGCGGCGGGACGACCCTGCAATACGCCGAGGCCCGCGCGCGCGATACACCGTTGCCGGCGCGTCCTGTGGACGACGGGGCCTACTGGATCCAGGCCGGTGCGTTTTCCGACCGCCAGGCCGCGCGGCGGGTCGCCGACCGACTGGGTGATCGCGCCACGGTTGACGTCGCCGATCGGGGCGACCGCACCTTGTTCCGCGTTCTGGTGGGCCCCTGGCGCGATCCCGACGCCGCCGAACAGGCCCGTCAGGCCGTAATCGCGCGGGGGTTCACCGACGCCTTGTTGATATCCGCGCGCTGAGGCTTGCTTCGCCGTCCGGCGCCGCCATTGTGCGGCGGTGACCCGGGGCAGATTCATCACATTCGAGGGCGGCGAAGGGACCGGCAAGTCGACCCAGGTCGCCCGTCTGGTCGAACGCCTGCGCGGGCTTGAACTCGAGGTCGTGCAGACGCGCGAGCCCGGCGGGTCCCAAGGTGCCGAGGACATCCGCAACATCGCCCTGAACGGCGATCCCGGCCGCTGGTCGCCGGTAACCGAGACCCTGCTGATGTTCGCGGCCCGTTCCGACCATCTGGAGCGCACCATCCGGCCCGCGCTGGAGGCCGGTCGCTGGGTGGTGTGCGACCGTTTCGCCGATTCCAGCCGCGCCTATCAGGGCGTCGGAGGCGGTGCGCCAGCCGGGTTCATCGAGGCGCTGGACGCCGCCATCGTGGGCGACACCCAGCCCGACCTGACCCTGATCTTCGACCTGCCCGTCGCGATCGGTCTGGAGCGCGCCTTCGGTCGCGGCCTGTTCGAGACGCGGTTCGAATCCAAGGGTCTGGCGTTTCACGAGCGGCTGCGGCGCGGCTTTCTGGACATCGCCGCCCGACATCCCGGACGTTGCAGGGTCATCGACGCCGACGGGGATCTGGACGCTGTGGCGGCGCGGGTCTGGGCCGCCGTCGAGGCGCGGCTATTGTGAGCGAGCACCCGCGAGATCGTTTCGACCTGATCCCGGACGCCTCGGCCGAGGCGGCCTTCATCGACGCCCGCGACAAGAACCGGCTGCACCACGCCTGGCTTCTGTGCGGGGTCGAAGGGTCGGGCAAGGCCACCTTCGCCTATCGCGCCGCCCGGACCCTGTTGGGGGCCGCGCCCGATCCGTCGCGGGGTCTGCTGGGCACCCGGTCCGACGACCCGGTGGCCCGGCTGGTCACGGCCCAGTCCCATCCCGACCTGCTGGTGCTGGAACGCGCCGTCGAAGGCGGCAAGACCAAGAAGTCGATCTCGGTCGATCAGGCCCGCGACCTGCCGGAGTTCTTCTCCAAAAGCCCGTCGCAGGCACGGTATCGGGTGGCCATCATCGATGCCGCAGACGACCTGAACCTGAACGCCGCCAATGCCTTGCTGAAAGTTCTGGAAGAGCCGCCGGAGCGCGGCGTGCTGCTGCTGGTCGCCCACGCGCCGGGCCGGCTGCTGGCCACGATCCGATCGCGGTGTCGGCGGTTGGCGTTTCCGGTCTGGCCACCGCATGCGCTCGAGGAACTGGTACGGAACCAAACCGGCGTGTCTTCGTCAGAGGCCGCGCGGATCGCCGGCATGGCGGGTGGATCGCCGGGGCAGGCGCTGGCCCTGGCCTCCGGCGCGACGCTGGAGGCGGACCAGTTGGCCCAGGCCTGGGTCGGGGCGCAGACCGTCGACCGGGCCGAGGCGATGGCCGTCGCCGACAAATTCCGCGGGGTGGAGGGGCAGGCGCGGTTCGAGACCCTGATGGACCGGCTGATCGCCGCCGTGAAGGTGCGCGCGCTGGAGGAGGGGGCGTCCGGGGGACTTTGGGCCGAGCTGTGGAGTCGGCTGTCGGAGCTCCCGGACCGGACAGCGGCGATCAATCTCGACCGGGGCGACGTCCTGGCCGGGGCGCTGGCCGATCTGCAGCGGACCAAGGCGGCCGCCCGATGCTGATCGACAGCCATGTGAACCTGCACGCGCCGCAGTTCGACGAGGACCGTGACGCCGTCATCGCTCGCGCCCGCGCCGCCGGGGTCGGGTTGATGGTCGAGATTTCCGACAAGCTGTCGACCTTCGAGGCCACCCACGGCCTGGCCATGGCACACCCGGACATCTGGTGCACGGTCGGGGCCCATCCGCATGAGGCGAAGGACCATGCCGACCTGACGGCGGACCGGCTGGTGGAACTGGCCGGGCGTGACCGGGTCGTCGGCATCGGCGAGTGCGGGCTGGATTTCCACTACGATCTCAGCCCGCGCGATATCCAGGCGTCGGTGTTCCGCCAGCATATCGAGGCGGCGCGGCGCAGCGGCCTGCCGCTGGTGGTGCACACGCGCGAGGCCGATGAAGCGATGGCCGCCATCCTGACCGAGGAGCAGGCGAGGGGTCCGTTCGGGTTTCTGATGCACTGCTACACCAGCGGGCGAGACTTGGCGGAAACGGCGGCGGAACTGGGTGCGTGGTTCTCGGTTTCCGGCATCGCCACCTTCAAGGCGGCGGGAGACGTCCGGGACGTGATCCGGGCCATGCCGGGAGACCGGATCATCGTCGAAACCGACTGCCCCTATCTGGCCCCCGTGCCGCACCGGGGGCGGCGCAACGAGCCGGCCTATGTCGGCCATGTGCTGGACGCCCTGGCCGATATCCGCGGCTGGTCGCGCGACGAGGCCGAGGCGCGAACCACCGACGCCTTCTTCGCCCTGTTCGATCGCATACCGAGGCCGGAGGGCGCATGACGGAGACCGGAGAGCTTGAGGTCGTCATCCTCGGCTGCGGCTCGTCGGGCGGTATACCGCGCGGCGACGGCGACTGGGGGGCCTGCGATCCGGCCGAGCCGAGGAACTATCGCCTCCGCTGTTCGGCCCTGATCCGCCGTCACGGGCCGGCGGGCGTGACCAGCGTGCTGATCGACACCTCGCCCGACCTGCGACAACAGATGCTGGCGGCCCGGGTCAGCCACGTCGACGCCCTGCTGTACACCCACGACCACGCCGATCAGGTCCATGGGGTCGATGATCTGAGGGTGTTCGCCATGCGGAGCCGTCGACGCATTCCAGCCTGGATGGATGCGGCGACGCGGACCGCGCTTGTCGGCAGATTTCCGTATATCTTCAACAGCCAGGAAGGCTATCCGGCCATATTGGAAGAGCAGGCGATACCGCCACACGGTGTGCCGTGGTCCGTCACCGGGCCGGGCGGCGACGTTCCGGTCGTGACCTTCGATCAGGCCCACGGCCCGATCCGCTCGGTCGGCTACCGCATCGGCCCCGTCGCCTATTCCAGCGATGTTTCCGATCTGGAAGAGGCCGCGCTGGACACGGTCCGGGGCTGCGACCTGTGGATCGTCGACGCGCTGCGCTGGACGCCGCATCCCACCCACGCCCATGTCGAGCGGACGCTGGACTGGATCGCCCGGTCGGGGGTCCGGCGCGCGGTATTGACCAATCTGCATCTCGACCTCGACTACAATGCGCTCAAGGCCGCCGTGCCCGCCAATGTCGATGTCGCCTATGATGGCTGGTCGGCGCGCCTGACCCTGGAAGACGGAGGTTCGGGGGACCGTCAGCGTGGGACTTAACTTCCCAACAACCGCGCCGCCTGTGGCGCGAAATAGCTGAGCACGCCGGCGCAGCCCGCGCGCTTGAAGGCGTGGAGGGTTTCGAGGATGGCGCGGTCCTCGTCCAGCCAGCCGTTGGCGGCGGAAGCCTTCATCATCGCGTATTCGCCGGAGACCTGGTAGGCGAAGGTGGGGACTTTGAAAGTCTCCACAACACGTTGAATAATATCGACATAGAGCATCCCCGGCTTGACCATGACGGCGTCGGCACCCTCGGCGAGGTCCATGGCCACCTCGCGGAGAGCTTCGTCGGAGTTTGCGTAATTCATCTGGTAAGTTTGCTTGTCGCCGGTCAGCTGTTTGGCCGAGCCGACCGCGTCGCGGTAGGGGCCATAGAAGGACGAGGCGTATTTGGCGGCGTAGGACAGGATCATAACATCCTGATATCCATTGGCTTCGAGAGCTTCCCGGATGGCCTGGACGCGGCCGTCCATCATGTCGGACGGGGCGACGATATCGGCCCCGGCATGGGCATGGATGAAGGCCTGTTCCGCCAGTCGCTCGAGGCTGGCGTCGTTGAGGATGCGACCGTCCTCGAGCACGCCGTCGTGGCCGTGGTCGGTGTAGCAGTCCAGTGCCACATCGGTCATGACGCCGACCCCGGGGGCCGCGTCCTTGATGGCCTTGATACAGGTGGGGATCAGGCCGTCGGGATCGGTCGCGCCCGTGCCGACCGCGTCCTTGATCGCGCCGTCGACATTGGGGAACAGGGCCACGGCGGGGATGCCGAGGTCGCGGGCCTCGACGGCGGCGGCGGCGGCGGCTCTCGGCGACAGGCGGAAGACGCCGGGCATGGAGGCGACCGGCACACGGTCCTCGGCCCCGTCATGCACGATCAGCGGCCAGACCAGGTCGGCGGGGGTCAGGGTCGTCTCGGCGACGAGGCGGCGGACCCACGGCGACGAACGCAGACGGCGGGGGCGAGCGTAGGGGAAGGCGGCGGGCGCGAAGGGGGTGGTCATGCACGGCTCATAGCCGGGTTGGGGGCGAGGGAAAACAGGGTCCAAAGGGTCCAGAGAGTCCAAACCCGGTCCGAGCGGCGTCAAAAAGCGGGTCCAAAGAGTCCAGAGAGTCTGAAGTCCGGATCCCAAGGCGGCGACCCGGCTCCAAAAAAACAGGGTCTGAATAGTCTGAACAGTCTGAAATCCGGCAGCGGGTCCATGCGGCAATCCTGGCATGGGCCTACGTCAGTCGGGGTCGCAGCCTTCCCCCCGGGAGATGGTTTGCCCTAGAAGCCCCGTCAACGTATCGAGGAAACGCTCCATGGATTTCGCCCTCACCGACGACCAGCGCGCCATCCAGGACGCCGCCCGCCAGTTCGCCGAGGCCGAACTGGCCCTCCATTCGGCTGAATGGGACGAGACCAAACATTTCCCGGTCGGCGTGATGAAACAGGCCGCCGAGATGGGTTTCTGCGGCATCTATACGGGCGAGGAGCACGGCGGCATGGCGCTGGGCCGGGTCGAGGCGGCGCTGATCTTCGAAGAGCTGTCGCGTGGCGACGTGTCGACGGCGGCCTTTATTTCGATTCACAACATGGCCGCGTGGATGATCGACAAATTCGGCTCGGACGACCTGCGCGCCCGCTATGTGCCGCGGCTGACGACGATGGAGATGATCGCGAGCTATTGCCTGACCGAGCCGGGCTCCGGGTCGGACGCGGCGGGTCTGCGCACCACGGCGAAGCGCGACGGCGACGATTGGGTGCTGAACGGTTCCAAGGCGTTCATCTCGGGGGCCGGCACGTCGGACGTCTATGTCGTCATGGCCCGCACCGGAGGGGAGGGGCCCAAGGGCATCTCGACCTTCGTGGTCGAGAAGGATGCGCCCGGCCTGAGCTTTGGCGCTCAGGAGAAGAAGATGGGCTGGAACAGCCAGCCCACGGCCATGGTCGCCTTCGATGACTGCCGCATTCCCGCGGCCAACCTGCTGGGCATGGAGGGCGACGGCTTCCGCTACGCCATGATGGGTCTGGACGGCGGCCGGTTGAACATCGCGGCCTGTTCGCTGGGCGGGGCCCGGCTGGCGCTTGAGACCACGCAGGCCTACGTCACCACGCGAAAACAGTTCGGCAAACCCTTGTCAGACTTCCAGAATACTCAGTTCAAACTGGCCGATATGGCGACCCAGCTGGAGGCCTGCCGCCTCATGGTGCTGCGCGGAGCCTGGGCCATCGACACCAATCATCCCGAGAAGACCAAATGGTGCGCCATGGCCAAGCGGATGACGACTGACGCCTGTTTCCAGATCGCCGACGAGGCGCTGCAGCTGCACGGCGGCTACGGCTATCTCAAGGACTATCCGCTGGAGCGGATTGTCCGCGACCTGCGCGTCCACCGCATCCTTGAGGGCACCAACGAGATCATGCGCGTGATCACGGCGCGGGAGATGCTGCGACAGTAGGCCTGAGGCGGTCCCTGTGTTGCTCTGACCAGAATAATGGTCAGGAGCCCGCCTTGCGCTCCGTGAGCGTCGTCGAAGCCAAGACCAATCTCTCGGCGCTCCTCGACGCGGTCGAGGCGACGGGAGAGGTCATTGTCATCACCCGCCATGGCAAGCCCGTGGCGAGGCTGTTGCCGGAGGACGGGTTTCCCCCGCACCGACGTCGCTTGTCCGGTCATGAGTTGGCTGAACGCGCGCGCCGGTTCCGGGAGACCCAGAAGCCCGATCCGAAGTTCGACCGGATGAGCTGGGAAGAGCTCAAGAAGATCGCCCGCGAATGACGGTCGTGGTGCTGGATGCCTCCGCAGCGCTTGCCTGGCTCTTGCCGTCGCCGGCGACAGCGACCGCGCACCGGCTGCTGGAGCAGGCAGACGAGTATAACTTCATCGCGCCCGATGTTTTCCGAAGGGAAGTCGCCAATGTCCTTGTGGCCAGGGCGCGCGGCCAAAGCCTCGTGATTGGAGAGGCGTTTGATCAGCTGGACGGGATCGAAATCGCTCTCGACCATCCTCTGACCGACGGCGAAGTTCGGCAGTTGGCGGATGTCGCGATCACCGCCGGGCTTAGCCTTTTCGATGCAGCCTATCTCGCTCTGGCGCTTGAACGGAGCGGCGTGATGGGTTCGAGGGACAAGCTGTTGCTCTCCGCCGCAACCGTCGTCGGCGTGGACGTGTTCGACCTGCGCGACTAAGTCCCCCGCATGAGTGATTCCGAAGTCCTGACGCGCGTCGAATCCGGCGTGGGCCGTATCACGCTGAACCGGCCCAAGGCGCTGCACGCGCTGAACCGCGCCATGTGCGAGGCGATGACGGCGGCGCTGCTGGACTGGCGCGAGGACGCGGCGGTCAAATCGGTGCTGATCGACCACGCGGGTGAACGCGGCTTTTGCGCCGGGGGCGACATCCGCATGATCGCCGAAAGCGGGGCGGGGGATGGGTCGGAGGCCAAGGCCTTCTTCCTGACGGAATACCGGCTGAATCATCTGCTGTTCGACTATCCCAAGCCGGCCAGCGCCATCGTCGACGGCATCGTCATGGGCGGCGGCGTCGGCATCAGTGAACCGGCCGAGGTGCGGATCGCCACCGAGCGCACGACCTATGCCATGCCCGAGACCGGCATCGGCCTGTTCCCCGACGTCGGCGGCGGCTGGTTCCTGCCGCGCCTGCCGGGCCAGACCGGCGTCTGGCTGGCCCTGACCGGGGCGCGGCTGAAGGCGGCGGATACGGTGTTCCTGGGCATCCACAGCCATTTTCTGCCGTCCGATACGCTCGAGGCGTTCCGCTCGATCCTGAAGGTCGACCCGGCCCATCCGGCCGATATCGCCGACGGACTGGAGGAAGATCCGGGCGAGGCGCCGGTGGCGGCCCATGTCGAGGCGATCGACCGGCTGTTCGCGCACGACACGGTCGAAGCGATCTTCGCGGCCCTGAAAGCAGACGGATCGGACTGGGCCCTGGCACAGTTGGCCGTGCTCGGGACCAAGTCGCCGCAGTCGATGAAGGTCACCCTGAGGCAGTTGCGCACCGGCGCGACCCTGTCGTCCTTCGCCGAAGCCATGGCGATGGAGTATCGGCTGGGCGGCCGGGTGGTGCGGACGCACGACTTCCAGGAAGGGGTCCGCGCCGTGGTCGTCGACAAGGACAATCAACCGCGCTGGTCGCCCGCCGCTCTGGACGGGGTGACCGACGCCGCTCTGGACGCCCTGTTCGCCCCGCTGCCGTCGGGCGATGAGTGGACACCGCTTACCTGACGGCGGCCACGGAGGCTTGCATCCCGGCCCGATCCGCGTCCCTATCCCGACGTCTGAAAACCGGGGCTTGGCCATGTTGAAACCGACTCTCGTCGCCATCGGTCTGGCGCTGGCGCTCGCCGCCTGCGGATCGTCGCCGTGGCGCGGTCAGGAAGACCGGATGGCCAGCCGGACCTATCAGGCCATGGCACTGGCGGACCTGCAGCGCGCGGCCATCGCCGATGCGTCGCGCCCGGCGGACGAAGTGGCCCGCGACGCCCTGCGCCACCCCGACCGGATGCTGGCCTTCGCCCAGGTCGCGCCGGGCCAGAAGATCGCCGACATCCGCCCCGGGGCCGGCTATTTCACCCGCCTGTTCGCCCGCACGGTCGGCGCGGACGGCAAGGTCTATGCCTTTGTGCCCAACCGGACGGCGACGCGCGAGAACCCGCTGGGCGACGCCTTGGCGGCGGCCTATCCGAACGTGGTCAGGGTCAACGGCGATCTGGATTCGATGCGTTTCGCCGAACCGCTCGACACCGTCTTCATGAGCCAGGAATACCACGACTTTCACATTGCGGCCTTCGGGGTAAATGTCGCTGCCATGAATCGGGCGATCTTCGCGGCCCTGAAGCCGGGCGGGGCATTCGTGATCATCGACCATTCGGGGCGGGCGGGCACGACCAACACCGAGGTCGCGACGCTGCACCGGATCGAGGGGGCGTTCCTGCGCCGCGAGATCGAAGCGGCCGGCTTTGTCTTCGAGGACGAGAGCTCGGCGCTGGCCAATCCGGCGGATGATCGCACCATCAATGTCTTCGACTCCGCCATTCGCGGCCGCACCGACCAGTTCGTCTATCGCTTCCGCAAGCCGGGCTGACGCCGGTTCGCGTCGCCGTGATCGAGGCGATCCATAGTGTGTCTTCATTCGCAGGAGGTTCCGATATGCGCCGTTCCCTGTTGCTGGCCGTCGCGGCCACCCTGTCCCTGACCACCGCAGCCTGTATGGGCCTGTGGTCCGGGGGGCAGGCCCTGCCCGACGCAGCCGCCTATGCCGCCGTGCTGGCCGAGCCGTCGCGGCCGGCCGACGATCGGGCCCGCGACGCCGCCCGCCATACCGCCGAAACCCTGGTCTTCGCCCGGGTTCGTCCGAGCCAGAAGGTCGCCGACATGATCATCGGCGGCGGCTATTTCACCCGCGTGTTCGCCGCCGCCGTCGGTCCTGCGGGCCGGGTCACCGCCTGGCAGCCGGCCGAATTCATCGCCTTCCAGGCCAGCTATGGCGAGAGCCTGACCGCGGTGGACGCCCTGGCCAATGTCGACGGCATCCGCTCGCCCATGTTCACGCCGGACTTCCCGATGGGACTGGACCTGGTGTTCACCGCGCAGAACTACCACGACCTGCATCTGAACATCGCGCCGGCCGACACGGCGTCGCGGGTCAACACCGCCGTGTTCCGCGCGCTGAAGCCGGGCGGCCTTTACGTCATCATCGACCACCATGCCGTCGCCGGCGCGCCCCTGACCGCTGCGGACACCTTGCACCGCATCGATATCGAGGCCGTCAAGCGCGAGGTGACCGCCGCCGGCTTCGTGCTGGACGGAGAGAGCGACCTGCTGGCCAACGCGGCGGACCCGCGCACGGCCAGCGTCTTCGATCCGGTGATCCGGGGCCGGACCAGCCAGTTCATGCTGCGGTTCCAGAAGCCGGGCTGAAGGAAATCCGCCCGGTGCCGCTGGCGACCGGGCGGGGGACCGGCTAACCCTCCCGAAAACCAATCGGGAGACGACGCCATGACCCACAGGATCGCCTTCATCGGCCTCGGCAACATGGGTGGGGGCATGGCCGCCAACCAGGCGAAGGCTGGGCATGCCGTCGCCGCCTTCGACCTGTCGCAGGCCGCGCTGGACCGTGCGGCGAACGCGGGATGTTCACCGGTGGGTTCGGTGGCCGAGGCGGTGAAGGACGCAGACGTGGTGATCACCATGCTTCCCGCCGGGCCGCATGTGCTGAAGGTGTATTCGGAGCAGATCATCGGCGCGGCTCCGACCGCGGCCCTGCTGCTGGACTGTTCCACCATCGACGTGGACACGGCGCGCAAGGTGGCCGGGCTGGCCAGGGAGGCGGGATACGCCTGCGCCGACGCACCGGTCTCGGGCGGGACGATGGCGGCGGATGCGGGGACGCTGGCCTTCATGGTCGGCTGCGACGAGGCCGATTTTGCGCGGATCGAGACGGCGCTCGAGCCGATGAGCCGGGCGACGTTCCGCGCAGGCGATCACGGGGCCGGGCAGGCGGCCAAGATCTGCAACAACATGATCCTCGGCATCACCATGCTGGGCACCTGCGAAGCCATCGCCCTGGCCGAGAAACTGGGTCTGGACCCGATCAAATTCTTCGACATCGCCGCCAAGTCGTCGGGCCAGAGCTGGAGCGTGACGACCTACTATCCCTGGCCTGGCCCGGTGCCGACCGCGCCCTCGAACCGCAACTATGACGGCGGCTTCGCCACGGCGATGATGTTGAAGGATTTGAAGCTGGCCCAGGACGCGGCGGCCAAGGCGGGGGCCTCGACTCCGCTGGGGGCGCAGTCCGAGGCCCTGTTCCAGCTGTTCGACCGGCTGGGTTACGGCGGGCGCGACTTCTCGGGCATCCTGCAGATGCTGCGCGGCAAGCTGGACGAGTTGCCGAAGGGATAGAGGGATGGTCCCAAGTAGTTGCGCAAATGAGAACCGTTATCATTTAAGGGTTTGCGGCGTTTTGTCTATGCCATTTCATGGACAAATCGGCCTGATCGGCGCATCACCCGGACCAACGTTTCGTGCCGACTGGGGCTGTCCGCTTGTTCGACTACACCGCCGCATTCCAGACCGCCGTCGAGCAGGTCAAGGGCGAGGGGCGCTATCGCGTCTTCGCCGACCTCAAGCGCGTGCGTGGCGAATTCCCGAAAGCGATCCGCCGCCGCGAGGACGGCAGCGAGCAGGACGTGATCGTCTGGTGCTCGAACGACTATCTGGGCATGGGCCAGCATCCGGTCGTGCTGGAGGCCATGCAGGCCGAAATCGACGCGGTCGGTGCCGGGGCCGGTGGCACGCGCAACATCTCGGGCACGACGCGGTCGGCCGTGGATCTGGAGGCCGAACTGGCCAGCTGGCACCAGAAGGAAGCGGCCCTGCTGTTCACCTCGGGCTATGTGGCCAACGAAGCCACCCTGACGACGCTGCAGCGCATCCTGCCGGGCCTGATCGTCTTTTCGGACTCGCTGAACCACGCCTCGATGATCGCCGGCATCCGCAACGGTGGGTGCGAGCGGCACATCTATGCGCACAACGACCTTACCCATCTGGAGGCGCTGCTGCGCGACGCCCCGGCGGACGCGCCCAAGCTGATCGCCTTCGAGAGCGTCTATTCGATGGATGGCGACATCGCCGACCTGGCCGGGACCATCGCCCTGGCCCGTAGATACGGCGCGATGACCTATCTCGACGAGGTCCATGCGGTCGGCCTGTACGGCGCGACCGGCGCGGGCGTGGCCGAGCGGGACGGCGTGCTGGACGGGATCGACATCGTCGAATGCACCCTCGGCAAGGCCATCGGCGTCATGGGCGGCTATATCGCCGCAGACGCGGTGATCGTCGATGCGGTGCGCAGCTGGGCCGCCGGTTTCATCTTCACCACCAGCCTGCCGCCGGCCCTGACCGCAGGGGCTCTTGCGTCGGTGCGGCACCTGAAGGCCAGCCCGGAACTGCGCGTGGCCCATCAGGAACGCGCAGCCATTCTGAAGTCGCGGTTCAAGGCCGCCGGCATCCCGGTGATGGACTCGGTCAGCCACATCGTGCCGGTGTTCGTCGGCGATCCGGTGCACGCCAAGATGATCTCGGACATGCTGCTGGAAGAGCACGGCGTCTATGTGCAGCCGATCAACTATCCGACCGTGCCCAAGGGCACTGAGCGGCTGCGCTTCACGCCCTCGCCGAACCACACCGACGCCATGATGGACGATCTGGTCAAGGCGATGGACCGGCTGTGGACCCACTGCAACGTGGCGCGTCTGCCGGCGGTGGCCTGAGGCGTTTCCGTCAGGCTCGAAATTGCAGTAAGTTGGCGGGATGAACGTCCAACAGCCGATTTCCAGCGCGCCGGTCGAAGGGGAAGACTGCTTCGACATGTCCAACCTGCGCCCGAAGCACACAGGTCTGCCCATGACTATCTGGGTCAGCTATCGTGGCCACGCGCGACATGACGCCCGTGTGAAAGTGTGCCGCATCCCGGGTGATCGAATCGACATCAATGACATGGCCGTCGTGGGCATTCGCCCCACGCCCACTCTGATCGAAGGGCCTCTGGACAGCGCCAGCCTGAAACTGGTTCAGCAGTGGATCCAGCTCAACGAGGCCGCCTTGATTGGCTATTGGGATGGTGAACTGGACACGGTTGAGATGCTGCAGAGCCTGAAACGTCTGTGACGGAAGACGGTGTTGGCGAAGTCATCGTCGAACTGACCCGCAACGGGGCTTGGCTGAAGTGTTCGGCGATCCACGTCGCCACCGGCCTCGAGGTCTCGGCGGTCGGCCCGGCGGCGGAGCCCAAGGCGGTCGAACGTCTGGCCATTGCCAAGCTGGGGGCCGCGCTTCGCCGCAGCCGGCCGCCCGGTGCCTGAACAAACTGTAAGTTGCCGCTC
>Ga0209490_10004187_pt1 | contig 13346 bp, 11 predicted proteins | sample MAT06_FD_187209 | JGI IMG/M metagenome (GOLD analysis project Ga0209490, IMG submission 187209) | Freshwater microbial communities from Lake Fryxell liftoff mats and glacier meltwater in Antarctica - MAT-06 (SPAdes) (version 2) | ecosystem: Environmental > Aquatic > Freshwater > Ice > Liftoff...
GGCTGACCATCGTAACGCCCTGTTCGGCCACAAGGCCCAAGGCGCGATCAAGCCCGAGGTCATGCAGATCTCACGGATCGGCCCGGGCGGAACTGGCGGGCCTTTTCATGCCGCGGGCCCGTGCCAGACCCCGCCCATCACGGTGCCCCGGGCCATCAGGCGCTGATCGTGGTGGACAATCTCACCCTCCACATCCTCCAGATCGATCGCGCGATCCTCCAGCGCGATCACCGAAGCGTCGCCTGCGGCACCGCGGGCAAGGCTGCCCAGATCAGGGCGGCGCAGGGCCGTGGCGGGGTTTTGCGTGGTCATGGTGATGGCCCTGGCAAGCGGCAAACCAAGGGCCAGAAACTTGGTCATGGTGCGCAAGAGGTCATGCGCCGGGCCGTCGATGCACAGGGCATGAACATCCGACGAAATCGTATCGGGCCAGAAATCGCGCGCCGCCATGGCGCGGGCGGTGGCCCATGAAAACGAGCCCATGCCATGACCCACATCGAACAGCACTCCCCTTGCGCGGGCCTCCAACACGGCCGGTTTGACGCGGCCATCGCCGTGCATCGGCGTGTTGGGGAACGGGCGGAAGCAATGGGTCAGCACATCGCCGGGGCGCATCCGGGCCACCACGGCCTCATAGGTGGGCGGCGGTTCGTCGATATGGACCATCACCGGCAAGCCGGTGCGGTCGGCCACATCCAGCGCCACATCCAGCGGGGCTGCGCCGGACGCACCGCTGGCATGGCGGCCAAGGCGCACCTTGATGCCGATGATGCAATCGGGATCGGCGCGGGCCACAGCCACCGCCTCGCGCGCCGCCATCAGGCGCATATCCTCGCCCTCGCCTACAGAAATGCGGCGGGAAAAGGCGTAGATCCCGGCGAAGGACACGTGGAGGTATACCAGAACCCGGCTGGCGGCGCGGTCGATGACATGGGCACGGAAGCCTGCAAAATTGCCGGGGCCTGTGCTGCCGGTATCGACCAGAGTGGTGACAGCGCTTTTGCGGGCATAGCTATCCGGATCGACGCCCAGCGAGGTGCCGCCCCAATAGACATGGGTGTGCAGGTCGATCAGCCCGGGTGTCACGATGTTGCCCGACACATCGCGCCGACTGGTGCCGTGCAGCCCGTCGCCCACAGCCGCGACCTTGCCCCCGGAAAAGGCCACATCCGTCACGCGGTCGATGCCCTGCGAGGGGTCGATCACGCGCCCGCCTGCCAGAACCAGATCATGCACCATCATCTTCCCCTCTGACCTGCACCGGCGGTCGCCGGTCTCTGCATGGCAGTACCTGCTCCAGCACCGTCGCGATGGCAAGCAGCCCCGCCTCGTCGCCGTGCCGGCCGGCCAGTTGCGCCCCGATCGGCTGGCCCAAGGCATTGAACGGAAAGCCGGGCCCGCATGTCGCCCCCTTTGCGTCAGTCCAACCTGACCACCCGTTCCTCAGCGATACTCTGCTCGGCGGCCAGCACGATGCGCAGGGAATTCACCGCCGCATCCATCGCATCCGACAGGTCCAGATCCTCGGTGATCGCCTTGAGGAAAAACGCCTGCTCGCGGTCGCACAGTTCCTGATGGCCCGGCTCATCCTCCATCGACAGGATCTCGTCCGGCGTCGTGAAGTTCTTGTCGGCCCCGACGGCGGCATGATGGATGCGGATGGCATCGGTCTTGGTGTGCTTGTCGATGTCGGCTGACCCCGACAAACCCGCGTCCGTGCGCGGCTGATCGTTCGGCACCAGCGAAACCGAGCCTTTCGGCCCCACCACATCCTTCACGAAAAACGCGGTTTCCGACATCATCGGGCCCCAGCCCGCCTCGTACCAGCCGACCGAGCCATCGTCGAAGGTCACATGCAGATGGCCGTAATTCTGCTTTTCCGCCTCACCCCACAGCGCTGCCCCGATGCCATGCACCCGCACCGGTTTCGCCCCGGTCAACTGGCACATCACATCGACATAATGCACGCCGCAATCGACGATGGGGATCAGGCTGTCGATCAGGTTCTTGTGCCATTGCCAGGCGGGCCCCGAGGATTGCTGGTTGAGGTTCAGCCGCATCACCAAGGGCTTGCCCAGCGTCCGGCCGATCTCGATGAACTTGACCCAGGAGGGGTGGACCCGCAGGATATAGCCCAGAACCAGCTTTTTCTTCAGCCGCCGGGCCGTGGCCACGACAAGGGCCGCATCCTCGTTGTTGGTGGCGATGGGCTTTTCCATGAAGACATGCGCCCCCGCCTCCATCGCCCGAATCGCGAAATCGGCATGGGTGTTGGGCCAGGTGTTGACGGAAACCGCATCGGGTTTGGTCTCTGCCAGGGCCGCCTCGTAATTCTCGAACAAGGGATAGACCTGCAATTCCGCCGGGATTTCCCTGGATTTGATCGACCGGCTGACCAGCCCCACGATCCGAAAGCCCGGATTGCGGTGATAGGCCGAGGCGTGGCTGGCCCCCATGTTGCCCAGACCGACGACCAGAATACGCACAGGTTTTGCCATCTTTCCCCCCTTTGGAAAGGCGGGCGGCCGAAACCGCCCGCGATTTTGTCAGATCGCCATTTCTTCAGATCGCCATTTCTTCAGATCGCCATTTCTTCAGATCGCCATTTCTTCAGATCGCCATTTCTTCAGATCGCCATTTCTTCAGATCGACTGGTCGAACATGCCGGCGCGAACCTTGTCCACATCGATGGCGGTCATCTCGGCGGTCAATGTCGCCGCCGCCGCATCCGCCTTGACCTTGGCCGCATCAAAGCTGTTGGCCCCGGGGATCAGATCGTTGGTGCAGACCTCGGTCGCCACGAACGGCGTCGAACCCGCGATCTTGGCCGACAGGTCGAAGAATGTCTGCCACGATGCCATGTCATGCCAGCCCCAGCCCTGCCGCTTGTCCCAGTCGCCCCGGAACACGTTCATCTGCTGCAGGATCGAGGTGACACCCAGCGCCGGGCCGATATTGGTGGCCAGTGTCGGGAACTGCTCGAACACCGCCTCCACCGCCGCGCGCGGATTGTTTTCGGCAAATTCCAGCCCCATCGCCCAGCCCTTCAGATACTGCTCCATGAAGGCTTTCTTGTCGGGATCCTCCAGATCGGCAGCACGCACGACGAAGGTGTTGGCGGGCAGCGGCGAGTTCTTGACCCCCAGCCAATATTCAAACTCCAGCCCCGAACCGATCCATTCCGCCCGCAGCCCTTCCCAGGCCAGTGCTGCATCGCCCTGACCTGCAGCAAGTGCGGTGCCCCAGGTCGGCCAGCCGGCCTCGACATAGGTGATTTTCGAAATATCCACACCCTGCGCCGCCAGCATCGGGTCGACGATCGGTTGCCAGGCGGCGGACCCCAGAAGGATGGTCTTGCCCTCCATCTCCTTGATATCCTTGACGCCCTCGCCCTTGCGGAACGCCAGGCTGAAGGTGTCGCGCGCGCCCATGTGGAACACCGATTTCAGCTTCATCCCGTTCTGCAAGCCAAACGAGAACACGCCGGGACTGGGGAAACCCATGTCCGCCTGCCCCACATCGACGAATTTCACCGTGGCGGTGCCGTCCGACGGGCCGGGCTGCATGTCGATCGACAGGTCGCCGAAATAGCCCATCTTCTTGCCGACCCAGAAGGCATAATCGTCCAGCACTTCCAGCGTGCCGCGCGGGCTGATCCAGGTGAACGGGCGGTCATACCCCGCCGCCAGCGCCGGGCGCATCAACCCCATCGCCCCCACAGACACCACGCCCGCCGCCGAAACCTGCAGCAACCGCCGCCGGGTCAGTCCACTCATTGCCGTTTTCATTGCCTTGTCTCCCTGTTGATTGTCATTCACCGGGTTTGCGGCCTCACGCCTCCCAGCTTGCCCATTTCTTGCCGACCAGAAAAAAGAACACATAGATCAGAATGCCGAGTGTCGAGAGGATCACGATCACCGCAAAGAATTCGGGCATGTTGATCATCGAGGAATAGGTGGTCAGCCGGTTGCCGAGGCCAAAGCCGCCGCCGACCATCTCTGCGCCCACCGCCGTCAGCAGGCCGAAGATCGCGCCGATCATCAGGCCGACCAGAATGACCGGCAGCGCCATCGGCGCGCGGATTTTCCAGAATATCTGCAAGGTCGTGGCACCATAAGACCGCGCCAGCGCAATCTTGGCGGCATCGACCCGGCGAAAGCCGGTGGCGGCGTTGATCATCACCATCGGCCCCGATGCCAGGGCCACGGCGATGATGCGCGGCGTAAAGCCAAAGCCGAACCACAGGATCAACAGGGGCACCAGCGCCAGCATCGGTGTGGTGACAAGGATCAGGATATAGGGCGAGATGATCTTTTCGGCATAGGGAAACTGGGTGATCACAGCCGCCAGAACCAGCCCGATGCTGGCCCCGATGGCAAAGCCCGAGAACAACTCGATCAGCGTGTACCCCAGATGCGGTGCCAGCAGCGGAAATTCCCGGATCAGCGCGGCAAAGATCCTCGACGGTCTGGGCAGAAAGTATTCCGGAACGGCAAACCAGATCAGCGCCAGTTCCATCCCGCCGATCACGATCACCGCCGTGGCGATGATCCCCAGCAATTCCGCCCGCGACCGCGCCCCGCCGCCGGGGGCAAAGGCCGACATGGCCGAAAGGCCCGATGGTTTGCCGAATCCGGGGATGTCATCCGCCATGGTTCACTCCGCTGCCGCAGATCGGGGTTTCAGGCCGTAGATATCGCCCTTGATCCGGTTCATCAGGTCAAAGACCGCGCGGCTGGCCATGGTTTCCAGACTGCGCGGGCGTGCAAACGGCACGGCATAATCGCCCTGCACCCGCCCCGGACGCTTGGACAGAACCAGCACGCGGTCCGACAGGAAAATCGCTTCTTCTATGGAATGGGTGATGAACACGATGGTGGTTTTCGTCTCCAGCCATATCTCCTCGACCAGCCGGTTCATCTCTTCGCGCGTAAAGGCATCGAGCGCGCCAAAGGGCTCGTCCATCAGCAAGACCTGCGGGCGCAGGGCAAGCGCCCGCACGATGGCGGCACGCTGCTGCATTCCGCCGGAAAGCTCGCGCGGGAAGCGCTGTTCGAAGCCCTTGAGCCCCACGCGGTCCAGCAGATGGTCGATCCACGGGCGGTCCGGCGCGATGCGCTTGATCTCGAACGGAAACAGGATGTTGTCGATCAACGTGCGCCAGGGCAGCAGGTTCGCCTCCTGAAACACCAGCCCGATGTCGGGATGCGGGCCGGTGATCGGCTTGCCTTCCAGCATCACGCTACCGGAGGTCAGGCCATGCAGGCCCGACATCGACCACAAAAGCGTGGTCTTGCCGCAACCCGACGGGCCGACGATCGAGGTGATGGTGTTGGCGGCAACCTCGAAGCTGCAATTCAGAAGCGCATCAAGCGTGCCGTAGCGCTTGCCCGCATTCTGTACCGACAGCTTGACCGACATGCCCGCCCTGCCTTTCGCAGATGAACCCGTTCGGGCAAACAATGTTGCTGACTTACAAACCTGTCAACGATTCGAAAACGTTTCCGGAAAGCGCCCATATGTCATTGAATAAATTTTGGAATTGGCTTTGTAAGTAACTTACATTTTCTTGACGCCCGCCCTCTTCGCACGCGATACTTCGCCCGGAATCAGGGGCGGCAGATGCGACAGGCGGGGCAGGCAGAACTCATTCCCGGCCTGCCCGCGCGCCGCCCGCATGACATCATCGCCCAGATGAAGGATTGCTATCCCGGCCTCAGCCGCGCCGAACAGTCGGTGGCCGATGCCGTGCTGTCTGATGTGCGGGCGGCGGTCGAAGCCTCGAACGCCGAACTGGCGATCCGCGCCGGGGTCAGCCAGCCCACAGTGACCCGTTTCTGCCGCTCGGTCGGCTGCGAGGGGGTGCGGGATTTCAAGCTGCAACTGGCGCGCAGTCTGGTGGTGGGAGAGTTGTTCCTCGCGGCCGACACTCCCCGCCCTGCGGCGGATCCGGGCAGCCTGCCGCCATTCTGGGCTTCGGTTCTGGGCGAAGCGCGGCTGGCGCTGCGCGAAGTGGAGCGCCAGCTTGAGCCCGCCCTGGTGCTGGCGGCGGCGGCGATTCTGGCCCCGGCGCGGCGCGTGCTGGTGCTGGGGCTGGGCGGCAGTTCGTCAGCGCTGGCCGAGGAAACCCAGAACCGGCTGTTTCGCTATGGTGTGCCGGTGACGGCCTGCAAGGATCCCTACCTGGCCCGCATGACGGTTTCCACCTTTCGCCCCGATGACGTGCTGATCGCAATCTCCGGCTCTGGCCGCACGCGCGAGGTGATCGACTGCCTGCAGCTTGCCCGCACCTACCGCGCCCGCACCATCGCGATCACCACGCCGGGCAGTGCTGTGGCCAGGGCCGCCGAGGTAGCCCTGACAACGCATATCGACGGATATTCCGATGCGCTGATGCCCAGTGCCTCGCGCTTTGCCTTTCTGACGATCATCGACCTGATCGCAGCCGCGACAGGCTTTCAGATGGGCCCGCTGGCGCGCGAAAACCTGCGGCGGATCAAGTTCAACCTGATCGAAAAGGGTGCCGGCCCGACTATCGAACCATTGGGAGACTAAGATGAACCCCCAAGACTGGCTCGCCACCTTCGCCGCCGCCCTGACCCGCGCCGACATTCCCGCCGTCGTCGCCCTGTTCCATCAGGATTGCTACTGGCGCGACCTGCTGGCCTTCACCTGGAACATCAAGACGATGGAGGGGCGGCCCGCCATCGCCGCCATGCTGCACGCCACCTTGCCCACCACCGCCCCGACAGACTGGGCCGTGACCAGCCCACCCGAAACCGAAGGCGATGCGACAACCGTCTGGATCAGCTTCCAGACCGCCACCGCTCATGGCACCGGGCGGCTGACGCTTAGGAACGATCTTTGCCACACCCTGCTGACCGCGACCGAGGATCTGAAGGGCCATGAGGAGCCGCGCGGCCAGACCCGCCCGCAAGGGATCGTCCACAAGGCCGACCGAGAACGCCAGACCTGGCGCGAGACGCGTGACGCCGAGACGGCCCGCATCGGGCAGCAGGACCAACCCTATGTGCTGGTGATCGGCGGCGGTCAGGGCGGCATTGCGCTGGGTGCCCGGCTGCGCCAACTGGGGGTGCCCACGCTGATCGTCGAAAGGAATGCCCGCGCGGGCGACAGTTGGCGCAACCGTTACCGCAGCCTCGTGCTGCATGACCCGGTCTGGTACGACCATCTGCCCTATCTGCCCTTTCCGGAAAACTGGCCGGTCTTTACCCCAAAGGACAAGATGGGCGACTGGCTGGAGGCCTATGCCACGCTGTTCGAACTGAACATCTGGCAATCCACCACCTGCGACCGCGCCGAATATGACGCGGCCAAAGCCGAATGGCGCGTGCAGGTCACCCGCGACGGCAAGCCGGTCACCCTGCACCCCAAACACATCGTCTTTGCCACCGGCGCTTACGGTCCGCCGCGCGCCATCGACTGGCCGGGCCAAACCGATTTCACCGGCACCCTGATCCATTCCAGCGCCTACCGCGACGGTGCGGCGTTCAAGGGCAAGACCTGCGTCGTGGTGGGTGCCGCCAGTTCGGCCCATGATGTCGCGGTCGACCTGTGGGAGGCGGGAGCAAAGGTCACGATGATCCAGCGCGCGCCAACCGTGGTCGTGCGGTCCGAAACCCTGATGGATCTGGGCTTCGACCTTTACTCCGAAGCGGCGCTTGCGCGGGGCATCACCACCCAAAAGGCCGACATGATCGCGGCTGCCACGCCCTTTGCCCTGTTCGCCGACCAGCAAAGGGCGCTGTACCGCATCATCCGCGACCGCGATGCCGCCTTTTATACCCGCCTCGCCGCCACGGGCTTTCAGCTGGACTTCGGCGAGGACGACAGCGGGCTGATGATGAAGGCCCTGCGCACGGCGTCCGGCTATTACATCGATGTCGGGGCGTCGGAGTTGATCGCGCGTGGCGATATCAGCGTGATTTCCGGTCAGGGCGTATCCGGTCTGACGCGCGAAGGGCTTGTCCTGAGCGATGGCCGGCACTTGGAAGCTGACGTGATCGTGGCCTGCACCGGCTACCAGTCCATGCATGAAACCGTGGCAGGGATCGTCTCGCGTCAGGCGGCGGATGACATCGGGCACAGTTGGGGGCTGGGCTCTGGCGTGCGCGGCGATCCGGGGCCGTGGCAGGGCGAGATCCGCAACATGTGGAAACCCACCGCCGTCGATGCGCTGTGGTTGCATGGCGGCAACCTGGCGCTGTCGCGCTTCCATTCCCGCTTCGTCGCCCTGCAGATAAAGGCGCGGATGGAAGGTATCGCCACCCCGGTCTGGGGCCGCCCAGCGCCGGTTCAAAAGTCCGCGTCATGATCGGTTTTGCAGGCCAACGTGTGGTTATCACCGGGGCAGGCGGCGGCGTGGGTTCCGCCCTGACCCAGGCCTTCGCCAAGGCCGGGGCGCAGGTGGTCGCCTGCGACACGCCGGGCACCGACCTTGCAGGGCAACCGGTGGCCGAGACTCATCTGTTCGACCTGCGCGATCAGGCCGCCGTGGCAAATGCGGCAGCCGATATTCTGGCCACGGGGCCGGTGGATGTGCTGGTCTCCAATGCGGGCGGAACAAGGGCCGAAGTGCTGACTTCGGTGACCCCGGCGGCGCTCAGCGATGAAATGGAGCGCAACTTCACCGGGGCGGTTCATCTGTGCCAGGGCCTGCTGCCGTCGATGCGCGTGCGCAAGGCCGGGGCCCTGGTGTTTATCTCATCCGTCAACGCGCTCAGCCACCACGGCAACCCGGCCTATTCGGCGGCCAAGGCGGCGCTGCTGGCCTGGATGCGCGCCATTGCGGTCGAGGAGGGCAAGCACGGCATCCGCGCCAATGCCGTGATCCCGGCCTCGATCCGCACCAACGCCTGGGAGCACCGGTTGCGGGCCGATCCCGCCATTCTGGACCGGCTGGCCGCACTCTATCCCCTCGGGCGCATCGTCACCACCGAGGAAGTGGCCAATGCGGTGCTGTTTCTGGCCTCACCTCTCGCCTCTGGGATCACCGGCACCAGTTTGACGGTGGATGCGGGGCTTATGGCCGGCAATCTGCCATTTCTGGCAGCAATCAGTTGAGGGTTGATCCGAAGCGGGCAAGACCTCAAGCCGGATCTGCCAGCCCAACCATGGTATTCACCGCACCCGGTGGTTTGGCTATTGGTGTCACGCGCGATCTACCATATCTGTCGCGCCGGTGAGCCGGATTCGTGGCGGGAGGCTGACATGAAACGAATTCTCGTCATTGCTGCGGTGCTGGTCGCGGCACTGGTGATCATTGTCGGCGGGATCCGCCAGTTTGCCCCGCCACCGGTTGCCCTTTCCATCGTTGCAGGCTCTGAAAACAAGACCCTGGAGCCTTTGATGCTCGACTGGGCGTCACGCAATGGCGTCATCCTGAATATTACATACCTTGGCTCGGTCGATATCTCGCGCGAGTTGGAAAAGGGCAGCAGCGGGGCTTATGACGCGGCCTGGCCGGCAAATTCGCTGTGGATCGCCCTGGGCGATACGAAAAAGGTCGTCAAACACTCTGAATCGATCCTGCGGTCGCCGGTTGTGCTGGGTCTGAAGTCATCCATCGCGCAAAAGCTGGGTTGGATCGGGCGGCAGGATATCACAATCCAGATGATCACCGAAGCGGCAAGTTCAAACCAGTTCCGGCTGGCCATGACCTCGGCCACACAATCAAATTCCGGTGCATCGGCCTATCTTGGCTTTCTTTACGCACTGGCCGGAAGCCCTGATGTTTTGACCATGGACAATCTGAGTGATCCCAAAGTGCTGGACGGAGTCCGCAAGTTGCTGGCCCAGATTGACCGGTCCTCGGGGTCCTCGGGCTGGTTGAAGGATGCGCTGGTCGCCAATCCCGCCGCCTATGACGCGATGTTCAATTACGAGTCCACCGTGCTGGAAACTGATCAGGCCCTGACTGCGGCCGGGCAGGAACCACTCTACATCCTTTACCCGGCCAATGGCCTTTCCGTGGCCGACAGCCCGCTTGCCTACATCGACAGGGGCGACCCGGGCAAGGAAGCCGCTTTCCTGAAACTGCAGGAATTCCTGCTTTCGGCAGAAACGCAAAAGGCGCTGTCGGACCTTGGCCGCCGCTCGGGCCTGATCGGGATGGAGGCGCAAGACCCCGACCCGGCTGTCTGGAACGCCGCTTGGGGGGCCGACATAAAGCGCGACATTGCCCCGGTGCCGACCCCAAGCTCCGAGGTGATCGCCGAGGCTTTGTCGCTTTATCAAACCGAATTGCGCAAGCCTTCGCTGACTGTCTGGGTGCTGGATATCTCGGGCTCGATGGGCGGGGAACCGATCGACCAGTTGAAACAGGCGATGGCGCTGCTTTTGGACAAGCAGTCGGCGGCGGTCAATCTTTTGCAACCTTCCCGCCGCGATGTGACGATCATCATCCCTTTCAGCGATCGCTTTGGTCAGCCCATCATCGTGAAAGGTTCGGATGACAGGGACCTTGCCGCCGCTTTGGCACAGGTCAATGCCCTGGAGGCGAACGGCGGCACCGATCTTTATGGCGCGTTGGGCAATGCCATCAAGACCCTGCAGCCCTACAAGGACGACGGCACGCTATTCAACTATTTGCCCGCCATCGTTGCGATGACAGACGGGGCGTCGGACATGGTCAACTTTCGTTACTTCACGCAAGTCCGCGACCGAAGCGGGTTTGGCAAGGATATCCCGATCCATGCCATTGCCTTTGGTGAGGCCGACATGTCTCAACTCACCGCTCTGACCGAGGGCAGCATCGGGCGGCTGTTCACGGCGGGCGACGACCTTGCGGGGGCTCTGCGGCAGGCCAAGGGCTACAACTGATGTCGCTTCCTGACGGCCCGCGCCAGATCATCGCTGCCCTGCTCGCTTCTGCCGCCTTTCTTGCGCTGTTCTTCCTGGCTGCGCTGGTCTGGTGGATGGCGCTGGGCCTTGCCGCATTGGTCTATTTTGCCCTGCTCTTGATCATACCCCGCCGTCGTCTGCTGGCCGAGGTGATGGTCAGCGATCAGGTTTCGGCGCAAGATATCGCCCAGGCCACCGCCGCCCTGACATCTGCCATCACACGGCTGGATGCGGCCGAAAGGGCCCTGCCCAATAGCAATGGGCTCGATCTGGCCGACCTGTCACGCCACCTCGGCTCGATCGGCGAACTGATCAAGGCCGACCCGAAGGATTATCGCCAGACCCGCCAGTTCATCGGGTATTTTCTGCCTTTGATCGTGTCCACGGTCGAGTCCTATGTCGGCCTTGCCAAGTTGGCGCAGGGCGAAAATGCGGTCCGGCTGGCCGAACTGGGCGCGGTGATCAAAGGCTTTGTTCCGGTCGTAAGGAAGATCGATCAGGCCTGTATCGAGAATGATTTCACGGCACTTGAGGCGCAGGTTTCGGCGCTGCAATTCCAGTTGAAGCGCGTATGAGGCAGCGATGAACCGGACGATCCTTGGCCTTATGATTTTGGGTGTGGTGGCCGCTGTGGCGGTTGCGGCCACGCAGTTCGACCTTTCGGGCCTTTTGCAACGTGCCGCGCCACGGGCGCAGGTAACGCTGTCGATCTATTATGGCGGCGAAAAGTCCGCCCTTTTGTCCAATCCAAAGGTCATCAGCATCCTGAAGGACCGCTACGGCGTGACACTTGATGCCACCAAGGCGGGCTCGGTCGAGATGGCGACGACGCTTGACGCCACCGGAAAGGACTGCATCTGGCCGTCCAACGGCGTGTCTGTCGAATTGGCCAAGGCCGCTGGCAAAACCGTTCTGGCCGAAGAAAACATCTTCAATTCACCCATAGTGCTTTATGCCTGGTCCGACGTGGCCGATGCGCTGACCAAAGCGGGCGTGGTCCAAGCCGCACCGGATGGCACGCTTCTGGCCGATGTCCAGGCTCTGGGGGCGTTGATCACATCCGGCAAGCGCTGGAAGGAGGATCTGGGCCTGAACATCTACGGCCTGTTCAAGGTGACCTCCACCGACCCGGTCAAATCGAATTCCGGGCTGATCTGGGCCGCGCTCTTGTCCACCAGTTTCAACGGCGGCAACACCCCGACCGAGGCAAACCTGACCGCTCTGCTACCGCAACTGCAAAGCTACTTCGCATCAATGGGCTTCATGGAGGCTTCATCCGGTGATCTCTTCGAGAATTTCCTGAAACAGGGCATGGGGGCGAGGCCGATCATCGTTGGTTACGAAAACCAGATGGTCGAATTCATCACCCAGAACCAGCGCTACGCCGATCTGATCAAGACCAGGATCAAGGTGATCTATCCCGAACCGACGATCTTTGCCTCGCATCCGCTGATTTCACTGACCCCGGCCTGCAAACGGCTGGCCGAGGCACTGGTCGATGAGGATTTGCAGCAACTTGCCTGGTCCGAACACGGGTTCCGCACCGGATTGATCGGGGTGAACAACGACCCGAAGCTGATCACCGTGGCGAAATTGCCCGACACCATCGCCCTGGTCGTCCCGATGCCATCGGCCCGGGTGATGAGCGACATTGTGGCGGCGGTTCAACCCTGATGCAGGGTTCGCGACCCACGCGCCGCCCTCATCGAAAGTTCGTCTGACAGAGCCAAGGGACCATCTGGGTTCATCCGCATGCGCCCGGATGCCGTCACCTTTCCCGGGGCAAGCCTCCTGCGGCCTGCAGCAAGGGTCTGTCCGGGCAGACAGATCGTCGGCTGGCCTTGCGACTTGCAAATCAAGGCGAAAACATGGCCGAAACTTGGCCGAAACTTGGCCGAAACTTGATTGACATGATTGTCGCGAACGGCTGTTACAATTGTCTGACAGCTTCTGCAGGAACAGGATCCTTTCGGAAAGAGCATAGCCATGGCATCACGCCCCATCATCGGTGCAGCACTCGATCATTCCAGCCTTGCCTCTCATCGCGACTGGCTTCTTGAAGCGCCGCGCGATCTGGAGTTGCAAGCCTTCGTCAATGCCGAGGTGCTGGACGGTGACTGGTCAGGACTTGCCGCCGAAACTGTCAGCCTGCTGGACGGGCACGAAGGGCGGCGCGGCATCCACGGCCCGTTCTGGGGTTTTACCATTGCCTCTTTCGAGCCGGAGGTGCGCAAGATCGTAGCCCGGCGCTTTCAACAGGCTCTGGATGTCTGTGCGGCGGTCAAGGGTACCCATGTCGTGATCCATTCGCCCTTCACCACCTGGGGGTACAACCACCGTGGGCTATACCCCGACATCGAGGAGCGGATGCTTGATGCTGCGCGCGACACGCTGTCTGCCGTTCTGGCGCGGGCAGAGGATATGGGTGTCACCTTCATGCTGGAAAACATCGAGGATATCGAACCGGCCGACCGCGCAAACCT
>Ga0209490_10004188_pt1 | contig 13345 bp, 11 predicted proteins | sample MAT06_FD_187209 | JGI IMG/M metagenome (GOLD analysis project Ga0209490, IMG submission 187209) | Freshwater microbial communities from Lake Fryxell liftoff mats and glacier meltwater in Antarctica - MAT-06 (SPAdes) (version 2) | ecosystem: Environmental > Aquatic > Freshwater > Ice > Liftoff...
CCTGTCTTAGCCCCGTTGCTAAATAAAAAAATCCCGATCGCACCCAAGCCCACCAAGATTACGACAAAGCCCTGGGCTGTCACATCTCCCCAACCCGTGGGTAAACGGCTCAAGATCACGGGTAAAACTATGCCCCCAAAGATGGCAGCGATAGTCCAACTCAACCAAGGCAACCATTCCTGTAATCGTCTCCAGCCTTGAGTATTCTCTAATATCCCCCGCCTGATAATTGACTGGAAGAGCCAAGCTATAAGCCCACTCACCAGGGGAGTTCCTAACCATAGGGCAGAAATTATGCCGATACTCTGCCAGTTAACAGCCCGGACTCCAGCAGCAGCAAGGGTAAATCCGGCGATCGATCCCACTACAGCTTGGGAAGAAGAGATGGGAAAGCCCCAATGGGTAGCAATTTGCAGCCAGATCGCCCCGGAGAGGAGGACAGCAATCATGCCTAGTAATAAAATTTGGGGTTGGGTCGCAAAGGTTTCGGCATTAACTATTTGAGTTGCGAGGGTTTGAATGACTCGATCGCCAAAAAAAACCGCTCCTAAAAATTCTAAAATTCCGGCTAAAACTAGAGCCTGTCCCACAGATAAAGCCTTTGTACCTACGGAAGTCCCGACGGAATTAGCAACATCATTTGCTCCTAAGTTCATCGCCAGCCAAAATCCCAGCAATCCTATAGAGCCAATCTGCCCCCAGACCAGCCAATCTATGCCCTGTAGTTCTTCCATAGTTAATTAAGTCCTGATTAGAGTTTTAATAGAGTTTCGGTAATCGATCGCCCTCTAGACCTAGACTACCTGAAACTAATTTCTCTGCTCTTAGACTTATCTCAGATTTATCTCAGACCCATCTCAGACCCATCTTAAGCTAAGGCTCCTTGACTAATTATTTAACTAACTACTTGCCTAGTAAATATCTCCGTAACTGATCCAAAGCATTGCAGGCACTCAGATGGCGGATTCCGCCCCGGCTTCGGTGTTCTCCAAAAGTGTATTCCCACATCAATTTCGTGCCATCGGCTCCCGATAACCCAATATAAACTAAGCCTACAGGTTTATCCGCACTGCCACCGCCGGGACCAGCAATCCCGGTGATACTCAGCCCCCACGTGGTTTTTAGCCGCTTCCGAACTCCTTTTGCCATTTGTTTTGCGACCTTATCACTGACTGCCCCCAATTTATCTAAGGTTTTCGGATTCACACCCAACAGATTGATTTTGACCGCATTATCGTAGGAAATTACTCCACCCATGAAATAGCTAGAACTCCCCGCCACCGCCGTTAGCATCTGCCCCAGAGTTCCCCCAGTACAGGATTCTGCCACTGCAAGGGTCTCTCCTCTGGATAATAATATTTCCCCCACGGTGGAAGCTAGGGTTGCCTCATCTGCTCCAAAATAATCTAAGCCAGCAATTTTCTGGAGTTCGATCGCCACAGGGGTAATAATTTCTAGGGCTTTCGTCGGGGAATCACTCCGGGCCGAAACTCGTAATCTTACCTCCCCATTACCAGCGTAGGGAGCCACCGTCGGTTGAGTCAGGTCAAAATATTTACTAACCTTCTCCGCTAGGTTTGATTCCCCAATGCCCCAAAATCTGAGAGTGCGACTATAGATGATTTCCTGACCCCAACCTTGGCTTTTTAGGAAGGGAACGGCGGTGTCTTGCCACATGCGGACCATTTCACTGGGAACTCCCGGAAAGGTAAAAATGGTGAGGTCGGCAATTTGCCAGATGATCCCCGGTGCTGTACCTGTGGGGTTGGGTAAAATTTTTGCTCCTTGGGGAATGAGGGCTTGTTTGCGATTGTTGTCCGTCATTACCCGGTTGCGTTGGGTAAACTTTTGGGTAATATCAGCAAGGGTTTCAGGGTCTTCAATGAGGGGGATTTGGAAGAAATCGGCGATCGTCTCTGTCGTTAAATCGTCAGGAGTCGGCCCCAGTCCTCCGGTGAAAATCAGAATTTTGCTTCCTCGGTTTTGGGCAGTGGCCATTACACTTTTGATGCGATCGGGATTATCGCCAACCACGGTTTGATAATAGTGAGGAATACCCAAGTCTGCCAACTCCTGAGCCAAAAATTGAGCATTACTATTTAAGATTTCCCCCAGTAGTAGTTCAGTTCCCACACAAATAATTTCTGCACTCATGATTTTTAGTTTTAGGTTTTGAATTTAGTTATTAGTTGATTTATAGATTTAATTAGTTAGGATTTATGGGCTATTTATTAGCTATTAAAATTGATTTATAGATTTAATATTTATAAATTTAATAATTATAGATTTAATTAGGATAACTTGATTTATGTAAATCTCTGGTTTTTGCCTTGACTTTTTTATCTAGATACAGAAGCATAAAGATCCCAATACTAATACTAGCGGCATTAATCAACCAAAAATTATCAATAATTAGTCGTGATGATTCTTCCTGAGCCGCAGTTTCTAGCACCCATCCTCCTAAAATTGGGGCAATAAAATACCCGATCGCCCAGCACTGAGAATTGAGAGAGAGATAAATTCCCCGTGATTCTGGAGGAGCTAACTCAACCACAAAAGAACTAGCCGCAGGATTGTAGGCAACCATTGCCACGCCTAAAACCATCATCGCTAACCCAGCCCAAAGTAAGTTTCCCCAAGTCGCTACCCCTGTTAACCAAACAAAAATAAAACCTATACCCCAAAGTAGAATAGAAAATATTAATGAATGAATTCGACTAAAACGGTTAAGAAATCTTGCAATGGGCATTTGTAATAAAGCAGCAAAAACTATGTGAAAAGAGAATAAAATGCTAACAGTCCCTTGAGAAAATCCTCCCACAAAATTGGTAAAATACAGAGGCATCGTACTATTTACGTAGGCTAAGTAGGTAGTGAAGAGAATATTAACTAATAAAAAGATCAGAAATATTTTATCTTGGAGGGCAATTCCCCATGCTTGTAATGGAGATGTTTGATGTTCGGAAACTGGGGGTTGCTTATTAGTAATGGCGAAATAAATTACTGCCATAAAAATCAAAAAAGAAATCCCATCAATAATAAATAGAGCCCGGTAATTTCCTGTATAAGTAATTAGCAAGCCTCCTAAAACAACTCCTGCTCCCAAACCTGTAGTATCGGCTAGTCTGGTAATGGCAAAGGCTTCATTGCGTTGCTCTGGGGTGGTGAAATCGGCAACGGCGGCTTCGGTAGCAGGCCAGTATAAACCGATGCCTAAGCCCATAAGAATATTCCCTAGGAGGAGGATAGGAAATCCATCGGCAAAAACAAGAGCCATGTCAGCGATCGCCGAAACTGCCGCCGATAAAATTAAGGTTTTTTTTCTGCCCCAAGCAGGATCATCCGCAAGGGTTCCCCCCAAAAATCTGCCGACCACCCCAGCGATCGATCCCATCCCTAGGGCAAAACCAACTACCGTAGCAGGAATCCCCACCTGATTCACAAAAAATATAGGTGCATAAAATAGGGTAAAACCATTGCCAATTTGGGAGAGGAGTCTACCGCTCGCCAGTAGCCAGACCTGAGGGCTTAATTGGGGGAGATGAAATATTTGAAATATTGAGGGAAGCTTATTTTTTTTCATTGTGTTGAGGAAACCTTAACTGATTATAAATCCTCTAGTCAGTCTTCAGGACGGCGATCGCTCCTCTAGAAAAATCTAGGAGAAAAATAATTAGCTCAAACAGCAACATTATCTAACCTGTGGTTCAAAATTTTAGATATTATTAAGGACAGTCAACAGGTTAATTATCAAAGCTATGCTCCATCCCCAAATGCCGGAATCTATGGATAATATCGCCCTTCAAGCCCATGAAGGCAGTGTGGCGGCGATTATTCAAATCCTCAATCAGCAACTTGCCCAGAGAGGAGTCCGGACGCGGGCAATTTTTGAGGATGGAGTTCTCCAGCTCCTCTGCGAAGCTGCCCAAGAAGATCAGCTAGAGGAAATTAGTTTGATCAAGGAAATTAAGCAATCTCTAGAGGCTCTGGCTCCCCGAAATATCCGCCGGGTGAAGATCAATAGTCGGATTGTTAGGGAACAACAACTTCTGTGGTTAGAAGAAATTAACCGAGATCCAGATAATCAAGTCCTCTGGAGTCGAGATATCGTCCTCGCCCGCCCGAACGTATTCAAGAAACTTTTTGGCAAGTCTCCCTATCAACAACAGTTTGCCAATATTAAAAAAGCTGATAAGAAAGCTGATTTAACAAAAACTAAAGTATCTTCCCGACGCTGGCAGCAAGAAAAAACACCTCTATGGATAGGGATTGTTGGGGGTATAGGCTCCACGATCGTGGTGTTGGCTTTAGTTTGGTTAGTCTGGGACTGGTGGCGTTTATCTAATCAACAAAATCAACAAGCCCCGGCTCCAACTCCAAATCCGGTCATGGTGCAATCTGATAGTGATTTTGCTCAGGCGGTATTTCTGGCGGAGGAGGCAGCTAACAATGGACAAAATGCTCAAACTGCTGCACAGTGGCTAGACCTAGCAGCTAAATGGCAGAGAGCCTCGGATCTCATGGCAAAAATTCCTCTAGAAGATGCCCGCTATGAGACAGCCCAAGCACGGGTAAAACAGTATCGAGAAAATAGTGAAATTGCTCTCCAGGAGGCGCAAAGTCGTCGATCGACCAGCCCCACTTCTCCTTAATTTTTTGCTTATTTTTGACTAGTGATCTCTATCACAAAACAATGGCTATTTAGTCATAACCTAGTTACTTACACTATCACCCAACCCCTACCAGAAGTATCACAGATGACGATAAAAAAGTAATCAACAATGAATACTAAGCAAACATTAGATTTTTACAGGGTTGAGCAGGGGGTTATATGAGTAGGATTAGCGAAGTGGTGGAGCAGGCTCTAAAAACTGGTTATCTGAGTATCCAAGCCGAGGAGAAGTTACGGCTATTACTCAGTAGCAAGTATGACAAAAAAGATTTTTCGGCTTTTATGAGTTTGCAGCGAGCAGCAATGACCGGATTAGTAGAGCAGGAATCTCGATCGATCATGGCAGCCCTGTCGCAAAATAACAAAATCAATAGCAAAGTTAACAGGAATACACCTAGAAATAATTCCCTACTTGCCTAAGTTGAATTTTAAGCTGAATCTCTTTCAATCTGTCTGGGGTGCGTAACTCACCTCCCTGATTTCCTCCTAATTTCCTCAAGGTAGCGATCGTGAATTTCTCTAGCTTCTTGATCCTTGAATCTTAGATAGATGTTTATAGGTATTTAGGGAGTAACGGGGACAAACTCATAACCAAAGGCAGTACGAGTCCCTTGCTGAACTTTGACAAGTTGGATAGCTTGGTTGCGATCGCCCGATGGTAAAAATTTAATTTCATTTGCTGCTCCTTCTGCCCGAAAGTCTGGAGATGCCAACGCCGACTGTACCCCTTCACGGCTAGGATTATTTCCCAAAGCCACAATCAAAGCCTTCGTAGCATCAAAGGTCATGGCACTCCGCCAATTTACTTCCCCACCCCATAACTGGGTTGCCTCCTGCGGAAAAGCTGCCCCCGGATTTCCCAAAATATGCCACGCCACCGCTAGTACCATCCCATTTACCGATTGCTGCCCCACCTGTAGTATCTTCCCGTTGTACAGATCATCACCACCCAACAGAGCTAGCCTACTACTATTGGCTTGAGCCACCTGTAGGGATTGGTCCAAGGTGGCAGTACTAGAAGCCAGCATAATTACTTCTGCCCCCTGAGCAATGGAATCCTGCACCGCTTGATTGGCATTGAAACCCGCCGCAGACAGATCAAACTCCTTCACTACCTGACCGCCACTGCCAAATACTGCCGTTGTGAAAACATCTTTGATCGATTTACTATAATCACTTTGGGAATTAAAAAATACGGCAACTTTCTGTTTTTTGAGGTTGTTCAACATATACCGAGCCAGGGCATCTCCAGAGAAGCGATCGCTCGGCACCGTCCGAAATACATACTTGCTTAACCCGGAAATTTGCACGGCAGTACTAGTAGGCGAAATCAAAACTAACTTGCCACTTTCATAGACCTTTCCAGTTGCCAAGGTGACACCACTACTAAAATTCCCCACAACGGCGAGAACTTCGGGATTACTAATCAAATTCCGGGCGATCGCTTCCCCATCTCCAGCATTATCTCGATCGTCAGCAATTATCACCTTCAGCAGCACACCATTAATTCCCCCCGCTTGATTCACCTGATTTTGAGCTTGGGCAATTCCCCGCAGAATTTCTTGCCCCACATTCGGATCCGCCCCGATCGGCGCCGACACCGCAATAGTTAAAGACTTATTATTCCCAATCTTGGCATTGTTGAGATAGATCAAAGACTCCGGATCATTTTTATTCTTCGCTAAAGCCGCACTAAAATTCGTTACTGCCCCACTATAATCTCCTTGGGCAAAGGCTGCCGCTGCTGCTACTTTTTCTGGAGAAGGTGCAGGAATCAGTGCTTGTCCCCCAGAGCTAATCTTCAAAGCATTGTTATTAATGGGGTTATTATTCCCAGAATTTGAGGAACTATTATTAGAGCTATTATTATTTCCAGCGTTATTGCTAGGGTTAGAGTTATTCCCAGAGTTAGTATTTCCAGTGTTATTCCCAGAATTGTCAAAGAACTTAGTACCACCATTAAATAGCAACCAAGCACCACCACCCAAAACAACCCCAGTAACGAGGAAAGATAAGACTAGAGCTACCGTTTCATTTTTTTGAGACATAATTTTAGAATTAAGTTTTAGAGAAAGATGTTATGCATATTTTAAATTTTACCCTAGTTATTTTTCAGACTACACGAGAAACAAGTTTATAAACCAAGAGGAAAATAGTAGTTATGGCTACGCAGGCTGCACCACCCATCAAAGCTAGGAATAAAACAGTTGTTAAGGGCAGAGTTCCTATCAGAGTCGGAAAAATTAACACTACTCCTAGGGTAATGCTGAGGATAATTAATAAATCCCAGCGTTCGATCGTCTTTTTGTAGAGCAGATAAACGAACCCCCCAATGATCATGCCCCCCAAGCCCAAACTCAAGGCAGGGTTGGGTAAAAGCCCACTGAGAATAACTAGGATTAACGGTGACTGAAAGCCAACAAAGGCGGTATTACTGAGGGCTTCCATGAGGGAAAAGCGGGGCGTGATGGTTCGGGCTGGAGGAGGTGGGGCGGGGATAGGGGCAGGAGATGGAGGTGGTTGGAGGGCGGTTGCGGGATTGTTCAGGGAGGGAGTGACAACTGGAGGAGTAGGGTTTGGGGGGAGAGCGATCGAGGGCGGATTAGTAGTTGGAGTCACCGGATTAACTAGATTGTTGCCAGCTAGGGCTTTAATGACTTCCGTTGCTGAGGCATAACGCTCACTGGGAATGGGGCGGAGCATTTTATCAAGAACGGTTCCTAGGCGATCGCTCACTTGCACATAATTACGCCATTGCCACTGCCCCGTATAGCTATCCAAAAGTTCTTGGGGTTCTTTCCCGGTTAATAATGAGATCAAAGTTACTGCCAGAGCGTAGATATCTGTCGCTGGAAACACCCGATCGCCCGCCATCTGTTCTGGAGGCGCAAAGCCTAGGGAATAAATTCCTGTAGATTTTTGTTGGGGTGCATTTCCCGCCGTAGCCTGTTTGACTGCCCCAAAATCCAGGAGATAGAGTCTGCCCCGGCGATCGCGCATAATATTTGAGGGCTTGATATCTCGATGAATTACTCCTTTTTGATGGACAAATTCCAACACTGACAGCATTGATTCCAGAATTTCTAAAGCCTGTGACTCGGTGAAAAATTTCTGTCTTGCTAACTCTTTTTCTAAATCTTCCCCATCAATAAATTCTTGGACTAGATAGAAAAAATCTTCCGGCTTCCCACCACTGTTATTAACGCTTAAGGGAAAAAATGCAAAGAGATCAGGAATTTGATTGTGTTGATGCCCCAACTCCTCTAGAACTGCGGCTTCCCTTGCAAATAAATCTTGGGCAGTTTGTAATTGGGCGGGGGTGAATTTGCCAGCCGGGAGAAATTGTTTAACAACACATTGGCGCTGGGCAGGAGTGTAGCGATCAATCGCCAAGAAAGCTGTCCCAAAACCTCCTTTCCCTAATAAACGAGTGGGTAAATAACGTCCTGCCAAAATTAGCGGCATCCCACAGGTAGTACAAAATTTCTGGGTGACAGTAGTTAGAGTATTTTTATTGTCCAAGTCTGGATAGACGTTCCGGGGACGAGGACAGCTAGGGCGGGTGCAATAAAGTTCCATGTGGGCCAACCTTTGGGACAATTTTTCCCTAAAATAAACTTCTTAGAACTAGATTACATCATCAGTAATTTCGGCAGCGATCGCCGATCGCACGGAGGAAGCTAATAGCTGTTCCTTGCCCTTCCATTCTGTCATGGTAAACTGGGGCAACACATCCCGAATAAAAGCCTCGGCTGCCTTGGAACGGTAGCGACTGGGGTTGACGATCACTGAGAGAGTCCGTTTCACCACCACCCCATCTACATTAGCCCGGTGCAAAAGATTAATTTGTAATTCTTTCTCAATGGCAGAAATAGAAACGAAAGCTGCCCCTAAGCCCGCTTGTACAGCATTTTTAATAGCCTCGATCGAGTTCAATTCCATCTCAATCTTTAATCGGCGGGTATCAATACCACATCGGGATAGCACCTGATCTATGACTTTCCGAATGGTCGACTGAGAATCAAGGGCAATGAACTGGAGACGGTAGAGGTCTTCTTTGGGGATATGTTCATGTTTGGCAAGGGCATGACCGGGGGGCAAGATTAGAGCTAATTCGTCCTCAGCGTAGGGAATTACTTCCAAGTTTTCCTGTAGATCCGAGGGAATTTCTCCCCCAATGATGGCTAAATCTACCTGCCCATTGGCGACACTAGTAGCTGTCCGGCGAGTGGAATGGACTTGTAGCTGCACAGAAACATCGGGATATTTTTGGCGAAACATACCAATCATTCGGGGCAGGAGATAGGTTCCAGTAGTTTGCGAAGCCCCAACAATTAATGTGCCGCCGTGGAGATTTTGCAGATCCTCGATCGCCCGGCAGGTTTCTTGACAGAGAGAAAGAATTTTTTCGCCGTACCGCAACAACAAATGTCCTGCTTCGGTTAATTGCGCTCGCCTTCCCCCTCGATCAAACAGGGGTACATCTAATTGCTTTTCCAAGTTCTGGACTTGGAGACTGACGGCGGGCTGGGATACATAGAGACTATCAGCAGCCTTCTTGAAGCTACCTTCTGCGGCGATCGCCTTCAGAATCCGTAATTGATCCAGAGTAAATGGTAAATCTGTCATAGAACTGATTTTAACGGGTGAGGAGCGGAACTACCTAGGTTGAGCAAACCTAATGATGCAATTGACAGTAGCACATCTGGGGATCAACTAGCATAGATTGAAAACTTCAGTTACAGGCTATTATGGGCGATCACTGTCGGCAGTTGCTTAATCAGTCATATTCAGCCATGTGATGAATGTTTAATTTAAGTGTTTAAGCAGTTATTCATGAGTGTCAGATTGTCCATAAGATTTTGGATGTTTTGGACATTTTGAATACTGCGGTGACGGTCACTAGTATAATTACTGGGAAATAGAAAGAAACGAGAAGGATTTGGCAACAAAAGCGGCAACGATTTTATTAGGTTTGAGGAAGATTTCGTTAAGCAATGTAACAATATTGCTGGCATAATGGCAAAAAGTATTGACAGGAAGAAAATAGGCAAGTAAGTTAGTAGAACAAATCCGGGTAGGATTACAGACAAACAAATATGCAAGACAAGCAAAAAGTTACGTTTTATCTCTCTCCAGAACTGCACCGCCAACTCAAAATTAAATCCGCCGTTGACACCACGTCCATGTCAGATTTAGTCGAGCAGGCTATGTCGTTCTATCTCCGCCACCCGGAAGTAGTAGATGAGGTAGAAGCGTCTGTGGGGCATACCCATCGTGTTTATAACTGTCCAGAATGTACTAGCAACTTAGTAGTCAAGCAAGGGGAATTAGTCGCTTTAGGTAGCCAACTATCTGTCCTTGATGATGAAGACTTAGTAAAGGTACACGAAGAAGTGAAAGCACGCAATGACTCCGCAGGACAAGAGGAACTGGTTCCCTGTTAAAGGTAGCCGTGGCTTGTATCCCCGGTTCCTTAGGGAAATTTGACTAGCACCGTCTCTCAGTGAGGTCGATAACCATGCAAGAAGAGCTAAATATACTCGTCCAAGCTCAATATCCTCTGATCTACCTCATCACTTCTGAAGAGGAGCGTTCAGAACGAGCGATCGCCTTGATTGCCCAAACTAAAACTCCTCTCCGGCAGTTGTTCATCTGGACAATGACTCATGGGATGGTGGAATACGGTCATCCCCGGAATGTTACCCGCCATGAGACTCTCTCCCCAGAAGCAGCCATCAATTGGGTATGTAGACAGAAGGAACCGGGAATATTTGTCTTCAAGGATTTACACCCCTTTTTGGATGACCCCGGCACAGTTCGGTCTCTCCGGGATGCGATCGCTAGTTTCAAAGGAACTAATAAGTCGATCGTCCTCATGTCTCCTTTGCAAAAGGTGCCGATCGAACTAGAAAAAGAAGTTGTAGTTTTAGACTTCCCTCTACCAGATTTGGCAGAACTAAATCAAGTCTTGTCTAATCAGCTAGAAGTCGCCAAAAACCGCCGTCCCAGCACCGAAACTAGGGAAAAACTGCTCAAAGCTGCCCTTGGTTTAACCAGAGACGAAGCCGAAAAGGTATACCGTAAGGCTTTTGTCAAAACTGGTCAACTCACCGAGCAAGAAGTAGAAATTGTTCTCTCGGAGAAAAAGCAATTAATCCGACGCAACGGCATTCTTGAATACGTTGAAGAGGACGAAACGATCGATGCTGTCGGTGGTCTAGACGAACTAAAGCGTTGGTTGAAACAACGTTCCAATGCTTTTACCGAAAAGGCACGGGAGTACGGACTTCCCCAACCGAAGGGAATGCTAATTCTAGGGGTTCCCGGCTGTGGTAAATCCATGATTGCCAAGACTACTTCTCGGCTGTGGGGATTACCTTTACTCCGGTTAGATATGGGACGAGTTTATGACGGCTCCATGGTCGGTCGGTCCGAGGCTAACCTCCGGGGTGCTTTGAAAACTGCCGAATCTATCTCCCCAGCCATCTTATTCATAGATGAAATGGATAAAGCTTTTGGTGGTAGCGGTGGCTCTTCCGATTCTGATGGTGGTGCTTCCAGTCGCATCTTCGGTACATTCCTAACTTGGATGCAGGAAAAAACCTCCCCAGTATTCGTAATGGCAACAGCTAACCGTGTAGAACGGCTACCGGGAGAATTTCTCCGTAAGGGCAGATTCGATGAGATTTTCTTTGTGGATTTACCGAGCCTCGAAGAAAGGCAGGCAATCTTCCAAATTCACCTCCACAAGCGTCGCTCTGATATTGGTCGATTTGACCTAGAGCAGCTAGGCAAGGTATCTGATGGTTTTTCTGGTGCAGAGATTGAGCAAGCGATTATTGCTGCTATGTACGAAGCATTTGCCCAAGAACGGGAATTTACCCAATTGGACATCATAGCAGCAATTAAAGCAACTCTACCTCTGTCGAAGACAATGACGGAGCAGGTGACAGCCCTTCGGGATTGGGCTAGGCAACGAGCGCGCCCTGCTGCCGCCTCCACTGCGGAATATCAACGCATGGAGTTCTAACAAGCTTTCCCTCGGTTCCCAACGGGGGTAAAGGCTGGTAATACACCAGCAGTTGACAAAAAACCGCCCTAGGGCGGAGCTAAATACAAGTTGTTGTTTCTCTTACTTACTTACTGGAGGAAATCCCCATGTCTCATTTTAGCACTCTGCGTACCAAAATCACCGATGTCGAAACCCTCAAAACCTCTCTCCGTGATCTAGGCATCTCTATCAAGAGCGAAGCTGATGTCCGTGGTTACAATGGTCAACGGGTTCGGGCTGACCTAGTGGCAGTTCTCGAAGGTGAATACGATTTAGGCTGGTCTCGCAATAGCGACGGTTCCTTTGATCTGATTGCTGATCTCTGGGGTGTTGCCAAGAAGCACAACCAAACTGAGTTGATCAACTCTATCAATCAAAAGTACGCAGTTAACAAAACCTTGTCGGAAGTCAAGCAACGCGGTTTGCAAAATGCTAACGTCAAGCTAGTTCTACAAAAGTAAATCTTAATGTGCGTTACCAAACTTTCGGGTTGACCAATCATTGAGGTTGACCCGTTTTTTTGTGGGAAGTTATTCACTACGAGCTTGAGCTAGAATAGAGGATAATATTACTCATTAAATAAATAGAGAATTACAGAGGTAAATTTATGGCGACAATGGCTTTGACCCTTGAAAATGTGGAAACAGTGTTAGATGAATTACGCCCCTACCTCATGTCTGATGGTGGTAATGTGGAAGTAGTGGAGTTGGATGGACCCGTAGTGAAAGTGCGGATGCAAGGTGCTTGTGGCTCTTGTCCTAGCTCAATGATGACTCTGAAGATGGGCATTGAGCGCCGCCTGCGGGAGTTCATTCCAGAAATTACGGAAGTGGAACAAGTAGCATAGTTGTAATAGCTGTAGAAGTTGTAGAAATGACAAAATTTGGAGATTATTAAAATCTGCCTAGAAAAAATAAGGGCGCAAAACTTTTTGATCTTAGATCATTATTACTTGCGTCCTTTATTTTATATCTAAAGTTTTGTTGTTAGACTTTTGAGCTTTATTCCACATAGGGATTAAGAATAGGGCTAGCGATCGACCGACCCCATAATCACATCCACACTCCCTAAAATCGCCACAATATCTGCCACCTTCACGCCCTTAAGAATACTAGAGAGAACTTGAAGATTATTAAAATCTGCCGGACGAATTTTCCAGCGCCAAGGAAAGACATTATCATCTCCCATGAGATAAATTCCTAATTCTCCTTTGCCACTTTCAATCCGCACATAATGCTCTCCTGCCGGAATCTTCCAAGTCGGAGCCAGCTTTTTACTGATGTACTGATAATCCAAATCGTTAAAGCTAGAGCCTTTACCTTCAAGTAACCGCTTTGCCTCTAGATTTTCGTAAGGACCACCGGGCAGACCCTTAATAGCTTGGCGAATAATCTTCACCGACTCCCGCATTTCTCGAATCCGCACAAAGTACCGAGCAAGGCAATCACCCCCAGTTTCCCACTGGACTTCCCAATCAAAATCGTCGTAGCATTCGTAGTGATCAACTTTGCGGAGATCCCACTTCACCCCAGAAGCCCGGAGCATCGGTCCCGAAAGTCCCCAATTAATTGCTTCCTCACGAGAGATTGTGCCTACCCCATCCAAACGGCGCCGGAAAA
>Ga0209490_10004189_pt1 | contig 13341 bp, 9 predicted proteins | sample MAT06_FD_187209 | JGI IMG/M metagenome (GOLD analysis project Ga0209490, IMG submission 187209) | Freshwater microbial communities from Lake Fryxell liftoff mats and glacier meltwater in Antarctica - MAT-06 (SPAdes) (version 2) | ecosystem: Environmental > Aquatic > Freshwater > Ice > Liftoff...
TGGCACACCGATCACGGCAAAGCCCAACTTGAGCGCGCGACGCGGCGCAATGGCAGGCACCCACCAGATCATCAGCGCACTGCCGGCGCCGAATACCAGCCATTCCAGCGCTGCAATCCACTGCGGACGCAAAAGCGGCGTGTTGTCGAACATCATTTCGAGCAACTGTGCGTGCATTTCTACACCCGGCATGCGTTCGCCTGACGCCGCCGTCTGGTAGTCGAGGAGACCCAGGCCGCTGATGCCGATCAACACCAACTTGCCTTCCAGCCTGGAACGCTCGGCCCGGCCGGACAGCACGTCGGCTGCCGAAACAAAGCGACCCGATTCACGTTTCGAAAAATGTATCCATGCCTGGCCGTCGGCGCCTACCGGAAAAGCATATCCACGCACCGCGACGCCCGCTGCGGCACCGTTTTCGATCGACAGCGCGATCGCCGGTGTGGCCGTCGCCACCCGCAGCATCTCGAGGGCCAGGCCCGGGGTCGGTGTGCCGGCCACGCTTGCCAAAAGCGGCATGCGGCGTACCACGGCACCTTCAAGATCGGCCGACAGCAGACCGCGCCCCCGGGCCGCCCGATCGATCCCGTCCAGACTGGTCAGGACACCGGCAAATTCGTTCAGGGGTGACGCCAGTTCGCCACCGATCATGCGAAACGGCGGCGCGCGCAGTGAAAACGCAGTCGCCTGCGGCATGCCGGCGATCCCCAGCACCACCGGCGCGCGCGCAATCGCTTGCGCCAGCACGGCATCGTTGGACGGCAGCGCCAGCAGGCGCTCGCGGGTCGCGGCCTCACTGGCCGGCAGACTCAGTGCTATCGCGCCTGGCGACAGGCGGTCGGGTTCGGTCAGCAGCAGGTCGACGCCGATAACCGCCGGCGCGTAAGCCGATATGGCCTCGATCAGGCGTGCCAATGTGGTACGCGGCCACGGCCATTGCCCCTGTTCGGCGAGCGTCTTTTCGTCAATGGCCACGATCACCGCCGGCTGCGACTGCACCGTGCGCGGCAAGACGGCCTGATAGATATCGAACCCGGCCAATTGCAGCTTGCGCTGCGCCGGCGAGCCGACCAGCGCGATTGCAGCCACGATGACCCCTGCGGCGAGCCCGAACCAGCGGGTTGGCGCCAGCCGCGCGCCAGGCGCCGGCGCGGCAGGCGTCACAAGCTGATTTCCATCCCGTCGTAGGCCGATGAAACCAGCAGGGGCGCACCGGTTCGGGTGATCTCCTCGAAGCGCCGCGTATCGGCCAACACGCGTGCAATCGCTGTGTCGTCATACGCGGGTTCATGATGAAACATGCACAAATGTTTCACCGCGGCCAACTGGCAAAGCTCGACGCCGACCACGTTGCTGGAATGGCCCCAGTCGGCCTTGACCGAGACCGCATCGGCCAGTGAGTACATGGCGTCGAAGATCACGACATCGGCATCACGGAAGAATTCGACGAAGCCGCCGGTTTCTTCCGGGTCATCGAGCTTGTGTTCGGAGTCGGTCGAGTAAACCACCGACTTGCCACCGGCTTCGAAACGGTAGCCGTATGAATCGCCGGCGTGCAACTGCTTTCTGGGCGTCACCGTCAGGCCGGCCACCTCGTAGCTGCGACCGGGTTCGAGCGTGACGAAGCGCACCTGGTTGGCGATCACCAGGAAATCCACCGGGAACGAGGGCTCCGCCTGCTGGCGAATGAAGGCTTCCTCGAGCCTGGCGTGACACCCGTAGATGACCAGCTGGTTGCCAGGAATGTAGGCCGGCGTGAAAAACGGCAGGCCCATGATGTGGTCCCAGTGCAGGTGGGACATGAATACATGGTAGGTCTGCGGCTTGCCCGGTCCGTGGCGTGCCATCATCGACTGCGCGAACGGACGCACGCCGCTGCCCAGGTCGCACAACACGTACTCGTCGCCGCCGGAGTCGATCTGCACACACGAGGAGTGACCACCGAAAGTCCCGGTCTGGTGAAACTCCAGCGCGTCGAGATAGGCGGCAAGCGCGGCGTCGGTGTCGAGCGTCTTGCCGCGCGCGCCACGCATAGCCGCCTCGATCTTGGCCCGCACGCCAGCCGCTGTCAGCGCCACCGGAATCGAGCCGCGGGTGCCCCACAGGCGAACGCTTTTCATCGCAATGACGGCCCTCAGGGATTGTCGAGCAGAGCCACGGCCTGGGTCGACAGGTCGGCCACCGCATCGCGCAAGGCGGGAAAGGAGGCAAACACGTAATTGAACCGGCTGATGTCGAAGATTTCCTTGACCACCGGCTGCATGCCGGCGATCACGATCGTGCCCTTCTGGACCTTGACCTGCTTGGCCGCCAGCATCAGCACCCGCAGGCCCACGCTGCTGATGTATTCGACACCTGAAAAATCGAGCACCAAGCGATCGCTGCCTTCGGTGCAGTGCGCGAGCAAGGGCTCGAGTTTCTGCTTGAAGACCTCGGCACTGGCGTGATCGATGCGGCCCACGGGCGCTGCAATCACCACATCGAGCAGGCGTCGGTCGGAGAATTCCATGTCTTCAGCAGGTGCGTGGAGGGTGGAGCGCAATCATAGCCCGTCGAAGGCTGTATGGCGATGATTCCTGCGCGCAATAGCCACGATGACAACGGCATGGAGCGCACCCGCCGCGTGCCGGGAGGTCTTGATCACCCAGCTCAAGCGCTCTTCAGCCAGGCAAGCGCACCGGGCGTCGCGGCCCATGCTGAACGCCTGCTCTCGCGGTAAAGCCAGGCCTCGTCGTCGCCACCCACGCGGATCGAGTACCCCGAGAGTTTTGGCCTGGCTTTGCGCGCCGGCAACAGATAGCCTTCGATCTTGCCGCAGGATCTGCGGGCATGCTTGTGCGCGGTCGGCGCCTGCGGCAATTCGCCATTGCGAAAACGAGCCAACACCGCCCACCGCGCCATACAGCAGGTTGGGCGCAAGGTCCTCGGGGTAGCGCGCAATCAATGCAAGTGCCGCGAAGTTGTCAGCGGCCGCAAGGTCGAGATCGGGGATGGGTTAAATCCGCAAGCCATGCGCCGGTTGCGGTGTCAAGTTCCAGGCCATGCGGGCCAACTTGCAGGCCAATGGACGCAAGGCTGGTGGAGAGATGTCTTGCACCGATTCGGGTGCATTTTTCAGGGCCCTTGAAGTCCAGTCGATAAGTTGGGCAATCGAGGGCCTGGTTGTGACGATTTCCTCGATGATGTCGAGGATGAAGTCGTACATGTCGGCGGAATTTTCGAACCTGGTCGTTTGCCTGGGCTCAGGGAAGCATCGAGTTTAGCCGGGCTAGTCATCGAAACCTGCCCGAAAGCTGGCGAGCCAGCCGCGCGCCCGCTCGACTGCCGCGTCACCATCGAACATGCTGTCGGCGCGAGAGGTGCGGTCCGGCCGGGCATAGGCCATGTCTTCGATCAGGCCGGCGGAGGATGACCTCTGCAGTTGATGATCGAGCAGCGCAACCACGCTGGCGCGGGCGGGAGCCGCCGCCAGCCGCGCCACGTCGCGGCCGAGCAGGCGGCAAGCGGCCCGTTCCGCATCGAAGCCTTCGGCTGCCATGGCCCCTTCGTCGTAGATGCGCTCGCGGTTGCCGGCGGCTTCGTAGCGCGTCAGCAGCAGGCGCAAATCCCAGGCGTCCTTGGTTGACACAAGGTGACGATCCTGCCATGCGAAAAGCTTGAGCAGCGTCAATCCCGACAGCGAAGCCACCCTGATCGACAGGTCGGCTGCGACGCGCAAGGTGATGGCGCCCGCCAGGGCATCGGTAAAGCCCATCACGTTCATGACCACCTTATCCTCGGGCTCCTCGGGCGGCCACTCGATCGTCTCATCGGTGCCGGCGATGGCGCCGAACGGCACCAGGTCGAGGTGAAAGCCTGGCAGCCGCACATGGTCGAGCCGGTGCGTGACGCGCGGGCGCGCCAGGAACTCGCCGCTGTTGACGATACCCAGCTTTACGCTTTCGAATGCCGGCCAGTCGGGTAAGGTGATGGCGATATCCGCGTCGGTGGTCGCGCGTTGCGTTGGGACTCCGTACAGCGCCTGCAGCAGCCAGTCGCGCGCCAGGGCGCCGACCAGGAACCAGTCCACACCCACCTGCGCGGCGGCGTCGGCGACCACGCGCAGAGCCCGGGCGTGGGCTGGCTCAACCTTCGCTGTCAGGTCCGGCCAGGAATCGTGCATGGATCAACTGGGCGGTTTCGATCGCACGCGGGTCGCCAGTGGCCAGGAGTTCGGCGTAGACGAGCAAAGGCGGCGCCGTGTCGGTGCGTTGGTCGGCTGGAAAGCGCCAGAAGGCATCGGTGATCAGGATGTCGCCCTGCGGATCGGCGCGCATGCGCGCATCGCGTTTGAGCGCAGTAGCGTCGCCGAATGCATGCACGATGCAAAGCGCCGGTTTCAAATAGCCGGTGAGTTTTGCCGCCGCCACGTCGCCACCAAAACAGGCGTCATAGGCCTTGAGATCGATCGCCTTCCACCACTCAGGGTCGGCCGCACGGAAATGTTTAAGCGTTGTTTGGTGAGGCTTTATTTGTATGTAAGTGGTCACCCACTGCATCATCAAATCATGTCGGCGCACAAGCCTGGGCGTTTTTCCCTCGCGCAAGTACCCAAGGGACCGCAAGCCCTCGAACACCCCGGCTACGGTGCCAACCGCCACCTGCGCAGCTGCCGCGATCTCGCGCTGGGGTCGGCCAAGATAGTCGGGCAGGGCCAGCAGCACGAACATCACGCGCATGCCCTTGGCGGCGAACAGGCGCGGCGTGGCCGGTGGCCGGGGCAAATCTTTAAGCGGCTCGCGCCCGACTACACGCACAAACAGGCCAGGACCGGCGAAATAAGCGTTACCGGCCTCATCGACAAACGGAATGCCGTCCACCGCCAGCGCCTGGGCCGCATCCGGCGCGATATGCGGTGCCGCCAGCAGCTGCGGCGGATCGGCGTGCCGCGGCCAATCCGCCCGGATTCGCGCGACTGTCGCCAAGGTGATGGTTGCGGGGTGATATTGCAGCCGGTAGGGCCGCGGCCGCTGGCGCCCGAGCTTGAGCAGCAGATCTTGCGGATGGCCCGGCACCTGGATCAACGTGAAGCCGCAGCCGGCGGCCGCGAGCGCCTTGAACGCACCCGGTCCCAGATCAGCGGCGACGGCGGGCGCGGCAGCTTGGTCGGGGGAGAGTGGCATAGCGCTGAGTTTGTTCAATTTAATTTCGCGTTCAATAAAAATGAGCGCGTCGAAAATTTGAACACAAGTCGCGCTGAAACACAAGCTGTCTGTTCAACAATCATTCACGTTCATAAAAAATGAACATGTTAAAAAAATGAACAATCAGCAAAAGATTCAGCGGACGTGAAATCGCAAACCCATAACGCTTTTCCAGTGGGGCCGTAGATCACCCCAACCCGTGAAGGTCCGGAAGCCTCTCAAAGCTGGAGCTGGAAGGCATGGACTGCCGGCGAGCGGTGTTACATGTAACACCGCTCCTATTGACTCTCAAAGCTGGAGCTGGAGGGCATGGACAGCCGGGGTAACTGTTACCCCGTGAACCTGAGGTCCAGAAGCCTCTCAAAGCTGGTAGGCATAGACCGGGCCCGGGGTTAGTTACACCGCTCCCGCCCCGCGTCATGACACCCCGCTACGGTCCTGAAGCCTCTCAAAGCTGGGGGGCATGGACCTTACCGGGGTCACCGTGACCCCGCTCAGGTTATTGGTGACGCGTCATCGGTAGCTCCCATAACGCGTTACCGATGAACTAAGTTAAAAACGAGATTATCACAGGTCCGGAAGCCTCTCAAAGCTGGGAGGCATGGACCGTTCATCTCATTCTTTCATAAATAATTGTTATTAATCAATTAGTTATAAACAATTATATTTGACCTGATGGCGCAAAAAGCGACCATTTTCACGCCCGCTGATAAATCGTCGCGCCCTTTTTCACAAATTCAATCGCCTTCTCCTCCATCCCCTTTTTCAGCGCCGTGGTCTCGTCGAAGCCGATCTTCGCGGCGTACTCGCGCACGTCCTGGGTGATTTTCATCGAGCAGAAATGCGGGCCGCACATGGAGCAGAAGTGCGCCACCTTCATGCTGTCCTTGGGCAGGGTCTCGTCGTGGAAATCCTTGGCCGTATCCGGGTCGAGGCCCAGGTTGAACTGGTCGTCCCAGCGAAACTCGAAGCGCGCCTTGGACACCGCGTTGTCGCGGATTTGCGCGCCGGGGTGGCCCTTGGCCAAGTCGGCAGCATGGGCCGCGATCTTGTAGGCCATGATGCCGTCCTTCACGTCTTTCTTGTTGGGCAGCCCCAGATGCTCCTTGGGTGTCACGTAGCACAGCATCGCCGTGCCGTACCAGCCGATCTGCGCGGCGCCAATGGCCGAGGTGATGTGGTCGTAGCCGGGCGCGATGTCGGTGGTAAGCGGCCCCAGGGTGTAGAAGGGCGCCTCGTGGCATTCCTTCAACTGGATTTCCATGTTCTCCTTGATCAGTTGCATCGGCACATGGCCGGGGCCTTCGATCATCACCTGCACGTCGTGCTTCCAGGCAACGGTGGTCAATTCGCCCAGGGTGCGCAACTCTGACAATTGCGCCTCGTCGTTGGCGTCGTAGCCCGAACCGGGGCGCAGGCCGTCACCCAGCGAGAAGCTGACGTCGTAGGCCTTCATGATGTCGCAGATATCCTCGAAATGCGTGTAGAGGAAGCTTTCCTTGTGGTGCGCCAGGCACCACTTGGCCATGATCGAGCCGCCGCGGCTGACAATCCCGGTCATGCGCTTGGCGGTCATCGGCACATAGCGCAACAACACGCCGGCATGGATGGTGAAGTAGTCCACTCCCTGCTCGGCCTGCTCGATCAGGGTATCGCGGTAGATTTCCCAGGTCAGGTCTTCGGCCTTGCCGTCGACTTTTTCCAGCGCCTGGTAAATCGGCACGGTGCCGATGGGCACCGGGGAGTTGCGGATGATCCACTCGCGCGTTTCGTGGATGTGCTTGCCGGTCGAAAGATCCATCACCGTATCGCCGCCCCAGCGGATCGACCAGGTCATTTTCTCGACCTCTTCGCCAATGCCCGAGGACACCGCCGAATTGCCGATGTTGGCGTTGATCTTGACTAGGAAGTTGCGGCCGATGATCATCGGCTCGCTCTCGGGATGGTTGATGTTGGCCGGAATGATGGCGCGGCCGCGCGCAACTTCGGACCGCACGAATTCCGCCGTGATCTGCTGCGGAATGCTGGCGCCGAAGGATTCACCCCTGTGCTGCTTGGTCAGCAGTTCGAGCATCTTGTCGCCGGTCTTGCCGCAGTTGCGCAGCGACTCCATGTACTGGCTGCGGTTCTGGTCTTCGCGAATGGCGATGTATTGCATTTCAGGGGTGATGATGCCGGCGCGGGCGTAATGCATCTGCGAAACGTTCCTGCCGGCCAACGCACGGCGCGGCGCACGCCGCAGGTTGAAGCGCAATTCAGCCAGTTTGGGGTCGTTCAGGCGCTCCACGCCATAGCCCGAGCTCGGGCCTGCCAGCATCTCGGTATCGGCGCGCTCCTCGATCCACGCCTGGCGCACCGGGGCAAGGCCCGAGCGGATGTCGATCCGGGCCGCCGGATCGGTGTACGGGCCCGAACAGTCATAGACGAACACCGGCGGATTGGGCTCGCCACCGAACATGCTGGGCGTATCCGCCTGGGTAATGCCGCGCATCGGCACGCGAATGTCCGGCCGGCTACCCTGGATATAGACCTTGCGCGAATTCGGCAAGGCAACGATGGCAGCTTCATCCACCGAAGCGGTAGCAGCCATAAACTTGGGATTGGCATTCATTTGAGTCTTCCTTCTTCAAAACCACCCCCACAAATCGGGAATGGACGGTGCGCTTGAACAATCGGGCGCAGGGAAGGCGGAAGAAGGCGTGTGCCGGAAACTTCAGCGCTTCCCTGCGGCGGCATTATCCGCATCAGGTTCCAAGGGTTTCTCTCACCCGGCCGCGAACACGACCAGGACCCCCAGCGAAGTTGCGACACTAATCCATGCGTGCGCGCTTTGCAATGACACCGGCAGCATGGGTATTTGACCGGCCGTGCTTTCTGCCATATATTACTGACCAGTCAGTTATTAAATTTCCATCACTTCCCGATGCCTCTCGACACTGCTTCGAGCGAGCCTCGCTGGCAACGCCGCAAGGATGCGCGACCGGCCGAGTTGCTGGCGGCCGCCCTCGAAATATTCACCGAGCGCGGCTTTGCCGGAACCCGGCTGGACGCGGTCGCGGCACGCGCCGGGGTCTCGAAAGGCACGCTGTACCTCTATTACGCCAACAAGGAAGACCTGTTCAAGGCCGTCGTGCGTGTAGGCCTGGTTTCCCCTTTGACCGAAGCGCGCGACATGATCGACAGCTTCAACGGCTCATCGGCCGAGTTGTTGCGCATTTTTGTGCGCGGCTGGTGGGAACGCATCGGCGCAACTGCTCTCTCGGGCATTCCGAAACTGATGCTCGCGGAAGCGGCCAATTTTCCCGATATAGGACGCTTTTACATTGAAGAAGTGGTCCTGCCGGGGCAGGCGACGATGTCGCGCATCATCGAGCGCGGTATTCTGCGCGGCGAGTTCAGAGCGGTCGACCCGGCCCAGGTCGCGCACCTGCTGGCGGCACCGTTCCTGCTTATCAGCGCCTGGCGACATGGTTTCGCCCATGCGGTATGCGACATCCTGCCGACCCTCCTGGATGCGCCGGCTCTGCTGGAAACGCACATTGATATCCTCACGCGCGGACTGGCTGCGGAAACCGCACAAGCCAGCGCAGACAAGCCAACCCGGAAAGCAGCATGAAAGCACGCAGCATCGTTCTATCCCTTGTGTTGTTGGCTGCCGTCGGCGCGGGCGGCGTAATGGTGGGCAAGCGCCTGCAGCCAAAACCGGACCAGGACCCTGCCCGCGGCGTGGCCAAGGCAGCGCAAGCCGCCAAAGCCGGCGGCCCGGTCGCGCCGGTGGCGCCGACAGTGATGGAAGTTGCACCGACTGATCTGGGCGCCTCCGAGACCCGCGAAGTGCGACGCGAATTGCCGCTTACCGGCCAACTGCGGCCGATTCGCCAGGCCTTTGTACGCGCCAAGGTTGCAGGCGAAGTGCTGGAATTGCAGGTCAAGGAAGGCGAGACGGTCAAGAGCGGGCAGGTGCTCGCGCGCATCAATCCGGCCGAGTATCGGGCGCGACTCGACGAACGCATGGCTGCCCTGGCGGGCAGCCGGGCGACCTGGGAAAACAACGAACGCACGCGCAAGAACAACGAGGAGTTGCTGCGCAAGAATTTCATCTCGCAACAAGCCTACGACAACACCCTGGCAAATTCCTCGGTGGCGCTGGAGCAGGTCAAGGCGGCCGAAGCGAATGTCGCCCTGGCAAGAAAGTCTCTCGATGACACCATCCTGCGCGCACCCTGGGCCGGCATGATCGCCGAGCGCACCGCCCAGTTGGGCGATCGTGCCGCGGTCGACATGAAATTGCTCAATCTGGTTGACCTGTCGCGCCTGGAACTCGAAGCGGCGGTACCGGCCAGCGAAATTCCGAGCGTTGCCGTCGGTCAGCAAGTGGCGTTTCGCGTGGAAGGCTTCAGCGATCGCCTCTTCAAGGGCAAGGTCGCGCGGATTGCGCCGCAGGCGGCCGCTGGCTCGCGCTCGATCCTGGTCTATATCGATATGCCGAACTCCGACGGCACGCTCAAGGGCGGCATGTTCGCCAAGGGCAACCTGACGCTTTCGCGCAGCGATGCGGTGGTGGCGGTGCCGATCGCTGCGCTACGCGAGGAGCGTGGCGACACCGTGGTCTATGCAATCAAGGATGGCCGCCTGGCACGCTTGCCCATCAAGGTCGGCGCCCGCAACGAAGATGAGGCCTGGGCCGAAGTCACGCAGGGACTGGACGCGGGCGTGCGGGTGATCAAGAGCAACCTGGGCACACTGATTCCAGGCATCGAGGTGCGCATCACCAATGCCAGCGGCGCAACCGAGCCGGCCAGGACCGCCCCCGCCAAGACCGAACCCGCGCCTGCCAGCGCGAAGCAATAGGCCGCGCGCCATGTTTTTCACCCGCATCAGCATCAACAATCCGGTACTGGCGACCATGATGATGGCCGCGCTGGTGGTGCTGGGCATTTTTTCGTATCAGCGCCTGCGCGTCGACCAGTTTCCCGAGATCAGTTTTCCGGTGGTAGTGATCACCACCGAATACCCGGGCGCGGCGCCCGAATCGGTCGAAAGCGACATCACCCGACCGATCGAGGAAGCGGTCAATACCGTCTCGGGGATCAACAACCTGTCGTCGCGCTCGTACGAAGGCCAGTCGGTGGTGATTGTCGAGTTCGACCTTTCCATCGACCCGGCCAAAGCGGCGCAGGACGTGCGCGAAAAGATCGCACTCGTCAAGGTCGGCTTTCGCAAGGAGGTCAGGGAACCGCGCATTTCGCGCTTCGACCCCTCCGACCGGCCGATTGTCTCCCTGAGTGTTTCGTCCGACTCGCGCCAGGCGCGCGACCTCACCACTCTCGCCGACCAGTTGATCAAGAAACGCATCGAAAACGTGCGCGGCGTGGGCTCGGTAACCCTGGTGGGCAGTGTCAAGCGCGAAGTGCAGGTATTCCTCAAGCCCGCCGAACTGGAGTCGCTGGGGATCGGCGTGGACCAGGTGATGAACGCCATTCGCAACGAGAACCAGGAACTGCCGGCAGGCGCCATCCGCTCGCAGGAACGCGAGCAGGTGGTTGCCATCAAGGGCCGGCTCAAGTCGGTCGACGATTTCAATCGCATCATCGTCGCCCGCCGCGGATCGGCCGGCAGCCAGCCTGTGTATCTGCGCGAGGTCGCACGCGTGGTCGACGGCCAGGAAGAGCAGGAAAGCGTGGCCCTGTATGACGGCCGGCGGGTGATCGCGCTCGACATCCTCAAGGCCCAGGGACAGAACACCATCGAGGTCGGCGATGCGGTCAAGCAGGCGATCAATGCGATGCAGCGCGAGTTGCCGCCGGATGTACGGATCAGCCTGATCAAGGACGCCTCGATTCCGATCAAGACCGGGGTCGACAACGTGCGCCGCACCATGCTCGAGGGAGCGGCCCTGACGATTTTGATCGTCTTCCTGTTCCTCAATTCCTGGCGTTCCACGGTGATCACCGGGCTCACCTTGCCGATCGCGATCGTCGCCACGTTCTTCTTCATGGACCTGGCCAACGTCACCATCAACATGATCAGCCTGATGGCGCTGTCGCTCTCGGTCGGCCTTTTGATCGATGACGCGATCGTGGTGCGCGAGAACATCGTGCGCCACACCGCAATGGGAAAGGATCACCGCACCGCGGCAATGGAAGGCACGCGCGAAATCGGCCTGGCGGTGTTTGCCACCACCATGACGATCGTCGCGGTGTTCCTGCCGGTCGGCTTCATGGGCGGCATCATCGGGCGCTTCTTCTACTCCCTTGGCATCACCGTGGTGGCTGCGGTGCTGGTGTCGATGTTTGTTTCGTTCACGCTCGATCCGATGCTCTCGTCGATCTGGCCCGACCCGCCCAAGCACGGCCCGCCGAGGGGGCCGATCGGCAAGCTGCTTGCCGCATTCGACCGCGCAGTCCAGGCGATTTCGCGCCTGTACCAGCGCATGTTGGCCTGGTCGCTACGGCATCGACTCGCAACCCTGGGAGCGGCCGCGGCGATCTTCCTGGGCAGCTTCGCCCTGGTGCCCCTGTTGGGAACGGAATTCGTGCCGCAGGCGGACTTTTCGGAAACCTCGGTCAACTTCCAGACCGCGGTCGGTTCATCGATCGAGCTCACCGAGGCCAAGGCGCGCCAGGTCGATGCCGCCTTGCGCGAGCTGCCCGAGGTTCTGTACACCTACACCACCATCAATACCGGCACCACGCTGGGCAAGAACTACGCGAGCGTGTATGTGAAGCTCAAGCCGCGCAAGGAGCGCACGCGCTCGCAGCATGTGATGACCCAGCCGCTGCGCGAGCGCCTGGCGCGCATTGCCGGCATTACCGTCACTCATGTGGGCGTATCCAACGCCGTGGGTGGCACCAAGGTATTGATCGTCAGCCTGCAGGGCCAGGATCTGGCCGAACTCGATCGTTATTCTCAGTTGGCGCAGGAACGACTCAAGAGGATTCCCGGCTTGGTCGACCTGGATTCCTCGCAAAAGCCCGACAAGCCCACCATCGGCATCGAAGTGCGGCGCGAACTGGCGTCCGACCTGGGCGTCGGCGTGGCGCAAATCGGCGCTGCCCTGCGACCGCTTCTGGCCGGCGAAGCCGTCAGTACCTGGAGGGCGCCCGACGGCGAGAACTACGACGTCAAGGTGCGGCTGGCGCCATCGGACCGGCAGACCGTGTCGGATCTGGATCGCATCATGATCCAGAGCGCGCAAGCAGGCACAGACGGCATGCCGCGCATGGTGGCCCTGCGCCAGATCGCGGATTTCCGCGCCACCGGCGGTTCCAGCCAGATCAACCGCAAGAACCTGACGCGCGAAGTGCAGCTCGACGCCAATGTGTACGGGCGCTCGTCGGGCGACGTCGGTCGCGAGATACAGGCTGCGCTCGACGGCGTCGAATGGAAGCCCGGCTACCGATATGTGATGGGCGGCTCGACCAAGGACATGAAGGAATCGTTCGGCTTCGCGCTCACCGCCCTGCTGCTGGCGATCATTTTCATCTACATGATCCTGGCGTCGCAGTTCGCGAGTTTTCTGCAGCCGATCGCCATCATGTCATCGTTGCCGCTGACACTCATCGGCGTGTTCCTCGCACTCTTGTTTTTCCGCAGCACGCTCAACCTGTTTTCGGTGATCGGCGTCATCATGCTGATGGGGCTGGTGACCAAGAACGCGATCCTGTTGATCGACTTCGTCAACCAGGCACGCAGTCACGGCATGGAGCGCGGCGCGGCGATCCTGGAGGCCGCGCACGTGCGCCTGCGCCCGATCCTGATGACTACCCTGGCGATGATCTTCGGCATGCTGCCGCTGGCGCTGGGCTTGGCCGAAGGCTCCGAACAGCGCGCCCCGATGGGCCAGGCGGTGATTGGCGGGGTCATCACATCATCGCTCCTGACTCTGGTGGTGGTGCCGGTGGTGTACACCTTCCTGGACGATCTGGCCACCTGGCTGCGTACCCCCAAGCAGTTGCCGGTAGTCGTGCCTGACGCGCCCGCTGGCGAGCCGCTGCCGTGAGCCCTCGCCTGTTACCGGCGGCCCCGGCCAAATCGCGTTTTGCTGCTGGCGCCGAGCCGGCGCGCGACTGTTAAACTTTGACCGCCCATGCGCTTTCTTTTCCTGCTACGCCGAGAGTTCCAATGAACATGCAGTTCGACATTGCCACCGCCCGCT
>Ga0209490_10004191_pt1 | contig 13337 bp, 10 predicted proteins | sample MAT06_FD_187209 | JGI IMG/M metagenome (GOLD analysis project Ga0209490, IMG submission 187209) | Freshwater microbial communities from Lake Fryxell liftoff mats and glacier meltwater in Antarctica - MAT-06 (SPAdes) (version 2) | ecosystem: Environmental > Aquatic > Freshwater > Ice > Liftoff...
CGGTCCGCCTGGAGCCCACGTTCCCTCGGTCGCCGAACCGTGGGCGAGATCGAGAAAGAGCGGCATGGCCGAATCGGCGATGACGTGGATGGCGCTCGTCAGATCGACGTCAGCCGACGATCGGACCATTCGGCGGTTGAATGCGTCCCACTGCGCCTGTTTACCGGGAAGCGCCGCAAAGGCCGGTGTGAATGCGATCGGCAGGTGCGCCGGCACGTCAATGGAACGCCGCGCAAACGTGTTCCCAAATCGCCTCGCGCAGCGATTCCGCGTCCGTTGCCCCGAACGCAGGGAGATCCGCATCACACCACCAACTCGGCAGGCGCGTGCCACGCGCTCGAGATCGACCATCTTGAAGCGACGATCCCGCCACGCTTTGCGGCGCGCTTCATCAGCCACATCGACGCCGACGCGGTTTCGTGCTTTGAGCAGATCCGCGAGCGTTTTGGCCACGCTATACACGCGCACGCGTTGCGACCCGGCGGCGACGTACCCGGATCTCCGACAGAGGGCGAGGAATTGATTCCATGCGAGGGCCATGTGTTAAAATGTACGCAGCTTTCAACAAGTGTAAACGTTCCTCCACTCTCGCCGCAAAATGATGAATGCAGGGCGGAAGTCGCTTCGCCTTCGAACAGCCTGAGATGGCCTCCGCTCCCCTCCTCCACATACTCATGGATTCTCCTCGACTCGGATCCCCGCGTCGAGTACTGGATAGACTCAAGCGTTGGGTTAACTATCCATGCCAACCGTTGTTCGCACTCGAAAGCTCCGCATCAAGGTCTTTGGACCTCCCCGCGAGCATCCGCCTCCGCACGTGCACGTGTATCCGGGTGAACACCACAAACCTGCGTTTCGAGAGGCATGGGAGGAGATCCATGGCACGACATCGCCTGAGTGACGCACAAATTCTCCAGCAGATTCCGGCCGCACGAGCAAGGGCCGCCCGGGAGCGTCGAACGGACCTGCGGGCAGCGCAGGCCCGCTACGTGCGCTCGTCACGGACGCTGCGCATTCAGCTCACCAATGGCGCAGCGCTGCTTCTTCCCGTCGCACTTATCCCATCGTTGGCGCGCGCAACGGATGGCGCGTTGGCGAAAGTGGTGGTTGAGCCGTTTGGGATGCTCTTGCATTGGGAGCAGCTGGACGTAGACCTGAGCGTGGAGGGCATCGCGCAACTGGTGTTTGGTCCGCGCGTGCTGTTGCCGGCCGCCGACAGTGCGGGTGGCCGCACACGATCCGACGCCAAGGCCAAGGCCGCGCGCGACAACGGCAAGAAGGGTGGGCGACCGCGCACGGTATCTGCGAGATAGTAACGGTTTCGGATAATCGACGCACTTCGTGTCAAGCAATCTTCGATTCGGAGCCAACGGGGCATGAGTTCGTCGGTGGTACGCGATTGTCAAAACTGACGTTGGCAATTCAGCGGGTGGGAGTTCCCGAAGCAGATTTCGGGAACATCTACGGTCATACCTCGCGCGCTCGTACGCCTCGGCGCTCGTCCCGCCGAAGCGTTGATCGAATGATCTAGCGCGCCGGGCGCGCCAACTGGGTATGCACGACAGGAAACACCGACGTGCGCAGGACACTTTCCAATCCAACTGCCAGCGGCGCCAGTGGACCATCACGACGCGCGCGCTCACCAGACTCGGCGGACATCGCTGCAGTCCAACGCGTAGGCATGTGTGCCTCAAGCGCGGCGCGCGGCGCATGGAATGCGTCGCGTGTGTCGTCAGCGCTTGCCGTGACGTTGTTCGACGAGCTGGCGCTGGCGGGGCACGCGTTCAGCAATGGCGTGAGAAGCGGCGACAGGCCACCGACGCGGAAGATCATCGCCTTGGCCGCGCCCTGAAATTCGCTGAACGCAAAGCCGAACTGACGGTAGCGCGCAATGTCTACAGCGAACGCCTTGATCGCCGCATTCGTCCCCGGCTTCCAGAGCGTGTTGAAGTTGGGCGACAGCTCATCCCATGTCTGCGAGAATACCGCGCCGCCGTCGAACGACAGCGCGACCGCGCCGCTGGCCGTGATCACATGTGGTGTGCGCACCCAGACAAAGAAGGACCCTGTCGAGCCGCAGCTGACTACCAGTTCGGAGTAATCAAGGGTGCCCGAACGATTGGCAATGGTGATGTCCGCTTCCAGCACGGCAAACTGCGTCGTGCCGGAGGTGAAGGCCTCCCAGTCGTAGGCGACATAGTCGGAGGTCCACGCCACGCCGTCGACCACCACACGGATGGTGAAGGTGCCGACGCGCAGTGGGGTGAATACACCGCTCGGTATGAACACGCCACGCGAGTTGTCCGTCACGCTCCAGACGATCGGGCGACTCACCACCGATCCATCCGCGAGGCGCAGCGTGGCCGTGTAGGTGTAGCTGTCACCGACCTTCACGCGACCTGCGCCGGTGATCGTGACCGTGGCTACGGGCTGCAGCAGCACTGTGAGCGTGGCGGCACCACTTCGTCCTTCACTGGTGGCCACGATACTCGTTGTGCCGGCGGACAGCGCAGTGACTACACCAGTGCCCGTCACCGTGGCCACGGCGCTGTTCGACGAACTCCACGCAATCGCTCGGTCGTTCAGCACCGCGCCGTTGGCGTCGCGCAACGTGGCGGTGGCGCTGGTCAATGCGCTGATCGACAGCGACGATTGCGCGAGCGATACCGTGATCGCCGCGACCGGCGGCGGAACCACGGTGAGCAGTGCAGTACCGCTGCGTCCTTCGCTGGTGGCCGAGATCGTCGCCGAGCCCGCGGCTACCGCACTCACGGCACCGGCAGCGTCCACGGTGGCGATGTTCAGCGCGGATGAACTCCAGACAATGCTGCGCCCCGTGAGCGTCGTGCCATCGGCGCTGCGCACGACCGCACTCGCACCTGTGGTGGCGCCCGGAATCAGCTGTGTCGCGCCCAACGTGACGACCACCGTGGCCACCGTTGGTGGCGCGGTTGTGCCACCGTCTCCGCCGCCACAGGCGGCCATACCCGATACAAGTCCTGCACACACGCTGAACCGCACGGCCGTCTGCCGCATCATCCTGAACGTCATTGCTCCTCCATGGATTTCGGACGGCGCCTTCAGTGGGCCGTGCGCGCAACATGGGGAGAGGGTCTGACAGAGCCTCGGGTGGCGCTGTATCCGCATCATCCCGATCGTATCGGTATGTCGCCCGACTGGCTTCGTGTGAATCGGCATGGTAACGTAGAGGCATGCCCGTTGCCGCCCCGCGTCCGAAGGCTGCTCCGAGCACCGAGGTGCGCGACACACCCGCATATCCGGTGGCCGAGGCGGCGCGGTATCTGCGATTGCCGGCTGTGACGTTGCGCACGTGGATGCAAGGCGTCGAGACGCGCGCTGGCGGAATGACGGGCGAGATCGAGCGGACGGTAGCGTAGTCGCCATGCGCTCACGCGCGCCCCGTTCGCCGGGCTCTGTCAGACCCTCCGCATAGCCCGACGGCATGACCAACGAAGAGTTGGACGACTACACCGAAAGCCTGCTGGCCGGGTGACCAAGCCAAGTCTCCCCTGTAACAGCAGCTGTTGCTGGGCGCCGGGGCTTTTCAAATGGGGCACGACCATGCAACGAAATGGCAATGGCGCTCGGCGTCGTCAGCATTATGCTGTGTCCTCCACAACAAACACGAAAGGAGAGCGCTAGTATACATGGTCATATCTGGTCATATGGTCATATCTGGTCATATTGTAGTCATGGAAAAGCGCGTCCAGGTCGCTGAACTCAAGGCGCAGCTCAGCGCCCATCTCCGCACGGTACGTCGTGGTGGTACGCTCACGGTATGCGATCGCGATATCCCGGTGGCGCGCCTCGTGCCGTTTCGCGACAACAAAGAAGTTCTCGACGTGCGAAAGCCTACGCGCTCGCTGGCGGATGTCGCGGATCTGGATGCTTCGATCGTTCTGCCATTCTGTCCTACGGCGGTGAGACCATCGTTAAGCGAGCCGCTCCCGCCTGTGTAGGCATTGAGTCCTCCCCCCAGCGGCGTGATCAGCCCGCCAGTATACACGTGGGTAAATGCGCCAAAACCGGACGAACGGACGTTGTTGATGTCATAGCGCAGAATCGACTGTGCTTGTGTGCTTCCTGCCGCAAGCGAGATCATGGCGGCCGCGCGCAGGGCGGCCCGCACAAGGTGATGCGATGTTGATTTCATGGCGTGTTCCCTGATCTGGGGTCAGCGATGGCCGAGAGATGGCGGCACCCCAACAGCATAAGAACCGCGGTCCTTGGTCGCTGTGCCTCTCCAGTCGAGCTGTGCCGTGAGTCGAATCGCGTCCTTCAGACGAGGTCATCAGTTCCGCCCGACGCCATGCGAAGTGGCCCGCATGATGGTTCGTGCTCCGCGCGCGTTTTGCAGGTTGGCTACCATTTCACTCGCTAGATTCCGTCTGTCGGTGCAGCAGCGGCCCTTGCCGCGCTCCGCCCGTTCCCACTCCACCCCCTGCCCGCCTCGTCGATGTCCTACCAGTTTCTCACCTTTACCGTGTCCGATCGCATCGCTACGATCACGGTCAATCGACCCGACAAACTGAACGCACTCAACGACGCGACGATCGCCGAATTGGGGGTCGCGATCGACGAAGCCAACGCGCGCGACGATGTCGCCGGTGTACTGCTTACCGGAGCGGGGCGGGCGTTTGTGGCAGGTGCCGATATCTCCGAACTGGAGAGCCAGACACCGCTTGAAGCGACGCATCGGGCGCGCGTGGGCCAGCGCATCTTTCGCCGCTTCGAGACCAGCGCCAAACCCACGGTAGCGGCGCTCAACGGCTTTACGTTGGGCGGTGGCTGTGAGTTGGCGATGGCCTGTCATGTACGAATTGCGAGCGAATCCGCGAAGTTCGGTCAGCCGGAAGTCAAGCTTGGTATCGTGCCCGGCTATGGTGCCACGCAGCGGTTGCCGCGACTGATTGGCCGAGGTGCTGCACTCAAGTTACTGCTCACCGGCGAAATGATCGGCGCCGCCGAAGCGTTGCGACTCGGACTCGTTGATCAGGTCGTTGCGCCTGATCAACTCATCGAGCAGGCCACCACGCTGATGCGCACGATGATCGCCAACGCGCCGCTCGCGCTCGCCGGGTGCATCGAAGCGGTAAACCGTGGTGCGTCACTGTCGGTCGAGGAGGGGTGCACGATCGAGTCTGATCATTTTGGCATGCTCTCCAGCACAGCAGACATGCGCGAAGGCATGCACGCGTTCCTGGAGAAGCGTCCGCCTGTGTTTGTGGGTCACTAGCATCGCGCGCGCTCGACGCTACGGCACGGCACACCGTTCACGACGCGTCTAGCGCATGCTTACGCGGCTTGTCGCTCGCGACTTTCGCAACTTCGAGCAGCTGGACGTCGCGGTGCCTCCAAACGGCCTCGTGATCATTGGCGAAAACGGGCACGGCAAAACCAACCTGCTCGAGGCAGCGGCATATCTCTCGTTGCTGCGATCCATGCGCGGCGCACGCGATGTGGACATGATCCGTTTCGGGACGCCGGCCTTGCATGTGCGCGCCGAACTGTCCCCCGCCTCAGCGGTGCAGCAGGTGAGTGTGGGCTACGAACGCGCCACCAAACGCAAGAAGGCGACACTCGATGGCGTTGAGCAGGCGCGCCTGACCAATGCCTTGGGCGCGGTGCCCTCGGTCGGCTTCTCTCCAGCCGACGTCGCCCTCGTGGCCGGCAGCCCGGGCGAACGTCGTCGCTATCTGGATGTCGCACTCGCCTTGTCGTCTCCCACCTACCTTGTCGCACTCCAACAGTTTCGGGGCGCACTGCTACGACGGAATGCCGTGCTGCGGTTGGTCCATCGTGATGCGAGTCTCGCGCGATCATCGGCGCACGCCGAGCAGGTGAGTTTGTGGGAACCAGTGCTCGCCGAGCAGGGGGCAATGGTGACCGCCATGCGCGTGCAGTTCGTGGCTGGACACGCGGAGCGATTTGCGCAACTCGCTCGCGCCATCGGCGAGCGGCAGCCGGTCACGATGCGTTATGTGCCTACGAGCGTGAGCACCGATCGTACCGAACGCGCCCGCGGTGAGCGCGGCGGCGGTGAGCGCGGCGGCGGTGAGCGCGGCGGCGGTGAACGCAGCGGCGGTGAACGCAGCGACGACCAGGAGCAATCGCTCACCGACCTGCGGTTGCGCTACGCGACACTCTACACGCAAGCGCTCGCGCAGCAGCGCAGCACCGAACTCCGTCGCGGCGCGACGCTGGTAGGCCCACACCGGGACGACCTTGGCCTGCTGCTGGGCGGCCGCGAGTTGCGCACCTTTGGGTCGGCAGGGCAACAACGCAGTGCGGCGATCGCCCTCCGCCTGCTGGAACTCGCTACACTGCGCGCGTCGCTGGGGCGCACCCCGTTATTGCTCATGGATGACCCGTTCGCCGAACTGGATCTCGGGCGCGCATCGCGTGTGTTGGCCCTGCTCGGCGACGCGGGCGTTGAGCAGGTGCTGCTGGCCGTGCCGCGTGTCGAAGATATTCCAGCGGAATTCACGCGTCTCGCGCGCGCGACAATGCACGACGGTGTGCTGACGTGAGGACTCGTGTCAGACGCTAAGAAGCGCGCACCCTCGACGGTTGGCGACGTGCTGGCCTCCGTTCTTCAGAAGGCCGGGCTGACCGATCGTGTCGCGCAGGCGAGCGTGTTTCCCGAATGGCCCCGGCTCGTTGGCGGTCTGATCGCCTCGGTGACCGAACCGGTTGCGCTTGGGCAAGACGGGACCCTGGTCGTGATGGTGACCACGCACGGGTGGATGCAGGAGCTTTCGTTACTGGAGCCCGAGCTGCTCAGGTCGCTGAATCGGGACCCGAAGCGGCCGCCGGTGACGAAGCTTCGGCTGATCCTGCGACGCGACTAAGTGTGGATCTGTAACCCGTTGTAAATCAATGACTTGCAAACACGACGCGCCGTTGCTTCCGGGGCTTACATTGGCTATATTTCAGGCTTGTGATTGCGACGCAGTCCGGGGGCGAACCAGCCTCGATGATTGTTCGTTGCTCGTGGATGTTTCTCCGCACGTTTTACCCCGCCCATGGCCAATAAGGACGCCAATCAGAACTCGCCAGACACTGGCTACGGTGCCGACAGCATCACGGTCCTCAAGGGACTGGAGGCTGTGCGCATGCGGCCCGGCATGTACATCGGCTCGACGTCAGCACGCGGTCTGCATCACTTAGTGTACGAAGTGGTGGACAACTCGATCGACGAAGCGTTGGCCGGATTCGCGAATCGCATCACCGTCACCATCCACCTCGACGATTCCATTTCCGTTGAAGATAACGGCCGTGGTATTCCCGTTGACGTGCATCGCACGGAAGGGCTGCCGGGCGTTGAGTTGGCCATGACGGTGCTGCATGCGGGCGGCAAGTTCGACAAGAATACGTATAAGGTTTCGGGCGGTTTGCACGGCGTCGGCGTGTCTGTGGTAAACGCGCTCTCCTCCGAACTCAAGGTGTGGGTGAAGCGCGACGGAAAGCACCACTACATGGATTTCCGCACCGGCATCACGCACACCAAGCTCAAAGTGCTGGGCAACGTGCCCGCCAAAGAGACGGGCACCAAGGTGTGGTTCAAGCCCGATGGTTCGATCTTCACCGAAACGCTGCGCTACGAGTGGGCCACACTGGCCAACCGTTTACGTGAGCTGGCGTATTTGAATAAGGGTGTGACAATCACCTTGCTGGACGAACGCGAGGGCGAGCAGCGCGAAGAGATGTTCTTCGCGCAAGGCGGCCTGCGTGAGTTTGTGGTGTACCTCAATAGCCACAAGAAGGCACTGCACCCCGACGTGGTGTACCTGGATACGGAAAAAGACGACATCGGCATCGAGATGGCGCTGCAGTACAACGACAGCTACGCCGACAACGTCTTCTCGTTCGTCAACAATATCAACACGCACGAAGGTGGCACCCACCTCACGGGGTTCAAGAGCGCGCTCACGTCGGTGATCAACAAGTACATCGCCGAATCGAGCAACCTGTCCAAGAAAGACAAAGAAGTCCGGTTGTCCGGCGACGATGTGAGAGAAGGGCTCACGGCGGTCTTGTCGGTGAAAGTGCGCGAGCCGCAGTTCGAAGGGCAAACCAAAACCAAGCTTGGCAACTCGGAAGTCGAAGGGGCGGTGCGCAGCGTGATGAATGAGCTGCTGCAGCAGTACCTGAGCGAGCATCCGAAAACAGCGAACATCGTGATCGAAAAGGCGATGTCTGCGGCGCGCGCACGCGAGGCTGCCCGAAAGGCGCGCGACCTGACACGCAAGAAGTCGGCGCTCGACGTGGCCAACCTGCCCGGGAAGCTGGCCGACTGCTCACTCTCCGACCCTACGCTGTGTGAGATCTACCTGGTCGAGGGTGACTCCGCCGGCGGATCGGCCAAGCAAGGGCGCAAGCGCGATTTCCAGGCCATTTTGCCACTGCGCGGCAAGATCATCAACGTGGAGAAGGCGCGCATTGATAAGGTGCTGTCCAACGAAGAAATCAGGACAATTATCACCGCCATTGGCGCTGGTATCCGTGACGACTTCGATCTGGCCAAGGCGCGATACCACAAGATCATCATCATGACCGACGCCGACATCGACGGCGCGCATATTCGGACCCTGTTGCTCACCTTCTTCTTTCGTCAGATGCCGCAGCTCATCGACGCCGGCTTCATGTACATCGCGCAGCCGCCGCTGTACCGCGTTGCGAAGGGGAAAGAGGAGTTTTACGCGTACACCGAGAAAGAACGTGATGCCTACGCCGACCGGCTGGGCGGCGAAGGGAAGAGCAACATCATGGTGCAGCGCTACAAAGGTCTTGGTGAAATGAACCCGGACCAACTGTGGAAAACGACGATGGATCCGGAAACGCGGACGATGTTCCGCGTAACGATGGACGACGCCGTGCTGGCCGACCAGACGTTCCAGACGTTGATGGGCGATGAAGTGGAACCACGGCGCATGTTTATCGAAGCGAATGCGCGGTTCGTGACCAACCTCGACATCTAGTCCGCGTACGGCTCCGTGTACCGCGTGCGCAGCGGCGCAAGACACAAAAGACTCCGGCCAGGATACTGGCCGGAGTCTTTTTGCGTACCGATCGTGACAGCGACCGCTCGGCAGCTACCGTGCGAACGGATTGGCGAACTTCGGATCCGTGAGGAACGCGTTGTCGGTCAGCGTCCGCATGAACGCGACCAGTTGATTGCGTTGCGTCGCCGAGAGGTTGAGCCGCAGCGGCACGCCACCGGGCGCCCGCAGGCGATTGTCGAGGTTGGCATTGTTCTGCACACCCGCGTTGTAGAAGTCGACCACTTGCTCCAGGGTCTGGAATCGACCGTCATGCATGTATGGCGGGCGCACCGCCACGTTCTTGAGCGACGGGGCTTTAAAGCGGCCGCCACCGGCACCCACGTCTGTCAGCGTTGCGTCGAGACCCGTGTTGTGGACATCGTCGCTGATCATGGCGTTCGTGGCGTGGCAGCGCACGCAACCCGCCGGACCGTTGAAGAGGTTCTGGCCCGCGAGTTCGTCTGCCGAAAAGGTCGCCGGGAAATTCGGCGCCGCACCGCCGCCAAAGGCCTGATCGAACTTTGACGTGCCCGACACCAACGACCGCACAAACTGCGCCAGCGCACGACCGACGCGATCAGAGGTGATGTCGGCAGTGCCGAAGGCTGCCGTGAACAGGGCCGGATAGTACGGCGACGCCGAGAGCTTTGTCTGCATGGCCGCAAGCGTGAGCCCCATCTCGGTGGTGTCCTGGATCGGCTGCAACACCTGCGCTTCGAGGGTGGCGGCGCGCTCGTCCCAGAAGAAGCGACCACGCTGATAGAATCGCGCATTGGCAAGCCCCATGCTGTGTCGACCGGTCAGTCCGCCGACAAAGCCCCGACTGAGTTTTGCCGTATCACTGAAGGCAAACTGTTGCTGATGACACGTCGCGCACGACACCCGATCGTTGCGGGACAGGCGACGGTCGTAGAACAGCACGCGCCCCAGCGTCGCGCCGGCATTCGTGGTCACGTTCGCAATCGGCGTGTTATCGGTCGCGATTGCCGATCCACCCGGTCCACCCTGCACGCGATAGTGCGCAGGCAGCGGCGCACTCGCGTCGGAGTAGTTGAACGTCGTGGTCAACGTGGGCGGCACCAAGTCCGCGCCAAACATCACGACAGGGAACGCGTTTGATGCCGCGTTGCCGCTGGCGTCGGTGGCCACGATGGTTGCGGTCACGATACCAGGCAGCAGCGGCACACCGGTTATGCGCCCCTGCTGCGCGCTCAGTCCACTGCCAGCGGGTGTCAGCGACACCGTGTAGGTCATCGCGACACCGCTTCCACTTTGGAACGTGGCGCCGCTTCTGGTGGCATCGTAGTCGAACAACTGCCCGACTGTAGCACCCTGCGCAGTGTTTGCCGACGCCACCACGATGGGCGCTGCACTGGCCACATTGATGGTGAAGGTGTGCGAGGCGCTGCGGCCCGTCCCATCGGTTGCGGTGAGCAGTACGGTAATCGTGCCCGGTGCAAGCGGAGCGCCGCTAATACGTCCAGACGCGGCCGAGAGTCCGCACAGGACGGGCGAGAACGCCACCGTATAGGTCAGACCGGTGCCGCGCGGGTCGGTGAACGTGGTGTTGTTGCGCGAGGCATCGAAGTTGAACGCCACACCCGCCGTCGCAGTTTGCATTGGAATCGACGTGACAACCGCAACGGGATCGCTGTTGGTGGTCGCAGGCGTGGTGGGATCTTGCGTGGCGTCGCTGCACGCGGCAGCAAACATGAATGCGGCGCGCCCGATGTACCGAACGACAACGCTACGCTTGAGACGTGGAGACGAACGATTGGTGTGCATGGCGAAGGATGCTGGCGTTGAGAAAGCAGAATGAGTGATGCGGCTTCATTCACCTTGCCTTCGTAACACGTGACCGCGGTCTACACCCTATGGGGGATGGCCGATGGCCAATGGCCCCACGAAAAAGCGGTGACCGAGAGGGTCACCGCTGGTCTCACCGTTACGCCACCGGCAACCTTACGGCGTCCGTCGGTTGCCCTTGGCTTCGCGCGCGAGCTGGCGAGAGAAATTCACAGCGACCGTGATCAGCGCGCCGAACAGGCCCGTGAGTGCGATGTAGCAAATGGTCGCCACCGTTGGCTCCATGCCGCCATCCGGTCCCGGGGTCGACACCTTCATCAGCAGGGCATAGAGCCCTAGCAGTGGCAGCACGGCCGCAAGAAGTCCCACGCTGAGCAGGCGGGCGGATTTGGAGGAAAGCATCGAGGCAACTCGGGTCAGTGATTCGAAACGCACGGGAGGACCATCAAGCTACGCGGGTGATGGCAAAACGGGCAGTGGGCGGGTTGGGTTCCGGAGCCTGGAGCGTCTACTCCTCCCAACGCTCCACGCCAGACTCGGTGACCCGGTGTGAGATGAGCGGCAGTGGCGGCTCGGCGTCATCGGCTACGCGAATAGACGCGGCCAGCACCGCCATGCCAATGGCGACCCCGTCCTGATCCCGGGCAAAGATGGTGGCCAACGGCTCACCAACCCGCACAATATCGCCGGGCTTCGCCGTAATCACGTAGCCAACACTCGGGTCCACCACGTCGTCGACCCGTGTGCGGCCACCGCCAAGGCTGGTGATCCCTCGGCCGATCGCCTTGGGCTCAACCGCCGCAACGACGCCGTCACGAGGAGCAAGAAACAGTTCGCAGGCCGCCGCCTGTGGGAGCAGCGAGGGGTCGTCAAGAACGCGTGGGTCACCGCCCTGCGCTTCAATGATCTGCTGGAACTTCGCCGCGGCCTTGCCACTCGACATCGCGACTTCCATGCGCCGTCTGGCCTCATCGCGATCGGCCACGACGCCGCCAAGCAGCAGCATTTCCGCGCCCAGCGCATAGGTGACCTTCATGAGGTCGGCGGGCCCCTCTCCACGCAGCGCCATGATCGCTTCTTCTACTTCGAGCGCGTTGCCGCAGGCCCGTCCCAGCGGTCGGTCCATCGCGGTGATCAACGCAATCACCGGGCAGCCGTGATCCGCGCCAAGGTCGATCATCGTCCTGGCGAGCGCGAGTCCCTGATCGAGTTCGGGAATGAATGCGCCCGACCCCCGCTTGATGTCCAGGACAAGCCCTGTCAGCCCCTCGGCCAGCTTCTTCGACATGATGCTGGCGCTGATAAGCGGGATGCTCTCGACTGTTGCCGTCGCATCGCGTAGCGCGTAGAGCTTGCGGTCGGCCGGCGCGATCTCACGTGTTTGGCCAATCAGCGCGCAGCCCAACTGCTCAAGTTGTCGCGTCGCCTCGGCGAGACTCAAATCGGTACGAAACCCAGGGATCGATTCGAGCTTGTCGAGCGTACCACCAGTGTGACCCAGTCCTCGACCAGACATCATAGGCACCGCGACACCCAAACATGCTACCAACGGCGCGAGGATCAGCGAGACCTTGTCGCCGACGCCGCCCGTAGAATGCTTGTCGACGCGTTGCGCCGCGAGATGGGTGAGGTCGAGCGACGCACCGCTCGCCATCATGGCACTGGTGAGGGCACCAATCTCGTCGCGATCGAGTCCCTGAAAAAAGATCGCCATAGCCAGCGCCGACATCTGGTAATCCGGTACGTCGTCGGCGGCGTACCCCTGCATGAGCTGGCGCCATTCGGTGGGCGTGATTTTCCCTCCGTCGCGCTTCCGTTCGATCAGCGTGCGTGCGAGCATAGTAGTGGCATGGTGCAGCCAACCTATCACCGGCAGCACACGAACGCACGTCCCCGACATTTTCACTTCATGACGACTGTATGCTGACTCGAACCGCAGTGGGAACCTTCGGCTTGTTGCTATTGGTCTCCGTCACCGGGTGGGCGCAATCGCCGAGCGATGAGGTTGCTTCCGGAATACGAGAAAGCCTCGCGCGCAAGCCAACCCAAGCGCTGCAATACTTCGAGCGGGCCATTCTCGCCGAACCGCGCAACTACGTGGCGTTGTATCGTGCGGCCAGTGAGCTGGTGGATCTTGGCGAGTTCGAACGCAATGCCGAGACCCGCGCCGCGATGTACGCGCGTGCGACCGACTATGCCAAGCGGGCCACGGTCGTGAATCCAAACGACGCCGAGGGGTTTTTCCATCTCTCGCGTGCCATCGGTCGTACCGCGCTGGCCCAAGGGCCGCGCGAGCGCACCAGGTTCGGGGTTGCCGTTCGTGAGAACGCACTGCGGGCGCTGGAGCTCTTGCCTCGACACCCGGGGGCGTTACACATCATGGGCGTCTGGAATGCAGAGATCATGCGCCTGAACGGCATCGCACGACTCGTGGCCAAAACCTTCCTTGGAGGAAAGGTTTTCGAG